>Ga0137418_10002933_pt1 | contig 15631 bp, 10 predicted proteins | sample CZODoug3_1_2_16f_FD_122242 | JGI IMG/M metagenome (GOLD analysis project Ga0137418, IMG submission 122242) | Vadose zone soil fungal communities from Angelo Coast Range Reserve, California, USA - CZODoug3_1_2_16fungal (Hybrid Assembly) | ecosystem: Environmental > Terrestrial > Soil > Vadose... | reverse complement strand
GCGGCGCCGCAGGAGATCATCCAGTCGGCGCTCGAAGGCATCGTTCCGCCGGATCACATCTTCGGCACGCGCTTCCGTTACAACGAAGCCACGGGCGAGGTGGATTCTATCATTCGCGCCGCCGCCGGCTGGGGCAAAATCACGGTGCTTGAGGAGCTTCGCGCGAGCCTCGGCATCAGCCACGACCAAATCATCTACATGGGCGACGGCAGCTCCGATCTGCCCGTGATGATGCACGTTAATCAGTACGACGGCCTTACCATCGCTGTCTCCGAAGCCAAGTTCATCACGCGCGTCGCCAAGCGCACCGTTCTCAGCGACAACGCCATGAGCGTGCTCGTCCCCGTGCTCGAAAAAGTTCTGCGCTGGGACTCTGCGCGCATCCGCCGCCTGTTCGCTTCCTACGGCCTAACGCTGCTCGAGTGGGATAAAATGCGCACCGACCGGCTTACCATTCAGGATTCCACCGAGCACCTGTCGGTGGCCGCCGCGCCCCAACTCAACGCTCAATGAGCGCTTCTACCTGTCTCCTTCGCTGAACAGACCAGAGAGGGCGGACTTTACCCCGAGTGCAAAAGAAGGGGCGGTCCGCCCTTTCTTTCTTTGTGCTTTCGGAGGAAAATCCCTTTCGTTCGCTTAACCTGGCGAGAAGGGGAGAGCCGATGCTGCGCGACTGTTTGAAATTCCTTTTTCCTCTGTTTGGTTGCGTCCTCAGCCAGCCGCTGTTGGCACAAGCACAACTGTCTCCAAAGATTGACCTCACTCAGCAACAGGATTATGTCCTCAAGCGTGTTTCAAGCTCAGACCCCTCCGGCGCAAACGCGGATTTTCGCCAAGTCGATCCCGGCGGCGTTCTCACGCTCATCGATGCGAACGGCCCCGGCATGCTCACACATATCTGGATCACCGTTGCGAGCCCCGAGGCCGACCACCTCAAGAAGCTCGTGCTGCGAATCTATTGGGATCACGAAACAACGCCGAGCGTCGAAGCTCCGTTGGGGGATTTTTTCGGCCTCGGCCTCGGCGAATATCATCGTTGGGAATCCGAGCTTCTCTCCGTCGGCAGCGACAAAGCCTTAAACTCTTTTTTCTTCATGCCGTTTCAAAAGCATGCGCGCATAACCGTTTCCAACGAAGGCCAGCAAAAAGTGGATGCCTTCTATTTCAACTTTGACTATCGCGCGTACACCGAGCCTCTCCCGCGCGGGACTCTCTACTTTCACGCGCAGTTCCGCCAGGCCCAGCCCAACCATGGCTGGACTTCCGACTGGCAGAACAATGGTGATCCCAAGGTCGACCGGAAAACGAACCTCGACGGCAAGGAAAATTACCCCTGGCTGGAGGCCACGGGTCGGGGGCATTTCGTCGGGGTCACCATGTCGGTCTTGCAGAATCAGGACGGCTGGTGGGGCGAAGGCGACGACATGTTTTTCATCGACGGTGAAGTGCGCCCCTCCATCGCCGGGACTGGTTCGGAGGATTATTTCCTCGGCGCATGGGATTTTGGCGGCCATCCCTTTTTCTATCGGCTGTACGGCGCTCCGGTTGTCGGTGAAGAACGCGCGGGAGGCAAATCGTCCGTCTATCGCTTTCACCTGGATTCGCCGATTACTTTTACAAAGTCGCTGCGTGCCACCATCGAACATGGCCACGCCAATCACCGCTCGGACAATTTCTATTCCGTGGCCTACTGGTATCAATCCGAGCCGCACGCCCCGTTTCCGGTCCTTCCCTCCGTCGACCAGCGGATTCCGCGTCCTCAGCAAGTCGGAGGCCCAGGCAATGCAGCCGTGGTTCATCCCTGATCGATGGCGCACCAGGAACGAATCTCTATTCGTGTAGCGCCGGGCTTTAACCCGGCATCTTACGGGTTTGCTACACTACTGCGTTAGCGGAGGCTCGCATGTCCAAGAAATCTATCCTCATGATCGTCGGCGACTACGTTGAAGACTACGAAGTTATGGTCCCATTCCAGGCGCTTCTAATGGTCGGCCACACCGTCCATGCCGTCTGTCCCGGCAAGAAATCCGGCGACTTCGTCCCCACCTCGATCCACGATTTCGAAGGAGATCAGACCTACACCGAGAAGCGCGGCCACAATTTCGCACTTAATGCCACTTTCGACCAGATCAAACCTGAAGAGTATGACGCCCTGATGATTCCCGGCGGCCGCGCGCCGGAATACATTCGCTTGAATCCGCGCGTCATCGAAATCGTTCGCTACTTCTCAAAGGCCAATAAGCCCCTCGCCGCCATCTGTCACGCCGCGCAAGTTCTCGCCGCCGCTGGAGTCCTTAAAGGAAAGAAGTGCAGCGCCTATCCGGCCACCGGCCCTGACGTTACTCTCGCTGGAGGCACGTACGTCGATCTCCCCATGACCGATGCCATCACTGACGGCAACCTCGTCACCGGCCCGGCCTGGCCCGCGCTCAACTCCTGGCTCGCCAAATTCCTTGTGGTCCTCGGCACAAAGATCGTAGCCTAGTTGCAACCGCCAAATTTTTGCATCTCATCCTTGCAAAAAACAAATCTCCGGCTTCACTCTTCCTAAAAACCTGTTCACAGGTGATAATTTCTTCTTGCGCATTTCACGAAAGGGCGATTCTACAGTTATGGCTAACGTCATCACCAAGAAAGGCGTCATCGGCATCCTCACCGGAGGCGGCGACGTTCCCGGTCTAAACCCCGCCATTCGTGGCGTCACTCTTCGCGCCTTGCGCGAAGGCTATCAGGTCATCGGTATTCGCCATGGCTGGGCCGGACTCGTCGATATGGTCCGTGAGAAGGACTATGACAACTCCGACAATTTCTTCCTCCTCGATGAAGAGACCGTCGATCGCGCCGGCCGTACCGGCGGCACCTTTCTCCACTCTTCCCGCACCAATCCCGGCCGCGTCGCCAAGTCCAGCGTTCCTGCGCATCTTAGGGACAAATTCACCGCTGAAAAAAACGATCTCACCCCTGAAGTCCTCAAGAACCTCGCCTGGCTCGGCATCGACACTCTCATTCCCATTGGCGGCGATGACACGTTGAGCTATGGTGTCCGCCTTCACAAAGAAGGCTTCAAGGTCGTCGGCATTCCCAAGACCATGGACAACGACGTCCCCGGCACAGACTACTGCATCGGCTTCAGCACCTGCGTCACGCGCACCATTCAGATGGTCAATAGCCTCCGCACCTCCGCCGGCTCCCACGAGCGTTTCATGGTCATCGAAGTCTTCGGCCGGTACGCGGGTTTCACCGCCATGCTGCCCACCATGGCCGGCGCTGCCAATCGCTGCGTTATTCCCGAATATAAATTCAATATCGAACATCTCACCGAGCTGCTTGTCGCCGACCGCCGCAAAAATCCCAGCCGCTACTCCATCGTCCTCGTCTCGGAAGGCGCCATGTTCGAAGGCGGCGAAATGGTTTTTGAAGGGGAAGCCACCGACGCCTATGGTCACAAAAAGCTTGGCGGCATCGGCGAAATCGTCGGCGAAAAAATTAAGGACGTTTCCGCCAAATTCAACAACGGCAAGAAAATCGACGTCATCAACCAGAAGCTCGGCTATCTCGTCCGCTGCGGCGATCCCGATGCCATTGACTCCATCGCTCCCATGGCCTACGGCAATCTCGCTCTCGATCTCCTCCTGAAAAAGATCAGCGGCCGTCTCGTCGTCCTCAAGAATGGCCACTACGACAACATTCCCCTCGAAACCGTCACCGCCACCAAAAAGGTCGTCAACGTCAAGGAGCAGTACAATACCGACCGCCTTCGCCCGCAATACGCCAGCTTCGAAATGCGCCCCCTCTTCCTTATGACCAACGAAGTGGGATAGTCTCTCTCCCGATCTTTGCCGCAGGCCGCGGTCGCCATCGCGGGAGGCCACATCTTCATACTTGGGATAGACGTTGGTACCGGAGGAACGCGCGCCATCGTTATCGATGGCACTGGCCGCGTCGTCTCCTCCGCCACCGAAGAGCACCAGCCGTTCGCTTCGCCGCAGATGGGCTGGGCAGAGCAGCACCCCGAAGACTGGTGGCGTGCCTCCTGCATCGCGGTTCGCAAGGCCATCGCGAATTCGAATCTTAGCGCCGAAGATATCGCCTGCGTTGGCTTCTCCGGCCAGATGCACGGCGCGGTCATGTTGGACGAGCAGGGAAGCGTCGTTCGTCCCGCCTTGATCTGGTGCGACGTCCGCACCGAAAAGCAGTGCCGCGATCTGACCACCAAAATCGGCCAGGAACGCCTGATTCAGCTCACCTGCAATCCGGCCTTGGCGAATTTCACGCTTACAAAACTACTGTGGGTCCGCGAGAACGAACCCAAAAACTGGAAGCGCGTCCGCGCCGTTATGCTTCCCAAGGACTACGTCCGCTTTCGCCTCACCGGCGAACGCGCCACCGATATGGCCGACGCTTCCGGCACGTTGCTTCTCGACGTGGCTCATCGCCGCTGGTCGAAGGAGATGTTGCAGGCCGCCGAAATCGACGAGCGTTTGCTGCCCTCTCTCCACGAATCTCCGAGTGTCTGCGGAAAGGTTTCCAGCAAAGGGGCTGCGGAAACAGGACTTCGCGTTGGTACTCCTGTTGTAGCGGGTGCAGGTGACCAAGCCGCTGGCGCCACCGGCATGGGCATCGTCACCGCTGGAACGGTCAGCGCCACGATTGGCACGTCCGGCGTCGTTTTTGCCGCCACCGACCGCCCCGCGCTCGATCCCCGCGGTCGCGTCCACACCTTCTGCCACGCCATCCCCGGACGCTGGCACGTCATGGGCGTGACGCAGGCCGCCGGGCTCTCCCTGCGCTGGTTTCGCGACACCTTCGCGACAAACTCCAGCGGGGCCCACGAATCCTACGACCAGCTCACCGACGAAGCCGCCAAAATCTCGCCCGGCTCCGATGGCCTCTTGTGGACGCCCTATCTGATGGGCGAGCGCACGCCACATCTCGACTCCAACGCCCGTGGCGCACTCGTCGGCCTGACCGCCTCACACACTCGCGCTCATGTCGTTCGCGCCATTCTCGAAGGGGTCGCCTTCAGTCTCCGCGACACCTTCACCCTCTTCCGCGAAATGAATGTGCCCGTTGCGAACATTCGCCTCGGCGGCGGTGGCGCGCGCTCCCCCCTGTGGCGCCAGATCCAGGCCGACGTCTATGGCCACGCCGTTGAGATCGTCGAAGCCGAAGAAGGCGCCGCGTACGGCGCGGCGATCCTCGCCGGCGTTGGGGCCGGCCTGTGGCCTTCCGTCGACGTCGCCTGCCATGCCGCCGTTCGCGTCGCCTCACGCGTTAATCCCCAACCATCAGCCGTCGCCGCCCTCAACACCAGCTATTCCGCCTTCCGCCGCGTCTATCCCGCCACCCGCGAGATTCTTACTCCCAAATAAGTTAGCGATGCGGCTGTCGCCCATCTAGGTGGAGGGGTTTCTCGAACCAGGCACCAGTCACTGGTCAAAAGTCACTTGCGCGCCTGTCATCGTAACTTCGCATTTCATCTCTAGTGGAAATACCGCGTGAAGGAATAAAACGCCACCAGAGACACCGTCATCAGCGCGACCGCCGAATTCCTTGCCCGGTTCGATTCTTTCTTCTCATCCAGCAGGTCGCCAATCGCCGAACTCAGGAAAAAAACTTGCAGCCCCGTGAAGATGCTCGCCGCAACCTCCACAAGCGCAAACTGATGAAACAGCGCGACGACGAAAACCGCCCCGCTGACGACCGCCGCCGTGAAGCTCATCAACACCGTGAGCACGTGTCGCTTCATCGCACGTTTTCGCCGCTCCGCCGCCGCATTATGCCTCTCTTCCGCTCCACGGGAACAGCGCGATCTGGCCTGCCATCTTCACCTCGCGGTGCTTGCCCGCACCCGCGCAATCACCTGCTCGCGCAGCGTATTCAGGCTATTCACGATCCGGTCCGTCTCTACGTTGACCAGCGCGTACCGCTCGATTTTCTGATCGCCGGACTGCACCAGAACGCGATGATCCTCGCGCAGGTCCGGAAACTCGTTCAGCTGCACGTGCGCGCCGCGAAGCGCCGCCGCTAACAATTCGAGCGTCTTCTCCACGTCCGCCGCGAACGTAAAGAACGCCGTCCGTGCCGGAACGGCAGCCGTATGCAGCCAGCCCGCCTCCAGCGCCATCACCGCATGTACGAAACGGTGCGAGCTTGCCAGCAGCGCATTCAATTGGTTCATCTGCTCCGCCGTCGTCCCCGGTTCCGCGCCCATTCGGTCGATCGATGCTTCCAGGTTCGTGCGCGCAACGCGTGCCCTAAGCCGCGCGCGATCGAGTTCGCGAGCGCTGCTGGTTTCGTTCCGCACGTAGGATTCCGCAAGGATGTGAAAATGTTCCCGGTAAGCTTCGAGCATTTGGGCAATCCTCTCGGAAACCTGGGTTCGTTCCCAGGTGGGCCAGATCCAGTAAGCAAGAAGTGCGAGTGCGCCGCCTGCCGCGGTATTGATTCCGCGCGCCCAGATCAATTCCTTCGGCCAGACTCCGGTGATGGCAATCAGAAGAACGACAAGAGCGCTGATGGCCACTGCGAAAATCCCGTAGTTTGCGGGGCCCACCCAGCGCAGCAGGAGCGTGAATACAAAGATCAAGACAATCTGGACCGTGACAGTGTCAGGAAGAAAGCGAAAGAGCGCGGTGGCCAAAAAAAGTCCCACGATCGTTCCGCCAATCCGCAGGAGACCGCGGCTGAACGTAGTCGTAAATTCCGGCTTCAGTACGAGAACGATTGTCATCGGGAGCCAGTAGGAGCGGTGCCAGTAGAAGCCGCGTTCCAGACCATTGCCGAGGGCGACGAGGGCCGCCAAACGGATGGCGTGCCGGAACACCGAAGATTGCAGGTTGAGATTTGCGCGCAGCGTAGCCATCAGGCCGCTAAAGCGAAGCCACCAGGGCTGTTGCGTTTCCTGTTTCACGAACTCCGCTTGGCCGGTGGGCGTGGCATGTGCGGCCAGGTCGAGGGCCGCGCGGAGCTGGCCATTGAGCGCGTCCATTTGGAAACGAGTGTCTTTCGCCACGGCGGCGAGGAAAGAAGGCGGCAAGCTATCCGTCTCTTGCCGCAACTGGAGCGTGAGAGCTTCACTTGCGGCGAGGATTTCTTTGCTCGCTTTCGCAGGTATTCCGGAAATCAAGGAGTCGCCGATGGCTTGCAGGGCCTGCGCTGCCTTTTTCAGGTAGTTGCCGAGAATCTGCACGCTGCGGTGCATGGGACTCTCGCGCTGCAGGCGAACATGCAATCGCGAAAGCATCAGCAGGCTGAGTCGAATGCGCTCTGCCTGGCTGAGCAAAGCGCGATAACGCACGGCTTCGATGGACGTTTCGCGGTCGAGGCCGGAGAGAGCTTCTTGTGCTTGCGTGCTTCGAATCGTCGCAGGCGGCGCGGAAGTCGCACTCAGCGGCTGTTCTGCCGCGTGTGCGAGTTCGAGAAACAATCTGGCGAGCGCTCGCCGTTCCGGTTCATAGCGCCGCACCGGCCAGAGCGCCACTGACAGAGCCGTCTGTAGAAGTCCACCGGCAAGGGCGAGCGCGGACGAGATTAAAGCTTGACGAGTGGTCAGCGGTTGCGCGGCATAAATCAGCAGCGTGACCAGACTAATCACTCCGAGATCGGCGGCCGTGGTGCCAACTGCGACGAACATTCCCGCGGCAAAGGCCCACAGCGTCGCGATGAGTACAGCTGCGGCATTGTGACTGCCGGAGAGTGCGCCGAGAAGAACGGCCAGCGCGCACAGGGCGCTAGAAGAGAGCATGCGCTTGGCGCGCTGGGCGTAGGGATCGCTCCCGTCGGAATAGGCAACGTTGAGTGCGCCGCTGGCCACCACCACGCCGCCCCGCGGCATGTTCAGAGCGAATCCGGCGGCCAGGGGCAGGACCACGCCGACTGAGTTACGCAGAGCCAGGTAGGGAGACAGTTTTGAGGAATCGAAGCGCGTCAGCACGCGCCAGAACGCCCGCGCGGCGCCTTCGTGCGCGGGAGGCGAAGATGTGCCCATGGCTGCGGCCTGCGGAAGCAGTTTCGAGGAGGCCTCTTTGGTTTCGATCGGCATCAAGAAAAACCAAATCGCGCACAACGTGCATATCCGGCGCGCTTCCATTGTATCCAAGGATGATCGTTGCCGTTGGTTGCTAACCGTCGTAACCGGACGCAGGCGATTTTCATCCAACAAGGTAAAGGCACTGAGGAGATGGAGATTTTATGCAACAACGTCATCTAGGAAAAAACGGTCCGCTCGTTTCCGCAATGGGTCTGGGCTGCATGGGGATGTCGGAATTCTACGGGGCGCGCGACGATGCGGAATCGATTGCCACGATTCATCGTTCCATCGAACTCGGCATCACGTTTCTTGATACCGCGGACATCTACGGTTACGGCGATAACGAACTCCTCGTCGGCAAAGCCATTCGTGGCCTGCGCGATAAGGTTTTCCTGGCGACGAAATTCGGCATTGTGCGCAGCAAAACGGATCCAACGGTACGCGGCGTGAACGGGAAACCCGAATATGTCCGCGCGCGCTGCGATGACAGTTTGAAACGCCTGGGCGTGGAAGGAATTGACTTGTATTACCAGCACCGCGTCGACCCAACTGTGCCGATCGAAGAAACGGTGGGTGCGATGGGGGAGCTGGTAAAGGCGGGCAAAGTTCGCTACCTCGGATTGTCCGAGGCTTCGGCCAGCACCATCCGGCGCGCTCACAAAGTGCATCCGATCGCCGCTCTGCAAACTGAGTATTCGCTCTGGAGCCGCGATCCGGAAGATGAAATCCTGGCCACAACGCGCGATCTGGGGATTGCTTTCGTCGCTTATAGCCCGCTTGGCCGCGGCTTTCTCACCGGCCAGATCAAACGCTTCGAGGATTTTGCGCCGGACGATTACCGCCGGAATTCTCCGCGCTTCCAGGGCGAAAACTTCCAGAAGAACCTCGATCTTGTCCGCCGTGTCGAAGCCATCGCCAATGAAAAGAAATGCACGCCCGGCCAACTCGCGCTTGCATGGCTGCTTGCCCAAGGCGAGGACATTATTCCGATCCCCGGGACAAAGCGGCGAAAATACCTGGAAGAAAATGCCGCAGCTTTGAACGTGTCATTGACGAAAGAGGACCTGCGACGAATTGACGAAGTAGCGCCGCGCGGCGCCGCCGCGGGGTTGCGCTATCCCGAGCAGATGATGAAGTCGGTGGGACGCTAATGATTGTTTGCATGATGGGCAGAATCGAAGTTGGCTTGAACGCGCAGGCTAAAGCCTGTGCTACCGTCAGCGGTCGCCGGTGCGGAGCGCCGGCAGCGTAAACTTCGGCGTGACTTCCTTGCGCTTCGACCAGTCGTGGTAGGTGTGGCACTCAAAGCAGCGCGATTCCGCGTGTTCCGGCCCCGGCGCATGGCACGTCTTGCAAGTCTCAATTCCCGGCAGCAAGATGTCGCTCGCCTCCGTGCTCTTCAGCACCTTCGCGTGGCAGCTCACGCAAGTGAATCCCTCGTGTGCCCCGTGATCGAACTTCGCATGCGGCATCCACTGCAGTGTTGTATTGGCTGGCGCAACGTTTGGCAATTCGGCCGCGATGCCGAAAAATTTGCCAGCGTCACTTTCCGGACTGACCGACATCTCTATTTTTCTCTGCGAGGATTTTGCAAAAGGCGTAAGCGTGTGGCACTGCTTGCAGGTTTTTCGCCAGAGCAAGTCTTCAGCCTCGGCGGTGCGCTCGGTCACCCACTGCGCCGGAGTGAGGTTACGAACCGCCGGGGGCAGCGGCTTACCCGTAAGGTCGCGACTCGGATCTCGCTGTACACGTACTTCGGCTGGGCGCGCGGCAATGTATTCACGGAATGTTCTGACCAGAAATGCATGTATGACTTCCGGCTTGTCGTGCGGAGTACCCTTATCAAAACGCTTGTCAAACGTCAGCAGGTGGCACGCGGCGCAGGCATTTGCAAACTTCACTGGCGCCATCAACTCCCGGCCGGTGACCGAACGAGAAGTCCTCAAAGTTTCGGAGTGAACGGACAAAAATTCGTCGGTATCTTTGTAGCTGACTGTCGCAGCGCGGTAGTTCGTGTCGGCGTACATCAAGTCCGCATCGGCGGCGGTCGCGCGGTGACAGTTGTTACATTCGAGCTGAACGTTGGGCCCATTCGGGCCGCGGCGGATCGGCTTCATGTGGATGGCGTGATTCAATTTGATCGTGCCGGGATCGCGTGAACCTTCTTGAAGGGCCGCGAATTGGGGATGGCCGTCTTCGAAACTTCGGATGTGCGATGCGAACCGCGCCGAGTTGCCGCTGGCCTTCAAGTCCTCGTGACACTCGGCGCAGACCTGATTGCGCGCAGCGGCGATGTTGATGCGCCCACGATGCTCGGTATGACACGTCGCGCAAGCAGGAGTTGACGTTTGCATGGCGTGATGGATGGGGCCGTCGTGGCAGTCGAGACAAGCGCTGTCGGCGGCCTTGGCGGAAAATGCGCCGGCTTTTTGCGCGTGACAGGCAACACATTCTTTTTCGAGAACGGCATGAGGTTCCGACATACGCCCGCTCGAATACACGCGATGGTCTCCGGACAAACCGCGCCACGCGATCCAAACCAGGGCAAGCACAGGCAGCAGGAGGCTTAGCCAGAATTTTGCGCGCTTCAGCGGCGTCGGCCTCTTGAAATAGTTGAGATCGATCCGCTGCGCGAGCTTTTTTGTTGTACGTGTCCGGGCCACGTTTTTCTCTTTTGCTAGTAGCGCAGCGCCATGACCGCGTGAATAGCGCCGAGCAAAATCAATGCGAGCGAGAACGGGATGTGCAGCAGCAGCCAGCCGTGCAGCCAGCGATGCAAGCGCTCCTGGCGTGTGAGCTGGCGCGCTTCGTCGCAAATGTCTTCGAGGTCATCCAGGGTGACGTGCGCGACGGCGGGCAGCACAGTGCGCAATCCGGAAAACACGGCCCGCGCTTTGTCGGTGTCTGCGAGACGCCGGCCGCGTTGCTTGGGGCGCTCCAGGAACGGCCGCATCTCGTCCAGGAAAAAACGGCGGAGCGGCGCGCTTTCTTCTTCACTCAACAAAATAATTTCTGGAGCCGCAGCCACGGCGGCGCTCGCGCCCGCACTGACGGCGGCTGAGGTGCGCAGCGGAACGGCGGAGGCGGCGATGGTCCGCAGCGCAGTAAAACCCCCCGCGCGCTGGCCTTCTTCGCCCAAAGTTTTGCTGAGACCTAGGGAACCACAGATAGATTCGATCGCGCGATCGGCTTCTTCGCGAAGGAGCGAGCGAACGCGGCCGATTTCGTCGTAAATCGTTTCGAGCGGGGCGTCGGAAGTCATCATGCGCGGGATATAGTGCTGCAGCGCCGCGCCGAACACGCCGCTGAACACCGTAATGATGAGCAGCCACATCAGGACGCGCGTGAGCGTGCCGCCGAAATGAAATCCCCCGTGAAAAAGAATCATTGGCAGGGCGAGAAAGCCGAGCCAGAGGTGGCCGCGCATCCAGGCTTGCGCGCGGCCAACGCGCCACGTCGGAACGCGCTTCCGCGCCCCAAGTAGCGCCGCAAACATCATGAAGCCGAAACCGATGACGCCGAACGCGAGGCCGATGGTGCTGCCGCCACGAGGTCCTTGCGGCGATTCGAATGAATAGAAGACGTACACAAGCGGAGAAATCGCGAGGATTGCCAGCGATGCGAGAGCCCATCCGCGTTGCGTTTTGTCCATTCTCATTTCGTGGAGCCCTGGCCGAGCATGTCGGCGAAAAATGTGCGGGGATCGACGCGGTGCGCGGCATCGTGCGGACAGGCGTAGACGCAGCTTGGTTCTTTCAAGTGCGTGCAGAGATCGCAGGAAGTAGCTTTTTGCTTGATCGCTGCTTTTTTTCTGCCGGGCCGCTCCGGATCGTCAACCATCACTTCGAATGGATGCAAATTGATGTTGCCGTAAGGACAATTTTGCGCGCAGAGGCCGCAGCCGATGCACCAATCCTCGATAATGACTTCGAGAGAATTGCGCCTGCGAATCGAGCCGACGGGGCAGCCAACCATGCACAGCGGGTCGCGGCACTGTCGGCAACTCGTGGCGACAAGATATTGGTCGAAGCGCAAGCCATCGCGGATGAGCCGCGTGATCCCGTCATGCGCATCGGCGCAGGCATTGACGCATGCATCGCAGCGCGTGCAATTCTGCAAATCCAGAATCAGCAGGCTCTGCGCTTCCATCAGTCCTTGCGAGAGGAATTGATCGATGGGGAGGTCGTGAACCATTTGCATGCGCTGCTGATTTGCCGCGCGGCGTTCGGCGGCAACGGCCTCGAGACCGGTTCGAACGCTGGGGAAACGCGCAACCATATCGCGGAAATCATTGCCGGAGATTCGAACGAGTTCGACGTGATCGAGAGCAGTGCAAGTCGCGGTTCGAACCCCGCCACCGAGGAGCCCGATTTCGCCGAAGTAGTCGCCGCGAGAGAGATACGCGAGAACCATCTCGCCGCCGGGATAATTCTCTGAAATCTTTACGAAACCGATGCGCACGAGATAGAAGCTGCCGGCAGGATCGCCCTGGAGGGCAATCGTCTGGCCCGGCGCAAAGCGCTGCAATTCGACGCTCTCTTTGAGGTGCTCAATAAAATCGGGCGACAGGTCCGCAAACATGGGCACGCCACGAAGATGGTTTTCGAGGGCGCGGCGCCGATAGGTCTGGTCCAACTGCCCGCGGAAAGTCTTGTTCTTCAACATGATGTCGAGGACATTGCGCAGCATTTCGAATGCGACGACATCGGATTCCGCGATCACCGTGGCGGAGCGCGGATAAAAATTCATGCAGGTCATTTCGCCGAAGAGATCGCCGGGGCCGAGTTCGGCGACCGGATTGCCGTAAGCGAGATCGACGGAGGCGTCGATGGGAATGGTTCTGTCTCGCACTTCCTCGTCGCGCTTATCTTCTTCACGCGCGACGAGCGTGCTGGTCAGCCGCTTGAAGAAACCCCTTGCGCCGCCCTGGGTTTTGACGTGGGCGATGGGAGTGGAGATGGAGACTTTGGCTTTTCCTTCGAGAATGTAGAAAGCCGTGGAGCCAAATTCGCCTTCGCGGCAAATGATTTCGTCTTTGCGGAAGCGGCGCTTGACGATCGCGCCGCGATTGAGCTTGAGGAAGGTGCCGGAGACGCCTTTGAAAACGGGAATCTGCAAGAGATCCTCGGCTTCGAATCCTTGCGCGTCCGGACCGGTGGCGATCGCGATGCCCGCCACGCCCTTGTTGGTGAGCGCGCCTGTGGGACAGGAAACCATACACTCGCCACAGGAGATGCAGGTGGAATCGCCCATCGGCGAATTGAGATCGAACGCGATGCCGGCGGAATAACCTTTGCCCATGCGGCCCAGGACAAAATTGCTCTTGACTTCGTCGCAGCCGCGGATGCAGCGATCGCAGAGAATGCAGGCGTCGTGGTCGACGGCGATCGCCAACGAGGAATCGTCTTTGCCGCGGGCGATTGTGCGTTTTGCAAAGCGCGGTTGGGAAGCGCCGGCCGCTTTCGCGAGCGCCTCCAATTCGCAGTCGCCGGAATTCTGCGCGCGCGCGCAAGGGGAAGGATGATCGGACATCATGAGTTCAAGGAGGGTTTTACGTGCGCCCAAAACTTTCTCGGAATTGGTGACGACTTTCATGCCTGGCTCGACCGGCCGGACGCAGGAGGCGGCGAGAACGCGCGCGCCGGTGTCCACCACGCAGAGGCGGCAGACGCCGACGGGTGTTTGATTTTGCAGGTGGCAAAGTATGGGGATGTTGATGCCGTTCATGCGCGCGGCGTCGAAAACGCTCGTGCCAGCGGGAACACGGACGGGTTGGTCGTCGAGAGTGATGTCGATCATTCCGGGAGGTGTGAGGGGAGCTGCCATTTTAAAGTAGTCAGTTATCAGTTTTCAGTAAGAGAAGAAAAAGATTCTTTCCGTTTTTCCTTGCACCTGGATATTGCTGCCTCGCCATTTCAGTTCTCAGTTTTCTGTAAGAACGATAAAAATGAATATGAACTTTGCTTTGATAGGCGATCTCCCGGTCGCTGCTTCTTGAGTTTGCTCCATCGGCGTTTCTTTCTTCGAACTGAAAACTGCATACTGACAACTCAAAACTCGTCAAGGGCGAATGCCGACGCGCTGCGCTTCGCCGGCGCGGCCAACTGGCGTGAAACAGATTCCGCTGGGGCATTGGCCTTGCAAAACGTGCGCATCGATTTCGGCGCGAAAATGTTTCAGCACGGATTGAATCGGCGCGGGCGCAATCTGTCCGAGGCCGCAGATCGAGGTAAGACTCATGGCCTGCGAGAGTTCGTCGAGGAGCGCGATATCGGCCCGATATTGTGATTCGGGTAGGCCGCCTTGCGTCCAGCGCACCAGCATATCCGCCATTTTCTGGGAGCCCACGCGGCAGGGAACACATTTGCCGCAGGATTCGTTGCGATAGAAGCGCACCGCGTTGAGGGCCATATCCAGCATGCAGGTGGTGTCGTCGCAGACGACGATAGCGCCGGAGCCGAGCATGGAGCCGGCTTCCGCGAGGGCCTTGAAGTCCAGACGGACATCCACCATCGAAGCGGGAAGATAGCCGGACGACGGGCCGGACGGCGCAAAAGCTTTCAATGGACGGCCGCCGCGAACGCCGCCGGCATGATTGAAGATAACGTCGCGCATGGGCACGCCCATAGGGACTTCGAAAATGCCCGGGCGGGCGACCTGGCCGCTGACGCCAACAAATTTTAGTCCGCGCGAACCGCCGACGCCCTGGGTTGCAAACCACTCGACGCCGCGAGCGAGAATCTGCGGAACGTTGATGAAAGTTTCGACGTTGTTGATGACGGTGGGCTTTTGCCAGAGGCCGATCTGGCCGGGGAAGGGTGGCTTGTTGCGCGGCTCGGCGCGGTGGCCTTCGATGGCTTCGATGAGCGCGCTTTCTTCGCCGCAGATGTAGCCGCCGGGGCTGACAAAAACTTCGAGATCAAAGTCGAGTTCGCTGCCAAGGATCTTTTTTCCAAGAAGCCCGGAGCGATAACAGCGACGAATCTCTTCGCCGAGGATTTCCTCCTGAAGATGATATTCGTGCCGAATATAAAGGATGCCGCGCTTCGCGCCGGTGACGAGGCCGGCGATGATCATACCCTCGATGAGGAGATGAGGCAGGTTGGTCATGATGAAACGGTCCTTGATGGTGCCGGGCTCGCTTTCATCGGCGTTGCAGACAACGTATTTCACGGGATCGGGTTGTTTGCGGACGAGATCCCACTTCATGCTGGTGGGAAATCCGGCGCCGCCCATGCCTTTCAGTTCGGCGGCTTTGAGCTGTGCGAGGACATCGTCCCATGCTTTGGATGGAACGAGCTTGCGCACGACGCCGTACTTTTCGTCCTCGCCATACGGATCTGCTTTGCAGCTGATGCGTACCTGCTCGGGGTGCGGCTCGTGAATGTCGTCGCCGCGAATGGCGTTACGAGCGATCAGCTCGGCATGCGCGGCGGTGACATCCGTGAAGATGTGATCGTTGATGGAAATCGCAGGAGCGTGGTCGCAGCGGCCGAGGCAGGAAACGTCGCGAATCTGCACGTCTTCAGGCCGCGAATTCGCGAAGCGGCGCTCGAGATCGGCGCGCAACTCGCAAGCGCCGTTGAGATGGCAGCTCAT
>Ga0137418_10002932_pt1 | contig 15634 bp, 14 predicted proteins | sample CZODoug3_1_2_16f_FD_122242 | JGI IMG/M metagenome (GOLD analysis project Ga0137418, IMG submission 122242) | Vadose zone soil fungal communities from Angelo Coast Range Reserve, California, USA - CZODoug3_1_2_16fungal (Hybrid Assembly) | ecosystem: Environmental > Terrestrial > Soil > Vadose... | reverse complement strand
GAACAACTGCCACGCTCCGTCGTCCAGCCGCAAAATCCGCGCCTCAACGTCTCGCGCAGCGCCAACCTGCCGCATGTCCCCGGTATCCGCGTCGGCGACTACATCTTCCTCTCGGGCATGGGCCCGATCGATCCACAGACCGGCGAGCGCAATCATGGGCCGATCGCGGAACAGGTCCGCACAACTCTCTCCAATGTGCGGCACATGCTGGAGTCCGCCGGCTCGTCGCTGGAGCGCGTCGTGCGCGTGCATGTGGTGCTCGCCGACATTTCGCACATGGCGGAAATGGATCGGGTGTATAACTCAACCTTTGGCTCATCCTTTCGATCCCCAGCTTCGTTGAGCCGTTGGAATCCTGCAGTTGATGTCTATCAAGACAAAGATCAATTCATCGTCATCGCGGAGCTGCCTGGTCTCAAGAAGGAAGAGATCGAGATCTTGCTGCACGACGCCACGCTCACTATCTCGGGCGAACGCAAACACGAAGGATCTAGCGAGCAGGGATTCTTTACCGAAAGGTTCTACGGCAAATTCCAGCGCAGCTTGACACTACCGACTCCCGTTGATCCCGGCAAAGTGAAAGCCAGCTATAGAGACGGCCTTTTGCAGGTAGTGCTACCGAAAGCGGAGGAAGCAAAGCCAAAACAGATCGAAGTCGACCTCAAATGAAATTATCTGGTGCCGACGGGCGCTCAGCACGTCAGGCGCCGGAACCTGGAGAAAACAATGAATATTCCATCCCTGCCTTCAAAGGAACAAGTAATGACTCCCAATGAGGACCATCGCCCAGCCTTCGTAACCCCGTTGGTAGATATAGAAACCACTGATGAGGGCTATGTTATTAGAGCGGAAATGCCTGGTGTCGAGAAGGGTGGCCTCGAACTCACCGTCGACAACGGACAGCACGTCCTGCTGGGCTGTTACAGCGACACGTTCCGGTTTCTCGATCGCATCGGCGCGGCCGGTCACGTCCATGTGCAGGACCGATTGACGGTCGACATGATCGATCGCGACGGGCGCGCGTCACGGTTGTCCTGTCCATCGCTGCCGCCGCCGTTGAATCTTGTTGCAGGGTTGTTCACCTGGAGCGCGGTGGGTTGGAAGGATCGTATTGGAAGCCTGCATGTGGGGCGGGCCCTTCGGGCCCGCCGGGCGAGCCTGAAAGGCTCGCCCCACGACGAAACCGTGCGCGAATGGCTTGTTCGCCATCACCAGACGCCGCGGCTCGTCGAGATGCTGTGGGAACCGCTCGCCGTCGCCGCGCTGAACCAGCCGATCGACGTCGCCTCGGCCGTGCCGTTTACGCGCGCGCTGTCGGAGATGCTCGGCAGCAGCCCGCGCGACGCCTCGCTCGCGCTCCCGCTGAAGCCGCTCGATGAGATGTACGCGCTGCCGGCGCGCGCGTACATCGAGAAGCATGGAGGCGAGGTCAGGACGAACTCACCGGCGAAGATCCGCGGACCCGAAGGGTCCGCGCCGCACTGCACGATTGTCGTCCGAGGCGAGACAATTGTTGCGCCCACCGTGATCTGTGCCGTCCCCTGGTTCGCCCTCTCGGAAGTGTTCGCTGATCCACCATCGTCTTTACGCGCCACGCTCGACGCGGCGGATCGCACCGGGGCGTCGCCCATCGTGACGGTCAACCTCTGGTTCGATCGCGTCGTCACCGACCAGGTGCTGGTCGGCCTTCCCGGACGCACCATGCAGTGGGTGTTCGACAAGCGGCGAGTGTTCGGCGAGCAGGCGTCGCATCTCTCGCTGGTGTCGAGCGGGGCCGGGCAGATCGTGTCGCTCACCAACGAGGCGCTGATCGAGCTGGCGACGCGCGAGGTCGATGATGCGATACCCGCGGCTCGCGGCGCGTCGGTCCGCCGCGCCGTCGTCGTGCGCGAGAAGCGCGCGACATTCTCGGTCGCGCCGGGCCAGCCACCGCGGCCGGAACCGCGGACGCCGATTCCGGGACTTTTCCTCGCGGGCGACTGGATCGACACCGGCCTGCCAGCTACCATCGAAGGCGCGGTGCGCAGCGGCCATTCGGCCGCTTCGCTGGCATTGTCGTAAATGACATCGATAGTCGTCCATTACCAGGAGATTGCGCTCAAGGGGAAGAACCGCCCGTGGTTCCTCGGCCGCCTTGTCCGCAATCTGAAGCGCGCGCTGTCGGACCTCGACGTCATCGCGGTGCGCGCGCTGATGGGACGCATCGAGATTCAGCTCGGTCCCGGCGCGACCCGCGAGGCGGCGGGTGAACGTGTCCGGCGCACCTTCGGGATCGCGAACTACTCGTACGCGCGGCGGACCGCGCTCGACATCGATGTCATCACCGCCGCGATTCTCACGGACCTCCGCGACCGCACCTGCAGCAGTTTCCGGGTGAGCGTCCGGCGCGCCGACAAGCGGTTTCCGATGACCTCGCCGCAGGTGGAGCGCGAGGTCGGCGGCCGCATCAAGGAAGCGCGGGGGTGGAAGGTCGATCTCGACCAGGCCGAGCTCACGATTCACGTCGAGCTGCTGACCACCGAGGCCTTCTACTTCTTCGGCAAGGAACGCGGGGCCGGAGGCCTGCCGACGGGGACGGCCGGACGCGTGACCTGCCTGCTGTCGGGCGGCATCGACTCGCCGGTGGCCGCGCACCGGATGATGAAGCGCGGCTGCGCCGCAAGCTTCGTGCATTTTCACAGCTATCCGATCCTCTCGCGTGCGTCGATCGAGAAGGCGCGCGAGCTGGTCCGGCTCCTGACGACGTGGCAGCAGCGGTCGCGGTTGTATCTCGTGGCGTTCGGCGACATCCAGCAGCAGGTGGTGCTCGCGGTGCCGGGCCCGATGCGTGTGATCGTCTACCGCCGGCTGATGCTGCGCATCGCGGAGAGGATCGGGCGCGCGCGCGGCGCGCAGGGGCTTGTCACCGGCGACGTTGTCGGGCAGGTGGCGTCGCAGACGCTCGAGAACCTGCAGGTGATCGGGAGCGTCGCGACGCTGCCCCTCTTCCGCCCGTTGATCGGCATGGACAAGCAAGAGATCATGGACGAGGCGCGCCGGCTCGGCAGCTACACGATCTCGATCATCCCCGATCAGGACTGCTGCACGCTGTTCACGCCGCGCAACCCGCTGACGCGCGGGCGTCTTCACCTGGTGGAAGCAGCCGAGCGTGCGTTGCCGATCGACGAAATCGTCGAGAAGGCGGCCGGCGAGGCGGTGGTGGAAGACTTTGAATTCCCGGTGGTAGGATCGCCGGTCGGAGGTGCGACGTGACCCCAGCAAGTGGCGTGGCAGCGGTAGAGGGCGTTGGCCGAATCGAGTCGCTGCTTGGCGACGATGCGGCGCTGCTCACGTATCAGTGCCGGACGATTCCGAGGGACAACCTTCATCTGCCGGGGCCTGACTTCGTCGACCGGATCTTCGCGGCCTCTGATCGTACGCCTCGCGTGCTCGGTGGCATTCAGCGGCTGTTCGACACAGGCCGTCTCGCGCGCACCGGGTACGTGTCGATCCTGCCGGTCGACCAGGGCATCGAGCACTCGGGCGGCGCGTCGTTCGCGCCGAACCCCGCGTACTTCGATTCCGAGAACATCGTGAAGCTCGGCATCGAGGGCGGCTGCAACGCGGTCGCCTCGACGCTCGGCGTGCTCGGCTCGGTCGCCCGCCGCTACGCGCACAGGATTCCGTTCATCGTCAAGCTGAATCACAACGAGTTCATCTCGTATCCGAACGCGTACGACCAGATCAAGTTCGGCAGCGTCAAGCAGGCGTGGGACATGGGCGCGGCCGCCGTCGGCGCGACGATTTACTTCGGCTCGGAGGAATCGAGGCGGCAGATCCAGGAAGTCAGCGAGATGTTCCAGCACGCGCACGAGCTCGGCCTGTTCACCGTGCTGTGGTGCTACCTGCGCAACGCCGCGTTCAAGACGAAGGAAGCCGACTACCACCTGGCGGCCGACCTGACGGGGCAGGCCAATCACCTCGGCGTCACGCTCGAGGCCGACATCATCAAGCAGAAGCTGCCGGAGACCAACGGCGGCTACAACGCGCTCAATTTCGGCAAGACGCACAAGGCCGTCTATTCGCAGCTGACGACGGACAACCCGATTGACATGACGCGCTACCAACTGGCGAACTGCTACATGGGGCGCTCGCCGCTGATCAACTCCGGCGGTGCGTCAGCCGGCGAAAGCGATTTGAAGGAAGCGGTGAAGACCGCGGTGATCAACAAGCGCGCAGGCGGCACGGGGCTGATCTCCGGCCGCAAGGCGTTCCAGCGTCCGATGAAAGAAGGCATCGGCCTGCTGAACGCGATCCAGGACGTGTATCTCACCAAGGAGATCACGGTCGCCTGAGCGGCGCGGACCTTCCTGAGCGGCGCGGACCTTTCAGGTCCGCGTTCTCGCTCCGAGGAACTCCTCCAGAGCCTGCCTCGTGCTCCGGAACGCGAGCTCCTCCCACGGGATCCGTTCCGGCTCGAACAGCTGCGCCTCGAGCCCCTCGTCATCGCAGCCGAGGCAGCCGCCGACCACCGTGGCTGCATACGCGATGATGATCACCGCGACGCCCGGATACGAGTACACGTTGATCAGCCGGTCGAGCCTGATGTCGAGGCCGCACTCCTCGCGCGCTTCGCGAACCGCCGCGGCCTCGACGGTCTCGCCGCGATCGATGAAGCCGCCGGGAAAGACCCACTTGCCGTAGCCGGGTTCGATCGCGCGCCTCACCAGGACGATGCGTCCCTGGTCGTCGCTGATGATGGTGCCGACCGCGACCTTCGGATCCAGGTAATGGACGAAGCTGCAGCGGACGCAGACGAGACGCTCGGGCTCTGTCGCCTTCAGCAGCCGCGCTTCGAGCGCGCCGCCGCATCGCGCGCAGAACCGGATGGCGTCGTTGAACACCGTATAATCTTGCTTCATGTCGATCCTCAAAGTCGCGCGCATGGGCCATCCGGTCCTCCGTGAACGCGCGCGGCCGCTCGACAAAGCCGACATCAAGAGCGCATCGTTCCAGAAACTGGTCGACGACATGATCGACACGATGCACGAGTACCACGGCGTCGGCCTCGCCGCGCCGCAGGTCCACGAAGGGCTGCGCCTGTTCGTCGCACTGCTGGACGAGGACCCCGACTCGAAGAGCGAGACGGCCGTCATCATCAACCCCGAGATCGTTCCCAACGGCTCGGCGATTGAAGAGGGATGGGAAGGCTGCCTGAGCATCCCGGATATCCGCGGGATGGTTCCCCGTTACACAGAGATCGTGGTCCGCGCGCTCGATCGCGACGGCCGCACCATCGAGCTGCCGCTCAAGGCTTTCCCCGCGCGCGTCGCGCAGCACGAGACCGATCACCTCGACGGCGTGCTGTTCTTCGATCGGATGAAGTCGATGAATTCACTGACGTTCCTCGAGGAATACTCGCGGTTCCACGCCAAAGATGAGGAGTGAAAGGGAGCCCGATGTCGCGACAACTCCCGTTGGGAGTCGGAAGTTGGAGGTTGGGAGTTGAGAGTGTCCGTCGTTACTGGAGGCGGGCGCGGAATCGGGCGCGCCATCGCGCTCGCGCTCGGGGGGCCTGACACGTTGGTCGTCGTTGCCGGCCGCACACGATCGCAACTCGACGTCGTTGCCCATGAACTCGAGGCAAAAGGTGGGCGCGCGCTGCCGATCGAGGTGGACCTGACGAGCGAAGCCTCCGTGGGGCGAGCGGGTGAGGCGCTCCGGGCAGCCGCGCCTCGCGTCGATGTGCTCGTGAACAACGCCGGCGTCGGCGGCGGCGAACCGGTGGCCGGTTCGGACATCGAGCGCTGGCGCCGCACGGTCGACACGAACGTCACGGGCACATACCTGGTCACCCGTGCGGTGCTGCCGCTGATGGGCAGCGGCGGCCGCATCATCAATCAGTCGTCCGTGCTCGGCCGATTCGGCGTTCCGGGCTACACGGCATATTGCGCGTCGAAGCACGCGGTGATCGGCTTCACGCGCGCGCTCGCGTTGGAACTGGCGCCTCACCAGATCACCGTCAATGCGATCTGCCCGGGATGGGTCGATACCGAGATGGCCGAGCAGGGGATGCGCCAGGGCGCCGCGGCGACCGGACAGACCTTCGAGCAGTTCCGCGCGTCTGCGCTCGGTGCCGTGCCGATCAAACGGATCATTCAGCCCGAGGAGGTCGCCGGTCTCGTCGCGTTTCTCGCGTCGCCTGCTGCCGCCGCGATCACTGGTCAGACGTACAACATCTGCGGCGGCCAAACGATGGATTAGTCGATGTGAATCCGGACGACGGTGAGGATCTCTGGCGTCTAGGGCATCTCCCGAACTGCAGGCACGCTGACAGCCGGTGATCGCGTCCCGCTATAATCAAACGCGCGCAACGTGCTCGTCACGGATCAACCGAAGGTCACGCTGAGAAGTGCTCCGGCGGCCCCCTACGATGGTGCGATCGCCGCGGCGCGCACGTGCTACTCGCCTCGCGTCATCGGCGCGCACGAGATCACCGACAGGCAGCGCGACACGATCGGCACGCTGACGTTCGACGCCGGCCATCACACCGTCTATCAGCACGCGAACTTCGAATTCGGGTTGGAAAACATCTCCAGGCAGTTCGTCTGGACGTTCCTCCACTCCTATCCGTTCTACAACTCCGAGCAGTCCAGCCAGCGCTACGTCAAGCTGAAGGAACCGCGCGCCTTCGTGCCGCCGCTCTCCGGCGAGGCGCTCGCGGTGTACGAGACGGCCATCCTGCGCGCGTGGGATCGCTACGGAGAGCTCGCGGCGCTGCTCAAGGACGATGCGCTGGCGATCCTGAAGGAATTGCGGTACGTCCGGCCGACGACATCGGCCGATCGCCTGAAGCAGATCGAGCGCGACGCCGAGAAACGGGCGATCGAGACCGCGCGCTACGTCATTCCGATCGCGGCGTTCACGTCGATGGTCCACACGATTTCCGGCATCGTGCTCCATCGCCTCAATCGGATGATGAACAGCGGCGACGCGCCGTACGAGACGCGGCAGGTCGTCGGCGAGATGGTGCGCCTGGTCACCGCGTGGGATCCGCTGTTTTTCGAGAAGGTCGGCCTCGAGCCGATCGAAGGCGACGGCCTGCCCGAAGCGGGCTTTCCGAATCCGAGCGGCGATGGCGATCGATATGCGGCCGCCTTCGACGCACGGCTGAACGGACGCTGGTCGCGGCTGCGCGATACCTCACCCGCGGCGGAAGCGATCGTCGCGGAAGCCGTGCGCTCGGTCTTCGGCCTGCTCCCGGACGAGATGAGCGATGACGAGGCGATCGACCGGGTGATGAACCCGGCGCTGAATCTCTACCGCCTCGACGTGCTCAACGTCTCGTATCACTCGCCGCTGATGCGGGCGCTGCATCACGCCACCTACGTCTTCGAGAAGCGCCTCAGCCACACGGCCGACTCGCAGGACCAGCGGCACCGCATGGTTCCCGCCTCGCGCCCGCTCATGACATTTGCCGACACCGCGTCGCCCGACTACATCACGCCGCGCCTCGTTGCCGCCAACCCGCGCGCGCGGGCGGTCTACGACTGCGCGATGCGCGAGGCCTGGACGTCGAAGAACCGGCTGCTGGAGCTCGGGGTGCCGCTCGAGTTCGCGCTCTACGTGCTGCCGAACGCGAAAACGCTGCGCCTGGTCGAGTCGGGATCGCTGCTGGCGCTGCTCCACAAGTGGACGCTGCGCACCTGCTTCAACGCGCAGGAAGAAATCTTCCTGGCGTCGATGGACGAAATCGAGCAGGTCCGCGCGGCGCACCCGCGCATCGGCCGGTACATCGGGCCGCCGTGCGTCATCCGGAACGGCCTCATCTCTCCCCGCTGCACGGAGGGATCGCACTTCTGCGGCGTCCCCGTGTGGCGCGATTTCCCGGCCGTGGTCAGGCGCCTGTGATGGCGGGCCGTGAAGGCCCGCCCTACACCGCCTGGCTCGTGCATCTGTACACCGCGAGCAGCGCGGTCGTCGCGCTTCTCGCCACCCGCGCCATCTTCGAGTACCGCCTCCGCGATTCATTCCTCTGGCTCGCCGCCGCCATCGTCATCGACGCGAGCGACGGCGTCCTCGCGCGCGCCGCTCGTGTGTCGCAGCGGCTCCCCTGGTTCAACGGCGCCAAGCTCGACGACATCGTCGATTACCTGACGTACGTGTTCGTGCCGGCCGTCATTGTCTGGCGCGTGCTGCTCGTGCCCGACGCCTGGGCGGTGCCCGTCGCGGGCGCGATGCTGCTGTCGAGCGCCTACGGATTCAACCGCGAGGACGCGAAAACCAGCGATCACTTCTTCATGGGTTTTCCGTCGTACTGGAACATCGTCGTGTTCTACCTGTACGTCATGCGAACGCCGCAACCCGTCAACACGATCGTGTTGCTGGCGCTCGCCGTCATGGTGTTCGTCCCGATTCGCTACGTCTATCCCAGCCGGACGCCGGTGTGGCGTACCGTGACGGTGGCGCTCGGCCTGGCGTGGGGCATTACGCTGCTGGTGATGCTGTGGCAGCTTCCGGCCGTTTCGCCGCGGCTCCTGTGGGGGTCGCTCGTGTTTCCCGCGTATTACGTGATCCTGTCGATCGCCGTTGGATGGAAGCGATGAAGCCGATTGCCGTGCACGCGTTCAATCCGAGTCCACTGACCGGCGACGGCAACACGACGTGGCTGCTGCGCGGGCACGTGCCGACGCTGATCGATGCCGGCACCGGCGAGCCGCAGCACCTCGATGCGCTCGAACGGGCGCTCGACGGCGCACGGCTCGCGCAGGTGCTCGTCACCCACAGCCACATCGATCACGCGTCTGGCGCCGCGGCGATCGCGGAGAAGATGCCGCACGTCAGGTTCCTGAAGATGCCATGGCCGGAACACGACCATCAGTGGCGCGTCCGCTGGGAACCGCTGACCGACGGCGAGGTCGTTCCGGCGGGCGACTCGGTGCTGCGCGCGATTCATACGCCCGGCCACTCGCCGGATCACCTCTGCTTCTGGGAGCAGGACAGCCAGCTGTTGTTCTGTGGCGACCTCGCATGGCAGGGCTCGACGGTGGTCATTCCACCGAGCCATGGCGGCGACATCGCCGCATACCTCGCCTCGCTCGAACGCGTCATCGAGCTCGCGCCGGCGGCGATGCTGCCCGCTCACGGCCCGGTGATCGACCATCCGGTCGGCCTGCTGCGCGAATACATCGCCCATCGCGCGCTGCGCGAGCAGCAGGTGATGGCCGCGCTTCGCGCCGGCATCACCGATCCAACGCAGATGGTCACCAGGATGTATCCATCACTGGCGAAGCCGCTCGTGCCGGTCGCGCGCGAGAGCGTGCTCGCCCACCTGATGAAGCTGGAACGCGAAGGCAAGGCCCGCCGCGACGGAGATGCGTGGCATATCATTGAGCCATGAACGACGTCGTCGACTACATCAACGTCAACCGCGATCGCTACCTCGACGAACTCAAGCAGTACCTCGCCATCCCGAGCATCAGCGCGTTGCCCGAACACGCCGCGGACATCCGGCGCGCGGCGCAGTGGACAGCCGACGCGCTCGCGGGCGCGGGCATGGAGCACGTGCGGTTGATCGAGACGCCGGGCAACCCGGTCGTGTACGGGGACTGGCTCAACGCGCCGGGCAAGCCGACGATTCTCTTCTACGGCCATTACGACGTCCAGCCGGTCGACCCGCTCAACCTCTGGACGACGCCGCCGTTCGAGGCGACGGTGCGCGACGGCGAGATCTACGCGCGGGGATCGGCGGACGACAAGGGCCAGGTGTTCATGCACATCAAGGCGGTGGAAGCGCACATGAAGAAGGCCGGCCACCTGCCGCTGAACATCAGGTTCTTCATCGAAGGCGAGGAGGAAGTCGGCAGCGTCCATCTCGACGACTTCGTGCGGGCGCACAAGACCGACCTCGCCGCCGACGTCGTCGTCATCTCCGACTCGCCGATGTTCGACCGCGACATCCCGTCGATCTGCTACGGGCTGCGCGGCCTCACCTACTTCCAGATCGATCTCCGCGGCACCAACTCCGATCTTCACTCGGGCTCGTTTGGCGGCGCGGTCGCCAACCCCGCGTTCGTGCTGGCGACCCTGCTGGCGCAGATGAAGGACAAGAGCGGCCGCATCAAGATTCCAGGCTTCTACGACGACGTGCGGCAGTTGAGCGAGGCGGAGCGGGCGGAGTGGAAGAAGCTGCCGTTCAACGAGACGCGGTATCGAAAAGGGCTGGGCGCGCCGAAGCTGTTCGGCGAGACGGGCTACTCGACGCTCGAGCGCGTCTGGGCCCGCCCGACGTTCGAGGTCAACGGCCTGCTGTCAGGCTTCACGGGCGAGGGCGCGAAGACCGTGCTGCCGGCGGTCGCGATGGCCAAGGTGAGCATGCGGCTCGTGCCCGACCAGGATCCGAAGAAGGTCGGCGACCTGTTCGAGGCCTACATCAACAAGATTGCGCCGAAGACCGTGGACCTGAAGGTGACGCGCATGCACGGCGGCAAGCCGTGGATGACCGAGTTCGACAACAAGTACGTGCGCGCCGCCGGGCGCGCGATCGAGAAGGGGTTCGGGAAGGCGCCGGTCTTCAACCGCGAAGGCGGATCCATTCCCGTGGTCTCGACGTTCCAGGAGGAGCTCGGCCTGCCGAGCGTGCTGTTCGGCGTGGGGCTGCCCGACGAGAACGCGCACGCGCCGAACGAGAAGCTCGATCTGTCGAACTTCCACAACGGCATCATCGCCTCGGCGTTTCTCTACGACGAGATCGCGGCCCTCGGATAACCACGAAGGCGCGCTTCGCGCGCGAACACGAAGCACGCGAAGATTTTCAGGCCTATTCAGGCTCGCCGGTTTCGGCAAGCGCTTCCCGGGCCCGGTCGGCATCCTCGGCGCGCACCAGTAGATGCGCGGCGTCCATAGCCGGATACATTCCGCCGGCGTTGTCCGAGCGGATCATCGATTCGATGCCGGCCTCGTCGAGGATGCCCTTTGCTATCAGGGCATCTGCGATTGACCGGAACGTCGATACCGCAACGAGGTCGGCAGTCCTGGACATAACCTTCGTGTCCTTCGTGTAGGCCGGAGGCCTTCGTGGTTGCCTACCGCGTCGAGCGGCTCTCGTCGGTCTCGAAGGCCAGCAGCACGTTGCCGCCGCGTCCGTTGCCCAGCCCCGTGTAGCCGGAGCCGAGAAACAGCATCCCGCCGGCGACGATCGGTCCTGGCGCTCCCATCGCGCCGCCCCGTGCCGCGACGCCGTTGGCAGTCATGAAGTCGCGCACCGTGTCGAACTCCCAGACCTGCCTGCCGTCGGCCGCCGCGAAGGCGCGCAGCACGCCGTCCTGGCCGCCCGAGAACACGATGCCGGGGATGACCGTGAGCGCCTCGGTCTGTCCCGATTGCCGCTGCGGGATCGGCGCGACCGGCGTCGTCCATTTCTTCTCACCGGTCTTCAGATCGAGCGCCCAGACGGCGCCGCTCCGCGTGCCGAAGTAGACACGCTGGTCGTCCGCCGCGCCGCCGAAGGTGATTTCGCCGCGCGCCAGCTTCTCGACGAGCGTCGCCTTCCAGATCACCTTTCCGTCGCGCACGTCCTGTGCGTAGACTTCGCCGCTCTTCTGCCCGGAGATCACGATCGCGCGGCCGTCGTTCAGCGTGCGCATGATCGGCGAGTCGCCGAAGTCCCAGTCGGGGCCGATGTTGGCGGGGCAGTTCTCCGACGGGTTGGCCGCTTCACAACCGACGAGCCACGCGTCGTCCGGCGTGTGCTGCACGGTCCAGCGCGGCTTGCCCGTCGCGAGGTCGAGCGCCATCACCGCGTCGGTCGTTGTCGCGGAGACCGGCCTGCTGTACGCGTCGCCGGTGCCGATGTAGAGCGCGCCGCGCGCCTCGTCTACCGTGGGCGTGGCCCAGATGCCGCCGCCGGACGGCGCGTACAGCTGCACGCCGCGCGAGTTCTTCTTCGTCGGCTTCGGTTCTTCGCCGATGATGAACGTCTTCCAGGCCTGCTTCCCCGTGTCCGCGTCGAGCGCGACGATGCTGCCGCGGAAGGTGCAGCAGGGGTAATCGGGACCGCCGCCCGCGGCTTCCTCGCGCGAGGCCAGCGGGACGTAGAGACGTCCCCTGTGCAGGATGGGGGAGCCGGTGACCGCGGCGAGCGGATGCGGGTCGGCGCTGACGATCCAGAGCGCCCTGCCGGTCGCGGCGTCGAGCGCGTAGACGTTGCCGCGCAGGTCGCCGAAGTACACCGCATACGACGAGCCAGCGTGGCCCTTGACGGGACCGACGCTCGGCGCGTTGCGAACGCCGGACGCCGCCTGGAAGCCCCACGCGACGCAGCCGCTCTTCGCATCGAGCGCGTAGACGTAGCCGGTGTCCGCGCCGAAGAAGACGCGTCCGCCGGCCACGGTCGGCTGGCTGTACATCGACGCAGCGTTGGGAAGTCCGAAGGCCCACTTCAGCTTCAGGTTCGGGACCTGCGCCGCGGTGATTCCCGCCGCCTTCCCGGACTGGAACCGTGCGTTGGTCGCGTCGGCGCTCCAGCCATTCCACGCAGGACCCGCCGACGGGTCCGTGAGCTTCGCACTCGCCGGGCACTGATTCGGCATCGCCTTCGGATCGCCGGCGGGAATGCTTCCGATCTTCCGGCCTCCGAGGAACTCGGCATATCCACGCTTCACGACGTCGCTGGCGTCGGCGACGGCCTGCGCGTGCGCCGGAGTCGGGCTCATGGTGATCGCCGCGAAGACCGTGTCCGGCGCGAGCTTGCGCAGCGCGTCGAGGTCGGGCGCCTGCTCCGCGCCCGCCGCCCGCGCGACACCGGGATTGCGGTGGCACGTCGCGCAGTGCTCCTCGAAGCTTCGAATCGTCCCCGAGGCAGTCTGGGCGCTCGCCGCCACGGCGCCGGGCAGCAGCATGGCGACAACGTTGCCGATCAGGAGCAGTCGCTTGGTCATGGACATCACCCTCTCGCGCGGATTTTAGTCCGAAATCTTACGGAGCCTGACGAATACGCCGATCAGCGTAACGGTTACGCCGATCAGCGTAGCCGTTATCCACGGGTGGTAGTACAGCGCGGCGGCGAGCAGGGCAATCCAGCCCAAGGATCTCCGTGCTAATTGAGCGCGGCGACCCGGCGCCGCAGCGTCTTGACGTGCTCCCAGATCTGGTCGTGCTCCTCGCGCGCTTCCTTGTCCATCTCGCTCATGCTCGAGAGCTTCAGGTACGTCTGCAGGTCGCGCAGCGCGCCGGTGACGTCGTTGAGGTGGTAGTTGAGAAGTCCCCGGTCCCGCAGCTCGTTGAGCGCCGACGGCGTGAGCGCGACGAGCAGCTCGGTGACCGTGCGGGCCTGCGGGAACGAGCGCATGTGGACGTAGATACGCTTCAGGTTCAGGAGCATCCGGACGATGATTTCCTTGCGCGTGGCGGGCGCGAGCAGCGACTTGCTGAACGCGATCTCGCTGCCCACGTGCTTCTGTAGCAGCACGCGGCAGTCGTGCTCCGAGAGCAGCGCGCCGCCGTGGAACGGATCGATCAGCAGGCCGCTCGTCGTGCGCTTGCCGACGTCGGGGCTGCGCACGAGGAAATGCCCGGGAAAGTTGACGCCGTCGATGTGCAGCCCCGCGCGGCGCGCGATCTCCATGTAGACGAGCGACAGCGTGATCGGAATGCCCGTGCGGTGATCGAGGACCTCGTTCAGGCAGCTGTTGCGCGGGTCCTCGTAGCGGTCGTTGCCCGAGAAGCCCTGCTCCTGGAAGAGATACGTGTTGAGCGCGCGGACGCACGCCAGCGTGGAGGTGTCGCTGGTCTCCTGCGCACGGGCGTGAATGAACTTCGCCGCCGCGGCGCCCATCCCATCGAGCAGCGAGAGATACGGCTCGGGATCGATGCGTGGGTATTCGATGGTCGCGATGACGAGCGCCGCGTGCGCGAGCGCGGTGCCGGGAGCGTTGGAAGCGGCGGTGAGCGCGTCGGCGAGCTCTTTCTTCATTTCACCAGGTCTTCGAGCATCGGAAGCGACAGAGCGTCCAGTCCGCCCACGACCAGCTCCGCGGCCGTCAGCTCGGCGGCGGGGTAGCTCGTCGTGACTCCTACACAGCGTAACCCGGCTCCGCGTGCCGATTCGAGTCCCCACACCGAGTCTTCGATCGCCACGCAGCGCTGCCGGTCGAGCGGCTTGCCCGCGGCGTCCTGCAGGCGCTCGAACGCCAGCAGATACGGCGCGGGCGACGGTTTGCTCTCGGGCGTGTCGCCTGATGCGACGACCGCGGTGAAGAGGCCACCCAACCCGGCGGCATCGACGATCTGCAGGATTTCGTGGCGGAGCGCGCCCGACGCGATCGCGATCGGAACCGCGGCCGCAGCCGCGCGCACGAAGTCGGCGGCGCCCGGAAAGAGCACCTGGTCGCCTTCGAGCATCGCCTGGAGCTTCACGCCCTTCCGAGCGACGAGCGCCGTGATGTGCCGATCGGTCCACGCCAGGCGGCGGTCGCGCGCCAGCGCCTGCAACATCCCGACGTCGTCGTAGCCGAGATAACGGGCGAAGTATTCCTCGCGATCGAGCAGCAGCCCTTCCGCGGCGAGCGCCTGCTGGTACGCTTTCAGGTGCAGCGGCTCGCTGTCGGCAATGACCCCGTCGAAGTCGAAGACGATGGCCTGGAGCGCGGCGGTCACGCGCCCGGGGCCTTGGCCGCGGGCGCTTCGAGGGGCGTCTTCTCGCCGGCGCGAACCGCCACCTTGAGGCGATTGGCCGCCGGCGGGTACGGACATTCCCACGTCGGGTTGTACGCGCAGGTCGGGTTGTACGCGAGGTTGAAGTCGATGACGTACTCGTCTAATCAGCAGAGATTTGAGGGTGTCAGACATCGAGTTGTCGAAGACGAAGACGACGGCTGGATACCGGACCTGATGCCCGATATAGATGGATACGTTGAGGCGCTCGGGCAGGGTTGCTTTTCCGGTCTGGATTATTGCCGGACTTATGCGCAAACCAGGGACAGACCAAAATGGGGATTTAAGTATCCCGGAATTCAACCTCACATACTTGAGACAATGCTGAGCGCAATGCCGGCAGCCAGGCTGATCTACATCTACCGCGACATTGTCGATTGCCTGAGATCGGCGAAAGCGAAACAACTCGTTGTATCAGACTCGGGAGCGGAATTGTTCTGCCGGACATGGGCGACAAATCTAACACATGCAAGAGGGTTAGTCGGCAGGCCGTCAGTGCTATTGATCAGCTATTCCGAGATGCTGGCGCAACCTGAGTTGCACATTCGCAGGATCGAAGAATTTTCCGGCGTGGACGGGATTCGAAGAGATATCCTCGGGAAGAAGATCAATAGCGCTACCGATGGAAACGCCGACGAATACCTCGAACCGGCATTGCTTACGTCAAATGAGATGAGAATCATCGATGGCTTGACGTCAACGCTGAGGAGTTCGCTTTTTCAGGCAGATTAAAATCAGCCGCGGATAGAGAAAGGCAGATGTTAGAGGTCAGAGGTTAGAGGCTAGTGAAGGCTGCGCGCTGGCGCGCGAGACTGTTTGGATTTTAGTTATGCAGGTAGGGTGGCTCGCGCTCCCAGCCAGGAATGTCATTGTCGCGATCACAGGCAATAGAACGCAGATCAAAACCAAAACATCGTTCTCAGAGTTTTGCGAAGGCTCTAAC
>Ga0137418_10002931_pt1 | contig 15634 bp, 14 predicted proteins | sample CZODoug3_1_2_16f_FD_122242 | JGI IMG/M metagenome (GOLD analysis project Ga0137418, IMG submission 122242) | Vadose zone soil fungal communities from Angelo Coast Range Reserve, California, USA - CZODoug3_1_2_16fungal (Hybrid Assembly) | ecosystem: Environmental > Terrestrial > Soil > Vadose... | reverse complement strand
CCCAGACCCGAATTGTCATGTCGCTTGAGCCGGATACGATATGTGTGTCGTCCGGAGAACAATGCACTGCAGTCACCGAAAATTCATGGCCATGTAACTGTGAGGTTTCAGATGCCGACGCACAGTCCCAGACTCGGATGGTACTATCCTCTGACCCAGAGACTATCATGGATCCATCAGGAGAGTAGGCCACCGATTTCACGTTATTCTCATGCCCTTGCAGATTGAAGCCGGCAAGATTTCCCGTTGTCACATCCCATACCCGAATGGTGGAGTTCTTGCCACTGGAGACAATGCGGGTACCATCTGGAGAGAATGCGACCGACCTCACCCAACTCTCATGACCCCGCAATTCATAAATCTCTGCGCCTGTGGCCGCATCCCAAATTCGAATGCTCATGTCATCCCCACAGGAAGCGAGTTTTGTGCCATCAGAAGAAATTGCCACTGATCGTACTGCACCCGTGTGTCCTGCTAAAATCTGCAGAAGCGGGGACCAAGACTGTTGGAAGCCTCCTAAGATAGATGGGTGCTCATCAGGATCGTGGAATGTCTTATACAAGGCAGTGTTGGTAGGAGTGAATGGCAATGCTGAGGTATACACCAGTAGGGGGTGTTCCTCTATCGAATGGGCAAAGCTCTTAACGAAACGAGATGCGTCACCAATGAGCTGAGCAAGTCGAACCTCGTTGGGAGCATAGTTCTACAGTTTCAATAAGCAACATTCCAATGAATATAAAACTCGCCTACCAATAACCAGTTCAGAAGACGTTCAACCAGAGATATTGTGTCCCTCGACCTTTTCAATATACTCATGACTTCGAACCAGTGAAGCAAATGTCGGTTTAGAAAACAACGTAAGCGCTCTAAGACTAGTTCCAGACTCTCCTCGATGGCACACACATGGTCAATCCAAAATAAACATGAATAAAACACATCTTCGGACAAGTTTTCATGTGTTTGGTCAACGCTGAGGGTAGTGTGGCGCATGTTCCGTACCAAGACTGCATCCATGCGGTCCAGACATTGGAAGGCGAGACATTTGTTGTATGCGGATTGATCGAAGAACCAGGCTTCTCGCTTGCACCGCCCTTTAGTCATGAGGAAGTCTGCGAATGATGGATGCAAAACGCGAACAGTTGGGCGTTGCTGTAAGACGCAGCCCAATAGTGAGATGGTATGCATGGAAGGTCTTTCATCTGGAAGTCTCAGCAATGCGTCGATAGTGGCGCTAATAATAGGCTGGCGTGCGACGAGGATGATGCCTATAATGTTACGAAAATCTGTAACGAAGTCTTCATCGTCCCATTGCCCTACAGATAGAAGCGCCGTTTTGTAGAGGGCATCGAGTGCAGTTTCAGCACCCGATTCAACGTCTCCTCTGAGAAGAATATCTAAGCGCTTGTTCGGATTGTGGCCATTTATGAATTCGGATGCAGTTGATGCCCATACAAATAACCCAGAGGCTCGTTGGACAAGCTGATGATATGCGTCTTCTCCGGGCCAGTTTTCGCCTAACCGCAAATGTCTACATTTGGTTCGTAAGAGGGCCATACGGTGTTGGAAGTACGACAATACGTCGTTGAAGTTAGCCGACGATGTGATATCCAACTCGAGTGTGAGTATGAGGTGCTGTGGCTCAAATGTGTTGTAGATGTCACTCTCTGCCCGACTCGTGACGACGGTGCGAACGATTGCGGGCAGATTAGCAAAATTTTGTGCCAACACCGACAAGAGAGCTGTGCGATCGTCTGGGGTACCACACTCGTCCAACGCATCCAAAACAATAACGATGATTGGGGGAAGATGTTGTATTTGTGAGAAGGCGTCCAGAATGAGCTTCTGAAATTGCCGAGAAAGTGACGACATAAGAATGTTTGGGTTCCTTTCGATAATGGTGCATATAGCAGCTCTAATCATCGAATTCGAGGAGCCTAGCTGATGGGCCAACGTCCTAACAACCGCCGTTGGGTCACTTCTTCCAGTTACATCGCGGTCAAAGAAGAGAAATGCTCCTAGCTGCCCAGAATCTCGAAATATATTGGCGATCGTCGTAGATAAGGTGCTCTTGCCGGATCCCGCTAAACCATAAACCCACAACATTCTCTGCTCGCATGTTGGATCGTTCGCCCAGTCCACTATGAATTTCAAGATCTCTTTCCTGGTGTTCGGAAGACATTCGGTGCGTCTCGAAGGGTCCATCCGGACAGGCTCCAGCCTACCAAGGATGTCCCTATCATCTGTTTGTGGCCAATTTGATAGAGATCATCAGTTGAAAAGTTCAATCTCATTCGCAACGGACACTTACTGAATGTAATCTGATCTCGACCAACATTGATGAAGGTAGAATTACGGATGTCATAGTTTGCTTGCGTGGACGCCATGACGGGAGAAGAGCGGAAGGCAAGCGCTCGTGGCCGCAAATGTTGAAACTTCCTGCCAAAACGTATCTGTGTTCAATCTGCCAGTGGCTGTGCACGCACTGACACTCTTATTCAAATGTTGCATTTCATCGGCTTACAGCTGTTTTCTGATAGCTTGACACTCGGCGCGGAATTTTGATGAAAGAGGAAGTTTGGGATTTCGTATAAATCCTAAGCTCGTACCATGTTTCCCATGGAACTTTCAAAAAAAAAATTATAAGATTGTGTACCTATGGGTCTCAAGACTATCTCTGTGTCCTCCGAATTTTATTTCAGGCTACAAGTCATGCGCTAATCGCAACCCAAGCAGGTGGGATCAAGAATGTCCCGATTTGGCCAAAACCTCAACATTGCATGGCCTGTAGCTTAGCTTTACAGACTGTTGCACACAAAGAAATAGCATAGCTGAGATCCTCTTAGTTGTAGCTACAATCCTATCCGCTCAGACTTTCTTAGTAAACCATCCCGCTGTTGCAAGTTGTGTGCAAAGTTCAGTGTATATGCACAGCCTCTGGCACATTCTCTTGCTCTGCTCTTCTACGGTTCTGCTACTTCATGGCACCCCGCAAACTCCTCGCAGCTCTGGAGGAGGCTGGACTTGATGATGACGAACTTGACTTGATTCAGTATGAGCTTGATATGGATGCTGATGCAGATGATGATGAGGAGAATGAGGAACATGAGGAGGCTGAGCAACTAGGCAGCGGAGACTTTGAGGATGATATTGGCGAAGCCGATACTAGCTCTACCGTTCACAATACACCAACACCCTCTCATCCAATCACCAGGAAGCGGAAACGCTCCACCAAAAGCAATGAACAAGATGATGATGATGGTGTGTGTATGCACACTCAACCTCAAGATTGTCCTCATAAGTATCGTATTCGCAGCACCGTCCGACCCTTCAAAGACCATCACATACATTCTATCTATTATAAGCCACTCGGAAGCCAAGAAAACTGTGTCAAAATGCATCCCTGTTGGCAGATGGCTGGAACTTCAATCAGACGAACCCTGGGATACTTTGCAGGCTCAAATTCTTGTACAAATCGATAGCGCTCTGCATCCCTCTAAGATTCAATTCTCTGACTACAACATCTCATTCACCATTGCTCGCACTGTTTCCCAACCACTCCCTCTGAACTTGGTGGCCGACTATTTATTTTTGGTATCGCAAGCAACAAAAGGCAAGTCTGGCTCGACTGTGAAGATCGCTTGTGATCAGATGGCGGGTTGGGTAAGGGATTATTTGATGGTCTTACATGAATATATGCTCACTGACATGCAGATGCCAACCAAGGATGGGAAGAATAAAGAGAACGAGGACGACAGAAATGACCAAAGTGATGACAAGTCTGGAAACAAAAAGAAGAAGAAAAGCAATGTAAGTTTATCCTCCTCTTACTGCAGCCTGTTGTTGACCACATTGACGGGTGCAGATCCCTCGCGAATCAAAGATTCTTCACGGAAACATCAATCGAAATACAAATATCCAGAGTCTTCAAGCACGATGGCCTTGTGGGAAAAGTGGATGCGGAACTTATTGTTTTGTCAACCGGCAAGCATATTATGTTGAGTCATGAGAAAATTGAGGTATGGGCTACTGCGATGGTGAGTCATAAAAATTGTGTACCCTGTGCCGTCCCTAATTGATGCACTTTTCAGTTACGAGTCCTTATTTATAAGGAGTCGTCTTTTAAAATGTGTAAACCGAGCTGTCATTTAGGCGCCGCCTGCACAAATTTATCGTATCGCCACCCAGAATTTATTTCCAATTATGGGTGATTTGCTGTGTAGACTTACCTACTTTCGGTATACTGGTGCCATCTTAACGGCGCTTACGAGTCAACTCGTTAGATCGGGTGCGAGCCCTTCCAAACATTAATTACAAATATTTATGAATGCCAGACTTTACTTGGTGGCAAAGTGCTGAATCTCACAGATGCAAGGTCTTTAAGTGTACATCAGGTGCAGATAGGCAGAGTCTTCACACTTCTTGTGGTAAGTACTTACATTCTCAATGGATTTATCTGATGTGAATAGTACAAAAAATCGAATTGATTCCCCAGGTTTTGCACCCCCATTTGAGTAACTATGATCTTAATTGCTTTAACATCACAAAATAAATCCTGATTCAAAGGATGTATTCACAACATGTATATTTAAAAATCTGTTGCAGCATTTCTCTAAATATAGCAATCAATATGGTGGTGGCTTTGCAACCAACATTTCGCTCAAAGCAAGTGATAGATGAGTTTGTGGATGAGGCCAATCTAATTAGACAACAGAATAGACACTAAATGTGCCATTATTTTGCTTGTGATAAATAGTAACAAACACATTGAAGCAATTTATTACCTGAGACTTAAAGGATGAGTTTTTGCCGTGCGAAGCATTGGCCCTCAAGCCCAGTGAAAATTGCAACGAGGTGGAATGAGATACAACGAGTCTTGTCGTTTCAATCGACCCGATTCAATTCGGCTCTGGCCGTCTCGAAATGTGAGACACTTTTATAGAAATTGAACAGGTTAGAGTGAGGTCACAATGATATGACTGATTAAATCTATATAAAACGGATAGTCTCGTTATAGTTCAACCTTCATAGATTTTCGTATCCCTCCAATAAAATTAATAAAAGCCTGCAAAACGAGCACCATCGAGCGCCATATATATTTAATTTAAACCGATATACAAGCTGCGTAATACAAATTAAGCACGGCTTGCCCCTCAGGCTGCCTCCAAATCACCTCCACTAGCTGCTGCTGCAGTGGCAGCCGCTTTCTGTTCAAAAAATATATCAGTATCAGAAAGGGATGTTCAGCTAAAGGAAAACCCACCATCTTCGCCGCTTGCTCTTCATACTTCTGTATTCCAATGTATTTAGCTTGTAAAAACCTTCATTTTAATAACGAACCCGTACCTTTTTGTCAGCAGCAGGAAGCTGGTCAAAGTATTCTTTAAACTCGACTGTTGTTCCACGAGGGTGTAGCGAAACCCATTCTCGGGCGCAGATGTTCCTGTTGGGCATCAAGGTCAGGCAGGCAAATTGTACTCCATATGTTGTTACTTACCTCGCCGTGTTCGCGGCACCTGGTCGCATTTTAGCGGACTTCTTCGTGGGAGGTTGAGGGTTTGCTCTAGGTGGGAGGTGGGCAGGAGAAGAGAGTGCGGATGTCGTTGACATTGATTCATCAGAGGAAGCAGGTACGGGTGCCGTTGTATGGTCTATGATGGCAGGTACGAGAGATGGCACGCTCATCCTAGGTGGAATAGGGCGAGGGAGAGAAGATGGTGCCACAGCAGCTGGTGGCGAAAGGGACTCTGTGCCCATCCCTGGCAAAACGACAGAAGAGAAACAAGATAGTGATGCTGCTACAGCGGCTGATTGCAAAGGGGACTGTACGTCCATCTCTGACGAAGCAACAGGAGAGTGAGACGACGACGATAATGTTGGTGGCGAAGCCTGGGTAAATGAAGTTCCTGCAGCTGTCGGCAGCGAAATTGTTATATCAGTTTCATCCCCAGTCTTACTCAGCGGAATTGTTGCTGGTATAGTTGAAGAGCTCATATGCAAGTCGTCGATGTTGACTTCCTCCGGACGGCTGCTAGGAACCACCAGGAGATGTTGCACTCCACTTAGATGAGTATCGATGTTCCCGACGCTAGTGCAATCCATGCTACCAAGAGCCGGAGAATCGACATCCATTCCAGTGCTAGCTACGGCTGTCGGTGGTGAAGTAGATTGAGGTAATGCTGGATGCGCAGTATGAGCTGACTGCATTCTTGTGACACTGAGGTGGGTCCTGTCTAATGTTAGCATGAAATCTGGGATGATAAAAATGACTTACAATGGGCTTCGGAACTGGTAAAAGGGCCACGAATCCCCAATCAATTAGTCCCTGACTAGCTCTCAAACAACAATCATGTGGACTCACTGTGGCTTTCCGAACTCCAGTCAACCCAGCTGTAGTGTTACTCGCCACCTGCGCGTGGGTATTAGCACTCTCTGCAGAAGTCGCGGAACTCTGCTCGATAGGAGGGTTTAAATTGACCGAGTTTTTCTTCCTCTTTGTGGTTTGTGGGCCAGCATCAGATCTAGATCATTTGATATGAACTGGCACTACCTCGTCAGCAGAATCCGAGTCCAAGATCACATCTGCCGATTCGCGTTTGACTGACTTCTCCTTGTCTTTGGAGTGGTGCTGGTACCAAGATGGATAGTTTTCAATTGCAATTTGTTCCGCCTTCCAGTCGAACTCGCAGAAGCCAAGTTCAGGAAAAAAGCGCCGCATCTCGCGGTTATACTCCTGCGCAGTCGACATATCAGCTTTACACCATGATTTAGGAGCTCTGCCTTTCTTTGCAAGCTCTGCCCAGATGGACCGAGCAATCCTGCGTATCTCCGTTGCTCTATGACCATCAATAGACTTGCCATCCTGGTCCTCGACGAAAAGCATCGTGACGTTCTCGCCTTGTGACGCTCGGACTTTACCGCGCTCAGCACCTCTGCGACCAAAACTTGAAAGGCCTTTGGTGTCCTTCTGGAAAGCCGCCCAGTCACGCTTATGCCAGAATTTGACATGCGGAAAGTCAGATTGCCGAAGTGGCAAATCTGACGTGGAAGTTGCAGTCGGAAGGGCGAGGTTAAACGGGTTGGTGACCGCCAATGCCTGAGGGACAGTTTGCACTAGGGTATCATATGCGCTTCTGTGGGTACTGGTGATTAGTAGGCTAAACTGAATGAAAATTTCTGGCTTACCTTAATGTCACATTCTGAGTCTGGAGAATGAGCACTTCTTTCTGTAGGTTCTGATTTTCGCGTTGAAGTTGGTTTAACTGGTCAGTCAGGAGTGTGGCATTTCGAAATGAATGATGGCCATGCGAAGCTTGAGAATCATAGGAAGGGCTCTGGCAGGCGGCATGTTAATTTCGGTGAGGTTAGCATGGTATCCATAACATACTCTTGAGTATTTGCCAGGCATGGATATCCCGAGGGAACTTGTCGAGGAATTCATAGAAGTTGTTCCCTGTGAGAATGTAAGTAGCTTATAATGATGAATGAAAACTTGAAATACGTACCTGAAGGTAATCTGGCATCCCAAACCCCATATGCCTAACTGGAATCCCTCCACGAGTCGAGGAAGCAAAGCCGCTGAAGTCGCTTTCTTCTGCAGCGCTGAATCTGGGAGAATCACTGGCAGAAAGTGACAAGGGAGAATCAACCCTGGTAGACAAACCATCTACTGAAGAGGTCCTTGTAAATGGCCTAGTGCGCTCGAGCATATGTTCATGGGACATTGTAGTAGACGTCGAAATGACAAAAGAAAACTGAACCTAATTTGGCAAAGGTGCGGAAATTTCGTCTAAGTCAAAAACTGGTTTTCATAGTAATTAGAACACATGATTACAGTCAGTGGGGCACACTAGCGGTAATTTTACAAGATTTCCATAGAAGGGGGGTCCTAAGAAGGTAGAAGGACAGTATGAACACATGTAATATAGTATAAACAGAAGTACAATGCGACTAGAAATCGTTGAGGGGAGAGAGAATCTTCTGATCTACGTGCGTGAGCCTGTGCTTTGTACACGTCTCACACTCCTGCGTGTTGCTCCATGCGATACAAATACACCAGAATCCGGTACTTGGGTGTGCTCGTTGGCGTGTGAAAAGCCTATGCTGGCGCTCTTGCGCACCCTGGTACTCCTACGAAGGTTTAAGGAGGTACCTGGCTGCGGACCGGTATCCTGTGTAGTATGTTGCCTTGTCCTCCTGACTTCACCATTGTCATCGGCAGCCCGCTTCCTTGTCTGTGACTTCGCCCCAGATGATGCAGGGTCTGCTTCAACCACATCCTCATCAGGAAGCTGACTATATGTGGCACGGAGAACCTCCAGCATCCCTTCATGGGTCCCCATACATGACGAAAGGTCCCGCACTGGATCGCCAGCGCTGCCTGTTGGGGATGGGAAGAGGACATCCCACAGGTGACTCATGCAGGAGCGAAGATCGTGGAAATAAGGAGGAAACCTGCTGAGGAAACGACTCTCAAACCGGGATAGCTGGCCTCTTTTCTTGTCTGCCAGGTCGCGAAACCGTTTGTGCATGACAAACCAGTCGTTGATGGCCACAGATGACATCTCCTCCATATCCCCAAGACTCCTCTTCATGCCGTCAGGCCCCTTGTATAACGTACAGATATAGAGTAGGACATAAAAAATTGACTCGAGATCATGTGTGGGCTTCTGCTTGATCTGTTTGTCACCTGCATGATGCAGTACCTCTATGGACATGAACGGTCCTGTCCCCTAGATTTCCACATTAATTTACGACTGATGTGTAGGTTGTGATGAAACTTACGGTGCGAGTACCGAGAGAAAAGTCTCCATTGGCATCAAGTTTCTCTGCATAATCGTAGTCGATCAAAAGGCCTCGACGATGATTTTGGTTTGCATTAGGGTCACGCCACAACAATAAATTGTTCTTGCTGACATCCCTATGGAGTATCCGATGCTCATGGCATAGAGTACTGTGTGCTACAAATATTTGTTTAGCTCCGTGTTTGGCAATATAAATATGCAAATTTACTTGTGATGACGTCCATAAACACCCCTACCAATTCCTTCTTTGAGGTAAAAGACCACACACTCTCTCCTACCGGCTGCATCAATATCCTTCGATGTAGCCGCGCTTCGTCAAAATCAAATCCAGCTCGGTAAAGGCGCGTAGAATCAGTGATGTTTGGATCCCCAGGATGTTTCAAGTCCTCTGCTGCAATAAGGATTGGTACGCATGCGACACCGGAAATTTGCCGCAAAATGTCTGCTTCGTTGGATCTCCGCCCCTCATGGATCCAGCTATCCTTGATAGCAAATTGCTCCTTGTCATTCTTCACGTGCCAACACCTGGTAGCACGGCCTCGCAGTGAGGAGGATGAAAAGAGCTTCTTTACAACCTGGTATTCAGCTCCGTCTATCGAAATGGCCACGATTGTGTCATCAGGTCCTCGGCGTATGGTTGGATCATATCCAAGCACATGTTCTTCGGCAAACATGAGACCTGTAAGAATGTGCAGAAGATAGAGTGCGTCACCATAGATGTTGTAGGCAGGGGAATGAATTACACCGGCTCAATCACAAAGAGTTATCTGAAAGGAAGTATGGTTGAAGAAAGATAGGAAGATGAAGAAGCGCCTGTCGTCCTGCTCGTTCATCGCAACATATGCCTTGTTTAGGATCTGGTTACGCAGTTTGAGGTGGAATGTTGATTGGGAGGTGACCTCGCAAATAGTACGAATATTCTTCCATTCAGGAGCCCGAATTTTGCCTCGACGTTTGACATCGACAAGAGCAAGATCAGGTTTGCGTTTGATAGCAGATCCATCCACAGGGGAGGCATGTTTCGTAGGGCACCAACGTCTACGAAGACGAATGTGAAACTTCTTGGCAAAAGCATTGCCTATGCCATTGAAAGTGTCGGTAAAATACACTAAGGGATGTACTTTGAACTTACCGACGCGATTCAACCACTTTGCAGATGATGATTCTGTGTTGGTAGCTGGTTCGATCCAACCGTTTTTGCCATATACAGCTGTCAACGATTGCAGGACATCTTCGTTGATAGGGAGTGGGAGGTATTTGTCTGGAAAGACAGCCTCGACCAGAGATGTAGCTTTGAAGAGAATTGCTTCCCTTAGTTCAATGGCCAGAATTTTGTCGAGATCTTCCACGACAACAGGGTTTGTTGCATCTGAATCGCGTATCGAACCACTGCAAATCATCATAGGTGTAGAAAAACTTTTGGCTACCCTCGTGCTAGAGGGTGTTGTTGGCAACATTGAAACAATATAAAACTGGTTGCATCTTTTTAGGAAACTTAGTAAAGCACGCCACATAACTCGAACTTCATTTCATTAAGTCAGTCGTTTACAAAGCAGCATCAACAAACAAGATATATACTGTGAGTGCGAAGAAGAAGAAATTGTGTGTAAGAGTATGTATGAAAATGTTCTAAGTAAACCTACTCCTCTGTAATCTCCTCATCGTTCCCACCCATATGGGCAACATCAAGACCAGGCTTTTCAACAACGAAGAAATGACCCGTGGTATCACCAGGAAAATTGGCACCGTGGGGAATCATAGCAACAACAGAAGAAATTGTTTTGACGTCAACAACTTTGAGCCCCACATCACCTTGGTGTGTGCAAGACCAAAGTGTATTGGATGAAGCGTCAAGAAGTGCCTGATTGGGAGGAGAATAAATGGACACCAGCGCAAGCGTTTTCTCGTTAGATCCAATGGCCAAGCGGAAGTAGAATTGAACTTCGGCAAAGGCCAGCTTGTTAGAAATGTTGAGCTATGTCACTAAGTTAGTATGAACAAGGGAAGGCAACGAGCAGCTCACCTTCACATTTCTAGCTGTTCGTATTCGTTCCAAGGGCTTGAGCTTCTCTTTCCAAGCCGACCGAGCTACCTGTCCATTTGGAAGTCGAAGCCTTGCCCACTGAATGACAGAAAGGCACAAGCTCTCAGGCCCATTCTCGCCTTCAGTAGCTTCAGTATCCGACAAGTACAGAGAAAGTGCATCTACTTCGCAGTCACGTAGGCGATATACCCCTTTACCCATCGCCCTAAGTAAAACATACCCATCTCCAATATCCTTTGCACCTCGGGGAAGTATGTTGATTGGTTCCTCAAGTTCAGGCACCATAGCTTTGAGCGTGTTTATTTGTGAACGAAGGAGGGCACGCTGCGAGAGATTTGCGTAGATATTGGATGGTTGCCGGATTTCCTCCCCTAAGTTTCCAATGGTCCGTTCCATAGTCCACTGCGATGAGCAGATACCTGGACCGATCCGAACAGTCTCTGGTGCAAAGTGAGTCACAGCATGTATACTTTGACGTATGAAATGGAGCCGGTCGACGCGTCGCTGGTAATATAAATGTTCGAATTCCTCGACGAATTCAAGCAGGGCTTGATGAGCGTGACAAAGATTTACTGTTTTTATCTTATACTGATTGATGATGCGAAAACCGAAAACGAGTTTGCAGAAATTTCTCCAATATTTATCTGGGAGGACGTTGTAGAATATGCCCGGTCCTAAACCAAAGAGATACATGAGATATTCCCAAGCCTTGTAACCGCTGTTTATCTTCTCAGCCGGATTACGAGGTGGGCGGTCAAATGAACCGGGCAGATGGGGTGTCGCTGCCGCAACGACTTTGCCATGTGACTTCCATGTATCACCCTGCAATACAGCCCAGTCCCATGAGCTGCGACTATCACCTTTGTCACAATCAAGAGTGCCACGCCATAGATTGATGAGGATGTCTGGGAGATTGAGGGACCCAAGATGCATGATGTCCGATCCAAAACACGCAGGGACGCCAAGAGTCGAGCGCATTGGAAATCCGAGAAAGATGCTCGGCTTGGATATGCCGGCCTCGAGACGTCGCTTTTTGTACTGGGTGGGATTTGGAGCAGTGATGACATCACGCAGATTGGCTTGGCACATTTCCATGGAAGTGGCTGAAATACTAGAAAGTTCGAAGTCGTCATGATCACACCCCTCGACGTGGTAGTCAACGGGTTTGAGTAAAGCCGGGTAATAATGGGAACCGCCAGGTTTATGACGGCCCGTGAGCGAACAGTATAGCCGGCACCCGTGCTTACCATGATGACCAACCAAGCCATTGAGGTAGGTCATTGCAGGGCCATCGGCGGTTCCTAAGGCAAGGAAAGGATATGATTTAAACAATGTGTTGCGCGACGAATCCCAGACGGAAAACCCTTCCTTTTGTAGCGCTGCGAGGTGGTGAAAGCCTGGGTATAAGAAAGATTCAAAGATCTTAGGTTTGTTGGGACCGGGAATTATTGACCCGGGTCGAACGCACTTCTTCTTGTAACGGCCGTCAGGTGCTAGATCAAAGATAACCCAAATTGATATCCAACAGTCCGACGCTTTGTTTCGACAAAGCTGCGCGCCATCCATAGAGAACATGAGTACGACATCTCCAGGCTTGATTCGACCGTCAGCAACGGCTTCGAGGTAATCGTGGCCATGAAGGAAATCATCATAGCTGTGAAGCTCTCCATTGTTGCGTTCTAGTTCCTCAAAAATCTGCTGTGTGTGGCTGTCACGGTAGCGCATGCTGATTGCTGTGTCAGGGTTCCGCCAGAGTGCTTGCAACTGAGGCCCAATTGGCATAGTGTGAAACACCTGGCGGGGAACAAGCTTCTTCCCACCGCTGGCAGCTCGCTGTGCGGCATCATAACGATTCTCCCCGCATTCTGGACATGCTTCAAGGTCACTCAAGGGGCCAGTGTAGGCTAAGCAACTATTGATGCACATGTCAAAGGTGAGCGGGATGACTCCGCTGAGTTGTGCTACCCGGCGCCTGATTTGATCGTAAGTGAGGATCTCATCCTCTGGATGGCGTCGTATGATTGCTTTGCGGACAGATGTGTACGTTTCTTGTGATGAATTACTGACAGAAAGGAAGATGTCGAGCGAAAGGCGTAAGTCAGGATCGGTAATGTCAACAGGTAGCTGTGGAGCGTCTCGAAGGCGTCCGATCGTCTCAGGATCCAGTCCCATTTCGTCGTCCAACGAAGCGTTCTCGAGGGCTTTAATATATTGCATAACCAATTTGATATCGTCGATCTGAACTAATTCGATCAGTTCATCAATGTCGATGCCTTCTGTCTGGCCCAAATCCTCTAAGCCAGAATTGATTTGAGGGCCATCAAGTGCCTGGCTCCCAGGGTCTGGTGCATGCTCCAAGGTGTCCGATCCAGAGTCTGCATCGTTCTCGGGGCTGTCGCCCAGCAGAGCATCCGGCCTCTGGTCAAAGCTGATTGGTCCAATCTGTAACAGAGGACTACCGCCGTCACAGTTGTCCATACCAGCACCGCCATCCATCCCAGCACCATCATCCATCCCAGCACTGTCATCTATCCCAGCACCGTCATCTCTGTTTTGACCGACATTAGAATCTGTCCCAGCTGAGTCCGCAGGAACCTGGCCAAAATAAAACTGGATAAATAATTGCTTGAGTTTGTTGAGTTTGCATGTACATACCTCTGTCGAAGATTCCATTTCCTCTTCAAGCAGTGATGAAATATCTGGTTGACCAGCTCGCCTCCGTTTGAGTACTGTAGGGTCTTGGGATGTTTCCACACCTATTGGCCGCTTCAGCAGGATGGAACTTCCATCAGTTATCGGTGCGGGAGGCGCTACCACACTTGAGTCGGAAATGCGAGGTGTACCAAGGAATTTCTGAAAATCAGCAGAGAATTGGACATTTGAGGGCGGTGGTTTGTCTGCAACTGAGCGATATGTAGAGTGACGATGATACGTAGCACGAGAGACCTTTACTGGACGGCCCTTGCAATACATAGAACAGTTGCAATAATATTCCTTGGTTTTCTTCTTTGACAAATTTGACATGTTGGCGAGTGCACAGTGATCACGGCAATCGAGTCACATAAGCCGCCGGCGTGTGCACACATGCGCACAGCTGTAACGCATGTAACGCGTAACACGTACGCGTAAAAATCTTGCGTATTTCATGTGGATCAGGAGACTTATATAGATTCTTCTAGAGCGACACTAAATATCTCCTTCTATCTCATTCTACCTAGGTGCAATTTTCACTGGGCCTCATCCCGCCAATATATCTACGGGAGACTACGATTTCCTGATGACTTCATGTCGAAATGGCACGATTTTCTGCTGGAATATGCAAAGTTCCCATTCCCTCACCCCGATGAAGATATATCTGCAGGCACTACCGATATATCCCAAATTGAAGTCGGATGGCTCAGGAGGGAGTGGAAAGCCAATCATGCCGTGAGAGATGATACTCTTGTTCAGAAGCTTTGTCATACTCTCAAGGACATCCTCGGCGAGACTCTACTAGCAGCGGATGCCGAAAGTTATCTTCTAGCGAGTTTTTTGCCCAGAATACTGAAGCAAATGTCAATATTAGCTAATTCAACCTTGCACGATTGCCAAGCAAGTTTACCGGCATGGAACCAGTCATTCACAAAAACCATAAGTCGATGAGCGTGGCCATCCAGACGAAAAGTGGTCCACCAATCCAAGTGAAGCACATGTAAGTTTTCCAAAGGATTCCAGATCTTCATTCAAGGCCAAGCAATTTGTGCTGACCCTTGCGAAAGAGTCGGTCGTTATTAAATAAGGGAGTCTACGAAGCCACACGCAAGTGTTTGGCGGAATATGGTGGATATCGCTTTACAACCAATGAAGAAAACTCGATCCGAGGAGGCAGCTCCAGAGTTGATTATGTTGCGATGGTAGATGGTAACAGTAGGGCCCTCTGTGACGCAAAATCACCATCGGTCATGAAGAAAGTTGGCGAGCTGCTACCTGCGCGGGGCATCGAGTTAGAATGGATTCGCAGTCAATCTCTCATGCAGAGAATTCTCGGCAAGGTGAGTACGCTGTTTTTCGTCAGTTACCATGTTGGTTTTAACAAAATATATGTAGTCCGCGTTGTATCTGGGTCTGAGACAGATGGAATGGCTGTTCCTTTCCTGCCATAATTACTGGATTGTGTACCGTCTTGTGAAAGATGACGACCACCCTTTTCTTGCATACTCATTAATAACCAGTATCGAAGACTCTTCCGAACCGTTTCGAGCTTTCTTTGGTGCCATATTATCTGTTATCAAAGGCGTTGCGGTCGAGCCCAGCCCATTCAATCCAGATATGGAGCTTGATATTATTATAGAAGAAGATGACATTGGTGATAGTTCGGGAGCGTATCCGGGTAGTTCAAGTACAGGGACTGCAACGGATCTTCCTCTGACTCGTGGGCGTAAGCGCGCTCGTGATGAGGGCAGTGGAGATGACATCATCATCGGTGTCGACGCCATTTGTTTCCGGAAGTGATTTGAACGATCCTTGAGCTGCCTGTGTATGTGGGTTGAGATAAGCTCGATAGCGACGCCATTATCGCTTCCAGGCACAATCTAATGCTGTTTTGAGCAAAATAATATGGACTGAATGACTGCTTGACATACGATGTCAGCGTGTCTAGACGTAGGGCCTACAAAATTGTCATAAGCGGGCTTTACATATCGCAAGTATCTGAAAGTCAAATTAACGACCGTCCGAGGAGATTCGTGCCATACCTACTGCTCTAGAATTCCGTCCACATCTCGTCCACGTTCAGTGACGTCCCGTTTTA
>Ga0137418_10002929_pt1 | contig 15634 bp, 18 predicted proteins | sample CZODoug3_1_2_16f_FD_122242 | JGI IMG/M metagenome (GOLD analysis project Ga0137418, IMG submission 122242) | Vadose zone soil fungal communities from Angelo Coast Range Reserve, California, USA - CZODoug3_1_2_16fungal (Hybrid Assembly) | ecosystem: Environmental > Terrestrial > Soil > Vadose... | reverse complement strand
CGGGTGAGCTTGCTGTCTGGGAGCGGGAAGACTATGAGGTCGGGAGAGAGCGACCTGATGGGAGTTGCGACCATGGCTGGGACGGCGAGGTAGACTAGGTCTACGCCCGTCCGCGCCGCTCCCATCGCGCAGAGGAGCGGCGCCCCATGGTACGTCCTTCCGCCGCCCACGATGCAGACTACCCCGTTCATCCCCTTGTGAGAGTCCCTCTTCCTGGCGGGGATCCTGTCCTTGACGAAGTCCTCGTCTATCTCGAACCTGGAACTCGAACCTGTCAAGGCGCTCGCGCTCGCCTCCTAGAACGTGTATTGCTGCTTCTTCGGAGGTTCCAGCGTGACCAGCGTCTCAATCGGGCAGTTCAGCTTCATCCGTTCCTTCAGCCTCGGGAGAGACTGCTCCATCGAGGCGATTGTGAAGATCCCTACTGGACGCGCCCTGGCCTTCTCCGCCAGCCTGACCAGCGCGTCGAGTACGCCGGCGGTCGTCCGCACGTCGGTGCCCATGATCCAGGGTTTGATCGTTGGACTGGTCTCCTCCCAGTGGCTGCCCGTCGCCGAAACGACGGCCTGGTTGGTCAATTCGGCCAGGAGTCCGCCCACACGTTTATCGCCCACGTCGATCGTCGCCACGCACTGGACCTACGGCAAGCTCGATCGCAGCCGACCGCTCTGCCCGTTCCCGCAGGTCGCGAAGTACATTGGCGGCGGCGCCGGCGACAACACTGACGCCGCGTTCTTCGTGTGCGCCGCGCCGATCCACGGCACGGCCACTCGATAGGCTCAAACCGCTTCTGCGCCGTCCCGGCTACCGCGTCGCCCAGTAGCCGTTCCTCGTCCGCACCCGCGGGTGACCTGTCGCCGCGACCGACACCTTGACGGTGCGATAGGACCCGTCCAGTTCCTGCCTCGCCGGCGCGTACGCGACGGTGTACTGCGTCCGTATCCTGTGCGCGATGTCGAGCGCCGCGCGCTGCACGTCGTCCATCGGATAGAGCGCGGCGCCGCCGGTTCGCTGCGTCAGGCGGTCGAGATCGCGGCGCGCGTGCGAGTTGTCGCTGAGGCCAATCGCGAAGACCACGATGCCGGCGCGCTCCGCGTGCGCAAGCGCCTCGTCGAGCGAGGCCTCGCTCGCGTTGTCGGCGCCGTCGGTGATCACGACGAGCACGCGGCGGTCGCGCCTGCCGCCGCGCACGTAATCGCTGCCGGCCGCCACGGCGTCGCGCAGCGCCGTCCCGCCAATCGCATCGACCCGCGCAATCTGCGCCTCGAGCACCCGCGGATCGCTCGTGAACGGCACGTCGATCCGCGGGCGATCGGCGAAGTTCAGCACGAAGATCTCGTCGTCGGCATTCGACGCCGCGGCGAGCGCGAGGGCCGCCGATTCCACCTGCGCACGCCGTGACCGCATGCTGCCGCTGTTGTCGATCAGCAGCCCCATGGAGACCGGGATGTCGTCCCGCCGGAACAGCGCGATCGGCTGGCGCACCCCGTTCTCGTAGACCGTGAATGCCGACTGCTCGAGATCCGTGACCGGCTCGCCGCGGCGGTCCTCGACGCTCACCTGGAGCACGACGAGCCGCGTCTCGGCGCGAAAGGGCGGTTGCTGCGCGAGCAGGTGTATCGCGGCGGCGGCGGCGGCCAGGCGCAGGACCATCGGGCTATCTGACGGTATGACCCTGCGGATCGACCTTGATTTCGACCTGCTTGCCCGCCTTCGTGACGTGCGCCTCGTACATCGTTTTCCCCTTCTCGGTCACCTCCTCCACGATGCCGATCGTTCCGCCCGCGGCCTGCTGCTGGATGGCGTCACGCGCCGCGGCGGGAAGCCGGTCGAGCGCGATCTCGCCCTCGAACTCCACCACCTTGCCCTGCTCGTCGATCGAGAGGTCCACGTTCCGTCCCGACAGCGTCAGCTCGGCCTCATAAATCGTCTGGCCGTTCTTCTGCTCCATCGAGAGGCCGCGGATCGTTCCTCCCTGCGAGCGCTCCTTGACCGTCTGCTGGACGGCGGCCGGCAGCTGGTCCATCGTCACTTTCTTCTCGGCGCCCCGCGCGACGCCTGCGATCACCGCAGCCGCGAGAAGCGCCGCGCCGGCTATCATGATTCGTGCTTTCATCGGATCCATTCCTCCCATGACTTACCCTACGGCATCATTCTGAAGATTCCGTGAACCGGTCGGCGCGTCCACGACGGGGAGCGTCACCCTGAAGATCGACCCGCCGGCCGTCGTACTTTCGACGACGATCGATCCACCGTGCCGCACGGCGATGGCCCTGGCAATCGACAGCCCCAGGCCGGCGCCGCCGTTCTTCCGCCCGCGATCGGCGTCGACGCGATAGAAGCGCTCGAAGATGTGCTCGCGATCCCACGGACGGATGCCGACACCCGTGTCGTGCACCTCGATCGTCGCTGCCGCCGCGCGGACAGACATTCGCAGGGTGACGGTTCCACCGCGCGGCGTGTACTTGGCCGCGTTGTCCAGCAGGACGACGAACAGACGGCCGAGCGCCTCGGGGTCGCCGATCGCCGGGCACGATGCGGGGATGTCAGCGGCGAACGAGAGCCCCGCGGCCGCCGCGAGCATCCGTCCCTGGCCGCATGCGTCCCGCAGCACATCGGCGAGATCGATCGGCTCGCAGACGGGAGCGTGAGCGCCGGTGTCCTCACGGGCGAGCAGCAGCAGATCGTCGATGAGCAGCGACATGCGCTCGGTCTCGCGGACGATCAGATCGAGCGTCTCGGCGTACTCGGTCTCGCTCCGGGGACGCTCGCGCATCACTTCCGCCGCCGTCCGCATGATCGCGACGGGCGTGCGCAGCTCGTGCGAGGCGTCAGCCGTGAACTGCGTGATCCGGCGGAACGATTCCTCCAGACGCCCGAACGTCTCGTTGAGCGTCTGCGACAGCCGGTCGAGCTCATCGTCCACGCCACGGATCGGGAGGCGCTGGGAGAGATTGTCCGCGCCAATCGACCGCGCGGCCGACGCGATAGTCGCGACCGGTTGAAGCGCGCGGCGGCTCATCCAGTAGCCTGCCGTCCCGGCCAGCAGCAGCGCGACCGGGCTGCCGAGCACGACCAGCCACGCGAGATCGCTGAGTGTTTCGTAGAACTCCGTCACGGGCATGCCGGCCTCGACGATCCACCCGCGGCTCCGGGTTGCGAGACGCGCCGCGAGGAGCCGGACGGGATGGCCGTCAACGGTCACCGTGCGGCCGGCGTCCTCGTTGCCCAGCGGACCTGCGGGCGGCACGGCCTCGTCCCATTGCTCGGCGCCCGCCGACGCGTACACCCATCGGCCATCCGCGGCGATCCGAAACGGGGTGCCGGGCGCGATCGGCGCGCGGCTCGCGAGCCGGGCCGGCAGGGTTTCCGGCGCCGCACCCTCGAGCTCGCCAACCACCTCCGTCCAGATGGCCTGGATGCGTCCGCGCAGTTCGTCGTCCGCGGTGTCGTGCAGGCTGTCGCTGAGCGCGAGCCACGTAGCGACGCCCGTCACCGCGAAGGCGGCCATGAGGATGAGCGCGTTCATCAGCGTGAGCTGCACGCGAATCGAGCGCGGCTTCATCGCTCGTCTCTCACGACGTAGCCGTATCCACGAACCGTCTGTATCAGTGCCGGTCCGAGTGTGTCGATTTTCGAGCGAAGCAGCTTGACGTAGACGTCAACCGTATTCGACTGCACCTCGGTGTCGAGGCCCCAGACACCGTCGATGATCGAGGCGCGCGAGCAGACGCGGCCCGGCCGTCGAAGCAGAAACTCGAGCAGGCGGAACTCGGTGCCGGTGAGATCGATCGGCTCACCTCCGCGCGTCACCTGGTGGGTGGCCGGATCGAGCGCGAGATCGCCCGCAGTGAGCACGTCGCGCGCCGGCCGCGGCGCGCGGCGCGACAGCGCGCGCAGCCGGGCCAGCAGCACCTTCAGCGGGAACGGCTTGGTCAGGTAATCGTCCGCACCCGCGTCGAGCCCCCTGACGATGTCGGCTGGTGCATCGCGGGCCGTGAGCATCAGGATCGGCACCTGCGATCCTTTCGCGCGAAGCCGCTGCGCAACCTCGATGCCGCTGACGGCCGGCAGCATGACGTCGAGAACGATCAGATCGATGGCGCATGTCTCAGCCGCCACAAGCGCCTCGATCCCGTCGCGCGCAATGGTCGCGGTGTGGTTGGCTTCCTCCAGCCCCTGCCGCAGCAGTTCCGCCATCGACGGTTCGTCTTCGACCACGAGCACCCACACGCGCTATTGTCCGCCTCCGGTCGGGGGTGCCGCTCCCACCGCCACCGGCGAGAGCTGAAGTTGAACAGGGGTGCCGGCCGGCATCACGACGTCGTGCCCGCGTCCGAGAACGGTGGCATAGACGCTCCGCGCCAGGCCGAAGATGCCGAGCGCGACGGCGGGCGCTTTTCCGGTCTGGCTCAACGCGACACCGACCACGCCGAGACCGATGAATCCTCCGGCACCCCGGCCGAGAACGTTGGCACCAGGCACGGCGACACCGCCTGCGACTTCGGGCCCATCGATCGCGTCCTCCCCGAAGGTCCCCCTGGCGATGACGGCCGCTATCACGGGCGCCGCAAAACGCGCTTTTGTGTCTGTCGCGCGAACGCCGCCTTCCTCGTCGATGGCGACGCGCTGCCCCACCTCCGTGGACGCGAGCGACGCGACGAGCTGTTGTTGTTCGTCGCTGGCCACGCGGACATTCTGGAAGAGGAATCGCAGCTGCCCGTTCCGATGAAGCCGGCGCGCCGGCCTGGCGAACGTCACCTCGCCATCGAGCCGGGTGCCCGCCGGGAAAATCAGCTTGCCGTCCGCGCTCATCACCGGCTCGGCGAGCGCGGCACGAATGGGCGTCCCTCGTGCGGCAGTCGCGGAACTGAGCGCGACGGTCAGCCGCGCGTGGAGAATCGATCCGGGCGCAGGGACCGCATCCACCTCTGCGCGGTTCACGTCCGAGACGGTGCCGAACGAGAGCGGCTCGACCAGCTCCGCGGCGTATACCGTGCCTCGCGGGAGATGCTCGCGGTGATACGGCAGGCTGTCCAGGAGGTAACCACGCAGCCGCTCCATCCGGCCGCGGTCGATAACGGCGTGTACGCCCTCGCTCACCTTCCGCTCCGCCGCCTTTCGCACGCGGCCGGCCTTGCTCTCGGGCTCCGATGACCGGGCGACCGCCGCAAACACGTTCGGCATCCCGATGACGGGCCGGGTCGCGATCGGCAGCTGCCGGCCGTCCGCGAACACCAGCATGTCGAAGGCAATGGCGACGCGATGGAGCGGCGACAAGTCGCCATTGATCAGACGCATCGTGCGCACCCGCCTCGCGAGATCCTCGAGCTGCGCGATGTGACCAATCGCCTGCGTCCCTTTCGGGACGACGATGCGATCGTACGCGTAGACGTCGTCGATGACGGTCCCCGTGACAGGTTGTCCGACCTGCTGCACCGTCACACGGTCGTCGAGCGCAACCCGCACCGGCGTCCCCGGCTCGAGCACGATCGCCGCCGAAAGAAGTGCCGCGAGGATCATTGGCCCGCCGTGAGGGCGTTGCCGTACTTGACCAGCTTCGCCGACCCGTCCTGCACGAGCCCGATGCCTTTCACGTAGTACTTGTATTCGTGCACGACTTCGAGCGGCGTCGATTCGGCCACCTTCAGCACCTGCTGAAACGCCGCGGCCGGCGTCCGGACGTTCTCGCTCACGCTGTCGATCTCGGCGCGATCCATCGCGATGCCCGGTGCCAGCTCCTGGTAGTACCGTCCCTTGAGGAGCTGCTCGCCCGGCATCATCAGGCCGAACCGTGCGCCGTTGCTTCCCGACAGCCACGAGCCCTCGTGCCCGTTGACGACGCCATCGCGATAGGTGTCGACGTCCTCGCCGAAATAGAAGACGCTGTTGGTCCGCCTGCTGATGGCGTAGTAGTTCCTCGAGACCTCGACCAGCTTCCCGTTCTCCGTCTCCCGCTCTTCGACCACCCGGGTTTCGACGCCGTCGACCATTCTGGTCTCGTTGAGGACCGTAATCACGAGGCGTTCCCGTCCGCCTTCGAGGATGAGCCGGTAGTCCGGCTCGAGCACGAAATAGGGATTACGCCCCGTTGACGCGAGATCGGCCTTGTCCACATTGAACTCGGACGTCCACGAGTCGCGCGGCGCCACCTGGGCCGACAAACGCGGCGCCAGCGCCGCCAGAGCGGCGAAACCGGCACATACCATGACTAATCGGCTGCTGCGCATGCGCCCGCTCCTTTCCACACGCCGAGCATATTGACGCAGTCTGAATAATCACTGAATAATCCGGCTCCGACATCCGGAGCGAAGTCTGGATGCCCGTCTCGGGATGGAACGGCAAGTTCCAGCAGGTGGGCAACGGCGCCTTCGCCGGATCGATCCAGTACGCCGCGCTCGGTGAGGCGCTGCGCCGCGGCTATGCGGCCGCATCCACCGACACCGGGCACACGGGCCCCGGCGCGGCGTGGGCGCTCGGGCACCCCGAGAAGATCGCCGACTTCGGGCATCGCGCGGTTCACGAGACCGCAGTGCACAGCAAGTCGGCCATCTCGAACTTCTACGGGATGGCGCCGAAGCTGTCGTACTTCACCGGCTGCTCGGGCGGCGGCCGCATGGCGTTCCAGGAGGCGCAGCAGGGGTGGGCGGATCCGAACGTCTCGCCGCGCTCGCCGCTGATGTACTACGACCGCGTCGTCAAGACCGTCGGCCGGAAGGCCGTGGACGAGGGCATGCGGCTGTTCTACGCGCCGGGCATGGGACACTGCGGCGGCGGCGAGGGCCCCAACGTCTTCGACGCGCTGACGCCGCTCGAGCAGTGGCGCGAGCAGGGCAAGCCGCCCTCCTCGATCCTGGCGACGCACTCGACCGCCGGCAAGGTCGATCGCAGCCGTCCGCTCTGCCCGTATCCACAGATCGCGCGCTACAAGGGAACGGGCAGCATCGACCAGGCCGAGAACTTCTCCTGCGCCGCGCCCGCCGAGTGACATGAAGTTTCCGCGCCGGGCCGTGACGATGGCGGCCATCGCCACCGTGGTGGGCGCTGCTTCCCGCCTTCCTCCCCTGGGAGCCGATCGCGGCGGCGCTCCGGCTGTCGCCGGGCGCCCCGGACGCGTCGACAGACCATCCGGCGCCTGGCGTTCGCGCGTGGTACTGGGCGGTCGCGGCGTTGCTCTTCACGGCCGTCGTGCAGCAGCCGATCGCCTCGCTGCTGCGCGCGGAATACGGCGTGCTGCTGTCCGATTTCCCGATGTATTCGAACGTATACTTCTCCACCAGGACGGAAGTCGCCGCGTTCCAGGAGACGACGTTTCAACCGCCGTCGAACATCCGTTTCGAGGGGCCCGGGGTCGAGGAAATGGACGCGAGGCGATCACCGCGGCCGACGCCGCGGCGGTGCGCGCGGTCACGAGCCGGTATATCGAGGCGTTCGGGCGGACGCCACCGCGCATCGACGTCCTGGCGGATACGTGGCGATTCGACTGGTCGGTCGCGGATTTCGTGCCCCGGCAGGAATGGAAGGCGATTGCGACGGTCAGCCTCGACGACGGCGTCATTCAAGTGAGGAACCCATGATGCAGAAATTCCGCGCTCCGTTCGTCACTGCACTGATCCTGCTCCTCGGCTCTGTGGCTGTGTTCACGCAGGGCGCCCGCTGGGCGAAGGCGGCGCCCTTCCCCGAGCCGGACGAAGAGCTGTACGGCATCAGCGTCAATGGCAAGATCTTCGTTCTCGGCGGCTTCGGCACCGTCCGCGGCAAGAACTACGAATACGACCCGGCCGCCGACAAGTGGACGAAGAAGGCGCCGATGCCGCGCCCCGCGCACCACCAGTCGATGGTCGAGTACCAGGGGAAGATCTACATCTTCGGCGGCTTCGTCGCGCCGATGACGGGACCGCAGGGCGGCTGGGAGCCGATCGACAACGCCTGGATGTACGACCCGGCGACCGACGCGTGGCGCAACCTCGCACCGATGCCGATCAAGCGCGGCTCCGCCGCGGCGAACCTCGTCAACGGCAAGGTCTACGTGATGGGCGGCGCGACCACCGCCGACGGCTCGAAGGACGTCGCGATCAGCAATCAAACGACGGCGAACAACCTGGTGAGAAACGACATCTACGACATCGCGAGCAACACGTGGTCGAGCGGCGCACCGATGGCGCTGCCGCGCAACCACATGTTCTCGGGGACGGTGAACGGGAAGATCTACATCATCGGCGGCCGCGTCGGCCACGCGTTCGTCGCCGCCTCCCAGAACACCGACATCGTCGAGCAGTACGACCCGGCGACCAACACGTGGGGCCCGCAGATGACGAAGATGCCGACCGCGCGCAGCGGCGGCGGCTGGGCGACCTACGGCGGGAAGATCTACGTGGCCGGCGGCGAAGTCGCCACCAACTCGCTGGTCGGGGCGTTCCGCGCGGTGGAAGCGTTCGACCCGGCCACCAACTCGTGGTCGATCCTGCCGTCGATGCCGATGCCGCGCCACGGCGTGGCCGGCGCGATGATCGGCAACAAGTTCCACCTGGTGAGCGGGATGATCACGTCGGCGGCCGCCGGCGCGGGGCAGGACCGCACCGTCGAAGTGCACGTCGCGCAGCACGACGTGCTGGAGCTGCCGGCGAGCGGCACGAACTGATTACCACGAAGGCGGCCTTCGGCCGCGCGCACGAAGCTCACGAAGATCTGCTTGGTGAGCTTCGTGCTCTGATCCCCACGAACCACGAACCACCAAACCACCAACTACCAACCACCCGCCACCAATTCTGCAATTCGAACGGCCGGCCGATTTCGCGCGACTGCGTGCCGTCGCGCGCCGCTGCATGGCGGAACCAACTCTGCTGCAGCATCCGGCATGCGCACGCATCGCCTGCTCACAGCTCTGTCGCTCGGGTTCCTGACGCTCGCCGTCGCGCAGTGCGGCGGCGGATCGTCGACGTCGCCGTCGCCGACAAATTCTCCAGCGCCGCAGCCCTCGCCCTCACCCTCACCGAGCCCGTCGCCGTCGCCCGGTGGAAGCTCGCTGACGGTGAGCCCGCAGAGCGTGCAGGGACAGGGTCAACCACAGGCGACCGTCACCCTCGCGAGCGCGGCGCCGGGCGGCGGCGCGCTGGTGACGCTGACGAGCGACAACCCGGCTGTCGTGAAAGTGCCCGCTAGCGTGACGGTCGCCGGCGGCGCGCGCAGTGCCGTCTTCATGATCGACACGGCGACGGTGGCGGCATCGACCACGGTCAGGATCACGGCCACCTACGCGGGCGCGGCGATGACGACCACGCTGACGGTGACGCCGCCGGCGCTCGTTCCGTCCTTCGTCGTCCGTTCGCGCACGCGCGGCGCCGGCGTCTGCGTCGCCGACGAGGGATCCCAGGAGCTCGATTGCGTGCTCGACGCCAGCTCGGCGCAGGGATTCATCAGCGCCTACCTCTGGACCTACACGATGGGATCGACGACGCAGCGCCAGACGTCGAACGCGCCGAACGCCGCCGTCAGCCCGCAGGGAACCGGCTGCGCGCTCTATCAGCAGGGAACCGGCGGCGACGGTGCCAACGGCGATCGGTACCTGCGGATGGAAGTCACGCTGCAGGTCCGCGACGGCGCCGGAGTGGTCAGCGACGTCGTGCGGCAGCAGGTGAAGGCGTACCCGAACCACCAGTGCGGGTTCTCGTACTAACTTTTCCGCTTTTAAACTTTTCCACTTCGCGTTACTATCCGCATCCCTCCCTCCGCACGGCATTACCAGCCATGCACGCTCATCGACTGCTCGTCGTCCTCGCGCTGGGGCTGTTGACGCTCGCCGTCTCGCAATGCGGCAGCGTCGCGCCGGCTGACACGTCACCATCGCCGACTCCGAGAGCGGCGCCACCGACTGCACCAGCGCCATCGCCTGCGCCGGCGCCGAGCCCGGCGCCCGGATCCGCCGACAGCTCGTTGTCGGTCAGTCCCGCGACGATCCAGGGCCAGGCCCAACCGCAGGCGACGGTCACGCTCGCGGCCGCCGCGCCCGACGGCGGCGCGCTGGTCGTGCTGAAGAGCGACAACCCCACCGTCGCCAAAGTGCCTGCGTCAGTGACCGTCTCGCCGGGATCGCACAGCGCCACGTTCATCGTGGAGACGGCTACCGTCGTCGTGCGGACGAGCGTCGCGATCTCCGCGTCGTACGGGGGGACATCGATGACCGCCACGCTGACGGTGACGCCGCCCGCGCTGGTCGCGTCGTACGTCGTGCGTTCGCGGACGCGTGGCGCCGGCGCCTGCGCGGTCGATTCGCAGTCACAGGAACTCGACTGCGTATTCGACGCCAGCGCGTCACAGGGATTCATCGGCACCTATCTCTGGACCCACACCATGGGCCCGACGACGCAGCGCCAGACGGCGGGGGCGCCGAATGCCGTCGTCAGCCCGCAGGGCGCGGGCTGCCCGCTGTATCAGCAGGGAACCGGCGGCAACGATTCAAACGGCGACAGATATCTGCGGATGGAAGTGACGCTGCAGGTGCGCGACGGCGCCGGTGTGGTCAGCGACGTCGTGCGACAGCCGGTGAGGGTGTATCCGAATCGTCAGTGCGGCTTCTCGTACTAACGCAGGTAATGGATTACACCTTGATCTTCCGGACAGTCTGCGAGTTGTCCTCGAGGAACGACTTCTTGTTCTCGAGCTCCTGCGCGGTCGGCTGAATCTTCCCTGTCGCGTCGATCGCGCGTGACACGAGCGTGTGGTCGCCCGGCGCCAGGCTGTTCACGGTGTAGGTGAACAGCTTCCAGCCGTACTTCTCCTTCGTCGCGGGATCCATCGACGCCGCCTGCCACGGCCCGTCGTCCACGCGCACTTCGACGGCCTTGATCGGCGTGCCGTCGTTGAGGACGACGCCCGTCACCTTGTAGCGCGAGCCGTCGGTGGCAATCCGCGCGATGTACGACTTGAGCTGCATGTGCGTGATGGCGGTCTCGACCCACTTCAACTCGCCGTCGATCATCTCGCCCTTGAGCGTGCGATACCACCGCGCCTGGAACTTCCCGAGGTAGGCGTCCTCCTGCGCGTGAATCTCGGAGAGCCACTTCACGTTGTTGACGCCGTACCAGCCCGGCACGACGAGGCGGACCGGCATCCCCTGGTGGAGCGTCAGCGGCTCGCCGTTGAGCGCGTACATCAGCATCGGCTCCGGCGACAACGCCTTCTCGCGGGTGAGCGCCCGGCCGAACTGCTGCTGCACCTTGAACTTGTCGTTGCGGAATTCGACGTCTTCCTCGCCGCGGTCGGCACCGAAGAAGACGAACTCGCGCGCCTGCGCTTTCACGCCCGCCTTGTCGAGCACGGCCTTGAGCGGAACGCCCGTCCAGCGCGCGTTGCTCGACAGCCCCTGCAGCGGTCCCCGGTTGCCCGAGCACTCGAAGCCCGCGACGAGCTCCCGGCTCCCCATCTTCCGCAGGTCGTCGAGCGAGAGAGACAGCGGCCGGTCGACCATGCCCGACACCTGCAGCGTGTACGTCGCCACGTCCACCTTCGGGTGGCCGTAGTGCTGCGTGGTGAACCACTGATCCTTCGGCGTGAACGGACCGTCGATCGTGCGGATGTCGATGATGCGCCGATCCACCGCCGGGTTGGTGATCACGCGCTCCGGAAAATCGAGGAAGGGGACGACCGTCTCGCCCTGCGCGAGCGCCGGCAGCACCCACTCCGGAATGCCCACGAGCCCGAGGCCCGCGAGCGCGAGGCCCGTCTTGAGAATGTCGCGGCGTCCGGTACGAAGCGTCGGTGTCATCGTGCTCTCTCCTTGCGCCCCCATATCCTACGCCGAACGGTGCCCGAGCACGACTCTGACGACATGCGACCGCCGTCGTCGGTGAGCAGGATTGCCATCGGGAGCTCGCGGTAACAGGCGCGGGGGAGATTCCGCAGGATATCGAGAATATCCGCCGTCACCAGGTGAAAGTTGTCGAGGAGGGTTTCAGAGCGCCTCACGCTCAGCGACATACCGGGCGGCGACGCCGGTTACTTACGAGGTCCACGCCCGTGGATGACGTCGTCGGCCGTCTGTTGCGGCGGTTGCGGCCACAGCCGGATCAGCGCGATCGGCGGTATGACCGCGGCCGCGACGAGGTACAACCAGCTGCGAGTGGACGTCGCCTCAATCGCCAGGAAGACAGCAAGCGTGACCGCGATCCAGCAGGCGCTGATTACCCATTCGATCCGGGGGTTCAACATGGAGCCCGACTTTCACAAGGGCTTTGATGAGGCTGACCGCGGAAGGACGTGCGGACAGATCAGCGTTCAGGAAAGCGGTGCGTGCCCGAGTATATGCCCCGCGCTCGGAGCGGACAAGGATATTCACGTCTGCTGTATAGTGGACGAGTTACAGCGCCTCTGAGCAAAACCGCCTGAGCTCGCCTCGTGCCGAGCTCATCCCAGTTGGTCAGCCGCGTCGCCGACTTGCGCGCCACGTTCCGGCCCGCCGCCGGTCCCTGCAACAGAAAGCCTGTCATGTCGATCATCTCCCGCGCGGCTTTTGTCGTCGCGCTCGCAGCCAGTGTGTCCGCGGCCGGGCAGGACCAGGGTCAATACCGGGACTTCCAGCTCGGGGCCTCGGTCGCGACGATCTCGACGCTCACCGAGACGAGGAGCGCTGACGTGACGGTCGTACACGAGCGACCGGCTGTCATGCAGGAACTGCGGTGGATACCGTCATCGTCGGGAGCCGCCGGGCGATCGCGGGCCCGCGGCGGGGGCCTCCAGCAGATCGTCTTCAGCTTCTACGAGAATCAACTCTACCGGCTGATGATCGATTACGAGCGATCGGAGACGAAAGGCATGACCGACCGCGACATGGTCGATGCGATTTCGGCGGTGTACGGCCAGCCGTCCTCGTCGAAGATCTTCAGCGCAGCGACCGACGTCCGGGCCGAGGAGGTCGTCGTCTCACGGGTCGTGGCGAGGTGGAACGGGCCCGGGTATGCGGTGGCCGTGTCGCGCTGGGCATATGGTGGCGCATGGCGCCTCGTCATCGAGTCGATGCCTCTCGCCGAACTGGCCCACACCGCCGATGCGCGCGCGCTCGTCCTGGACATCAAGGAGGGCCCGCAGCGCGAGGCGGAGCGCGCCAGGCGCGAGCAGCAGGGCAAGGACGATGCGGAAACGGCCGCCCGCACGGCGAACAAGGCGACGTTCAAGCCCTGAGTCCGTCTCTGTGGCGTCAGTCGTGGAGGACGACGCTGAGCAGCGCGCCGGCCCTTGCCCGTCGGCGGCTTATCGCCTGAAGCGGGTCACCTGCCGGAACAGATCCGGGCCGTCGGCTTCCCAGCCGTCGGCGGAATCGCGTTCCGTCAGCGATCGCATCCGTGCGAGCGCCGCCTTCCGGTCGCGATCCCCGGTCGCGAGGATGAAGGCGCCTTCGGCTCCGGTTCTGCGGAGGATGCTCCACGTCAACCCGCCGAACCGCATGATGTAGTCGCCCTCGATCGGCCTCGTGATGTATGTGGGACGCTGCATCAGCGGGCCCTGCGCGTGCTCGGCGCCCCGCCGCCCTCGCGTTGATGCTCGGCGATCGTGACGTCATCCATCAGCACGCTCGGCGGCTGGCCGCTGTCCGAGCCGATTCCGGGTCCGCCCATCGAGCCAGGCCGTCGGTACGTCAAGGTGTTCCGCTCGCGTTCGCCGGGAATCATCAACCCCGTGGACGGACGTGCGTCGCTCGTGTTGTCCAAGAAGCCCGGCTTTCTACAGGGCTTTGATGAGGCTGACCGCGGGAAGGGACGTGCGGAGGATCAGCGTTCAGGAAAGCAGTGCACCAGTCAGTGTACGCCCCGCGGCGCCGGCGGACAAGGAGAATCAGGCGACATGAAGGGGGTTCGCTTCGTGTCCCAGAAGGTGCCGGCACGCCAACAGAAGAAGCACGAACGAACACCCCGCGCGATGATGTGCAATCCAGTACATCGCACGTTGACATGCCTCGCTACACTCATGGACATGGCGATTCAGCGTGACGACGAGGACGAGCGGCAAAGACGCATAGACATCCTGGCCGAGCAATTCCGCGCCGCCGAAAAGCGTGCGCTGCTGAAGCGCGGCATCGAGCTGTGGACGAGCACCGAGCTCGGGATGATGGACCGAGCCCCGCGGCCGGTGGCGAAAATCAACTGATGGCCAAACAGAGTACGGCGAGGAGTCGCGGCAGGTGATGCTGCGTGGCGTGCTGCTACCCCGCGCCGCCCTCGTCTTCCCAGGCGGAAACGGCGTTCCGCAGGACCGCGATCCGCTGAATCGCCGCCGCGCGCAGGCGCTCGGCGTCCGCCGCAATCCGGGCTTCTCCGACCCGCTCGACCTGCGGAATCCGACGGTCCAACGCCTCCACGATTTCCTGCAGCGCAATCAGCGGCTCAGACACTGCGATCGCGCGCTGTTGCATCCGGGCGCGCGAGAGCGCCCCTTCGGCGTACACGCGAGTCAGCCCCGACGCCCACCGTTCCATCGTCACGCGATCGCGCTGATGGGTTTCGATCGACGTCGTGTAGGCGGTCGACGCACCCGCGTCCGCTCGAACGAACTCGAGCCACCCTTCCCACGTGCCGTCTTCACGTTCACGTGCCATCGCGCGCGCGTGAAACGCGCCTCGCGCGTCGGCGACGACGCCCGGAAACTGCAGCATCAGATCAGTCATAGGAAAACCCTGGGAGCAGAAGCCTGAACACGCCGACCACTGCGCCGAGCAATAGCGGGAGTGCCCACACCACCGCTGTCGCAAGCAGCAGATCGGATGCGACGTCCCACGCACGTCGGAACCAGGAGCGGGCGATGATGCCGGTCATGCGGGATGCCTGCAGGAAGTGTACGGACTGTCTCCCGATTTCGATGTTTCAGAGTGCACATCCAGCCATCCCCATTCCACCTCGTCCGCAGTCCCCCGGGATGTTCAATAGTGAACATCGTGTGGCGGCCATCGACAAATACACTGCCGCCGGCCTCCCCCAAGTAAAGAGGCAAATCGACCGATACGACCTCCGCCTCTTCGCCACCCCGCGATCGAACTGCCTGCTGATAGGGCCCGATGCGCTGGTTGACGACGCTTTGACGGCGTGGCAACCCTTCCTCGGGCACGCTCCCGTGTTCCTCGCCTCGCTCTATTACCGGCTGAATACGATGACGATCTCGCTGGGTGTGCCGCCTTGACGCGTACCCCTTCCAACCCGTCGGGCGTGGTCTTCGGCGATGAGCGAACGAATCCGCGCGAGCGCCGGGCAGATGAGGTAACCCGGCCCGAGGCGCAGCACCGCGCGGTGATCGAACTTGTGAGACAGCGCCACCCATCGCCGGTCGCCGGTATCGGCGTAGAGATCGGCGAGCACTTCGTTCATCCCGCCGAACTCGGTGTTGCCTTCCTCGTAGCGGCTGAGATCGGTCCCGAAGTAGTAGAAGGTGCCCATCGTCCGGCGGATGTCGGGGAGCGGGAGGCCCGAGAGCAGCTCGCCGTTCGGCACGTTCTCCGGCGGGAACGTGACCGGCACCGTGAGCATGCTCGAACGGACGCCGGCGTTGCCCGCGGTCACCCAGAACGACGTGCCGCCGCGGATCGATTGCACTACCGGCTTCGACACCGGGATGTAGTTGAGGATGAAACGCGGCGGCTCGAAGTGCACCA
>Ga0137418_10002928_pt1 | contig 15645 bp, 10 predicted proteins | sample CZODoug3_1_2_16f_FD_122242 | JGI IMG/M metagenome (GOLD analysis project Ga0137418, IMG submission 122242) | Vadose zone soil fungal communities from Angelo Coast Range Reserve, California, USA - CZODoug3_1_2_16fungal (Hybrid Assembly) | ecosystem: Environmental > Terrestrial > Soil > Vadose... | reverse complement strand
CTGGCTCGACGACTCGATATCGGTGATGTTTCCTACCGTTGGATCCGGCCGGCCTCCGCCTGGTAGCGGCGCATTCAGGTTGCGACCGCGCAGCAGATGAACCCCACGCTGATACTGGTAGTTCGTCGTCAACTGCACCAGGTTGAATGGCTTTGTCTCAACCCCAAACGAAGCTTGAAATACGTAGGGGTTTTGTAGATTTGGATCGCTTTGAATACGACTGGGCGCCAACGTCCGTTGATGGCCGCCGCTCAGTGGATCGGGATAGCTTGGGTTGGTTATGACCAAATCGCGCTGACGCAGGCCATCAAGAACACCGCCGCAGACGTGCTCGTCGTCCGCAGCACGGCCGTCACTGCGCCGATGCTCGAGTCGGGCGCGCTCTCGCTCGTCGTCCGCGCGGGCGCCGGCTACAACACGATCGACGTCGCGACCGCCTCCAGGCGCGGCATCTACGTGTCGAACTGTCCCGGCAAGAACGCGATTGCGGTCGCCGAGCTCGCGTTCGCGCTGCTGCTCGCGCTCGATCGCCGCGTGCCGGACAACGTCGCGGATCTGCGCGCGGGGACGTGGAACAAGAAGGAATACTCGAAAGCGAAAGGGTTGTTCGGCCGCACGCTGGGTTTGCTCGGCTACGGCAACATCGGTCAGGAGATGGCGAAGCGCGCGCACGCGTTCGGCATGCCGGTCGTCGTCTGGAGCCGCCGGTTCGCGAGCGGGAAGCACGATGTTGACCGCGGGGCAGGACCCGCCGGAGTAAACGATGTCGCTCCCGTACCGATCCAGCTCGCGAAATCGCCAGAGGAGGTTGCCGAGCGCAGCGACGTCTTGAGCGTCCACCTCGCGCTGACGCCGGACACTCGCGGCCTCGTGAGCGCGTCGGTGATCGACAAAATGAAGCCTGGGTCGTACTTCGTCAACACGGCGCGTGCCGAGGTCGTGGACTACGCCGCGCTCGAGAAGGCGGTACGCGAACGAAACATCCGAGTCGGCCTCGACGTGTTCGCGGGCGAGCCGGCAGGCGCGACCGGGGAATTCAAGGACGCGCTCGCGTCACATCCAAGCGTCTACGGCACGCATCACATCGGCGCCTCGACCGATCAAGCGCAGGATGCGATTGCGGCCGAGACGGTGCGGATCGTCGCGAGCTACAAGGACACCGGCAAGGTGCCGAACGTCGTGAACCTAGCGAAGAAGACGCCTGCGACGCACATGCTCGTCGTCCGCCATCGCGATCGGCCGGGCGTTCTGGCGCACGTGTTCGATCGCCTGCGCAGCGGCGACATCAACGTTCAGGAGACCGAGAACGTGATTTTCGAAGGCGCGGAGGCCGCCGTCGCGCGCATCAACCTGGACGGCGCGCCGTCGGACGCGCTGCTGAAGCAGATTCAGGACGGCAGCAGCGATATCCTCGATCTTCACCTTGTCACGATCTGACAATGCCGTGATCACGAAGGCACGAAGGCACGAAGAAAACCACGAAGAAGATCTTTTGTTCTTCTTCGTGTCTTCGTGTCTTCGTGGTTGAATTTTGGAGAACCCATGACGTACGTGCAACGCATCTACAACTTCGCCGCCGGTCCAGCCGTGCTCCCGCTTCCGGTGCTCGAAGAGATACAGCGCGATCTCGTCTCGCTGCCGGGAGTCGGCATGTCGATTCTCGAAATCAGCCACCGTTCGTCGACCTTCGAGACGATCCTCGCGCAGGCGGAAGCGGACATCCGCGCGCTCGCGAACATTCCGGCCAGCTACAAGGTGCTGTTCCTGCAGGGCGGCGCCAGCCTGCAGTTCTCGATGGTGCCGATGAACCTGCTGACCTCCGGCGCCACGGCCGACTACATCGACTCGGGCTCGTGGGCGGAGAAGGCGGTGAAGGAGGCGAAGAAGATCGGCAGCGTGAACGTCGCCGCCACGACGAGGGAGGAGAACTACGCGCGCCTGCCGCGGCAGGCCGAGTTGAGGCTCACGCCCGGCGCCGCGTACGTCCACATGACGTCGAACAACACCATCGAAGGCACGGAATACAAGGAGCTCCCGTCGGTCGGCGACGTCCCGCTCGTCAGCGACACCTCGTCGGACATGTTCAGCCGGCCGATCGACGTCTCGCGCCACGCGCTCATTTACTCGGGAGCGCAGAAGAACATGGGGCCGGCCGGCGTCACCGTCGTCATCATCGGCGAGGACCTGCTCAAGCGCTCGCAGAAATCATTGCCGACGATGCTGAGCTACGCGGTGCATGCGGAGAACGGCTCGTTGTACAACACGCCGCCCGCATTCGCCGTCTACGCGCTCGGCCTCGTGATGAAGTGGCTGCGGGCGCAGGGGGGTCTCACCGCGATTGCCGCGGTCAACGCGCGCAAGGCCGCGAAGCTGTACGCCGAGATCGACCGAACGGGCTTCTACCGCGGGACGGCCCACACGGAGTGCCGGTCGCTGATGAACGTCACGTTCCGCCTCGCGACCGAGGATCTCGAGAAACAGTTCATCAAGCAGTCGACCGCCGCCGGGCTCGACGGTCTGAAGGGACACCGCTCGGTCGGCGGCATGCGGGCGTCCATCTACAACGCGTTCCCCGAAGAGGGCGTCGACGCCCTGGTTTCCTTCATGCGGGAGTTCGAACGGCGGCAGGGCTGACTGTTGGGCTGACTGTTCCGTGTGCTTCGCCGCCTGTGAAAATCCACGCTGACCCCAGGCCACGCAGAAATCGCCGGGAACACCAGGGTTTGTCTGCGTCTCGGCGGTTGTGCCCAGGTCTCTTGACACGCTCTCTTCAGGCGGACCAGTCGGCTGGTCGTCCTTCACCGAGACCGACGTAGGTACAAAAGTATGACATTCGTCGCACATGGCGTGTGTTACGGTCGGGGGTTACAACAGGTTATGCCCCGGAGGCAGCGTGCTTTCACCTCTTCTTTGGTCGCTCCTCGTCTCGGCCATCCTCATTCAGGTCGCCGTGTTCAGCACGACCATCTATCTGCACCGGTGCGCCACGCATAAAGCGTTGATCGTGCACCCCGCAGTCGAGTGGATGTTCAAGTTCGCGCTATGGCTGACGACCGGGCAATGCACGAAGGAATGGGTGGCGGTCCACCGCAAGCACCACGCCTTTACCGACGAGGAAGGCGATCCGCACAGCCCCAAGCTCGAGGGCTTCTGGAAGGTGCAGTTCGGCAACGTCTTCTACTACGTGCGCGAGATCAAGCACACCGACGTCGTCGAGCGCTATGCCCGCGATATCAAGGAGGGCTGGTGGGATCGGCACGTCTTCAACCGTGGCCTGCTCGGGCTCGTGGTCGGCACCTCCGCTTTGTGTCTGGTGGTGGGTTCCGTGATTGGCGTGTGGTGGGCGCTGCTGGCGGCCGGCATTCACGCCGTCATGTATGTCTTCGTGCTGTCGTCCTCAATCAACGGTCTGTGCCATCACGTCGGTTATAAGAATTTCGACAACACGGCCACCAACATCCGGCTCCTGGCGCTGTTGACCGGCGGGGAAGGGCTTCACAACAACCACCACGGATATCCCCGCAGCCCGAAGTTCAGCTTCCGGGCGAGCGAGTTCGATCCCGCGTGGCCGCTCATCAAGCTGCTGATTGTCCTCAAGCTCGCGAAGCCGTACAAGACCATCGAAGAAATCGCGGCGTAGCCGGGACACGAGACTCACGAAACTCACGAAACTACCCTTTCGTGCTCGGGACGAACCGGCGCCGCCGGCGCCTGCGGCGTCGCCGGCGGGGGAACGATGGCGGTTGCGGTTCCGCACCTTCGGCCGTCGCTTCGGGTTCGCCACGTTCGGCCAGGATCGCTTTCCAGTGCGCGGCCACCTCCGGCGCGCCGTGAATCTCCAGCCAGGTCAGCGCTTCCCGGAAGATGCCGCGTTGGGCGAGCGCGCGCTGAGCGCGCGGGCTCGCCGACAGATCGCGCATCCGTCGCTGGAGGCCGACGATCTGGCGCAGGCGCTCGACGTCGCGTCGCGCCAGCGGAAGATTGCCAAGGCGCGGGATGGGCGGCCGCTTCGACACGCGTTCGGGGTCAGACCCTGGTCTGACGCTGGTCTGATCCTGATCTGACCCTGCTCCGACCCTGCTGTGAGCCCGAGGCGGATGCAGCGAGATCTCGAGCGGCACGAGCAGGCTGCCGAGGAGGATCGCGTTCGACAAGGTGTCGGGCGTCGATTCGAACTGCTTGCGGTACCCGTCCAGAGCGGCGAGCGATTGCCACAGTGGATCGGCGGCGCCATGATGCAGCTCCGATGAGATCGGCTCGAGCAATCCGACCGCGGCGAGGCCCCGGAAGGCCTTCTCCGACGATCCGGCCCGCAGAATCTTGTAGTACTCCTCCAGCAGCCGCGGCTGCGAGCTCTTCGCGATTTCCTGCCGGTGTGTGCGTATCGCGTCGAGCAGCGCCGGCTCGATCGTGAAATCGAGGCGGGCCGCGAGCGCGATCGCGCGCAGCATGCGCACGGGATCTTCGCGGAGGCGGACGTCGGGGTTGCCGATCGAGCGCACCACGGCGGCGCGCAGATCGTCGAGCCCGCCGACGTAGTCGATCACCGAGTACGTCGCGATGTCGTAGAACAGCGCGTTGATGGTGAAGTCGCGCCGGAACGCGTCCTCTTCAGGCGTGCCGAACGTGTTGTCATGGTGGATGAGATGTTCGCCCTCCGGCGTCTTCGGATCCGGAGCCGGCACGCCGTCCTGCACGACCTCTTCGCCCGGCGCCACCTGACGGCGGAACGTCGCGACCTCGATGACCTTCTGGCCGAACTTCACGTGCGCGAGGCGGAAGCGGCGGCCGATGATCCAGCAGTTCCGAAACAGCTTTTTTACCTGATAGGGGTGCGCCGAGGTGCCGATGTCGAAGTCTTTCGGCCGGCGGCCCAGCAGGAGATCGCGGACGCTGCCCCCCACCAGATACGCGGCGTGCTCGAACTGCCGGAGCCGATAGAGAACCTTCAGCGCGTCCGGATCGATGTCCTTGCGCGAGATCGGGTGCTCCTCGCGCGGAACGATCCTCGGCTCGACCATCGAGCCGCATTGTACCAAAAGCGTAACGAGCGCGACCTAAGCCATTGGTGTTCAATCACTTAGACAGGTATCTCGCCTGTGTTACCATCGACAGGATGCATCGCTCGGTTGCGCTGATGGCTCTGGCATTGACGACGAGCGCGCCGGTGCGGGCGGCCGACGATCCGCTCGCCCGCGCGAGGCTTCTCTACAACCAGCGCGCGTATGAAGCTGCCGTGACTGCCGCTGAAGAGGCGCGCGCGAACCCCGCGCGCGCCGATGCGGCCGATCTCGTGGCGGCGCGCGCCTATCTCGAGCGGTTTCGCGCGAGCGCCGTTTCCGATGATCTGACCAACGCGCGCGACCGCTTGCGCCGCCTCGATCCGCAGCGGTTCGCGCCGCGCGAGCGCACCGAATACTTCGTCGGCCTGGGCGAGACGTTGTTCTTCGAGGGCGCGTTCGGCGCCGCCGCCACCGTGTTCGATTCCGTTCTCCAGAGCTGGGATGTGTCGCTCATCGACGCGCGAGATCGGGTGCTCGACTGGTGGGCGAGCGCGATGGATCGCGTCGCGCGGCCGCGGCCCGAGATCGATCGCCACGGCCTCTATCAGCGCATCGGCGGGCGCATGGAAGAGGAGCTCGCGCTGCATCCCGGCAGCAGCGCAGCGTCCTACTGGCTCGCCGCCGCGGCGCGCGCGGAGGGCGATCAGCAGGCCGCGTGGGACGCGGCGCAAGCCGGCTGGGTCCGATCCTCGCTGGCGAGCGACCGGGGCGACGCGCTTCGCGCCGATCTCGATCGCCTGGTCCTTCGCGCCATCATTCCCGACCGCGCGAAAGCCACGGCGCAACCGCCCGACGCGCTGCGCACCCAGTGGGAACAGTTCAAGGAGCGGTGGAAGAGATAGCGGCGATGGGCGATTCTCTACTCCTTGGCGTCCTTCCAGTTATCGCCAATCCCGACGTCGACCGTGAGCGGAACAGTCAGCGCCACCGCTGTCTGCATGCGCTCGCGGACGATCTCGCCGTATTCCCCGGCGCGGGCTTTCGGGACCTCGAACAACAACTCGTCATGGACCGTGAGAATCATGCGCGCGTCCGGGTGTGAGGCCAGCGCAGCGTGGACGTCGATCATCGCGCGCTTCATGATGTCGGCGGCGGTGCCCTGAATCGGCAGGTTGACCGCGACGCGCTCCGCGGCCGAGCGGATCTGACCGTTGCGGCTGTTCAGCTCCGGCACGAGCCGGCGCCGCCCGTACATCGTTTTGACGACGCCGGTGGCGCGGGCGTCTTCGAGGGTGCGATCGATGAAGCCGCGCACGCGCGGAAAGCCGGCGAAGTATGCCTCGATGAACTCCTGCGCGGCCTGCTGTGTGACGCCGATGTCTTTCGAGAGCGTGAACGCGCTCTTGCCGTACAAGAGCGCGTAGTTGACCATTTTCGCGATGCTGCGCAACTGGTGCGGGTCGCGGCTGCTCTCGGATCCGAAGATCTTCAGCGCCGTCCGCTCGTGAAAGTCGGCGCCCTCGCGAAACGCTTCGACGAGCACCGGATCTTCGGACAGGTGCGCGAGCACCCGGAACTCGATCTGCGAGTAGTCCGCCGAGATCAGCACATTGCCCGGATCGGCGATGAACGCGCGCCGGATCTCGCGGCCGAGCGGCGTCTTGATGGGGATGTTCTGCAGGTTCGGATCGCTGCTGCTCAGGCGGCCGGTGGCGGCGACGGCCTGGTTGAAGCAGGTGTGCACGCGGCCGGTGTCGGGGTTCACCAGCTGCGGCAACGCATCGATGTAGGTGCCCTTCAGCTTCATCAGCGCGCGCCACTCGAGGATCTGGCGCGGCAGATCGTGGGCCAGCGCGAGCTCTTCGAGCACCTCCACCGCGGTCGACGGCGCGCGTGACGTGCCGGTCCGCTTCAACACCGGGAGCTGGAGCTTGTCGAAGAGGATCTCGGCGAGCTGCTTCGGCGAGTTGATGTTGAACTCGCCGCCCGCCATCTCGTAGATCTGCGCCGTTCGCTGCGCCAGCTCCTGTTCGACCCTGCTGGACTGCGCCGCCAGCGCCGGGCCGTCGACGCGGATGCCCGCGCGCTCGACCGCGATCAGCGCCGGGATGAGCGGCCGCTCGAGCGTCTCGTAGACCTCGACCAGCTGCTCCGCCGCGAGCAGCTCGCGGAAGCGCGGCGCCAACTGCCCGACCAGGTCGGCGCGCTCGCCGGCGTAGTCGACCGCGGCCTCCACGGGCACTTCGGCGAGCGACAACGCTTTCGCCCCGCGGCCACAGACGTCCTCCTCGGTCAGCGCCTTGTAGCTCGTATGCTCCAGCGCCAGGTCTTCCAGGCGATGCTCGGAGCGCGTCGCGTCGATCAGATAGCTGGCCAGCATCGTGTCGATGTCGAGGCCGGCCAGCGTGACGCCGTGGCGCGCGAGGACGATCGCGTCGAACTTCAGATCGTGGCCCGACTTCTTTACCGACTCGTCCTCGAGGATCGGCCGCAGCGCCGCCAGCACGGCATCGAGCGGCAGGCTCGAGGTGGCCTGGAGCGAGCGATGTCCGATCGGCACGTAGTCCGCCTCGCGGGGCACCGTCGAAAACGCCAGGCCCACGATCGAGGCGCGCATTGCCGTCGGCCGGTCGGCGAGCACGCGCAGCGCGATGTGCGGGGCGCCGCGCAGCCGATCGGCGAGCTGACGCAGCTCGTCATCGGTGGTGACCGTGCGGTACGTCTTGCTGATGGTGCCTGCGGTCGGCGCGTACTCCTTCGCGAGCGTGCGAAACCCGAGCTCGTTGAAGATCTCGAAGCTGCGCTCGCGCGATCCGCCGCGGTAGCGCAGCGACTCGGGCTCGAACTCCACCGGCACGTCGATGCGGATCCGCGCGAGCTCGCGGCTCTGGCGCGCGTTCTCGATGTTGGCGAGCAAGCCTTCGCGATAGCGCTTGTTCTTGACGTCCTTGGCGTGCGCGATCAGGTTCTCGAGCGACCCGTATTGCACGATCAGATCGCGCGCGCCTTTCTCGCCGATGCCCGGCACCCCCTTGATGTTGTCGATCGTGTCGCCCATCAGCGCGAGCACGTCGACGACGAGCTCAGGCGGCACGCCGAATTTCTCCTTCACGGCTCCGGCGTCGTACCAGGTGCCTTCCTCGCGCGGGTTGAACACGCGGATGCCATCGCGGACGAGCTGATAGAAATCCTTGTCGCCGGTCACGATCGCGACCTCGAAGCCGGCGGCGGCGGCCTTCTCGGTCAGCGTCCCGATGACGTCGTCCGCTTCGTAGCGCTCCGAAGTGAGGATCGGCACGCCGAGCGCCTGGCACGCCGCGTGGACCATCGGGATCTGCTGCGCGAGCTCGTCGGGCATCGGCGCGCGGTTCGCTTTGTAGTCGGTCACGAGATCGTCGCGGAACGTGCGGCCGGGCAGATCGAACGACGCGGCGATGAACTCGGGCCGGTGCTCGTTGAGCAGCTTGCGAAGCATCGTCACGAAGATGTAGACGGCGTTGGTCGGCGTGCCCTGCGCGTTGCGAAGCAGTCCGCCGTCGGCCGTGCGCACCGGCGCATGATACGCGCGGTACATCTGCGAGCTGCCGTCGATCAGATAGAGCACAAAGTTTTTACTATATCATTGGAGGTTATGCGGATTCGGGCGCGAGCACAACGCCTGAACGCCAGGGCCGCAAAGCCCGCAGAGAAAAGCCTGCGTCGCGTGCTTCGCGCGCTTGCCGTTCTGGCCGTTGTGTCGAGCGCTGCATGTGGCGGCGCGTCTCTCTTCCGGCAGTACGAGTACGAAGAAGAGATCTACCTGTCGCTCGACGGCTCGGCGACCGTCTACGTGAACAGCTCGCTGGCGGCGCTCAACGCGCTGCGTGGCACGTCGTTCGACCTGAGCCCGAACGCGCGCGTCGACTCCGACGCGGTGCGCGCGTACTACTCGACCGCAAACACCCGCGTTGCACGCGTGCGCCAGTCGCGCCGGACCAACCGCCGCTTCGTGCACGTCCGGCTCGACGTCGACGATATCAGGCGGCTCAACGAGGCGGCGCCGTTTGCCTGGTCCAGCTACCAGTTTCGCCAGGACGGCGCGCTCGACGTCTATCGGCAGAGCGTCGGCGGCTCGGCCGGCAAGGACGTCGGCGAGGTCGGATGGAGCGGCCGCGAGCGCGTGGCGTTCAGGCTGCACCTCCCGAGCAAGATTCGGTACCGCGACCCAGCCAGCGCCAACTTGCGCGGCAACATCCTGGCGTGGGAGCAGCCGCTGACCGATCGGCTCCGCGGCGTTCCCCTCACGCTCGACGCGCGCATGGATACGCAGTCGATTCTCTCTCGCACGCTCTGGCTGTTCGGGCTCACGTTCCTCGCGGTGGCCGCCGCGTTCGGTGCCCTCATCTGGTGGGTGATGCGGCGCGGGTCTGCGGACGCGGACTCGCGGGTCCGCCCCAGGCCGGCACCCGGGTCGGCCGCTACGGGCTCGGAGAGGTAAGGCCCATGCGAATGCCCTCTGATCAGTTTGGCGCGAAGCCCGCCGTGCTCAGGTGCTCGCGCTGCGGCAAGTTCGTCGGCTGGGAAGAGGCGCAGGTGCAGGTGATCTGCAGCTGCAAGCCGCATATCGATCTGCCGCCGGTGCTGGTGCGCGAAGCCACCGACGCGGATCGCGCAGCCGCCCGCGAACTGTTCGAGCGCGACTTCGGGCGGACCCGCATCGTCGCGTTCGGTGAGGTGATGGACATCGATCAGCTGCCGGCGCTGGTCGCCGTCATGACGGCGGAGCCCTCCGGCGCGCTCGCGTATCGCCTCCACGGCGACGCGCTCCACATCGTCGCGCTGGCCACCGATCCGATGTGGCAGCGATCGGGTGTTGGCGGGCATCTTGTCGCAGAGGCGGAGTTGCTGGCCCGCCGCCTGAACCTGAACCGCCTCGTGGTGGCGACGACGAACGACAACCTGCCGGCGATGTACTTTTATCAGCGCCGCGGCTACCGGCTCACCGATCTCGTCGTGAGCAGCGTGCTGAAGCACACGGGCCGGGAAGTGAACGGCTTCGGAGGGATTCCGGTGCGGGACGAAGTGCGGCTCGAGAAGAGACTGTAGGCCTGGTGAGCTGCCATGGTGTCCGACACCGGTCAGGTGCGTTGGATAGTCAGGTAGCCAGGTGGGAAACCCACCCGGCCTATCTGACCTACCTGCCTTACCCGCCTTGTTAGAACCGGATCCCGAACGCCATCCTGAACAGACGTCCGCCGTTCGTCCCTGGAATCGGTTGCGGGAACTGGTTGTCGTTGGTCGGCTTCCCGAAGTTGGCGCCCTGGATGTAGCCGGTCGGCAGACCGTTGGCATCCTTGGGGCTGTTGGCATCCGCCGTCACGGTCGTGTCCCACTTGATCTGTTTGTCGTTGTTCAGCAGGTTGTAGAACTCGACTTTCACCCACGGTCGAGCGGCCTTCCACACCGGAATGGTGTAGGTCGCCCCGAGATCCAGAAGGCCATAGCCCAGCCAGTCGCCCGCGCCGCGCTCGCCGAAGAACAGCGTGTATGAAGAGTTGGCGTTGATGTCGTTCACCGGATAGCCGGGATTGCGCGCTAGCTCGATCGGCGTCAGCGGCACCGAGGCGGCGCTGTAGCTGAAGGTCAGCCCTGAGTCGACGCGCCAGATCGGCGACACGTCGATCGCGCCGAAGCGCCCCATTTTCTGCGTGTACGTGCCGTAGACCCGGAGCTTGTGCTTCTGGTAGTCGGCAAGCCGACCCTCCGGCAGGTAGCGATCGAGCGCTGGCCCGAGGATCTCCGGGTAATCGCCGTACACAGACGAGATGCCCGGCTGGTTCGCCGCTTCCACGTTCGAGTTGCCGTTGTTCTTGAGTTGAACGGTGTAATGCGCGCCGAAGTTCATGTTGTCGCGGAAGCGGTAGCCGGTCTGTATCACGACCGCCTGGTACTCGCGATCGACGCCGTTCGTGTTGTCGTAAATGACCTTGTTAACGAGGCCGATGTTGGCGCCGTTGCGGTTGACGTTCACGGCGCCGTTCGACAGCTGGATCTCGTTTTCGACGAAGTCGAACCAGCGGCGGAACTGATAGGTCGCCCGCGCATAGCCCTTGACGCCGAGCTCGCGGCCGATGCTCGTCGTGAACTCGCGGACGTTCGGCGAGTGGAGATTGTCGGCCACGAAGATGTTCGCGGTAGGAAACGAGGCGCTGATGATGGTCCCGTAGTTCGCAGGGTTGTACGCCGGCGCGAAATCGCGACCCTGGCCCGCCGGGCCGGTGTACCCGTACGTCACGCGGCTCGGTGTGCCGACGTCGGTGTTCGCCGCGAACTGCGCTTCGCTGTACTTGCCCGCGTAGTGGCCGTAGGACGCCTGCACGACGGTTCGGCCGTTGCCTTCCACGTCGTAGCTGACGCCGAGCCGCGGCACGATCGTGGTCGTGTTCACCGTGACGATGTCGCCGGTGGCGTTGCTGCGCACGGCTTCGAACCGGGTACCGAGGTCGACCGTCAGGCGCGGCGTCGCGATCCAGTGATCCTGGAAGTACAACGACGAGGTGTTGATGTTGATGACCGCGCCGACGGTCGGCAGCCAGTTCTGGACGCGCGAGACGTTCGGCGTCCACACCGGGATCGGCACGCCACCCGAGTCGTACACAGGCTTGCCGCCTGCCGCCAGGTAATCGGTCTGGAACACGTAGTTCGTCGCGCTCTGGGAGTTGCCGCCGACGCGCGTGCTCCGATAGAACTCGCCGCCGCCCTTGACGTCATGCGTCCCGGTGCGCTTGGTCGAGAGCGTGTAGGAGACGCTGCCGGTGAACTGGCGATTGTCGCGGTCCTCCGGATCGAGCGCGCTGAAGTACGGCGCGGCGTAATGCAGGCCGCCCGTCACGCCGGGCGCGACGCCGCGCGTCATGATCGGCGACGCGGTGATCGCGGTGTCGGTGCCGCCCGCGCCCCGGAACCCGAACTTCTTCTGCGAATACTGCAGCGTCGCGAAGTACTTGTTCGCGAGCACGCCGTTGTAGTTCGCGACGAAGAGGCTGTTCGGCTGCGTTTGCGTAATCAGAACCGTCGGGTCGAGCGAGTTCGAGTTCAGGCTGAAGCGGTTGCCCTGCGTCGTGCTGTTGTTGGTGTAGTCGCCGGAAATCGTGTGGCCCATCGCGGGCGTGCCGGTGAACTTGATCTCGCCGCGCTTGTTCGTGTCGTGGCGGATGGCCGACTTGTCGCTCAGGAAGAACGTGAGGTTGCTGTCGCTCTGCTCGTACCGGCCGGACGAGAAGAACCAGAGCCGGTCCCTCTTGAGCGGCCCGCCGAAGGTGGCCTCCGTCGATTTGCCGAGCAGATCCGGATTCGTGATGTTCGCCTCTTTCTGACGAGGCGTTTCATCGATCCACTTCGGGTTGCTCAAGTTCTCGCGAAAGCTCCCGCCGAACGTGTTCCCGCCGCTCTTGGTGATGACGTTGATGACGCCGCCCGAGAACCGTCCGTACTCGGCCGAGATGCCGCCCGTCAGGACATTGGTCTGCTGGATGGCGTCTTCGATGAACAGGTTGTTTGCCGTCCCGAACAGGTTGTCGTTGACGTCGACGCCGTTGATCATGAACACGTTGTCGAAGGCGGTCGCGCCCGAAATCGTCACCTGGCCGACGTTCGGCGTGCTGCTGGTGAGGCCCGGCGCGAGATCGGCAATCTGCGACGGCACGCGGCCGACCGGCAGCGGATCGAGATCCGTTTTCGTGAACGCCAGACTCAACGTCGGCGTGGTCAGTGCAGAGGGCTTCGGTGACTCCGCGAGCACGTTCACCGTTTCCGTGACCCCCGCCAGCGCCATCGTCTGCCCCACGTCGACGGTGCTGCCGACGTTGATCTCGACCGCCTTCGTGGCCGGTTTGAAGCTGGAAATTTCGAAGGTCACGCTGTACGCGCCCGCCGGCAGTCCTTTGATGACATACACGCCGTTCACGTCGGTCGTCGCCGAGCGCTGACCCTGGAGCACCGGTGAGGATGCCGTGACCAGGACACCAGGCAGCGACAATCCGTCAACGGATTGCACCGTGCCGGTAATTGTGCCGGTCTGAACGCCCTGCGCACTCGCCAGCGGGGCTGGCGTGAGCAGGGAAAGGCAGGCCAAAACCATGAAAACGCGCTTCATTACTTTTCTCCTCGGTTTGAACCGACGGGGTCGGATTATAACTGGCACTGCGAAACAGCCTACGCAACATTCGTCGATAGCAGACACCATGCCAGGGTCGGACAGAGTGCGCTGACGAATCATTGTCTCTAATCTTTTTATTTAGCACTACTTATGGGCTGCATTAGAACGGAAGGTCAACGCGTATCTGCAGGATCCAACAACTGGCATTTCGAGATCCATCGGGTTGAACGGTGCCGTGGCTCCATCCAGACCGCGACCGACTGCCCGACCTGCTGCCTTCGCCGCCTCGCTCGAAGCGGACGCCGAACGAGATCTCGCCCGCGCGCGGCGTGGCTTAGGCGCATCGGTTGATAGTGCTTAGAATACGGTTCGTGCGTCGCACCATTGTCCTCATCGTCGTTCTCGTAGCCGCGATCGGCGCCGTTGCGTCGCACCACGCAGTTGCCGCCGCCCCGGTGTCGACGCCGATCCTCGTCGAGCTCTTCACCTCCGAAGGCTGTTCGGACTGTCCTGCCGCCGATGCGCTGCTCGAGCAGCTCATCGCGACCCAGCCGGTCGGCGGCGCTGAGATCATCGGTCTCGGTCAGCACGTCGACTACTGGGATCGGCTTGGATGGAGGGATCGCTTTTCGTCTGCAGCGCTGACCAGCCGGCAGCAGGCGTATCAGACGCGCTTCAACACCGAGAGCATCTACACGCCACAGATGGTGGTCGACGGAGGCGCGGAGTTCGTGGGCAGCGATGCGAGTGCGGCCCGGCGCGCGATCGACCGCGCGCAGGCAAAGCCGCATGGCGTCATGCGCATCGTCATTGATTCCGATGCAGGGCGGCGCGATGTTGCCGGCGACTGTAAGAGCATCGCCCTACAGATGACCGTGAGCGATCTCCCGCCGCTCGGGCGCGGCGATGGCGCGGACATCATCGTCGCGATCACCGAGGATCACCTGCGGACCGAGGTGAAGCGAGGAGAAAATCACGGCCGCACGCTCACGCACGCCGCCGTGGTCCGCCACCTGGCGGCGGTCGGGCAGGCCGCATCCGGCGCCAGCACTTCGGCGCGGGCCGAGATTCTGCTCGCGCCCGACTGGCAGCGCGATCGGCTCAAGGTCGTCGGCTTCGTCCAGGCGATGCGCGCCCGCACGATCCTCGCGTCGGCGTCCGCCCCGCTGCAGAATACCCCGCGGTGAGAGAGTACTCGTACTGGCTCGACACGCTGCCGAACCGCGAATCCGGCGAATCCGGCGAATCCCGAATCCCAAATCCCAAATCCCGAGCGACGACCGGCGAATCCCGAATCCCGAATCCCGAATCCCGCTGGGATGTCGCGATCGTGGGCGCCGGCTATACGGGCCTGTCCGCCGCCCGGCACCTCGCGCGCGCGGGCGCCACGGTCGTCGTGCTCGAGCGCGAGGAGATCGGCTGGGGCGCGAGCTCGCGCAACGGCGGTCAGGTTCTCACCGGGCTCAGGCTCGAACCGGCCGCGCTCGTTGCGCGATTTGGAGAGGCTCGCGCCCGGCAGCTCTTTGACGCCGCGCTGGAATCGATCGCGCGCCTCGAAACGCTCGTCGCCGAGGAGGCGATCGACTGCGAGTACGCGCGGACCGGCCACATTCAGGCCGCATGGAAGCCGGCACATTTCGACGCGTTCCGCGACCAGCAGGCGCTGCTGGCGCGCGTCTTCAACCACCGCGTGCATCTCGTGTCGCGCGCGGACCAGCGGTCGGAGATTGGCACCGGTACGTATCACGGCGTTCTGGTGGACGAGCGCAGCGGTGCGCTGAACCCCGCGCGGTACGTCCACGGGCTGGCCGCGGCGGCGGCGCGCAGCGGGGCCGCCATCGTGCCCGGCGCCGCGGTGACTCGCGTGGAACGGGATGCCGGTGGCTGGCGCGTCACCACTGTGAAGGGTGTTGTGGATGCGCGCGACGTGCTGCTGGCGACCAACGGGTACACGAATGGCGCGGCGCCGGCGCTGCAGCGCCGGTTCGTGCCGATTGGCAGCTACATCATCGCCACCGAGCCGCTCGGTGCCGATCGGGCGAACGCGCTGCTGCCCCGCCGGCGCATGGCGTTCGATTCGAAGCACTTTCTCTACTATTTCCGCGTGACCCGCGACCATCGCCTCCTCTTCGGCGGGCGCGCAGAGTTCGCGCGCGCCGACGCCGACACCACGCGCCGCGCCGCCGCGATTCTGCGCGACGGCATGATCGCGATCTTTCCCGAGCTCGCCGGCGCCGGTGTCGAGTACGCGTGGGGCGGCAACGTCGCGTTCACGCGCGATCAGATGCCGCGCGCGGGAAAGCTCGACGACATGTACTACGCGGGCGGCTACGGCGGCCACGGCGTGGCGATGGCCACGTATCTGGGTGAGCAGATCGCGCGCCGGATGGCCGGCGAGCCGATCGATCATCCGCTGTTCGACGATCGCTTTCGCGCGCTGCCGATGTATCGCGGGACGCCGTGGTTCCTGCCGCTGGTCGGCGCGTACTATCAGGTGAAGGATTG
>Ga0137418_10002925_pt1 | contig 15648 bp, 18 predicted proteins | sample CZODoug3_1_2_16f_FD_122242 | JGI IMG/M metagenome (GOLD analysis project Ga0137418, IMG submission 122242) | Vadose zone soil fungal communities from Angelo Coast Range Reserve, California, USA - CZODoug3_1_2_16fungal (Hybrid Assembly) | ecosystem: Environmental > Terrestrial > Soil > Vadose... | reverse complement strand
CAGCCGCGAAGGCGGCAGGTGCTCGACGTGGACGACGTTGTGCAGGATCTGCGGCGTGTCCGCGCCTGCGAACAACGCGGCGCGGGTGAGCATCTCGTAGAGCACGATCCCGAGCGAAAAGATGTCGGAGCGGCGGTCGACGGGCGACCCCGCCACCTGCTCGGGGGACATGTACCTCGGCGTGCCGAGCACCACGCCCGTGCTCGTCTTGTGATCGGCCACGCGCACGCGCGCGATCCCGAAGTCCATGATTTTCACCTGCCCGCGCGGCATCAGCATGATGTTGCTCGGCTTGATGTCGCGGTGGACGACGCCGCGCTCGTGCGCGTAGGCGAGGCCGTCGGCCACCTGCTCCGCGATATCGACCGCTTCGACGACCGGGATCGGGCCCTGCAGCATCTTGGCGCGGAGCTCGATTCCCTTGAGAAGCTCCATCGCCATGTAGGCGAGGTCGCCCTCCTCGCCGAAATCGTAGACGGTGATGATATTGGGATGGGTGAGCTTGCCCGCGGCCTTGGCTTCGAGGAAAAACCGCTTGTGGAATTCCTTGCGCCCTTCCACCTCGTCCGAAAGGATGATGGTCTTCAGCGCGACCGTGCGGTCCAGAGCCGGGTCCTCGGCTCCGTAGACGATTCCCATGGCGCCGCGGCCCAGCTCGCCGAGGATCTTGTAGCGGCCGATCTTGGTCAGTTTCTTTTTTGCCATTGCACTTTTTCGATCAGCCCGCCGAGAACCCTCTCGCCCTGCGCGATCGTTTGCCGGATTTTGACGACGACACCGTCAACGAACTTCTGATGACCCTCGGCCGACACCCGGGCCGCGACGCCGGCCCCGACGAGTCCGATCGCGGCCGCGACGGCGAGCGCGAAGAAGCGCGTCCGCCTTCGCTCGGCCACCCGCCCGTCCGGGCTGAACAGCTCGTGGGTCCGAAGCCCTGCATCGGTGAAAACGCCCGCCGGGAAAAGGCCGGATTCGAGCCCCGGCGAAGCATCGGCCATGGCGTCGCGGAAGGACCGCGTCATCAGCAGGCGCGCGGGCGAGGCAAACTCGGCGACGCTCGCCGCCACGGCGATGCCGTCGCCGATCATCCCGTCGTCGTCCCGGGCGGACGCCATCTGCACGGCGCCGTGGTTGACCCCGATGCAAAGGGGGAGCCCGGCCGCGGTCGCGGCGAGCGCGCGCACGGCAAGGTGCAGGGCTCCCCTGGGATCGCCGAGAACCACGACGGCGGCTCCGTCCGCGGCGTCGAGCACGATGCGGCTCGCGAGCGCAAGCTCCGCGGAGGTCACCGCCACGACGGCTTCGAGCTGCGCCCGCAGGCGCGCCTGTTCCTGGACCGGCCTGCGGGCGAACTCCTGAATTTTCAGAAAGACGACGCTGGCAAGGGTCGCAGCCGCGTTCGTTGGTTTCATCGGGGAGCAAAAAGGATTTTGCGATCTTACCCCTTACTCATCCCTTGCGCTTACAATCTGCAGACCCGAAACCCGGCCGTCTCGGCCGCGACGGTTCGAACGGGACGTTCACGCGCATGACCGAGCTCAAAGCCGTCAACCTCGCGCAGGTATCCGAGGGCATCAGGAAGAGCGTCAAGCCGGTGAGCATTCTCTGGCAGGCGCCCGACACCATCGCGTTCGTCGCGCGCGGGCGAGCACACCGCAGCGAGTTCCACGCCGATCCGAGCGACGAAGTCATGTACATGATCAAGGGCGAGATGAACCTGCACTACCTCGCGCCCGACGGCGCGGAGAAGGTTGCGCTCGTGCGCGAAGGCGAGATCATCTACTGCCCGGCGGGCGTGCGGCACTCGCCGCGCTTCTCGCCCGACTCGTTCCTGCTGGTGCTGGAGCGCAAGCGCCGCGCGGACGAGAAGGACCGCTTCTTCTGGTATTGCGAGAAATGCCACGCCGAGCTCTACGAGGCGGTTCGGCACGTCTCCGACTACCGGGAGGACCCGGTGTCGCGCGTCTACGAGGAGTTCTATTCGGAAGAGTCGCGCCGCACCTGCGCAAGCTGCGGACACGTCACGCCCAGGCCCGCCGGCTAGCGCAGCCGCTGGGACGCGGCCGGCGGCGGCATCTCTTTTGCCCACCGGGTCAGGCTGCAATGGGCGCAGTTCTGCCTGAGCGGCTTGAAGAAAATCCAGTTCTCGAAGAACGCCCTGTTGCAACGGGGACATGCAAAGCTCGCCATTCGGCCCCCGGCCCAGGCGATCGCGCCCATCCAGGCGAGCGCAACGATCAGCAACGGCGCCTCCTGGAGAAGGAGATCGTTCAACAGATACGCGAGCAGAAACATTCCCGGAATGGCTCCGAAGAGCAGCCACCAAAGGAGCGTGGACCTGCGATTCAGATCACGCCATGCCGCATCGAGAGAGGGGTTCATGCTTCGATCAACCCGCCAACCTCGGGGAGCGCGCCCTTCTGTTCTGTATTGCGGCGCTCAAGGTGTCCAGCGTGAGCTGGTGCGCCCGGCTCGAGCGCCCATACGTCCGCTCGATGCTGCTCTTCGCGCTTTCCCAATCCCGGTGTTCCATGTGCGAGTCGAATCCGATCGCTCCGCCAAGGCCCCCTCCCGCCGTGACCCCCTTGTACCAGGCGTCCATCAGGAGATCCAGCGCTTCGCCGGAATCCGCTCGCGAAACGCGAATCGCCCATGGCTGATCGGGATGGTGAATGACCGCCGCCTATATCGTCAGTCTCGGGGAATCTTCGTCGGCCATGGTTCTGCCGAGGTCGGCTGCGTATTGGGCCGCGCCCCTTGCGGTTCCGAAAAGCGGCGTCAGGCCGGGAAACGACTGGCTCTTGGAAAGCGACTGCGCGCAAGGCAGGCGCGTCATCGTGAGCCTGGGCTGCCATTTGTTTCCGCCCGGCATATGGAAGGCGCTCGCTTCGATCAGATATCCCCTGCGCTGTTCGCGGTGGGTCGGCATCGTGTTCTCCCGGTTGCGCCTGTCAAGGTAGCACACTAACGACCAGAGAGGCGGACGAATGCATCACATATGCATCACATCCGCAGGATGCGCTCGGCGTTGCCGTGCGCGATCTTCTCGCGGTCGGCGTCGCTGATCGAGAGCTTTTTCAGGAATTCCATTCCCGCGGTGTTCGGCTCGTAGGGCCAGTCCACGGCGAACAGGATGTTGTCCGCGCCGAGCGCGAGCAGCGTGCACAGGAACGCGGGCTCGTACCAGTTGCCGCTGGTGGTGACGAGCAGATTGTCCTTCAGATACTGCAGCGGCGTTTTCTCAAGACCCCTTCGCGCGGCCGCGCGCCAGGTGTGATCGTTCAGCCGGTGCATCGCGAAAGGCAATCCTTCGCCCAGATGCCCGAGGATGATCTTCAGGCGCGGGTAGGCGTCGAACACCCCGGCGAAGACGATGCGCAGGAAATGGCAGCTCGTATCCACCGCGAAACCCCAGCCCGCGCGCGCGAGCTCCTCGTATCCCTGGAAGTAGGCCTTGAGCGCGTCCGGGTGCGGGAGCGTGGGATGCAGGTAGAGCGGCACGCCGAGCGCCTGAGCGCGCTCGAAAATGACCCAGTATTTCTTCTCGTCGAGGAAACTCCCTCGAGCGTGGCCGTGGATCATCGCGCCTTTGAACCCCAGCCGCGTGACGCAGCGCTCGAGCTCCTCGGCCGCGGCGCCGGGGTCCGCCGTCGGCAGCGCGGCGAATGCGGCGAAACGGTCCGGGTGCGCTTTGACCGCCTCGTGCGCGAGATCGTTCGCGTCCTTCGCCATCGGGATCGCAACGTCCGCGCCGAAGCCCTGAGGCCCGGGCGAGCCGAAGGAGAGCACCTGCACGTCGATGCCGGCTGAGTCCATGTGCGCGAGGCGCTTCGCGCCGAGATCCGAATTCTGCTCGACGATGTCGTGGCCGATCTGCTCGCTGCGGGAGCTGAGATAGAAATTCCGGAATTCGTTCGCGGCGACCTTCTGCCGGTACATCGGCGTGATGAAATGCTCTTCGATGGCGATTGTTTTCATGACCCCTCCGGAGCAGCCGCAGGAAAAAACGTGCTGAAGCTTACACGATGGCGGCGGTCGTCGCGGGGAAGCCGGCTCGCGTGCGATGTCGAGAGGAATCCGCTCCGCGGGCGTATTGCACGGCGTGGGCCCCATGACAATTGCATAGGCGCGCGTATGGTCTTAGGATGCCACTCCATGAAGATCTTTCGGTGGCGCTTACGCGGCATGAAGGTCAGCGAGCGCGAATTGCGCGCGGCGGCGGGCGACATGCGCAATCAGCTCCGTCCGCGCAACGTGCTGCGGGATGCGCAGGACCTCCTGCTCAAGTTCCAGAACGACGACGTCTTCAGCGAGTATTTCGCAAACCGGATCTGGGCCGTGCTTGCGATGGTTCTCGTGTTCGTCCTCGTCAGCAGCGTCTGCTCCATCGACGTCATGTTCCGGGTGGGCAGTCTGGTGTCTGACCCGCCGCTGTGGCTCAAGCCCCTGGCCCTGGTCGTCGGGGCTGCGGTATGGGTGTGCGGGGTAGCCGCGCAGCTCTACGTATTCCTGATCTGGCTGGAAGAAAGAGCGGCGCAGAAAAACCGCTCCGAGCGGGGCATCCACGTGAAGGTTCCCGCGGGCGTTCTGGCCTACCTCAAATACAGCCGGGCCATGCTTCCCTGGGTCCTCATCTTCGCAAGCATCGTACTGCCCATGGCGATGATGGTGCGCCGCGCGCCCCTGGCCGTGCTGCTGCTCGTCGCGGTATCGATACTGGCTCCCTATCTCTTCAAGAAGCTCGATCGCTGATCGCGCTGCGCGTCACGGGCGCGCGTGTAGCGCGGGAGAGGACCGCGCCCCGGGGACAGCGCCTGTCGTCAGCGCTGCGCCGTGAGCTTCAGCTGCCCGGACCTGTACGCGCGGCTCGCCAGCTGGTAGTAGCTGATCGCCTCGTCCATCACGCGCGCGGACAGCGCGTCCTCCGCGCGCTCGCGGCCCGTGGCCGCGTCGACGATCCGGTGGCGCCCTTTCGGTTTCAGCTCGACGACGATGCCGTCGCGGTAGTAGCCGACGGTCTGGTAGTTCGCGAGCAGCGCGCGCGGGTCGTTCGCGCCTTCGTGCAGGATGTCGTGCCCGAAGAACCGCGAGCGGTAGCCGAAGTCGAGCATCCCGAGAATCGTCGGACCGACGTCGATCTGCGATGCGATCGTGTCGACGCGGCCCGGCGCAACGTGCCCGGGCGCGTAGATGATGAGAGGGATGTGGTAGTTCCCCGGCGGCAGCTCGGTGCGGCCGCGCCCCTTGTGGGTATGGTCCGCGACGATGACGAAGAGGGTTCGGCCGAACCAGGGTCTGGCGCGCGCGGCGTCGACGAACTGCCCGATCGCGAAGTCGGTGTACTTCACGGCGCCCTCGCGGCCGGTGCCCGAGGGGATGTCGATGCGCCCGGGGGGGTACGCGAAGGGACGGTGATTCGACACGGTCATGATGTGCGCGAAGAACGGCTTGCGCGCGGCGTAACGCTTGTCGAGCTCGGCGATCGCAAGCCTGAACAGGTCCTCGTCGGCCACGCCCCAGATGTTCTCGAAGCTGATCTCCGCGGACTTGATCGCGGTGCGGTCGACGACCGTATACCCGTTGCCCGAGAAAAACTGCTCCATGTTGTCGAAATAGGCGTAACCGCCGTAGAGGTAGAGCGGTTCGTAACCCTTCTCCCTGAAAACTTCTCCGAGAGAGAACAGCCCGCCGTTGTCCGGCCGTTTCACGATGGAGTACCCCGGTGTCGGGGGAAAAGAGAGCGTAATGGCCTCCAGCCCCCGCACCGTGCGCGTGCCGGTCGCGTACATGCGGGTGAACAGCATCCCTTCGCCGGCGAGCCGGTCGAGCCGGGGAGTGAGCCCCTCGCGGCTGCCGAAAGCCGCCAGGAAATCGGCGCTCAGGGCTTCCACGGAAATCAGGACCACGTTCAACTTTTTCTCCGGGCCCCGGCCGGCGATCGTGCGCTCGAACGGCGGCCGCGAGACAGCTGTGGCCGGACGCGCGGGGTCCAGGCGCTGGGTGAGAATCCGGGTCGCGCGCTCCAGAGGCAGCGTTCTGTAGAAGCGCTCGTAGTCGATCTCGTTCGAGCGGAACGCGTGCCAGAAATCGAAGTAGCCGTTGCCGGCGAGCTCGTTGAGTTGCGCGTCGGAGGAGAATTCCTTGTAGCGCGCGTCGAGCGCGGCGAAAGCGACGAAAGGCGCGAGCATCCAGGTCAGCGCGGCGATGGAGGCTGCGCCCGGTCTGCCCGGCGGCGCGGAGACGAGCGGCGCGATTCTCCGGACGATCACCCACCCCAGCGCGAGAGCAACCACCGCCACCAGGGACAACAGCAGCGGCATGTTGTAGGACTCTCGGATATTGCCGATCACTTCGTTGGTATAGATGAGGTAGTCGACCGCGATGAAGTTGAAGCGCGAGGCGAACTCGTTCCAGAACGTCAGCTCCGCCGCCCCGACCAACACCATGAACCCGCAGAGGGGCAGCAGCGCGCACGCGAGGGCGATCCTCAGTGCGGCCGGGTAACGCGCGGGCCACCACGCAAGGACTGCGGCGAAGGGCGCGAGGAAAAAAGTCGCCGCGCCCAGATCGAACAGGGCGCCGATCAGCAGCGCCGGGACGATGCGCCAGGGCAGAAAAAACGACGGCTCGCCGTTGAAGACGGCGAGCGCGACACGCACCAGGGCGTTGAACGCAAGAAACGCGAGGAGAAGCACGCGCAGCGCCGCCAGGCGGGACGGGAACAGCCACGCCTCGATCGAGCCCCACGCGCGGATCGGGGTAAAAGTCATCCCGGGCGCCATTGTGCCACCCGTCCCGCTTGAGGGGGCGAGAGTCCTATCGGAACTTTGCCGCGAGCTTCTCGGTCTCGCGGGCGAGCACGCCGGTGTCCGCGCCGACCGCGACGAAGAGACCCCCGCATTCGATCCAGCGCCGCGCGTCGGCTTCGACGCCGGTGAGGATTCCCGGCGCCTTGCCGGCCTTGCGGATGCGGCGGATGGCGTCGTCGATGACGGGCATGACCTTGGGATTGTTGGTCTCGCCCGGATAGCCGAGCGAGGCATGGAGATCCGCGGGGCCGATAAAGACGCCGTCCACGCCTTCCACCGCGGCGATTTTCTCGAGGTTGTCCAGGGCCTGCTGGGTCTCCACCTGGACGAGCACGCAGAGCTCCTCGTGGGCGCGCTTCGCGTAGTCCTTCACGCGCGCGAAGCGCGTCGCTCGCGTGCCGCCCGCAACGCCGCGCACACCCGCCGGCGGGTAGCGCGTGTAGGCGACGGCGTTCTTCGCTTCTTCCGCATTCTGCACGTAAGGGATCAGGATCGACTGCGCGCCGATGTCGAGGAACCGCTTGATCGTCACCATGTCGTTCCACGGGACGCGCACCACGGCGTGGGTCGGATAAGGCGCCGCGGCCTGCAATTGCTGAAGCACCGACTCGAGATCGTTCGGCGAGTGCTCGGTGTCGAGCAGGATCCAGTCGAATCCAGAGCCCGCGACGAGCTCGGTCGCGTAATGGTGGGAGAGGCTGCACCACAGGCCGATCTGGATCTTGCCCGCTTTGAGCGCGCGCTTGAAAGTGTTCACCGGGAGTTCCATCACTAGACCTTGTAGCCTTTCTCCTTGAGCGCCTTGTCGACCCACGAACGGTCGACGGTGCCGGCGCGGATCTGCTTCATCGAGCCTTCTTCCTTCGCGAGGATCGCCTTTGCCGAAGCGAGGATTGCTTCCGCATGTTCCTGAGGAACGGCGACCAGGCCGTCGGCGTCGCCGACGATGATGTCGCCGGGATCGACCGTCATGCCGCCGATGGTGATGGTCACGTTGATCTCGCCCGGACCGTTCTTGTAGGGGCCGCGGTGCGTCACGCCGCTCGCGTAGACGGGAAAGCTGCCCCGGCGCAGCTCGGCCGAATCGCGGATCGCGCCCCAGATCACCATGCCGCCCACGCCGCGCTGCTCCGCGCGCGCCGACATCAGCTCGCCGATGATCGCGTGGTCGTTGAATCCGCCGGCGTCGACGACGATGACGTCGCCCGGCTCGGCGGTGTCGATCGCCTTGTGGACGAGCAGGTTGTCCCCGGGCGCCGTGCGCACCGTGAACGCGGGGCCGCAGAGCTTCGCGCCGTTGTGCATGGGCCTGAGCTGCGGCCCGCCCGCGTAGAGTCGCTCCATGCTGTCGGAGAGGTGCGGCGTCACCATCTTGGCGAGCTCGGCGACGAGCTTCCTGTCGGGACGCTTGGGGATGGGGAGGATGCGAAAGCCGATGGCGGTCATGAGCGATTCCCTCAAACGAACTGCACTGCGATCCCGCCCAAGGGGCCGAAGTCCCCGTGCAGGGTGTCGCCCTTGTTCGCGAAAACGACGCGCGTAAACGAGCCGGCGAGAATCAGGTGCCCCGCTTCGAGCGTCACGCCGTTTTTCCCCAGCCGGTTGGCGAGCCAGGCCACGCCGAGCGCCGGATGGCCGAGCACGCCCGCGGCGAGGCCCGTCTCCTCGATCTCGGAGTTGCGGTACATGATGCCGCCGGCCCAGCGCAGGTCCATTTCCATCGGGCCGATCGGGCGGCCGCCGACGACGATACCGGCCGCCGCGCCGTTATCGGCGACGGTGTCGAAGATCTTGCGCGGGTTCACGAGGCGCGCATCGACGATCTCCATCGCGGGTATCACGTATTCGGTCGCGTGCAGCACGTCGGTGAGCCCGATTCCGGGGCCCTTCAAGGGCTTTCCGAGAATGAAGGCGAGCTCGACCTCGACGCGCGGGACGCAGTAGCTCGCGTGCGGGACTTTCGCGCCGTCGGCGATCATCATGTAGTCGAGCAGATGCCCGTAGTCGGGCTCGTTGATCTGCGAGGAGGCCTGCATCGCCTTGGAGGTGAGCCCGACCTTGTGGCCGATGAGCTTCGCACCGCCCTTGATCTTGTGCTGCGCCACCGCGGTCGAGATGGCGTAGGAATCCTCGATGGTGATGTGCGGATAGGTGACCGAGAGCTGCACCGCCTGCTTTTTCTCCTTCTCGGCAGCCAACAATGTTTCGACGCATTTACTTCGTTCGACTTCGGACAGCGGCATGGGTTCCCCTCTTTTCGGAATGCGGATTTTACACCGCCGCGGATCGCCGGAATCCTCCCGACGCGTCAAACCACCTCGAAAAGACCCGCCGCGCCCATGCCCCCTCCGATGCACATGGTGACGACGACGTGCTTCGCGCCGCGGCGCTTGCCTTCTATCAGCGCGTGGCCGGTGAGCCGCGACCCGGTCATGCCGTAGGGGTGGCCGAGAGCGATCGCGCCGCCGCTCACGTTCAGCCGCTCGTTCGGGATGCCGAGCCGGTCGCGGCAGTAGATCACCTGCACCGCGAACGCCTCGTTCAGCTCCCACAGGTCGATGTCTTCCACTTTTAGCCCTGTGCGAGCAAGCAGTCGCGGCACCGCGAACACCGGACCGATGCCCATTTCGTCCGGCTCGCAGCCGGCGACCGCGAAGCCGCGGAAGATCCCGAGCGGCTTCAGGTTGCGCTTCTCGGCGAGCTTCGCGTCCATCACGACGCAGGCGGAGGCGCCGTCGGAGAACTGGCTCGCGTTCCCGGCCGCGATCGTGCCGCCTTCGATCGCCGGCTTGATCTTGGAGACGCCTTCGAGCGTCGTATCGGGGCGGATGCCTTCGTCCTGCTTCACCGTGACTTCCTCGACCCAGCTTTTCCCCGAGTCCTTGTCGGCCTTCTGCATTCTCACCGTCAATGGAAAGATTTCCGCGTCGAAGCGACCGGCTGAACGCGCGGCGGCTGCGCGCTGCTGGCTCCGCACGCCGAACTCGTCCTGGCGCTCGCGCGCGATATCGTAGCGCTTGGCGACGATTTCCGCGGTCTGGAGCATCGGCATGTAGATGGCAGGTTTGTGTCGCTCTATCCATTCGTCGTGCGCCATATGCTTGTTCATTTCGTTCTGCACGCACGAGATCGATTCGACGCCGCCCGCGACGACGACGGGCACCTTGTCGACCATCACGCGCTGCGCCGCGATGGCGATCGTCTGCAAGCCCGAGGAGCAGTAGCGGTTCACGGTCACGCCGGCAGTGGTGACCGGGCAGCCCGCGCGGATCGCGACCTGCCGCGCGATGTTGTGGCCGGTCGCGCCCTCCGGATGGGCGCAGCCCATGATCACGTCCTCGATCTCGGCCGGATCGACCCCGGCGCGCTCCATCGCGTGCCTCGCGGCGTGGCCGCCGAGCTTCGCGCCGTGGGTCATGTTGAACGCGCCGCGCCAGGACTTGGCGAGCGGCGTGCGGGCGGTGGATACGATCACTGCATCGGTCACGAGAACCTCCAAGAAAACGGGGACAAATCCGCCCCGGCTCAAATCTCGACGACGAAGTCGAATCTCCCCTCGCCCGCGCCCTTGCCCGCCATGCGCATCTCGAGGTCCGGGCTGTAAAGCCCGTCGCGGCGGTTGCCGGGTTCGTCGCGGAAGTAGAGCTGCGTCGTCAGGACGCGCTTGCCGGGCGCCTGCACCTTGACGTGGATATGGCGCGCACGGCCTGGGTATTCGGCCGGAACGATAGTTTGCAGGCGGTAGCGCCCTTCGGCGTCGGTGAACTGGTGGCCGCGATAGCGAAAGCCGCTGTTGTCGTACTCGCCGTCCTCGTCCGCGTGCCAGAAATCGAGCAAGGCGTTCGCGACCGGCTGGCATTGGGCCGACAGGACCTGCCCCGTCACGATCAGCCTCGGGGCCTTGGACTGAGCTTCCACCAGCGAAACCCGGAGTGGAGTATTTGTCTTGAAAAAAGGCCCTTCGGTCTGCGCAGACGTGAGTGCACCGCAGGTAAGCGGACGGGTTTGAGCAAAGGCCGGAACGACCGGGAGCGCAGCGGCGGCGGCAAGGAGCCGGCGGCGGGTCAAAGAGGTCATGATTTCATCCTTTCATGCGTCTTGGCCGGCTCCTGCATGAGGCGAACAATCGCCGGCAGCAGCGTGCGAGGGCCCAGTCTTACGCTGAATGCAAGTATCTTGTTCCTGAAGCCGGGAATGATCGTCGTCTTCCCTTTCATGAGTCCCCGGTAGGCGATTTCGGCAACGTCCGAGGCATCCATCACCCCGCGTCGGAAAAGCTTGGAAGATTCCATTCCGGCGCTCCCCTGAAAGCCCGACCGCGTCGGCCCCGGACACAGCACGCTCACGCTGACTCCGGTGCCCTTCAGTTCGTTCGCCAGGGCTTCCGAAAACGATAGCACGTAGGCCTTGCTGGCGTAATACACGGCCATGAGCGGACCGGGCTGAAAGGCGGCGGTCGAGGCGACGTTGAGAATCCCGCCCCGGCGCCGCTTCAGCATCCCGGGCAGAAACAATTTCGTCAGCGCGGTCACGGACGCCATGTTGAGCTGCATCATCCGCAGCTCGCGCCCGAGGTCCGTCTCCGCGAACAAGCCGTAGGTCCCGGCACCCGCGTTGTTCACGAGAAACCCGATCTCAAGGCCCAGTTCCTCGACCTTTCCGTGAAGCTCAGGCGCGCCGTCGGGATCCGAAAGATCCCGGGCAATGCAGCTGACGCGCACTCCATGTACCGATGAAATCTCCGCGGCGAGGCGCTTCAGCTTCTCCTCGCCGCGCGCCACGAGGACGAGAGGGTGTTTGCGCCTGGCGAAACACTTTGCGAGCTCCTGGCCGATGCCTTCCGACGCTCCGGTGATGAGTGCGACAGTCTTCGCGTTTTCCGTCGAAGGCGAATTCATGCCGGTTGCTCCCTCGAGTATCGATTTGCCATCTTCCAGGCCAGCCAGCCAAGGAGGAGACCGCAGGCTACGTCGATGAAGTAGTGATACCTCAGATACAGGGTGGACAGCCACAACCCGATGCAGGGTATCAAATAGGCCCAGAATCGCCAGCGCTTGTGCTGATAATCCGATAGCAGGATGTAGAGGGCATTGCCGCAGTGCAGGCTGGGAAACACGTCGACGCCGTTGCTGCCGCCCAGAACGATTTTCTCGTTCAGCGCCGAGAGCCAGCCTCCGCCGAGCGGCACGCTGAATTGGTCGCCCATCGCGACGTAGGGCCCCAGCGCGGGCACCAGGGAATACCCGAAATACCCGACCGCGTACAAAGAGAAAAGGCCCGCATAGTATTTTTTCAAAACGGCCAGGTCGCCGAAAAGGTAGGAGAACTGCCCGATGACCAGATAAAGAAAATAGAGCATGTAGCAAAAACTGAAGAGATCCGTGAGAACCGGGTTCACCCACGGCTGCATGCGGATGCTCAGATTGGTGCCTATCAGGGCCCGATCGACGGCCTGCAGGGCCGCGTCTTCGTGCCCGGAGTGAGTGGCGGGGATGGCGGTCCCCAGCAGGAAATAGAGCAGATTCATCGCGGCCGGGTAGAACAGCATGCGCAGCCTCCAGCCCAGATCGCGGTCGCCGCCGCGGGGCAGGAAATACACCAGGGAGCAGTTCACCGCCAAAAGCGCAGCAAAAACCAGGGTGTCGCGGTTGGAAAACCCGGCAGCAACGACGAGCTGCGCGAACATCCACACGAAGAACCCCAGACAGAGCCATTCGTGGAGCAGCAAGCTGCTCCGCGACGTTCCGCCCATCCCCGCCGATGCCGGCGCAAGCAAGCGCTTCAGCCTCTAGAGAACATCGGCGAACATTTTCCTGTAGAAGCGATACCAGTCGCTCTGGAAGCGCTCATCGGGATCGAATTTCCTCTTCTCCTTCAGGAAGGCCACGAATTGCGGATAGCACGTCTCCACCTGCTTTCGGGTGGCCCAGTGATGGTAGGTGAGATAGTAGCTCCCGCCGTACTGGATGGCGCGCTCGATCAGCTGCCTGAAATCCGCCGCGGTTTTTTCCAGCGCCGCCGGAGTATGCGCGGTATGCAGGTTGAAAATGATGCTCACGTACCTGCGACGCGCCCACGGCAGGAAGCTTTCGTCGTCCGGCTCGATGAAGCGCACCGTGCCGTAGATCACGTCGGCCTTGCTCGCGCGCAGGTCCTTGGCGACGTCCTTCATGAAATTCGCCAGGTTTTCCCGGAGAACGTAGACCTCGCTGATCATCTCCGTGCCCCTGCCTTCCGGACGCAGGCGTTTGTCGAGGGCGACGTGATACTCGTCCAGGTATTCGGCGAGCTGATGGGTGTCGGACCAGTAGATCTGACCGTTGGTCGTCAAATAATATTTCGAGTAGGCTTCGAAGGCCCTCTTCTTGTCGGTGTGGGCAAGATAGAAGAGATCGGCCCAGTCCGACATGCGCAGCTGCCTTTGCTGCGGCGGAATTGGGGTCTTGGGATCCACCGGTTTGTACGTGGAGAAAACGCCGCGCGTGAGGAAGTGCTCGGACCGAGGATTGATGTCGAACTGGAAGTCGCCGTACATGGTTCCGTCGGCGATCCTCTTCTCCACGGCGGGCACGAGCTCCGCCACGCCGATCACTTGCACGGTACGCTCCAGTTTCGTCCGCGGCATCAGCCGGAGCTTCACTTCCGTGATCACGCCGAAAAGACCGTAGCCTCCGATCGCCAATCTGAAGAGATCCCGGTTTTCCTTGCGGCTGCAGGTGAGAACCCTGCCTTGCGCGTCGACGAGCGTGAAGGACTCGACGTCCGCGACCATTGGCTTGAAGCGCAGCCCTCGCCCGTGGGCGTTCGCGGCGAGCGCCCCGCCGATGCTCAGACGGTCGGCGCCCGTTTGCTTCTGCCGGATGCCCCACTGCGGCCATTTTCCCTTCTGTGCCTGCTCCAGATGATCCAGGAGTTCGGGCCAGCGGATTCCCGCCTGCACGGTGAGGAACCCGTTCTTCTCGTCGAACGCGACGACGCGGTTCAACCTGCTCGTGTCGAGCAGGACGGTGTCCGTTCCGAACTGCTGCCCGCCCATGGCGTGGCGGCCCCCGGCGATGCTGATTGCGCGGCCTTCCCTGCGAGCCTGGGCCACGATCTCCTGCACCTCCTGCACCGAAACGGGCGTTGCGATTCGAGCCACCCGCGTTTCGTTCAACCGCGAATGCACGTCGTTGACGACCTGCCCTCCTCCCGCCGTCTGCTTCTGCGGCAGCGCCGGACCGGCGAAGATCAGGAGGAACGAAACGAGAGCCAATTTTGAAGGAGTTTTGCTCATGAGCGGATCCTCGCTCCCTGAAACGGATTTCGGACGAAAAAGAGTGCCGAGAGAAAAATCAGGAAAAGACCTATTGCCTGGGTGAGATGGTAGGTTGCGTTGTGGTTGAAGTAGTACGGATGCAGAGAGAAACCGAAAGTTTGTATCGCCGCCGCAACGCCGGTGACGATCAGGCCGACGAGGCCGATCAGAACCTGCCGCTCGCGGCGGCTGCTATAAGTCAGCGCGAATGCGATACCGAGGAAGATCACGGCCGGAATGTAATTGGCGATCGCCACGCGGAAGCGGTCGTCGATCGCCGCGACGTAAATCGAGTACGCGAGGAACTCGACCAGGGCCGCCCTGATCACCCACCCCCTCGCGGGCCCGGCGAAAAGGATGCATGCCCCGGCCGCCCATGCCGCAAACGCGACGGCCCCGAGCGACACGACCGTCGTCTTCCACAGGGCATTCGCCGGCAAGGAAGTCGATCCCGGAAACCACACATGATACGTCCCGCCGGTCAGCGACGTCAGGGCCAGAGCAAGAAAGAAGACCGCGAAAAAAAGACGCATCTCCGGCGACCCGCCCGCCGTCCTCATGAGCATTCCCGCGAAGACCGCGCATTCGAGCGTCAGCAGATAATCGGTGAGGCCGACAACGACTTCGTTCATGCGTGTCCTTTGTCGCGCCATCCGCGACCCCAGTCCGCGCTCACATCTTCATGTACCAGCCGTCGAAGCAGCGTCGAGCGGTTCATGGAGTGGTCCGTCCTGGCCGCTCAGCTCTTCCGAATCACACGATTTTCACCGCGAAGGCGAACGACACGGGTTTCCCTTTCTTGGGGACGGTCACCAGGATATAGGGCCTGAAACCCGGAGGAACGGCCGCGCAAGCCACATTGGTGGGAACTGTCTCGTAGATTTCAACCAGGAGAGTGTCCGCGCTCTCGCTCACATTGTTCATCCGTATTCCATTGCAACCCGAGAAATCGGGAAGGACCGCAATAACGTCATTCACGCCGAGGTCGACGGCGGGAATGCCCGAGGGGAATGTCGCCATCGCGGCGAACGATTCCAAATGAGCATCGTTCTTTATCACGTGGAGCTGCTGGTTATCTATGCCCGTTTGCAGGCCTTCCGCCACGACTTCGAAAGGAACGTTCACAAACGGGTTACTTGCGGTCGAGTCGGCGCTGCTATGCGTACAGGACGACAGCATCGCGCCGACAATGCACAGAACAAGGCAGTGTATTTTCATGTCAAAGGACCTCGCTTTCCCGTCGACAAAATCACCTTATCGATGCAACCCCTGCTTCACGAGCCAGTCCTGGATAAGGCCCGCGACCTGCAGGTTGTTCCTGTCCATCATCAGCATATGCGAGTTGCCGCGGATGCCGGCGTTGGGCAGGTCGAGGATCTCGACCTTGCCGCCCGCCGCTGAAATGCCGTTCGCGAAATCCACCCCGTTCTTCCTGATCTGCGGCCAGCGCGAGTCGAGCGCGATGTTGTCGCCGTAGACGACGAGCGTCGGAATGTTCTTGAGAACAGCCGCCTGCTTCGCGTCGCCGACCCCCGCGGGCTC
>Ga0137418_10002924_pt1 | contig 15651 bp, 14 predicted proteins | sample CZODoug3_1_2_16f_FD_122242 | JGI IMG/M metagenome (GOLD analysis project Ga0137418, IMG submission 122242) | Vadose zone soil fungal communities from Angelo Coast Range Reserve, California, USA - CZODoug3_1_2_16fungal (Hybrid Assembly) | ecosystem: Environmental > Terrestrial > Soil > Vadose... | reverse complement strand
GTCTCCGCGGTGCTGCTGATCGCGATCCGCACCTACCGGCTGATTTTCTACCCGGATTTGATGCAGGATCCCAAGATCAAGGCGACCGAGTAGACCGGAATGAGTACCGACAGCGTCGCCATCCTGGGTTTCGTCGCGCTGTTCGCGCTGATGCTGCTGCGCGTGCCGGTCGGCATGGCGATGGGCCTCGTCGGCGTCACCGGCTTCTGTTACCTCAATGGTTTCTCGCCGGCGCTCAAACTGGTCGGCCAGACCTCGATGCGGACCGTGACCGATTATACCTTCGGCGTGATTCCGATGTTCCTGCTGATGGGGACATTCGTCAGCAATTCCGGCATGAGCCGCGAACTGTTCCGCGCCGCCAACGGTTTTGTCGGACATTTGCGCGGCGGCCTGGGGATCGCCACGGTCGCGGCTTGCGGCGGCTTTGCCGCGATCTGCGGCTCGTCGGTGGCGACCGCCGCGACATTTTCGGCCGTGGCCTATCCGGAAATGCGGCGGTTCGGCTATCCGCAATCCTTCGCCACCGGCGTCATCGCGGCGGGTGGCACGCTGGGCGCGATGCTGCTCCGTCGACGGCGGCAGCATCACCGAGCAGGACATCGGCAAGCTGTTCATCGCCGGCATCATTCCCGGCATCCTCGCCATGACCATGTACATGATTACCATTTCGCTGATCGGCTATCTGCGGCCGGGTTTCCTGCCGACCGGCCCGCAAACCTCCTGGCGCGAGCGATTTGCGGGGCTGAAAAACATCTGGGCGCCGGTGCTCTTGTTCGTGTTCGTCATTGGCGGGCTTTACGGGCTGCCCTTCCTGCCGCGCTTCACCCCGACCGAAGCGGGCGGTGTCGGCGCCACGGGTGCATTCCTGATCGGCGTGTTCACGGGACGGCTGGACAAAGAGAAGATTCTGGCCTCGCTGCTGCAGGCGACCCGCACCGCCGCCGCCGTCTTTACGGTGCTGATCGGCGCCTTGATCTTCGGGTATTTCCTCACGGTGACGCAGACCCCGCAAAAGGTCACGGAGTTTCTCACCGGCCTCGGTCTCGGCAGCTACGGCGTGCTCGCCCTGATCATGGTGATGTACCTGGTGCTCGGCTGCCTGATGGACGCGATGGCGATGATCATTCTGACGGTGCCGATCATCTTTCCGGTAATCACCCATCTCGGCTTCGACCCGATCTGGTTCGGCGTCATCATCGTGATGACGGTGGAACTCGGCCTGATCCATCCGCCGGTCGGGATGAACGTCTTCGTGATCAAGAGCGTGGTCAAGGACGTGTCATTTGCCACGATTTTCAGGGGCGTGATTCCGTTCGTGGCGACCGACCTGATCCGGCTGGTGATCTTGATCTTGTTTCCATTACTGGCGACCTGGCTGCCGCAGCGCATGATGGGCTGAGCATGATCCGGAAAAGCATGCCCTCGGGCCACGACCCGATGGGTGGACACCGGTTTTCCGACAAGATCACGCTCAAATCAAAAGGGAGCATGGTGACGCCGCAGCTTTCCTCCAAATATGTTTTCACCATCACCGCCAACATCGGCAGCGTGACATCTGCCGGAGATGTTGGTCACGGCGTCCGCCGCATCATCCCGATTACCGGCGGCGACGTGCGCGGCGAGATCAACGGCAAGGTCTGTGCATTTGGCGCCGACTTCCAGATCATCCGGCCCAATGAGCTGATCGAACTCGAAGCGAAATATGCCTTCGAGACCGACGACGGCGCGGTGGTCTATGTCGAGAACAAGGGCATTCGTTTCGGACCGATCGAACTGCTGCAGCGTTTGAAGCGTGGCGAGCCGGTCGATCCCAAGCTGATCTATTTCCGCACGGTGCCGAAGTTTGAGACGGGTGCCGAAAAATACCGCTGGCTGATGGAATACCTGTTCATCGGATCGGCGGTGCGTCATGCCGACCGCGTCGTGATCGACGTGCACCAGGTGTTATAGCGCTCGAGTCGTCCCCGCGTAGGCCGGTATTGTAGCCCGCGGGTCGTCCCGGCGAAGGCCGGGACCCATACGCTGTATACTCTCGGTTTGGCCGCTGGAGGTTGAGACCTTCTGCAACAATCAAAGCCGGTGGCTATGGGTCCCGGGCCTTCGCCGGGACGACGATGAGCTAATGGATTGACTCCCCCTCAATTCGTTATAAAACATAACTATTCTGGACAGGACGCAATAAGCCGATGGGAAACGCCGCTACCGCCGCGACTGCGGGTCTATCAGCGCTGCTCAAGCTCGAGATATCAGGCGAGGTGCTGACCGTGGGCCTCAACCGCCCGGCCAAGCGCAACGCGCTGAATGACGGCATCATGCTTGCGATCCAGGACTGCTTCTCGAATCTGCCGGATGGCATCGGCGCCGTGGTGATCCACGGCATCGGCGAGCATTTCTCATCCGGTCTGGATCTGTCGGAACTGACGGACCACGATGCCACCGACGGCTTGCGGCATTCGCAGATGTGGCACCGGGTATTCGACCGTATTCAATACAGCCGCGTGCCTGTCGTCGCGGCGCTGCGGGGCGCTGTGATCGGCGGCGGGCTGGAGCTTGCCTGTGCGGCGCATATTCGCGTCGCCGAACCCTCGGCCTATTTCGCGCTGCCTGAGGGCCAGCGCGGCATTTTCGTCGGCGGCGGCGGATCGGTGCGGCTGCCGCGGCTGATCGGCGTTGCCCGGATGACCGATATGATGCTGACCGGACGGGTTTATTCCGCGACCGAGGGTGCATCCTACGGCTTTGCGCAATATCTCACCGAAGAGGGCGGCGCCTTCGCCAAGGCCATGGAACTGGCCGGGCGCGTGGCGGCGAACGCGCCGCTGACCAACTTCGCGGTGCTGCAGGCGCTGCCGATGATCGCGGAAGCCAATCCGCAGACCGGTCTCTTGATGGAGTCGCTTATGGCGACGGTGGCGCAGAGCGACAAGGAAGCAAAACTTCGGATCCGCGCGTTCCTCGACCGCAAGACCGCAAAGGTGAAGCCCTCCTGACATGAGCGCCAAACCCCACATGTCTGTTCCGGACCGCAGCGAGGCGCCGCCGCGCGCCGACGACGCACATCCGCTGCGCGCGATCTCGTTTGGCAATCCCGCGGTGTCGATCGATCGCCGCGACGACGGCACCATCTATCTGCGGCCGAAGATTCCACTCGGCGAATATCCAGCTCGATTGACCGACCGTCTGCACCATTGGGCCAAGGCAGAGCCAAATCGCGTTTTCATGGCGGAGCGCGGCGCCGACCCCGGATGGCGGCAAATCACCTATGCGCAACTGCTGGACATGAGCCGGTGCATTGCCTCGGCCTTGCTTTCGCGCGATCTCTCCGCCGAAAAGCCGATCGTCATTCTCTCCGGCAATTCCATCGACCACGCGCTGCTTGCGTTCGGCGCGCTGTATGCGGGGATTCCGTTCTGTCCGGTGTCGCCGGCCTATTCGCTGATCTCCAGAGACTACGGCAAGCTCGCGTTTCTGATGAAGCTGCTGACGCCCGGTCTGGTGTTCGCCGACGATGCCGGCAAATTCGCCGACGCGCTCTCCGCCAATGTTCCGGCCGGAACCGAGATCGTCGCCTCGCGTGGCGACGTATCCGGCCGCAAGGTAACGATGTTGAGCGAGTTGCTGTCGACACCGGAGCATCCCGGCCTCGATGCCGCGCATGACGCCATCGGACCGGACACCATTGCAAAGTTCCTGCTGACGTCGGGCTCGACCGGCAATCCGAAGGCGGTCATCAACACCCAGCGGATGATCTGCGCCAATCAGATGATGCTGCGCGAGACGCTGGCCTTCCTCAAGGACGAGCCGCCCGTCATCGTCGACTGGCTGCCGTGGAATCACACGTTTGGCGGCAATCACAATATCGGGCTGACGCTGTTCAACGGCGGCTCGATGTATCTCGACGCCGGCAAGCCGATGCCCGGCGGCATCGAGGAAACCGTGCGCAATCTCCGGGAGATTTCGCCGACGGTCTATTTCAACGTGCCCAAGGGGTATGAATCGCTGCTGCCGTACCTGCGCGACGATTCCGCATTGCGCGCGAAATTCTTCCATCGGCTGCACGCGATGTTCTTCTCCGGCGCGGCGCTGTCGCCTTTCATCTGGAACAGTCTCGACGAGCTCGCGGTGCAGGAAACCGGCTTTCGCGTGCCGATGCTGACCGGCCTCGGCGCCACCGAAACCGCGCCGTTCTTCATGTCGGTACGGCCCGACACCAGCCGCTCCGGCCATGTCGGGCTTCCCGTGTCCGGCAACGATGCGAAGTTGATCCCGAATAACGGCAAACTGGAGGTTCGCGCCAAAGGGCCGAACGTCACGCCGGGATATTGGCGTCAGCCGGAGCTGACCGCCGCGGCTTTTGACGACGAGGGTTTTTACAAATTCGGCGATGCGATCAAGCCGGTCGTTGCAGACGATTTCAGCGCCGGCTTCGATTTCGATGGCCGCATTGCCGAGGATTTCAAGCTCGCCAGCGGCACCTGGGTCAGCGTCGGCCCGCTCCGCGCCCGGTTTGTCGCGGCCTGCGCGCCGCTGGTGCGCGATGTTGTGATCGCCGGCATCAACCGCGACGAAGTGTCGGCGCTTGTCATTCTCGACCTCGACGGCTGCCGTCTGATCAATCCGACGCTTGCGTTCGATGACCTCCCGGCGACGGCGGCCGATCCCCTGATCCGCGACGCGTTTCGCGAACGGTTTTTCAATTTTTTAGCGACAGCGACGGGGTCGTCGACGCGGATTACGCGCGCGATCCTGATCGATACGCCGCTGTCGATCGATCGTGGCGAAGTCACCGACAAGGGCTCGATCAACCAGCGCGCGGTGCTGGATCATCGTGGCCTCCTGATCGACGAGCTCTACTCGCCAACGCCGGCAGCCCATGTGATCACGCTTAGCTAACGAATAACAATTTCGCCAGGGAGGAAGCCATGCAGTTGAAGGATCAGGCCGCCATCGTCACCGGTGGCGCATCGGGATTGGGCGCCGCGACCGCGCGCCGGCTTGCAGCGCAGGGCGCCAGGGTTGCCGTGTGCGACCTCAACGCCACGCTTGCGGAAAGCGTCGCCGCCGAAATCGGGGGTGTCGCGGTTGTCTGCGACGTCGCTGACGCAGGTTCCGCCGAGGCCGCCATCGTCACGGCTTCCAAGGCCCATGGTCCAGCGCGGATATTGGTGAATTGCGCGGGCATCGGAGTGGCAAAACGGGTGATCGGCCGCGACGGCCCGATGCCGCTCGCCGATTTCGACAGGGTGATCCGGGTCAACCTGATCGGCTCCTTCAACATGCTGCGGCTCGCGACTGCGGAAATGTCGAAACTGGAGCCGCTTGAAACCGGCGAGCGCGGCGTCGTGATCTCGACGGCGTCGGTCGCGGCTTACGACGGTCAGATCGGACAGTCGGCCTATTCGGCCTCAAAGGGCGGCATCGTCGCGATGACGCTGCCGATCGCGCGCGAGCTGGCGCAGTTCGGCATTCGCGTGCTCACTATCGCGCCGGGGCTGTTCCTGACGCCGCTATTGGCCAATTTGCCGCAGGAGGCGCAGGACAGCCTCGCCGCGTCGATACCGTTCCCGCGCCGGCTTGGGCACGCCGACGAGTTCGCCTCGCTGGCGCTGCACATGATCGACAATCCATACCTGAACGGCGAGGTGGTGCGGCTCGATGCCTCGCTTCGCATGGCGCCGCGCTGAGGTATTGCATGTTCGTCAACCGCAGGGATGTGCAGATCCAGTGGGGTGACTGCGACCCCGCCAACATCGTCTATTACCCGCGCTATTTCGAGATGTTCGACGACTCGACCTCGATCCTGTTCGAGGCGGCGGGCTTCTCCAAGCAGGACATCATCAAGAAATATGGTCTGGTCGGCATTCCGATGGTGGACACGCGGGCGAAATTCTACATCGCGTCGACCCATGGCGACTGGATCACGATCGAAAGCCAGATCGAGAGTTTCAAGCGCTCGAGCTTCGAGGTGACCCACAAGGTGTTCAAGGGGGAAGCCTTGGCGATCGAGGCGTTCGAAACCCGCGTGCTGGTCGGTCGTCATCCGGACGATCCGGCGCGGCTGAAATCGGCAGCCGTACCGAAAGAGATCATTGCCAGGTTCCAGCGGGGCTGACTCGGCCGGGCGCATGACCTAAAGAGACGCATCGCCTAAAGAAGGGGCTGAATTGTCAGTCGAATTTTGATGTACAGTTAGAATAACACCGAAAGGGAGGACTGAATGAAGAAGTTTTATCTGTCTGCCGCGGTTATCGCGGCGTCGCTGGCGCTGCCGGGGTTGCCGGCGCTGGCGCAATCCAATGAGATCGTCATCGGCATCACCGTCACGACGACCGGGCCTGCGGCGGCACTGGGCATTCCCGAGCGCAACGCGCTTGAATTCGTGCCGAAGGAAATTGGCGGTGTGCCGCTCAAGGTGATCGTGCTCGACGACGGCGGCGATCCGACCGCCGCTACCACCAACGCGCGGCGCTTCGTCACCGAGTCGAAGGCCGACATCATCATGGGCTCGTCCACCACGCCGCCAACGGTCGCGGTCTCCACCGTGGCCAACGAGGCCGGCATTCCGCATTTCGGGCTGGCGCCGTTTCCGATCACGCCGGAGCGCTTGAAGTGGTCGGTCGGCATGCCGCAACCGGTCCCGATCATGGGCAAGGTGCTGTACGAGCATATGAAGGCGCACAACATCAAGACCGTCGGCTATATCGGCTACTCCGATTCCTATGGCGATCTCTGGTTCAACGACTTCAAGACGCAGGCCGTCCCGATCGGCATGACGCTGGCCGCTGAAGAACGCTTTGCACGGCCGGATACGTCGGTCGCGGGGCAGGTGCTGAAGCTGGTCGCCGCCAATCCCGATGCGGTTCTTGTCGGCGCGTCCGGCACCGCCGCGGCGTTGCCGCAGACGGCACTTCGCGAACGCGGTTACAAAGGTTTGATCTATCAGACCCACGGCGCCGCCAGCATGGACTTCATCCGCATTGCCGGCGCGGCGGCGGAAGGCGTCATCATGGCGTCGGGGCCGGTGATGAATCCGGAAGGCCAGCCCGACAGCGCGCTGACCAAGAAGCCGGGCCTCGCGCTCAACGCCGCCTATGAGGCCAAGTATGGCCCCAACAGCCGCAGCCAGTTCGCCGGACATTCCTACGATGCCTTCGAAGTTCTCAAGCGCGTCATTCCGGTGGCGTTGAAAGCGGGCAAGCCGGGAACGCCGGAATTTCGCGAGGGCATCCGTCAGGCCTGGTTGAGCGAACGGGATATTGCGGCGAGCCAGGGCGTCTACAACTTCACCGAAAAAGACCGCTACGGTCTCGACGATCGCTCGCGCATCATCCTGTCGGTGAAGAACGGGAAATACATCGCCGCGAGTGAGTGAGCGGCGCTATCTCATCCGTCATGGCCGGGCATAGCCGTCCGAAGGACGGCGTCGCTTCCGCTCGCCTATGTCCCGGCCATCCACGACTTGGCTGCCTTTACGAAAGGCAAGACGTGGATGCCCGCGACAAGCGCGGGCATGACGGATAAAACCGTTGGTGGCGTCGAACGCTAAATCCCGCTCGCGCCCTCGTGCTGGAAGCCGAGATAGCTCGCGGCGACGCGCTGGTTGGTCGCGATGTCTTTCGCCGGCCCGTTCAGAATGAATTCGCCGAGTTCCATCACATAGGCGCGGTCGGCGATTTGCAGGGCGGCCTGCGCGTTCTGCTCCACCAGCAGCACCGATACGCCGCTTTCGCGCAATTCGCCGATGGTCCGGAAAATATCGGCGACGATGATCGGCGCCAGCCCAAGGCTCGGTTCGTCCAGCATCAAAAGGCGCGGCGCGCCCATCAGGGCGCGGCCCATCGCCAGCATCTGCTGCTCGCCGCCCGACAGCGTTCCCGCCAGTTGCTTGCGCCGTTCCTTCAGCCGCGGAAACAGCGTGTAGACCCGTTCGAACGCCACAGCGGTAGTCGCCTTGGCGATCCGGAACGCGCCGAGCTGCAGATTGTCCTCGACGTTCATGGTGCTGAACAGTTCGCGGTGCTCCGGCACCAGACAGAGGCCGGCCGCGACGCGATCCTCGATCTCAAGCCGCAATACATCCTCGCCGGCGAAAGTCACGCGGCCCTTCAGCGGCAGGATCCCCATGATGGCATTCAACAGCGTGGTCTTGCCGGCGCCGTTGGCGCCGATGATGGTGACGATCTCGTGGTCGCCGACATCGAGCGACACCGAACGCACCGCCTCGACCTTGCCATAGGCGACGTGCGCATCGGACACCGACAGCAGCGCGCTGATACCAGGATTCATGCGACCGCTCCGAGATAGGCCTTGATCACCTCGGGATTGGTCTTGATCGCCTGCGGCGCGCCTTCGGCAATCTTGGTGCCGAAGTCGAGCACCACGATGCGGTCGGCCAGGTCCATCACAAATCCCATATCGTGCTCCACCAGCAGCACCGACATGCCGCCGTCCCGCAACTGGCGCAGCAGGGTTGCAAGCTGCTGCTTCTCCATATGCCGCAGGCCGGCGGCCGGCTCGTCGAGCAGCAGCAGGATCGGGTCGACGCACAGCGCGCGGGCGATCTCGACGATGCGCTGCTGGCCGAGCGACAGGCTGCCCGCCAGCGCGTCGATCTGGTCGCCGAGGCCAACGCGCTCGATCTGGCGCGCCGCTTCCGCCAGCAATCTCGCTTCATCGGATCGATCGAGGCGGAGCATGCTGGAGATCGCGCCGGCATGGCCGCGCAGATGCGCGCCGATCGCGACGTTTTCCAGCACGCTCATGTCCGGCACCAGTTTGACATGCTGGAAGGTGCGGGCGATGCCAAGTTTTGCGACTTCCTGCGGCGGCGCGTTATTGATGTTTCGGCCGAGCACGGAGATCGTGCCGCCCGATGAAGTGAGCACGCCGGTGATCAGGTTGAAGGTCGTGCTCTTGCCCGCGCCGTTGGGGCCGATTAGCGCGACGATCTCGCGGGCCTGGACGCCGAAAGACACGTTGTTGACGGCGATCACGCCGCCGAACTGCTTGCGCGCATTGTCGATCTGCAGGAGCACGGCAGGCGCGGCCACCGTTCGCTTCCGCGCAGGCAATGTCAGGGATGTATCGGGTGGCCTGCGCTTTGGTTTGAACGGCAACCGCGCCATCAGCCAGGGCCAGACGCCGGTCGGCGCCAGTTGCAGCAGCACCACCAGCAGGATGCCGAACACGATGGTCTCGAGCTGGCCTTCGCCGTGAAACAGATAGGGCAGATAGCTCTGCAGGATTTCCTTCAGGATCACGACGATGCCGGCTCCAAGCACGCCGCCCCAGACGTAACCGGCGCCGCCGACGACCGCGATGAAGAGATATTCGATGCCGGCCTGCGCGCCGAACGGCGTCGGATTGGCCGCCCGCTGGAAATGCGCATAGAGCCAGCCGGACAGGCCGGCCAGCACCGCCGCATAGATGAAGACCAGGAGCTTGGCGCGCGGCGTCTGCACGCCAAACGCCTCGGCGGCGACGTGTCCGCGCCGCAGTGCGCGGATCGCGCGGCCGGTGCGCGAGTCCAGCAGGTTCATGGTGAGCAGCGCTGCGATCAGCACCGCGATCCAGATCGCGAAATAGATCGTTCCGGGGTCGAGCATCTTCAACGGGCCGATCGTCAGTGGCGGGATACCGGAGATGCCGTCATTGCGACCGAGGAACTCGAGCTTGCTGAACAGATAGAACAGGCCGATGCCCCAGGCGATGGTGCCGAGCGGCAGATAGTGACCCGACAGCCGTACCGTGACGAGGCCAAGCACGACCGCGGCGATGCCTGAGACCAGCAGTGAAGCCGGCAGTGTCAGCCACGGCGATACGCCATAGGCAGTGGTGAGCACCGCCGTCGTATAGGCGCCGAAACCGCAAAACGCCGCCTGGCCGAATGAGGTGAGACCGCCGACGCCGGTCAGGAGCACAAGCCCCATCGCCACCAGCGCGGCGAGGCCGATGTTGTCCAACAGCACGATCCAGAACGGCGGCATGCCGGGGATGAACGGAATCGCCGCCATGACCAGCGCAAACACCATGATGGGTAGCCGCTGCTTCATCGCGATCAATCCTTCTCTTCCTCGACCGCGGGCGCCGCCAGCGACCGCAGCACGAGAACCGGAAGGATCAATGTGAAGACGATGACTTCCTTGAAATTGCTGGCATAGAACGAGGAAAATGCCTCGACCGATCCGACCACCAGTGCGGCGATCGCGGTCAAGGGGTAGCTGACGAGGCCGCCGATGATGGCGGCGATGAAACCCTTGAGGCCGATCAGGAAGCCGGTGTCATAGTACAGCGTCGTGATCGGCACGATCAGGATTCCCGAAATCGCCCCGATCACCGAGGCCAGCAAGAATGCGATCTGTCCCGACAGCGTGGTCCGGATGCCGACAAGGCGCGCGCCCAGCCGGTTGACGGCGGTGGCGCGAAGCGCCTTGCCGTAGAGCGTAAAGCCGAAGAACAGCCACAGGCCGATAATGAAGGCGACGGTGATGGCATAGACGGCGATGCTCTGGCCGCTGAAGCGCAGCGGGCCGACGGTGAAGGCCGTATCCGATAGGGTCGGGCCGCGCTGGCCTTCGGCGCCGAAAAACACCAGCCCGAAGCCCTGCAGCGCCAGATGGCAGCCCACCGAGGCGATCAGGAGCACCAGCACCGAGGTGTGTGCGATCGGTTGAAACGCGATGCGGTAGAGAAACAGTCCGATCGCCGCGACGATCAAGAGCGACAGCGCGATGTTGATGGCGATCGGGGTCTGCCGGCCGGCCAGCCAGGAGGTCAGTGCCAAGATGACGACGGGCAGGATGATGTTGACCGCGAACGCGCGTCCGACGAGGCTGGGATGCAGCGACCTGCGGCCGGCGAACAGGTCGAGGCCAAACGCCACCACGCCCATCGCCACCGCCAGCCGGGCGGTGCCCGGCACCTGGCCGGCCGACAGCGTGGCGTAGGTCAAAGCGCCGTAGGTAACGAACTCGCCCTGCGGAATCAGGATGACGCGCGTGACGGCGAACACCAGCACCAACGCAAGGCCGAGCAGCGCATAGATCGCGCCGTTGGTAATGCCGTCCTGCACCAGGAACAGCATAATCGTCGTGTTCAAAACCGGGCGCTCCCCCTCAGGCGTCGGCCCGGCGTGCCCCAAAAAGGGCCCCCGGACCGCCGATAACAGCAGTTGAAAACAGCTGTCACTATTTGATATGGTGGATAACAATTATCAAATATAATCTCAAGCCCGGACCGCCCCCGCCGGGCTTTGGCAAGCCTAGCGGGATTGTGAGCTTCAAGCGATGACTGTTTCCAAGAATGCCGCCATGAATCTGGCCAAGGCGCCCCGCCGCAAAGAGCCTGCCGAGGGTGCTGCGGAAAGCACCGCGCTGCAGATGGGCGAATTGTCCGACTTGCTGGGCTATTCGCTCAAGCGCGCGCAGCTGAAGGTCTTCGAGGATTTTCTGCGCTGCGTGGCACCTTTGCAACTGACCCCGGCGCAATTCTCGGTTCTGCTGCTGCTCGACAAGAATCCGGGACGTAACCAGACCGAAATCGCCAATACGCTCGGCATCCTCAGGCCGAATTTCGTGGCGATGCTCGATGGCCTGGAGAGCCGCGATTTGTGCACGCGGATGCGGTCGACCAACGATCGCCGCTCCCACATCCTGATGCTGACCGACAAGGGGCGGGCGGTGCTGGCGCGCGCCAAGAAGCTGGTCGCCTCCAAGCACGAAGCGCGTCTCAACGAGTTGCTGGGGCCCGCCAACCGCGCCGCGCTGCTGACGATGCTGACGAAGATTGCGCAGGAGTTTTAGATTTCGCAATCGTGGCTGTCGTCCTGAGATGCGCTTCGCCGTCAGCGACGTTGATGAATGCGATCAGGCCGCGACGATGCGGCCGGGAGCCTTTTGCGCCTCGTGCCCGGAAAGGAACAATCGCTCGATTTCATGCGCGGGGAGCGGCTGACTGAACAGGAATCCCTGCATCTCGGTACATCCTTCGGATGTAATCCTGTCGAGCTGTTCCCTGGTTTCCACGCCTTCGGCAGTGGCCGTCATGCCCATTCCGTTCGCGAGCGCCGCGACCGCCCGCACGATATTGAGCGAGCCTGTGTTTTCCGCAATATCCTTTACGAACGACCGGTCGATCTTGATCTTGTCGAACGGAAAACACTGAAGATAGGTAAGCGAGGAATATCCGGTGCCAAAATCGTCCATTGCGATCCGAACGCCGAGCGCTCGCAATTGGTGAAGGACGTCGAGTGTCGTTTCCTTATTTTCCAGCAGCACGGTTTCGGTAATTTCGATCTCCAGCCGGGTCGGATCCAAGCCCGAGTTGGCGAGTGCGCCAACGATGACTTGCATGAGGCCAGCATTACGGAATTGAACCGCCGAGATATTGACGGCGACCCGAAGGTCTCCCGGCCATCGTGCTGCGGCGGCGCATGCCTGCCGGATGACCCACTCCCCCAGCGGGACAATAAAGCCGATCTCTTCCGCCAGCGGAATGAATGTGGCCGGAGCGATCATTCCTTGCGTTGGATGGTGCCAGCGAAGCAGGGCCTCGAATCCGCTGATTTCATTGCTCACCAGATTGACGACCGGCTGATAGTAGAGTTCGAACTCGCCAGCGGGCAGCGCCTTGCGCAGCTCCTGTTCCAGGATGCGGCGGGTTTGCATCTGCAAATCCATCGCGGGCTCAAAAAAGCGGAATGTGCCGCGTCCGTCGCCTTTCGCCCGGTATAGCGCGAGATCCGCATTCCGCAGCAGCTTATCCGCACTTGATCCGTCGCCGGGACCGACCGCAATACCGATGCTGGCGCCGATGACGGCCTGCTGGCCGTCAAGGTCGTAGGGCTCGCTCATCAGTCTGATGACGCGTTGCGCAAGCGAGGTGGCGTCGGCGGGGTCTGCGATGGCGGACTGGACGATCACGAATTCATCTCCGCCCATCCGGGCGATCGTATCGGTCTCACGGACCAGTCCACGCAACCGGTCCGCAACTATTTTCAGGAGCTTGTCACCGGCGGGATGGCCAAACGTATCGTTCACGGCCTTGAACTGGTCGAGGTCAAGGTGATGAACCGCCACCATTTGCTCAGGATCAGTCCTGTCTAACGCGTGTTCGAGCCGCTCGTTCAACAACACCCGATTCGCAAGGTCGGTAAGCGAGTCGTGGTGCGCCATGTATTCGATCTTGACCTCGGATCGCCGCTGCTCGGTGATGTCTTCATGGGTGGCAACCCAGCCGAAATCGGGCATCGGCCGATGACGAATCTTGAAGGTGCGCCCGTTGCGCAGCTCGACGATGCTCTCGGTGGGTTTGGCAGATATCGCAACGTTGGCGCGCCAGTGGAGGTACTCGTCCCTGGACATCGCGGGAAAGCTCCCTGCCTCAAAGCGCATGTCGACAATTTCTGTCAGGGAGGTGCCGGGACCAACGCGGTCGGGCGGAAGATCGTACATCTCGATGTAGCGGTCGTTGCACACGATCAGTCGGTGTGCTGCGTCGAAGAAGCATAGCCCCTGCGACATGTTGTTGATCGCGGTGTCGAATTGCAGGTTTCGTATCCGCAGGTTTTCTTCCTGCGCTTTGCCAAGGTCGTACTGCGTTTTCAGACGAGCGCTCATTTCCTCGCGCCCGGTGACGTCCTCATGAGTGGCCATCCCGCCACCGTCCGGCATCGGATAAACGGTATAGATAATGATCCGGCCATCCGTGAATTCCTGGATGATGGTGGCTGGAACGGCGGCATTTCCAACGCGCTCCCGGATGTATTCGTGGGGCTTTGAAAGCACCTTGAGGCCCAAATTCAGTCGGTGCTGGATCAGATTGCTGATTGGAGTCCCGGGCCTTGCTTGCTCGGATGTAAGTCCATAGATTTCCAAATACCGCGTGTTGCAAAATACGACTTCACGCTTGTTGTCGAAGATGACGAGTCCGAGCGACAGATTGTTGATAGCCTGCTCGAGAAGCCGGCTCGGGTGAGCCGGCTCCGGATCGATGGCGCCCTCGATTGAATTCACCATTCGGCGTTTCCCCCGCCGCGGTTTTGCAGCGTTCCGACAATAGGATCGCTCCATTAGAGGCCGAAGCGGTTGAAATGCATCGTAGGGACATGCGTAGTTTCCGCAGGTTCCTCGAAATTCGCTCAACAAAAGGTTAATGTTCTCGGCTATCGGGGATCGGCCGGTGGCGGGACGAAAGCCCCTTCGCCGCCAAGCATCAAGCCCCCTCATCCCTGCGTAACGGCTTCGCCGTTATCGCTGGAGGAGCGGCCTCTTGGTCGCGTCTCGAAGGATGGGGAATGATCAGCCTCATGGTTCGAGACGCGCGAAGACGCGCTCCTCACCATGAGGGTCATCACTTCCCATCCACCAGTATCACCCTGATATCGTTGACGTTGGTGAGGGTCGGGCCGGTCAGCAGCAGATCACCGGTGGCGGCGAAGAACGCCGTGGCGTCGTTGTTGTCGAGATAGGCGCCTGCGTCGAGGCCGAGCGATGCCATCTTCGCGAAGGTGTTTTGGTCGATCATCGCGCCTGCCGGATCGGTCGCGCTGCCCGCGCCGCCGTCGGCGCCGTCGGTATCACCGGCCAATGCCGAAATGCCGGAGGTGTTCCTGAGAAGGCCGGCCAGCGCCAAGGCGTATTCCTGGTTGGGGCCGCCGCGCCCGTTGCCGCGCACGGTCACGGTAAGTTCGCCGCCCGACAGGATCGCAACACGCTTGCCTGCGGTGCGCGCCTGCAACGCGAGGTGGGCGTGGTCGGCCGCGACGCTGCGCGCCTCGCCTTCGAGGTCGGCGCCGAGATCGACGATCGCGTAACCGGCGTCGCGTGCCAGCTTGATCGCGGCTTCCAGCGACGCCTTCGGCCGCGCGATCAGTTCGAAATGCGCGCGCGCAAAAGCAGGATCGCCAGGCTTGCAGCTCTCGTTGGCGGGCTCAATGAGCGCGCGGCGAACGGCATCGTCGACCTGGAGGCCGTATCTTGCAACGATGGCGAGCGCGTCGGCGAGCGTGGTCGGATCCGGCACCGTCGGTCCCGATGCGATCGCGGACGGATCGTCGCGCGGAACGTCTGATATCGCAAGCGTCACGATCTCGGCGCGCTTCCCGGCGCGCGCGAGCCGGCCGCCCTTGATCCGTGACAGATGCTTGCGAACAGTATTGACCTCGCCGATCGGCGCGCCGGAGCGCAACAACGCCCGGGTCACCTGCTGCTTCTGCGCGAACGACACCCCGTCGGCCGGCGCGATCCAGTTCGCGGAGCCGCCGCCCGACAGCAGCACCAGCAGGAGATCGTCGACATCGGCCTCCTGCGCCAGTCGCAAGCTGTCGTCCGCGCCCTTCAGTCCAGCCTCGTCGGGCACCGGATGGCCGGCTTCGATCACCCTGATCCGCCGCGTCGGCACGCCATGGCCGTGGCGGGTGGTCGCGATGCCGGTTAGCCGCGATGGCGCAAGGCCAAGTTCGTCGAGATAGTGCCGCTCCGCGGCCGCGGCCATCGCGGCCGCAGCCTTGCCGGCGGCCAGACAGATCACCCGGCCTTTCGGCACGGGGCGCAGATGCGCGGCAAGCGCGATGTCGGGATGCGCGGCGGCGACGGCGGCATCGAAGATCGCGCGGAGGAGGGGGCGTCTGTCGGTCATCGTCTGGCTTCA
>Ga0137418_10002921_pt1 | contig 15654 bp, 15 predicted proteins | sample CZODoug3_1_2_16f_FD_122242 | JGI IMG/M metagenome (GOLD analysis project Ga0137418, IMG submission 122242) | Vadose zone soil fungal communities from Angelo Coast Range Reserve, California, USA - CZODoug3_1_2_16fungal (Hybrid Assembly) | ecosystem: Environmental > Terrestrial > Soil > Vadose... | reverse complement strand
GATTACGCGAATTACGCGGATGGGCGCATCCAAAGGTTTTTAAGCGCCCATCCGCGTAATTCGCGTAATCTGCGGCTTATCCTCGTTCTTTTCATTTTCTACGTTTCATCCAGACGGAAACGCCCGCCACCAGGATGGAGAGAGGCAGCAACAAGACCGAGACATAGGATACGAGCCGGCCCTGGGCCTCCGTCATCGTCAGACGGCGGTCCTCCGGATTCTTTGGCCGGATCGAGATGAAGTTCTCATCCTGAGCGAGCCAGGTTACGGTGTTGAGAAAGAGATTCCCATTACCCTGCGAGCCGAAGAAGCCATTCGACGCGAAGTCCGAATCACCGATGACAACCATGCGGGTTTTTTTGTTGTCGCTCAAATTCTTTGTAACCGCCGCCGCCAGCGGGACCGGTCCCTTCATGTCCACATTTTCGTCGAACTTCGCGTCCCCCGACTTCAGATTGGTTTCGCCCCAGCTGCGTTCGTTGGAGGAAAACAACTCCTCGACCGTGACGCCGGCAACCGGAGGCATCAGCGGCTTCACCGACCGCACCAGCGGGAAGAAGGTCATCGTGCTGAAGCGTTCGGTGATCTTGTGCCTGCCATAGTTGGTCACAAGCGGAATGCTGGGTCCCGCGCCGAAAAGTTGGCCGACGCCGCTCGCGTCGAGCACGATATTGTTGCCCACGTCGATGGACCACTTCTTGAGGAAGTCGCTGAGCGATGCGCCTGGAGAAGGATCGACCATGATCAGCGCGCTTCCACCTTTATTCAGGTATGCGTCGATAAAATCCAGTTCGTTCGGAAAGGGCTCCGACGTAGGTCCAGCCACGATAAGCACGGAGGCGTCATCCGGGACTTTGCCCTCCATCACGAGATTGACTGTCTTGACGGTGTAGTTCTCCGTTTCCAGTTTCCCCTTGGCGCCGCTGTAGCCGGTGCGCTCCATATCATCGAGCTTCTTCTCTCCGTGGCCTTCGGTGAAGTAAACGGTCTTCTTCTCACCCTTTACGATTTTCATAAGGGCGTTCGTGATGTCCTCTTCACGCAGAGGTTCGGATTGCTTCTCGATGCGCTCCGTTTTGTTTCCCATCTCCAGAACGAGCGTTCCGTATCGGTAGGATTCGCCGGTCATCGGGTTCTGAAAATCCCCATAAGCCGCCACCTTGTATTGTTGTGCAACCTGTGGCTGCTTATCCGGATCGATGAATTCCACCGAAATCTTGTTGTTCCTCGATTTGAAGAGATCCAGCAGGTCGCGGGCCGGAGCATAGTCGCCGCCAGGGTAGAAGGCCTTGATCTGAAGATTGTCCTTCACCTGGGTCGCCACGTTGGCGGACTGTTCCGAAAGGCTGTAGATCTTTTCCGTCGTCATATCGACACGTTTCACATGCTGGGCCCCAAGGTAGTTCACCAGCCCCAGAACAGCTAACAGGAGAACCACTGACGTTGCGGAGTTGATTCCGAAACGGGTCGATCGGCGGCCAAGCCCGGCGCGAATCTCCTGAGACTTCAACGCCAGTGAGACGACTACAAGAAGGCCACCCAGTATCACCGCTATCGTTTGATACGGAGTCCAGATCGACCTTATGGACCACGAAATGAGTGCGGCGGCGACAATGGCGAAGCCGAGAATATCTGCTTTCTTCAATTGTTCTTTCATGTTCATCCTCTCCAGCGCAGAGAGTCGACCGAGCGATACGTCAGGAACAATGCCACCAGCGTCAGCGACAAGTAAAAAATGATGTGCGACGTGGCCAGAACGCCTTTCGTAAAGTCGTCGAGATGACTCAATATCGACAGGTAGGTCAGGACTTCCTTGGTCGTGGACTCCGCACTGCCGGCCATCACGTCCACCAGCCACAGCAACATGATGGCCCCAAAACTGATCACCGCGGCGATGATCTGATTTTCGGTCAGCGAGGAAATGAAAAGGCCGATAGCGATGATCGACAAACCGTAGAGCAACAAACCAAGGTAAGCCGTGAGAATGGGTCCGGAAGCGGGACTGCCGTAAATGTAAAGCGCCGACATCGGTATCCAGGTCGTGAGCAGAAGTATGACGAAGAAGGAGCCCGCCGCGAAAAATTTTCCGAGTATCACCTGCAGGTCCGTGAGGGGCGCCGTCAGCAGCAGTTCAATGGTCCCGCGTTTCTTCTCTTCCGAAAAGAGGCCCATCGTGATCATGGGAATCATGAACAGCATGATGACGCTCATCGTGCTCAGAAACCCCCGGCTGATCATGCCCGGCATGTCCATCGGCCGCGGACCAAGCTGCTGGGCCTGCATCTGGGAGATCAGGCCCATCTGCATCACCTGGGAGAGAATGGTCCGAAAGAAAATCCCCGACAGGAAAACGAATATGGTGAGAACAACGTAGGCGATCGGGGAACTGAAGTACGCGCGCAATTCGCGTTCGATGATGGCAAGCACGTTTCGCATAAATTGGGGGAAAATGGGTGATTTACGTTCCCGTTTTTTCTCCCTCCTCCTCCCTGGTCAACTTCAAGAAAATGTCTTCGAGGCTCATGCTGGCGGCCTGGAGCTCGAGCAAACCCCAGCCACTTTGCACGATCGTACGCGCCAGGTCGCTGCGGATGTCCCCTCGGAGTTCGCCTTCAACCTGGAACCGATTCGAACCGTCGTTTTCGGCGACCTTGCGGACCTCCATCACACCCGGTGTGGCTCTGAGCTTTGCCATGACTTCCGAAGCGGGTCCCCGCACCTCGACGAAGATTCGCTCCGCACCCTGGACCTGGAATCTCAGGTTCTGAGGTGTATCCACTGCCACGATCCGGCCCTTGTCGATAATGATGACGCGATGGCACGTCTGCTCTACCTCGGGAAGGATGTGGGTCGAAAGCACCACCGTATGGTTGCCGGCAAGCTCCTTGATAAGCTCGCGAACCTCGTGGATCTGTTTCGGGTCGAGTCCGATGGTTGGCTCGTCCAGGATCAGAACCGGCGGATCGTTCACCAGCGCCTGGGCCAGGCCGACGCGCTGCTTATATCCTTTGGATAATTTCGCGATGATGCGATCTTTGACGTCCGTGACGCTTGCACGCGCCATCACGCGCTCGACTTCGTTATCCAGATTCTGTTTGGGCACGCCTTTGATCTTGGCAACGAACCGGAGATACCCCGTAACCGTCATTTCAAGATAGAGCGGGGGGTTTTCCGGCAGGTAACCGATCCGGCGGCGGACATCGATCGGATTCTCGAACACTTCATACCCATCCACGCGAACAGTGCCGGCCGACGCCGGCATGTATCCCGTGATGATTCGCATTGTGGTGGTTTTGCCTGCCCCGTTGGGGCCAAGGAATCCGAGGATTTCGCCTTTCTCCACCTGGAAGGACATGCCTTCGATTGCTGTCTTGTTGGCATATCGTTTTGTCAGGTTTTCAACGGTGATCAATCGTTAAACTCCCTGTGTAAGATTCGGATATTCTAACCAGTAGAACCATGAAGTATAGCACGCTCATTTTCGATGCATTCGACACGGTGGTCCATATCAATCGTGACCGGTTGCCGGCTTGCCGGGTGAACGGAACGTCGATCCGGACAACTGCCCCGTCGATCCACGAAGTCTACACCCAACATTTCGGCAAACTGGATTTTGACGTTTTCTATGACGCTTTCTCTCAAAGTTTTGCTCAGGTCAGCGAAATTCGGCGGACGGAGCATCGGGAGATTCGAAGCCAGGAACGATTCCGGCTCCTGCTGCGCGTCCTGGGACACGAGGCCGACCTGGTCCCGCCCGAGGTTCTCGACAGTCTGACCATAGCCCACATGGATCAGCTTCAGGAGTCCTTCGAAGTAAGGCCGGAAACGCTCGAAGTTCTGGACTGGGCAGGCTCGCGCTTCCGCCGGGCCATGATCTCGAATTTTGACTATGCGCCCGCCTTGCATAAGGCCCTGGAGCGGTTCGGAATTCGATCCGCGTTTGAAAGTGTGATCGTCTCTGTAGACGTCGGCTGGCGAAAACCCAGCCGGATCATCTTCGATCGGGCCTTCGAAGGACTCGGCATTCTTCCTTCCGAGGCGCTTTTTATCGGCGATCAGCTTTACGTGGACGTTTACGGAGCGGTCAACGCCGGAATGGACGTTGTATGGATCGAAACGGAACATCAGGACTGGCTTGTGCCGAAATTACCCGAACCTACGTATAAGGTCCAGTCCATCCAAGAAGTCATCCATTTACTGGAGAAAGGACGATGAACTACACCAATCCCCACCTGCTGTGGTCTGTGGACGAACTGAAATCGCGGCTTCAGGATCCCAAACTCGTTCTGATGGATATGAGGCCGCCGGAGGCCTACGCGAACGGCCACATTCCCGGAGCCAGAAGTTTCGACATTTTCGGCATCAGCCTCATCGATACGCGGCCCGAGGCGCTCGATGCGTTCCTCTGGATGATCGAACACTTGATTCAAGCCAAAGGCGTGAACAGCGACAGCACCGTGGTTGTTTATGACGATATTGCCGGCATGCGGTCGGCACGGCTATTCTGGTTCCTGGAGTTTTTCGGACACGATGACGTTCACATGCTCAACGGAGGCTTCAATGCCTGGCAAGCCGCCGGACTGCCCGTCACGCAGGAAGCGGCCGTTCCCAAAGGGGGCAATTTCAAGATGAAGCCAAGGTCGGAAAGGATTGCGACCGCCGAGGATGTTCGGGCCAGGCTGAATAATCCCTCCGCCGTGATCGTCGACACGCGAAGCGACGCCGAGTACACCGGCCAGCTCGTGCGCTCGCGCCGCGGTGGCGCGATTCCCGGCGCCGTTCACCTGGAGTGGACGAATAATCTCAATGAGAAGGGTTTCTTCAAATCCGCCGACGAGCTGACGAAGATGTACGCCGAGAAGAACATCGGCCCGGAAAAAGAGGTGATTCCGCATTGCCAGGGCGCCTACCGCTCGGCGCACACATATCTGGCGCTGCGCCTCCTCGGTTATCCCAAGGTGCGTAACTACCTCGGCTCCTGGGGCGAGTGGGGGAACAGACTCGACCTGCCGATCGAACATCCAACCAAGCCGTAAACGCGGGCTAAAGCCCGCGACTACATTTGGAATCAAGCGAGTCCCAAATGGGATCAACCCGGTTCCCAAATGTAGTCGCGGGCTTTAGCCCGCGTTAATCCATGCTAATCTAGCTCTTTATGCCCAAGCTCACGATTGACGGACAGACATACGAGGCCGAAAAAGGCAAAACGATCATCCAGGTAGCGGACGACGTGGGCATCCAGATTCCCCGCTATTGCTACCACCCCGACATCGGTATCGAAGGCAGTTGCAGGATGTGCCTCGTTGAGGCGAAAGGCTTTCCAAAGTTGATGCCGGCCTGCGCGACTCCAATCACCGAAGGCATGGAAGTCCGCACGACCACGGAGCGCGTTCACGAGGCGGTCCGTTACGCGATGGAGTTTCTGCTTCTCCACCATCCCATCGACTGTCCGGTCTGCGATCAGTCCGGTGAGTGCTGGCTCCAGGACTACTACATGGCCCATGCCGGTCATGACAGCCGCTACCCTCTCGGCCAGAAAACCCGCCGGCGCAAGGCTTTCAACCTGGGCCCGCTTGTGAAGCTCGATCAGGAGCGGTGCATCCTGTGTACACGCTGCGTCCGGTTTACGAAGAATGTGACCAAAACCAACGAAATCCAGGTCTTCAATCGGGGTCACAAAGCCGAGATCGGCATCTTCGAAGATCGTCCATTGAACAATGCATATTCGGGAAACGTCGTGGACGTCTGCCCGGTCGGCGCACTGACGAGCGCTGACTTTCGCTTCCGGGTCCGCGTGTGGTTCCTGAAAGGAACGACATCGGTCTGCGCCGGTTGCAGCACCGGTTGCAATCTTCGTATCGATCACTCGGCGCGGGCTGTCGGCGGCGGCATTCCAGGCTACACGGCAACCGACGGCAAGATCTACCGGACGGTCGGCCGCCGCAACGTTGACGTCAACAAGAGCTGGCTATGCGACGAGGGCCGCTTGAGCTTCCACACACTCGAGCGTTGGCCTCGGCTCCGCAACGCAACGATGGCCGGCGAATCCCGGTCGGTTGCAGAGTTGCTGGCGATCGTTCACGAGCGTTTCGAGTCGATTCGCGGCCAGAGCGGCGGCGCCAGCGTGGCCGCTCTCGTATCGGCAACGAACACGAACGAAGCGCTGTTTTTGACAAAGAAATACTTCAACGGCCGCGTTGATTTTCGCCTGGGCCGGGAAACCGAACTCTACGCAGAACCTCAGGACGAGCTGCTGCGCCGCCTGGATAAACATCCCAACACACGCGGCGCCCTGAACCTGGACCTCGCGGGCGATTTGAAGGGACTTCGCGGACTCCGAGAGAAGGCAGAGAGAAAAGACCTCCGCGGAATGTGGATTTCGTTTCATCCCCAGCTGGTGGGCGATGACGCGCCGGGAATTATCGAAGACCTGCGTCGCCTGATCGCGGCTCTCGAGTTCAGCGTGGTCAGCACCACGCATGATTTCGACTGGGCCCGCCAGGCATCGATTGTGATTCCAGTCGCTGCATGGAGCGAAGAGCAGGGAACGTACACGAATTATTCCGGCCGCCTCCAGATGACGAACCGGGCAGTGATGCCTCCGGGCGAGGCCAGGCCCCTTCACGTCATGATGGCGGAACTGCTGAACCTCTCCGGCTTGCAGGTCCCGCATGATCCCAGTGCCCTCTTCGATTGGATGAGCCGCGAAGTTTCCGTCTACAACGGCATCGACTACGAGTCGATCGGCGTCCTGGGAGCTATGCTTGGCCAGCCGGTGGAGGTCCTGCGATGACGCCGGTGAAAGGTGGGTATGCCGTCGACGTGCCGGTCATCAATGTGACTGACAGGGCTCGCCGCGAGAACGCAACAGTGTGGTCGACGTTCCTGGCCTTCGCGGTGACTCTCCGGCGTCTCTTCACGAGTCTCTTTAGAGGTGATACGCCCACCATCTACTATCCTGAGCAAACCCGTCCTTATTCCGAACGCTTTCGCGGAACCCACATCCTGACCGTTCGCGATGATGGAAGCCTGAAGTGCGTAGCCTGTTACATGTGCGCCACGATCTGTCCGGCCGAGTGCATTTATATTGAAGCCGGCGAGCATCCGAATCCGGAAATCGAGAAGTTTCCGGAGCGTTTTGATATCGACATGATGCGCTGCATCTACTGCGGGTTCTGCGTCGACGCGTGCCCGGAAGAAGCCATCATCATGAGCCGCGAGCACCACCAGTCCGTCTACGACCGCTCCGAAACGATCTATACCATCGAAAAACTGATGGCCCGCCCCGGCATCGACGCCAAAGGCCCCGGCTATCGTCCCAATCGCCCCATGATCGAAGCCAAAATCTTCAACAAAGAGGAACAGAAGGTGTGCGCCTACCCCTCTGTCGTACAAGAACGCCACCCCGCCGTCCTGTATGAATCGATGATCCGGCGCCGGGAATAAACCAGTCTCTCGTAGGCGCCGGCGTGGGCCGGAGGCCGTGTTGGAAAGTGATCGCAATTCCCAAAGTAGCCAGAATCACGATCTCGTCGTATTTTCGATCATCAATCCATCGGTATGTTCGGATTGCGGCGCTGAACTGGCCAGGGGCAGCTTTTTGAAAATGGAAAAACAGAAGCCGGTTTGTTTGGAATGCGCCGACCTGGATCACCTGGTGTTTCTTCAAAGGGGCGATGTCGCACTGACTCGAAGAAGTAGAAAGTATTCAACTTTATCGGCCGTTGTGGTGAAGTTCAGCCGATCACGCCGCAGATACGAGCGTCAAGGATTGCTCGTGGAGTCAGAAGCTCTCGCGAGAGCGGAGAATGAATGCGCAGGTGATGAGGCAGATCGAAAGATCTCTCGACAGCGAGCTGTCGTAGTTCGTGAGCGCGCTGACAAAGAATACGTTGCGCAATTTGCGAAAGAGATCCGCTTGCGCTATCCCGGTTGTCCGGCTGCGGAGGCTGAATCCATCGCTGAACATGCGTGCCGGAAATACAGCGGGCGAGTAGGTCGATCTTCTGCGGCGAAGGCTTTCGACACAGAGGCAATCGAACTGGCAGTGAGAGCACATGTTCGCCACGTACATACAGATTACGATCGGCTTTTGTCAAAAGGATGGGACCGAACTGATGCGAGATCCGCCGGCGCTGAAAAGTTGGACCGCATCGTGAGCGAATGGAGGGGAACCTAACCCGACAAGCCGACCAACAACGATGAGCCGCACCTAGCGACCAGGAACGAGACGGCATGATGTACGAGAAGCACGATACCGAGCAGTACTTCTTTGACGGCCCGACCCTCGACCACCTTGCGAACTTCGTCTCGTCTTTCGACAACCCATGTTGCCTGTGTGCGCCACTGCTGGGCAAGATGGTCGTGGAACGCGGCTATCACGTGCGAATCCTCGATGTAGACGACCGGTTTGCGCGGGTGCCAGGGTTCATCCTGTACGACATCTATCGTCCGAAGTGGCTGGGCGAAACCTTTGACCTGATTGTGTGTGATCCGCCCTTCTACAATGTGTCGCTGTCGCAGTTGTTCAGCGCCGTTCGCACGATCGCGCGGCATGACTACTCTCAGCCGCTACTGATCAGTTATCTGACCCGGCGATCCGAGAACCTGCTTGGGACGTTCTCTCCTTTCAAGCTGGTCCCGACTGGCTATCGCCCCGGCTACCAGACAGTGCAGGCCTGCCAGCGAAATGACATTGAGTTTTTTGGTGACCTCGGAGCAGCATGGGTCGAAAAGCTGCGGGGCGGCTAACAAACGTGAAGGCGTTCCGCGGACGAACTATGAAGCTTGACGACGGGTTTGACTGGGCCGATCCATACGATCAGGTTGCGCTCATTTAGCAAACCGATGAAAAACGCGGCCGCTCAACCGCGGGCCGTTAGGCAAATTGCGACTGATTGATATGACTGACGCCTTGCGTTATCTGGCGGTTCTATCGTTCTTTTCGCCGGTGCAGAACAATGTTTGTGTTACACAACCGGTTTCCGTATCACGCATCGTCGGGCATGTGGTTTACGTTGGCCGAGCAGCAGAATCTTGGCCGGGCGACGGTATCGCTGCAGAACTCTGGCAGACTAAAGGCGACGGCAGCCGCGCATTACTGGCGAACACCATCACTGATGCCAGTGGTTATTTCTCATTCGGCAAGACTCTGCCAGGCTCGTACGATCTCGTTTTCAAGTCCCCCGTTGCAACTGGAGGGTTTTTCGTTCAGGTTCGGGGTCCTGGTGTATTCCGTTGGTTCCGGAATAATTGGCTGGAAATCGCCCTTGGGTTGGTGCAGCCCGAAGGATGTCCTCCGAGCTATGCCAGAGCTTTGAGGAAGAGAAGAATGCCAGCAGGACTGCCAAACACGCCGGAGCCGACCGCTGAAAAGCGCAGCTGCTCAGCGTCAAGCCGTTATGCGTACTCCCAAATGCATAGGTCTGCTCTGTACGGAAGCCTGACCGATTCACTGGCGACGCGTAATACACAGTGACTCAAGCATTCAAACGTTTGGCAAACAGTCTTGGAGCAGTGAGTGTCTTAATCTCACTTTTTGGTTCGCTTTCCTACCGCAATCTGTTCCCGGCGTGCGCGTCCTACAGGGGGTATCGGTTACTGTCTACATGGCTCTGTGGGTAATTGCTCTTCTTCTAGCCTTAGTTCCGGTCGCTACAGGTTCAAGATGGTGGATCGTCGCCGTGATCTTACCGTTCATCAATATTTTGTTCGTGATTGCGGTAGTGGGGATAGCGGAATGGATGGCTTCACGGCCGAATTGATCAGTTAGATTTGCCGCCGGTCTAAGATTTTATCGACAACTTGTGCGTTGTCGCTGCCATATTTGAAGACAGGCTCCGATTTGCGCAATTTATCATTGCGCGCGAGATCCCGAGGTATGGAAGCGCCGGCGGGACACCTAAAGAATTCAGGATTCTTGCGGCGCAGGTTTTTCCGCCGCGGAACGAGAGGGCTAACTCGGGCATGCATGTTGCCTTATTGGGAGATTCCATTCTTGATAATCACGCATATACAAAAGGCGCACCTGATGTAGCAGGCCACCTGAGGCAGTTGTTGCCAGGTTCCGCGCAAGCAACGCTATGCGCCGTAGACGGGAGCACAACTTCCGATTTGAATCTGCAGATTGCCAGGGTTCCTTCAGACGCCTCTCATATTGTCATCTCAATTGGAGGAAACGACGCATTACTCAACAGCGATTTGCTGTCGACTCCCGTTGCATCAACCACAGAAGCGCTTTCGTTGTTCGCGAAACGAATCGCGCAATTTGAGGCCGCTTATCGAGCCGCAATAGAAGCCGTATTGAGGCTGCGACTTAAAACAGCGATCTGCACCATTTACAACGGCAATCTGGATCCCCCGGAAGCTTACGTTGCACGCATGGCCCTCATGATGTTCAATGACGTGATTCTGAGATTTGGTTTCGAACGTAGGCTGACCATCATTGACTTGCGTTTTGTCTGCAGCGAGAAGGCCGACTATGCAAACCCGATCGAGCCATCAGGAAAAGGTGGCCTCAAGATCGCAACTGCAATCGTACGCTGGCTCAACAGTAGCGAACCCCACGGTTCCGCGCACGTGTTCACCGGCTAACTCAACCGCAGGCCGTTCGACGGACAATGTGAGGCGCAATTGAGGACAATCTCGCTACGACGAAGTTGGCCGAGATGCCTGCCCAATCATACTTTGGGGATACGCTTCGGCTTGAATACGCTGAGAACCCTGGAGCTTTTCTGAGTATGGGCAGTCGGCTGCCGGAATGTGCTCGATTCAGCCTACTCACAGTCGGGGTAGCGCTCGCTCCCGAGACTCCGACATTGGCGTGTTGTAAACTCATCTCAGCATGCCAACGGTTTTGCGAGTGGGTCCGTATCGGTTCTTTTTCTATGCCAGCGATCGACATGAGCCACCGCACGTACACGTTGAACGCGATGAGAAAGTCGCTAAGTTCTGGCTTCGCCCAGTGAGACTCGAACGTAGTGGCGGGTTTTCCAGGCGAGAAATCAATCGAATCCAGAAATTGGTCGAGAAGGATGTGGAGGCTTTGCTAAGGAGCTGGAATGAGTACTTTGAAAGTGGAGCAAACTGAAGCAAGAGCTCAGCATGTGAAGGTGACGACGGACACCCTTACGGTTGACCTCACTGATGGCAGAACAATTTCTGTACCGCTTGCTTGGTTTCCACGGTTACTACACGGTTCCGTCGCGGAACGGAACAACTGGCGTTTCATCGCTCGCGGAGAAGGCATTCACTGGATCGACTTGGACGAGGACATTAGTGTCGAAGGCCTCTTGCATGGACAACAATCACGCGAAAGTCAAGTGTCACTTGAAAAGTGGCTGCAGAGCCGACGCGCGAAAGGTTCCTCGCGTCAAAAAACGCCTATCAAGGGCTTGCAGCCGACACCTCGCACGCAAAAGACGCGTGCTCGGCGCGGCTGAAGCCCAGACCGTTAGCTGGCCACCAAGGAGAGAGTTTCTATCGTTTAAGGAGCGCTGGCGTGATGGCAGGGGACCCGGCACAGGATGTGCGACCGCGCTGTCAGGTCTATGCCACTTACCTCGAACGACATCTGCTTTGATCCCTAAGCGCTAGTGCCATGGCTCCATGGCGCTCTTGCGGATGAGAGGCGCAGCCTTCGCGGAGGCGATGAACTTCAGGAATGCCCTGGCAACCTCCGGTTGCTTCGACACCGTCAGCACTGCTGCCGCGAATTTCACGGTCTCCTGAAGTTCCTGGGGCAACGGGCCGATGTAGTCGGCCCCCTTGACCGGTATGATGACGTTGATCTGCTGCAGCCCGATCTCGACCTCGCCTTTGGCGACGACCTCGGCCACCGGAATGCCGTCGATGAATTTGGTCCTGGCCTTGAGCTGTTCGGCGATGCCGAGTTTCTCCATCACATTCGCTGAGATGATGCCGCTGCCGCCACGGGAATAGCCGATCGATTTGGCGTTGAGCATCGCAGCCTTGAAGGCTTCGACCGTGCTGATGTCCGGCCTTCGGGCTCCCGTCTTCACGGCGACGCCCACTCCGGCCTGAGCAAAATTAGTCCAGGTGCCAGCGACCATCTTGCCGTCTTTTATGAATGCATCGACCTGCTGAGGTTGCAGCGCGGCGATATCGGCCGGGGCGCCCGAAATGATCTTCCGGTTCAAATCGGGGGTCTGCTCAAATCGCACGATGACCTTGTTCCCGGTCATCTGCTCGAATCCGAAGGCAAGGTCACGTACCCCTGACACCACTCCCATGCCGGCCAGAACAGTGATTTGGGCGGTCTGAACCTGCCCCTGTGCCAACAGGCTCAGCATCCCCACGAGGCCCACGACGGCCATCGACCATGTCTTCATAACGTCCCCTTCGCCTGGCAGGTTGCGGAAAAATGCTCCGGGAGCGACGGACCGAACTGTAGCGGCGGTCTATGACCGCCGGTTTTTCCTTGCATGCCGCGAAAGACCGGCGGTCATAGACCGCCGCTACAGTTCGGTCAGACACAGAGTTTTTCCGCAGCCTGCTGGTCCTCATTCTCGAGGATTGCTGTAAACAACGTGCCTATCTCAATGGGCTGAACCGGTGTGGGCCGCCTTTTGGAACGCGGTTTATTTTACATTCTGACCCCCCGGCGGTAGCTCGTACGGAGCGCCAGTGCCCGTCGAGCCGAGAAACATCTTGCGTCCATCGGCAAAGGTGATGTCCCTGCCGTTAGCCCTTCGTGACCCGTCCTTGGACTGGTATCCATCAACAACGATCTTGGTTCCGGGCAGTATGGAATTCTTTGTAAAGCCGCGCCGAAACAAAACATTCGGAGTACCAGCCTCGAAAGCCCAGTTTTCGACCTTGCCATCAGGTTTTTTCACGTCAACGTAGAGCCACACGTGGGGATTGGTCCAAGCCATCTTCGTGACTGTGCCTTCGAACTTGACGGGTTTCTTCGCGTCGAATTCGGCTGCAAACGCATGGTGTGCCCAGACCGGCGCCGCTGCGCCAGTCACAAATAAACCGACTACGGTAATCACAACGGCCAGTTTCGTTCGCATCGGATTAACCTCCGATTCCAGAGTTTTACAGTTGTTCAGTTTCACTTTCTATACCATTCAAAAAAGCGGTCGCCTGGTGGAACCTTGCGCGTGATATCGATAATCATTGTCTCCCCTTCCCACCGCTTCACCAGTTGATTCTTGCGAACATGTCCATAGAGGAATTCCTCTGCAAATTCGATGCAGGGGTACTCGATGAGCTGAATATTCGGTTCCAGACGGCGATACAGCGGCATCGTGATTCGCCATGGCCGCGTAAAAACTTCCGGATCCTCAATCGTCACCTCGTAACGAATGGCGTTAGCACTGATGGGTGTGAAGCGCTCAACAAGGTGGAGGGAAGCGCTGTGAAAATTCCCGGCCCGGTCGAACCAGTTCTTGCCGTTGAAGCCCGTCACGTCGACGACCAGGCTATCGCCCTCCCAGTGGCCGACCGAATGACCCATGTATGTATCGTCTGGCGGCCCCTCGGCTTTATCCAGATGGATTGTGCGAGCCGCGTTCGCAAACGTGAATGCCATCTGAATTTTGTTCGTGCTCTGGTCGATTCGAAATGGATACGGCATGTACATTGCCCGTGGAATGCCCGGCAGATAACACTTCAGCTCCGGATCGCGGTCGATCCAGTTCGCGCGGTTCTCCTTTTTCATCGCAGCCGCTTCTGGTTTGTAAGGAATCTCGCCGTCGTCCCCGACCACACCAAGCGATCCCGGCACACCCGCCGCAGCGCCAAGCGCGAGCACGGGTGCTGCCGGCACGCTGGCGAAATCATACGCCGGATAAACACCTGATTGGGTCACCGCTCCCGCGCGTGCTTCGTGAGCCTGCAGGTCCCAATGCGCCTCATTGTTGGCCTGCCAGATACCGCTGAAGTTGGGCTTGCCGTCCGACGTGCGCGCCGGCCCCGATGCCGGTGCGGTTGTGGAGCGCACCACTGCCATCGCAATTCCGGCCCCCACAGCAGCCGAGAGGATGACGATCGCAATCATCGAACCATTGATCCGGTTGGCCATGTCAAATCTCCTCGAGTGTTCTTTAGTCTAGCCGCGTAATTGGCGGCTAAAAACTGTCACAAAAACCTTCAGAAAATCCCTCCTCCGTTCCCCGTCAAGACATCTGCGCCGCCTTCATTCCCAAAATCTGTCGCGGTATCCTTTGTGGCCGGATCGGGACCCGCGCCCCTTGCAAAAGCGCGCTCTTCGGCGCGCGCGCCAAGAAGCATGGTCGGCAAGCCAAAGTTTCCCTCGTGACAGCGCGGTTCGTAGTAGATTCGGTTTGCCTGCTCATCCTGGCGAATCAATTCCTGTTTCACGGTCCACGGTCGTATCCATGTCGTCGTATCGTCGATGGTGACGGAGTACTCGATCGCGGTTGCATCGAGCCGGGTCCAGCGTTCCACCAGGTGCAGTTTTTCGCGAGCGCCCCGGTAGCTGAACTTTGGTGAGAAGTTGGTGACGTCTACGACCAGTGTGTTGCCTTCCCAGCGTCCGCGAGAATCACCGAAACGCTCTCGGATAGAAGGCGGCAGATGCGGGCTCGCGGTCACGGGGATCACGCGCTGCCAGCCTTGTCCCTGGCCCGTGTCGTAGAAGATGGATACCGATCCTGGAGACTGCACGATTCGACGGTACCCGCCAAAATCGGGCAGCAGAGCGCCCATGCAGCGCTCTGTCATGCTGCGGTCCTCCGGACCGTCATTCCGATTGATACGTCCCGTGTTGTAGAAGGGAGGCATTTCTGCCCTTTTCGGTGACGGCGGCCCATACTTTCCTCCGCTGCAGGCGGGTTCCTTGTTCTTGCACGTTTCAGTGGCTTCGAGCATTGCCAGCCTGTATTCGTTTTCAGTCTTGCTCCTCGTTGCCGCCTCCGGCGTCAACGCGGGAATCCGGCCGTCGGGCGGATCGACAACCAGCGACGTTCGCTTTCCAGTCGGTCTTACGGACTGAAATACAGCGTTGTATGCGCCGGCGACATCACGTTCGCTGCCGCGCTCCAGACGCTGGTCCCGGCGCAGGATCGCTGCTCTCTGCTTATCGAGTGCGGCTCTCTCGTCATCTGTGAACGCATCCTTCGCCGCAAACTGCGCAGGCCGTTCCAGCGGTGTTTGATACGGGTCGGTCCAAATACCCTGCAGGTCGGGTTCGCCCCACGGAGTTCTGGGTGCCGGCCCTGGACTCCTTGGATGAAAGTTGGCGTGGCGTTCAGAGCGTTCTGCGACGCTTGACGCCGGTAGAGTGTGATTGCCGCTAAAGGTCGTGTCCAAAGGTGCCGATGTGCACAGTCTGAACCAGCAGGGAGAATCGATGCTGATCCATGCTTCGAAGAGCCGCCGGCCCGAGGCGGTCAGGCTTCTGATCCAAAAAGGCGTAGATCCCAATATCTCGACTACATGGTATGCATCGGTAAAAAACGGTCAGATCGCACAGCTTCAACTGGTGGCGCTGGATCGCGCGACCCAAAAGGATTCCCGAACGCCTTGCGCGTGCTCGTCGGTGAGACTGCAGCGGTCGCGAATACCGACGAAACTCTGTTGATGATCGAAACGAATATCGACGACATGTCGCCACAGCTTTTTGGCTATGTGATGGATCGCGCGTTCGTGCTGGGAGCGCTCGAC
>Ga0137418_10002920_pt1 | contig 15654 bp, 16 predicted proteins | sample CZODoug3_1_2_16f_FD_122242 | JGI IMG/M metagenome (GOLD analysis project Ga0137418, IMG submission 122242) | Vadose zone soil fungal communities from Angelo Coast Range Reserve, California, USA - CZODoug3_1_2_16fungal (Hybrid Assembly) | ecosystem: Environmental > Terrestrial > Soil > Vadose... | reverse complement strand
GCGGATCAAGATTCCCAAAGGGCAGGGAATGTGGCCGGCATTCTGGATGCTGGGCAACGATATTGCAGCCCCCGGCTGGCCGAAGTGCGGTGAGATCGACATCATGGAAAATATTGGCCGCGAGCCGGGCATCAATCACGGTTCGCTGCACGGGCCGAGCAGCAGCGCGCCAACGTCGGATCTGACGTCCACGATTTCGTTGCCTGCGGGGCAGAACTATTCCGACGACTTTCACGTTTATGCGATTGAATGGACGCCGGGCACGGTGCGGTTCTACGTGGATTCGAATAACTATGCGACGTTCACTCAGGCACAGTGGCCCGCGAACGGCACCTGGGTATTCGATCACCCGTTTTTTGTTATTTTGAATGTGGCGGTTGGCGGCAGCTGGCCGGGCGCTCCGGATGCCACCACCGTGTTTCCGCAACAGATGCTGGTGGACTACGTCCGCGTGTATACGAAAAATTAGGATTTGCCTTGCAAACGGATTTCGAACGAGGGAAGAGTGTCCTCAGGGGCTAAAGCCCGCTGGATACTGGACCTAGTTGTCGGAGCTAAAGCTCCGACCCCCTGAAAGCGATTTCTGTGATGCTCTTAGAATCATCGCAGCGCACCGAGGTGAAATCATGAATCCATCGCATGAGCCGGGCCGGCTGCTGCTGCGGCATACGCTGGCGACGGTGGCGTATCGTGCCGGGAAAACGTTGCGCAGTGCGCCGGAATCGTTTGCGAATTTTGAGATTGGCCAGCCTCCGCGAACACCGGCGAGCATTCTGGCGCACATGGGCGATCTTTATGATTGGGCGCTGTCGATGGCCGGCGGGGAGCAGGTGTGGCGCGATTCGCAGCCGTTGGAATGGAAGAGGGAAGTGGAGCGGTTCTTTGCGGCGCTGAAGAGATTCGATGATTATTTGGCAGCGCCTGAAGTGGTGCATGTTCCGCTGGAGAAGTTGTTTCAGGGGCCGGTGGCCGATTCGCTGACGCACGTTGGGCAGATGGCAATGCTGCGGCGGCTGGCGGGATGTCCGATGAAAGGTGAGAATTATTACGCCGCGGAGATGACGGCGGGAAGAGTTGGTCTGGAGCAAGCTGCGCCCCGGCGAGAGTTTTAAAGGGAGCTCGCGACGCTCAGGGTTGAACCGGAGTTATTTGCATCAGGAGAATCGCCCAGTCGTCACCTTGTGGGGCAAGAACAACGCTCATCCGGTGCATCCAGACTCTCTCCATGCTCGCCACTAGGGCGTTTTTCCAAAGCACAACGACGACCAGCAAATCGTTTGAATCCACGAAAGTGTCCTCTATGACGTAGCTCGAGTTCTTCTTGGCGTATGGAACGAACAGCGCTTCAAAGTTCCTTCGCATATCCTCGCGCTTCCATCGTTTACCAGAGACGTCGACTAACTGAGCATTCTCGGCGAAAAAAGGCATTAAGAACTCTGAGTTCTGCCACTTAAGGCTGGTGAGGAACTCCTCAAGAGTCGGAAGGGCTGGTTTCCTGGAGGTCTGCTGCAGATCCGGCCGGGAGCCCTTTGAAAATTTTTCTCGTAGTTCTTCAACCCTCACACCTCGAGCATGGACTAGCTGGGCGCCGACAGAACCATCCACGCGCACTATTCCCAGGAGCATATGCTCAGTGCCCACATGGCGATGACCGAGTCGGTCGGCTTCCTCCGCTGCAAGAACCAATGCTCTTTTGGCGTCATGGGAGAGAGGAACCTCAATAGAGGTCGGGATGGGTTCGCCTCTAACTAACCTCTTCTCGACTTCGCGACGAATTTCCGAGTCAGCGGTTGTATCGTTCAGAATCTGCCTTAGAGTTAAGTCTTCGCGTAAGAGTCCCAATAATAAGTGCTCTGTCCCGATATAGGGATTGCCGTACTGGCTTGCCTCGTATCTGGCAAAAAATACGGATCTGCGTGCTTTCTCGGTATAGCGCTGGAACATATCAGACCACTTCTCTGCGCCCGCGAATTCCATGCAGGTTCTAATCGAGCTTAAATCTTGGAGCGTGCCGGTGACAACGGGGTATCAATCACGGTCGCCTTGGCTTCGGCACAAAACATTTCCGAGCCAGCCGCGCTATTTTCTCTGCGGACGTAGGCCATGCCGATGGCGGTTCGCAGTGCGGGGGAGAATGCGGCGCGCGTGACGTGGCCGGCTTCTTTTCCCTCGGTAAGCAACGGCGATCCAGCTGCGGGAGGCTCGGCGGTATCGAATTTTACGAGAACGCGGACGCGATTGACCTGGCCGCGAGAACGTACCCGCTCCACGATTTCTTGTCCGGTGTAGCAGCCCTTGGTGTAGCTGATGTGGGAGTCTTGCAGGCCGGCTTCGTGGGGAATCTGCTTATCGCCGAAGTCGTACCCGAACCAGGGAATGCCTTGTTCCAAGCGCAATGCGGTGAGTGCAGTGTAGCCGATGGCGCGTCCGCCGGAGCTGGAAGCGGCTTCGTGGAGAGATTCCCAGAGCTGCGGTAAATGATCGCGTCGCGCAAGAAATTCAGCGCTTGGCATACCTCCCGGTGACCGCTTGGTGATTCGGCACGGGATGCCACGAACCAAGACTTCGCGAAATTCAAGTTCCTGCAATTCCGCCAAATCAAGCCGTGAAATAGCTTTGGTGACGCTGGCAGCGCGCGGACCTTCGAGCGCCAACGTGCCGAAATTCTCGGTTTCGTCGGTGAGCGTCACGTCATCCATGATGATGAATTTGTCGAGGGCCGGAACCAATGATTCGCGAATCATGGCGTAGGAGACGCAAAACAGGCGGTCGGCTTCGGCGTAAGTTTCGATCTCCGCCTGAATGCGGCCCTGCGGATTGAGGAAGAGCGAAACGATTCCTTGCCCGGTCGCCAGGTCCTTAATGTTATTGGTCAAGATCGCGTTCAGATAGCGTACCCGGTCAGGCCCGGAGAATCGCAGATAGGCGCGGTAATTCTTGTCGATCAGCGCGACGGATTCGCGAGCTGCCTGATACTCGTGGATCCAATCGCCAGTGGAGCTGCGGGAAGCGGCTCCGCTGAAGTGATCCGGCAGCGCGCAACCGAACCAGGTGCCGATGGCCGCGCCTGCGGCGAGGTGCACGGGTAGCAGAGGCGTTCCGACGGCGGCGTGTTTGATGGTGTCGGTCATTACGTTCTGCCCTAAGTGTAGCAAACAGCAGTAAGGTGATGCCGTAGAGTGCTTTTCGATTCGCGGGCGAATGTTATAATCCCGCCTATGTCGAAAGCCGCCTCCGTCCAACCGCCACCGAGTTTGCTGCACTTCACGATTCCGGTCGGACTGCTGCAGTGCAACTGCTCGATTATCGGTGACCCGGTGACGCGCGAGGCGCTGGTGCTGGATCCGGGCGATGAAATCAACCGGCTGATGGAGCTACTGGGCCGGCACAAACTGCAAGTAAAAGCGATTGTCAGCACCCACGCACACATTGATCACGTCGGCGGACTAAAGAAACTGCACGACTACACTGGCGCTCCAGTATTGATGCACCGCGACGACGTCCCGCTATACCAGGCGATGGAGATGCAAGCGGCGTTTCTGGGAGTGGAGCCGCCGCCGCTGACTGAAGTCCACCAATTTTTGCGCGAAGGCGACAGCTTGCAATGGGGCAATTTGCAGGCGCAAGTGATTCACACGCCGGGCCACAGCCCTGGAAGTTCGTGTTTGTATATGCCGCCAGAGTCCGGGAAGGTGACCATCGTTGCGCCGCAGCTGTTTGCGGGGGATACGCTTTTCGCGGGGAGCATCGGGCGAACCGATTTGTGGGGCGGCTCCATGGAACAAATGATGGATTCGCTGATTCATAAATTGCTGGCGCTGCCGGACGAGACCGTGGTGTATCCCGGTCACGGGCAGCCGACAACGATTGGCGAAGAGCGGCAGAGCAATCCATTTCTGACCGAAAAATAATTATCCCGCGGGATTTTCTTTGGCTTTGCGAATCTCTTCCATTACGGATTGCACCAGCTCTTTGGCGTGAATCAATTCCTGGGTGATCATGCGAATATCCATCGCAGGCAGCGTGGGATTGCGCTGGCTGGTGCAGTAGACGCCGTGCTGGCCGACCAAGACCAAGGCGTTGGTCAGGCGGTCGAGGCCGACGGCCAATCGCCCGCGTTCTTTGCCAAATCGCTGCTCGTAGTGTTCCAGTTCCTCGGCATGCTCTGAAAATGCGGACATTTTGTGATTCCTTGGCGCGAGTTTAGTGGATTGCGCTGTTCCGGTGAGGGGAATGGGACGGTGCTGCATCGGGCACAGGCTCGCAGCTGAAAACTTTACCGCACCGGTCGCGCGGAACATAATCACTCTTGCCGGAACAGTACTCTCGGTTACCGTAATTCCCGCACTTTCGGTAACGATTTGCCTGATTCATGGAACTTGGGGAAGCAGGCTGGAGCAGCGTGAACATGCGACGTTCGGACCTCGTTCAGCACAACGAAAAAGAAAAAGGCGGCAATATCCGCACCTCGCAGATCGTGTTTGGCGAGCGTCAGCATCTGTTGCGGGTGCTGGATTCGCTGGAAGGCACGGATTTGCCGCTGGCGCGGGCGCAGCAAGAGCGGCGGTCACTGGAAGAGTTGATCCACGCGCGGACGCGGGAATTGAATCAGATCAACACCGCCTGGGACGAAAAAATTGGGCTGGTACTGAGCGCGGACGCCAAGCCGGAGATGCTGGAAAAATTGGTGAAGCAGGCTCCCGAGGAAGATTTTTATCTGCTGCGGCTGATCAGCGAACATCCTCGTTCGAATGCCAAGACTTTGCAGAAGCTGGGCCGGCACCCGTACGGAGCGATTCGGGAAAATGTGGCACGCCATCCAAACGCCGACGCCAACACGCTGACGTATCTCAGCAAAGACCGCAGCCAGCCGCTGTGGTACCTTGTGGCATTCAATCCCAATACTCCGACGACGCTGCAGCGGCGGCTGCGCGACCGCTTGAAGCGGTTGGGCGAAAGTCACGCCATTCGCTAGACGGACAACTTCACCTTTAGCTCACGCCAAATACTGATTCCTCCGCACTAGAACGAGAGCGGTAGTGTCGCTACTCGTGTAAGATACCGCCGGAGCTTCCACCTGCATGTCCCGTCAGCCGTTGCCCGGACCGTCCTCGGAGTTCGTGTTGTGGTCCGCCGGACGATTTTTGCGCGAACAAGCGGCGGCGTTCCTGCTGATATCGATTGTGCTGCTGGTTCCGTGTTTCTGGCATGCGCGAATCCAGGCTGGGGATCTTGGCAGCCACGTCTATAACGCCTGGCTGGCGCAACTGATCGAGCGGCATCAGGCTCCAGGTCTGACGCTGGTTCGGCAATGGGACAACGTGTTGTTTGACGTCTTGCTACTGAAGGCCGGGAATTGTTTCGGACTGGTTGCCGCGGAAAAAATTGTGATCTCTTTCGCGGTGCTGATTTTTTTCTGGAGCTGCTTCGCGTTTCTGGCCGAACTGTCGGGCCGCCTTCCATGGCCCTTGATTCCGGGCGTGGCTATGCTTGCCTACGGCTACGTATTTCACATGGGATTTATGAACTTTTATCTATCGCTCGGGCTGGCGCTATTCGCGGCGGCCGCTTCCTTGCGAAACGGAGCAGGGAATTGGCTTTTGGCGATGGTGGTTGCGGCGCTTAGCCTGCTTGCGCATCCAATCGGTTTTCTGTTTTTCTGCGGACTCACTGTTTACATCCGGCTCTGGCGAACCTTGCCGGGCATCTGGAGCCGCGTTCTTCCGGCGATGGTGATTGCCGCGTTTATTTTCATGGGTCTGTACTTTTCGACTCATCAAGCGCTGGAGGCGAGTTGGCGTGATGTGAGTGTTTTTCAGATTTTCGGACACGATCAATTGAATTTATTTGGGACTCGATACTTGATCTTCTCCTGGGTGGCTTTAGGGTGGATGGTGCTCTGCGGGACAGCTGTTGGATACGACGCAGTGTTCCGCGGTGTGCACCCGGCAGCAGCATTCCGGCTGGCCTGCGAACTTTATTTTGTCAGCGTGATTGGGACCATCTGCCTGCCCGAGAATTTTCGGGTCAGTCTTTATGCCGGTTGGGTGGGGCTGCTGGTCTCGCGCCTTACGCTGGTGACGGCGATTTTTGGGCTGCTTACTCTAGCCACGGTTCGCCTGCCGCGGTGGGCGGTGGGTGGATTCGTGGTTGGCGCGGCGGCATTCTTTATTTTTCTGTATCAAGACACCGGCAAGCTGGATCGCATGGAGGAGTCGGCCCGGGCGATCGCGCAAAAGCTGCCGCTAGGGACCCGCATTGTCGCGGTAGCCAGTCCGCCGGACGGCTGGCGCGTTCCGTTTATCTACCACTCCATCGAGCGAGCGTGCATCGGCCATTGTTTCAGCTTCGCGAATTATGAAGCCTCGTCGCTGCAATTCCGGGTTCGCGCAGCCGCGGGCAATTATTACGTAAGCACTTCGGTGGACCAGGCGGATGACATGGCCTCGGGAGACTATGTAGTTCGAAGAGGGGATCTGCCGCTGACTTCGTTTTATCAGTGCGACGAGCAAGATTTTACGCAGATTTGCGCACTGGCACTCCGGGAAGGGCAGAAGACCGAAGACCCGGAATCCGAGCCAGTGGCCATTCCCGCCGAGCCCGAAGAATAAGCCCCGACCCCCGAAAAATAAGCATTGAGAGGAGGAGTTCCGCCAGCGGTTTTTTGCGGAGAAATGGCTATTTTTGCGAAGAGACAAATTGGCTCTTGCTTCAGTCCAATATCTGCTACAATTGGCTTTTTGGGAGAGACAATGCTACCCGTACATCTCCAGCCGGAAAGCCACGTTCCCCTTTATATTCAACTGCGCGATCAACTGCGCGCGCTGGTTCACGCCGGTGACCTTCGCCCTGGCGACCGCATTCCCGCCAGCCGCGAACTGGCCACGGTGCTGGGTGTGCACCGCACTACGGTCGCCAACGCCTACGCAGAGCTCGAATCGGAAGGGCTAATTCAGGGCCACGTCGGCCGCGGCACGTTCATCCAAGGCAATGGCAACGGACTTAAGCTCACGCCCGCACCGCCGTCCCTGGTGGGTAATGGCAACGGCCTGCGCTGGGAGCTGCTGTTCGCGGACGAGCGCGGCGACGAAATTCTCAGCCGGTTAACGGCCAGCGTTCCCGAAGATGCTCTGTCATTTGTGATGGCCCGGCCGGCGGTCGACTATTTCCCGATCGAAGAGCTGCAGATTTGCGTTAACACGGTGCTGCGCCGCGAAGCGACGGACGTGCTGAACCTTGGTGCTTCCGACGGTTATGCACCGCTGAAAGAGGCGTTAATCGAGCTGCTTCGCGAGGATGGCATTGCCGCCAAGGACGAGAACCTGCTGATCACCGATGGCTGTCAGCAAGCGCTGGATCTGATCAGCAAAGCGTTTGTGCGGCCCGGCGATTGCGTGGTGATGGAGAATCCGACCTATCCCGGTGCCGGGGCGATTTTCAACGGAGCACGCGCTCGTTGCCTGGGCGTTCCCATCAACACTCACGCTGAACCCGGCAAGCCACTGGGGATCGATCTGGAAGCACTGGAAGCCACTCTCGCGGCCAATCGCGTCAAGCTCGTTGTACTGACTCCCGATTTTCAGAATCCGACCGGCACGTCCATGCCGTTGGCGTCGCGCCGCAAACTGCTGGAGCTTGCCGCACGGCATCAAGTCCCGGTAGTCGAAGATCATATTTACGCGCGACTGCACGCCCGCGACGAACGGGTTCCTTCTCTGAAACAATTGGACCGCTCGAACCTGGTCATCCACATCGATAGTTTTTCCAAGGTGGCGTTTCCGGGACTGCGCGTCGGCTGGATCGTGGCTCCCGCCGCCGCCATCGAACGGTTGCGGCAAGTGAAACAGACCACCGACTTGCATACCGACCAACTGGCGCAAGCAACGCTGGCGGAGTTTCTGAGGCGCGGCTATTTTGCGAAGCATCTGGCGAAAATGCGCAAACTCTACGCCACTCGGCTGGTGGCGCTGGACGAAGCTCTGCGCAAGCACATGCCGGAAGAGACGCGTTGGACACGCCCGGAAGGCGGGATGTGTCTGTGGCTGGAATTGCCGCCCGGTTTCGACGCCAGCGAGCTTTTGATCCACGCCAAAGAGCGTGGGCTGCTGTTCGCGCCCGGTCGCTATTTTTATGTGCAGTCGCCGTTGCCGAACACTTTGCGGCTGGGCTTTGCCAATCTCAACGAAAAAGAGTTAACGCGGGGTGCGGCAACGCTTGCCGATCTGCTGCGGGTGGAAATGCGCAAGCGGCAACGCGGGGTTCGGCGTGCCGAACGCAGCCGCGTGGCGTTGGTCTGAGCAGGGAACCGAATCGATGTGTGGCAAACTCAAACTCGAGCCTAATCCCGCCAACCACTGTTTTGGTTGTGGCGGCGCGAACGAATTTGGAATGAAGCTGACGTTTGAGTTGGACGAAGATGAGAAGCGTTGCACCGGCAGATTTGTTCTGGGAGCACGTTATGGCGGCGGAGCGGGCTTTGCGCACGGCGGGGTGATCGCGATTTTGTTGGACGAGGCCATGGGCAAAATCTCGAAACTTACAGGTGAGCGCGCGGTCACGGCCGAGCTAAACATTGAATATCGCAAGCCGGTTCCTGTGGATTCGGAAATTGTGGTTTTGGGTTGGCAGGAAGACGAAAAAGGCCGCAACCGTTTTCGTGTCGGGGAAATTCACGATGCGCAAGGCAATTTACTGGCGCGCGGCCGTGGCCGCTTCGTGGTCATCGGCCAACCCGTGACTGCGCCCGTTTCGGCCTAAGAGCTCGGCAAACAAGATTCTGTTTTTGAGGAGAGCAACATGGACAGCAAGAAAGCAAACGGAAGCGCAAATGGTTCGGCATCGAATCCAGGCAACGAGTGGCGGGTGAAGGTTGGCTTGGCTGAAATGTTGAAGGGCGGGGTGATTATGGATGTCACCAACGCCGCACAGGCGAAAATCGCGGAGAACGCCGGCGCTTGCGCGGTGATGGCGCTGGAGCGCGTCCCTTCGGACATCCGCAAAGAGGGCGGCGTGGCGCGCATGGCCAGCATCAAGGTCATCCGCGAAATCATGGCCACCGTCACCATTCCGGTGATGGCCAAAGTCCGCATCGGACATTTTGCCGAAGCCGCAGTGTTGCAGGCGCTGGAAGTCGACTTCATCGATGAGAGCGAAGTGCTGACTCCCGCCGACGAAGAGAATCACGTCTGGAAGCACGATTTTCGTATACCGTTCGTGTGCGGTGCGCGCAATCTGGGCGAAGCGTTGCGCCGCATCGCCGAAGGCGCGGCCATGATCCGCACCAAGGGCGAAGCCGGAAGCGGCAACGTGGTTGAAGCCGTGCGGCACATGCGCACCATCGTCAGCCAGATGAAAAAACTCACAACGATGCGCGATGACGAACTGATGCGCGAAGCCAAGGAGCTTGGGGCGCCGTTGGAGTTGGTTCGCGCGGTTGCCAAAACCGGCAAGTTGCCGGTTCCGAATTTTTCGGCAGGCGGCATCGCCACTCCCGCCGACGCTGCGTTGGTTCGCAGCCTGGGCGCCGAAGCGGTTTTTGTTGGCTCCGGGATATTCAAATCCAGCGATCCGGAAGCGCGTGCCAAGGCCGTGGTGAAAGCGACCACTCACTTTGAAGATGCGAAAGCAGTGCTCGAAGCCAGCGAAGAGCTGGGCGAAGCGATGCCCGGCTTGGACGTCCGCCAGATGGACCAAAAAGATCTGCTCTCCACGCGCGGCTGGTAAAAGATGTGGTAGCGGCCGGTCTATAGACTGGCGATCTTGCAATTGCGAATCGCTGATGTCGAACGAAATGAGCGACACCGAAAAATCTAAAATTGGAATTCTCGCCATTCAGGGCGACTTCGCGGCTCACGCCGCGATGCTGCATTCGCTGGGAGCGGAAACCGTGGAAGTGCGCACGGTCGCCGAGCTTGCTCAGTGCGACGCGCTGATTCTTCCTGGCGGCGAATCCACCACCCAACTGCAATTTTTACAGGAAGAAGGGCTGTTCGAGGCGATCAAACAATTCGCCGACAAACATGCGGTATTCGGGACCTGCGCCGGAGCAATTCTGCTGGCCAGCAAAGTCGAAAACCCCGTGCAAGAGTCGCTCGGTTTGCTGGAGATGACCGTTCTTCGCAACGGCTACGGCCGGCAGTTGGCCAGCGACGTTTTCTTCGGACCGACAAAATTAAAATCCGACGCGATGGAAATGGTTTTTATTCGCGGCCCGATCATCGAACAGGTTGGCGCTGCAGTGGAAGTCCTGGCAGAATATGCCGGGAAGCCCGCCCTGGTACAAAGTAAAAACATACTGGCCGCGACATTTCATCCTGAATTGACCGACGACGCAACGGTCCACCGGCATTTTCTGAAACTGGCCGCGGAACAGTCCGCGACTTCCGAATCTGGTGTGGCGCTCAGCAACAAATGACCCTGACGCAAAATTTCGTCGTACCGGAAGCTCCCGTTCGCCCCGAAAAAAAGCTTCGCGTGCTTTTTCTTTGTATCGGCAATTCCTGCCGCAGCCCGATGGCCGAGTCGATTGCCATCCGCGACGCCGCGAATTTTTTCGATGCGTGCAGCGCCGGCCTTGCGCCGCTCGGCGTGGTGCAAGATCTCACTCTGCAGACCTTGCAAAATAACGGCTACCCGACGGATGGGCTTTACTCCAAGCCCATTCTCACGGATGAATGGGCCGCGGCCGACCTGGTGATTAACATGAGCGGGTACGCCAAACAGAGCACTTTTCCAAGCGCCGAATGGCCTAAGATCGAAGACTGGGACGTTGAAGATCCCTACGGCTGCGATCCCAGCGTATATCAAGAAATATTTGAAAACATTCGTACTAGAATAGAATCGTTAATCGCTCAGCTTCGTGACGGCGCTGCGAAGAGCTAGTTTTTGCGCTGAGGTTTGCTTTCGTTGATTTGCCGGGAATTCTAAACAACATGCGCGCCAAGACCAGCGTCTCTCAGGAAGACTACTTAAAAGCCATCTGGGAGCTTCTAGAAGAAGGCCAGCCGCCGATTAGCGCGCGGCTTGCTGAAGAGCTGGATGTGACCCCACCGGCGGTGACCGCAGCGCTGAAACGCATGCGCCGCGACGACCTGGTTTCGGTGGCGCGCGATGGCCGCATCGATCTCACACGAAAGGGCAGGAACGTGGCTGAGCGCATGGCTCTGCGGCACCAGCTTGCCGAAATGCTGTTGACCGACGTGATCGGTCTGCCGTGGTCCAAAGCGCACGATGAAGCCGAGCGGCTGGAGCATGCTATCTCGCCGGAAGTCGAGGCGCTTTTGCTGAAACGCTTCGCCGAAAAAAAAGCTTGTCCGCATGGCGTTCCACTGCGCGGCGGCTTCGCGCAACTGCGCAAACAGGGCGCGGTGTTGCTTTCCGACTTGCAAGCCAACGACCGTGCCGAAATCATCTGTGTTTACGAAAAAGACGGCAAATTTCTGGAATTTCTCGACGGCCTGCATCTGCATCCTGGCACCCAAGTCTCGATTGCCCGCCGCGAGTACGACGAAACGCTGACCCTTCGTTCCTCCAACCGCACCATCCACCTTGGCAAGCCCGCCACTTCGCGCATCTGGGTTCGCCGGCTCTCTGCATAACAACAATTCGCGAACAGCCCTATACTTGCTCCATGTCTGCCCCGCCGCTGCTTCCCGCCGACCCGTTCCTCAGCATCCACGCAGTGCGCATTTACGTGCGGAATCTCGACCGCAGTTTGAACTTTTATTTGCAGCAACTTGGATTCCGCCTGGTGATCGATACCCGGCTGCAATCCGGCGAACGCTGGGTGGCCGTGTCTCCGCCCGATGGCACCACGATTTTGGCGCTGGTGGCACCGAAGCCGAAGACGCAAGAGTACAAGCTAATCGGCCGAGCCACGCAAGTAGTGCTGGTGACCTCAGACGTTGCCGCGAAATTTCAGCAGTGGTCGAAAAATGGCGTGCGTTTTCACGGTACTCCCCGGCTGCGGCGCATCAAGTATGACCTGCAATCGAAGACGGCATCTGCCGATGCGGCCACTCCTGCGGCGGGACCGAAGCTTCTTGGTGAGGAGGCGCCGATTTGGGGCAGCGTCTCCACTCGTTTTCGCGACATCGACGGCAATACTTTTTCGCTGGTCAGTTTCGATGAACTGACCCACGCGGTGGCAGCCCAGCGCCTGGCCGCCGAGGAAAAACTGGAATCGGAGCGCCGCGTGGTTCAGGAACTGGCGATCGCCACCGAAGTGCAGGCTAGGCTTTTCCCGCAATCTTCGCCGCCACTTAGCTCGTTGGAATATGCCGGCGCGTGCATTCCGGCGCGCGCGGTTGGCGGCGATTACTATGACTTTCTACAACTGGGGCCGGATCGGCTTGGATTTGTGATTGCCGATGTTGCCGGAAAGGGAATCGCCGCGGCACTGCTGATGGCCAACCTTCAGGCCAATCTGCGCAGCCAGTTCGCGCTGGCGCTGGAGCAGCCGCAACGCATGCTGCAAAAGGTGAACCGGCTGTTTTGCGACAACACGCCGGCCGGCTCGTTCGCGACACTGTTTTTCGGTGACTACGACGATTCGTCGGGATTCCTGCGCTACGTCAATTGTGGCCATCTTTGCGCTTTGTTGTTGCGCAGCGACGGCTCGCTCGACCGTTTGGAATCTACTTCCACCGTGCTCGGCATTTTCAAAACATGGGAGTGCAGTGTGGGGCAGTCCACGCTACGCCGCGGCGATCTGCTGGCCCTTTATACCGATGGTGTCACCGAATCGATGAACCACGATTTCGAAGAGTATGGGGAAGATCGTCTGGTGGAATCGCTTCGCCGGCATCGCCATCATCCGCCGCACTCACTGCTCACTTCGATCGTCAGCGATGTCCGCGCATTTAGCCCCGCTGAGCAGCACGACGACATTACATTGATTATTGCCAAGCGTTCAGTATGAAGGCGTTCTTGCGCGGCATTTTCGTGCGGCAAGGTTTCGCCAGAACTCTGCCACGTACCGGCAGGCGTCTCGCGGTACAATCCGCCGACCACAGGAGCAAGCTAATGTTTCCACGCAGGCAGTTCGTCGGACTGATCGCAATGGGCGCGCTGGTGTTTTTGCCAGCCGCGGCCGCCACTGACATCATCTTGCTGCACGGCCATATCTATACGGGAAACTCCAAGGCTCCGTGGGCTGAGGCGTTGGCGGTCAGCGGAACGCGCATCGAGGCGATTGGCTCCGATCAGGAAATCGCGCGCCTGCAGCAGCCAAAGACCACGGTCATCGATCTCCACGGACGCACCATAATTCCCGGCATTTCCGACGCGCACACGCATATGTGGTTTGGCGCAATCGAACTTCGCGGAATCAATCTGTCGACGCCCGAAGCCAGCATTACTCCCGACAATCCCGAAGTGCTGGTGGAAAGAATCAAGGCATTCGCGGCGGCCCATCCGAACGAGAAAATCCTGTTCGGTCGCGCCGACTTTAGCACTACGCAGCCGGCCACACCGTCACACGAACTGCTGGACCGCGCTGTTCCTGACCGCCCGCTAATCGTACATAACACCGCCGAACACGCGTTGTGGCTGAACGCCAAGGCGCTGGCGCTGGCGGGAATTTCCGACCGGCCGGCCGCCGATCCTTCGGAAGAGAAATATATTATTCGCGACGCCAGCGGCCATCCCAGCGGCGTGGTTCTGGAGTCCGCAATGGCTATCGTCGAGCGCGCCGTCCTTCGACAGTTCACTTTGGAGGAAAAACTCGCGATTCTCAGTGAGGGCACGCGCTACCTTAATCGCTACGGCATCACCAGCATCACCAACGCCACCGGCGACCTGGCGGAAATCGAGTTATATGCCGCGCTGCGCGACCGCGGGCAGTTAACCGTGCGCACCCGCACCTCGTTCGGCGCGGTGGCCGTCAACCATCATCTCACTCCCGATTTTCTTGCCGGTCTGGAAAAAGCGCGTTCGCAATATCACGATGATTGGGTTTCCGCAAATCTGGTGAAATTCTTCGCTGATGGCGGCACCGGCATGTTTCCCCCGCTGACCTACGAACCGTCCGAGTACAAGAGTCTGGTGATGGAACTGGACAAACGCGGCTTCCAGATCATGACCCATGTGCTTCGCGCCGATACCGCGCACATGGTGCTGGATACTTACGAAGCAGTAGAAAAACAAAATGGCAGTCGCGATCGCCGGCTGCGCCTGGAACACGCGGATGCTCTGAACGGAGACGACCTGCCCCGTCTTGGCAAGCTTCAGGTGGCCGCCAGCATGCAGCCCACTTTTTGTTGTAGTGAAAGTGCCCCGGGCTTTGATCTGCCGGACAAGACTCCCACCGATCGCTGGCAAAGCCTTCTGCAATCCGGAGCGACACTGGCCTTCGGCAGCGACTGGCCGTGTACTTGGCCGCCCGATCCGTTTGTAAGCATCCAGGAAGCGGTCACTCGCCAAGTCTGGCGCGATCCTGTCACGAGCGCCTTGCTCGGCGGATACGTGGACGGTGCAGGGCAGGGAGGAGCGGTCGCGACGCCGCAGTCCTTCGCGACCGAGGAACGGGTTACCGTAACGCAGGCGGTTGACGCATTTACGCGCGGCTCAGCGTACGCAAGATTTTCCGAGGATCGCGCCGGAACGCTGGAGGCAGGCAAAGAAGCCGACCTGGCCATTCTCTCGCAAGACATTTTTTCGGTCAGTCACAACGAAATTGCGAAAACCAAAGTGGTCGCTACGATGGTGGGCGGGAAATTTGTGTTTAATGAGTTGAAGTAACTTTCTGGCGCGTCCGGCGCACCTGGCGAAGGATTCTTGATTGACTTCTAGCCGCGTTCATCCAGTAACGCCTGCAAACGCGCGTAACCGGCGCGGCTCACCGGCAGCTTTGCTCCGTTGGTGAGAACGGCCACGCGGCTTTCCTTGCCGTAGGGCTCGATGCGCGCGACCCGTTCCAGATTCACAATGTACGATCGGTGAATGCGCACAAACATTTTCGGATCCAGCGCTGCTTCCAGGCTGGCAATGGTTTGCTGCTTCAAATGTTTTTGGCCATCGCTGGCCAGCGCCACGTAGTCGTCCTGCGCTTCGGCGTACTCGAGTTTTTTCACCGGAATCAGCGTCACCTTCGTTCCGTCTTTTACCACCAGCCGTTCGGCATACTGGCCTGCGGGGCGTGCGGCGGCGGAAAGTTCCACCGGAGCTGGAAGTTTTTCGGTCTGGCGTTTTTTTATCCGCTGCAAGGCCGCCGCCAGGCGTTCTTTGCCCACCGGCTTCAGCAAATAATCCACTGCATGCACCTCAAATGCTTTCATGGCGTACTCGTCGTAGGCGGTTACAAAAATCACCGGCACATCCGGTCCGATCAATTCCAGTACATCGAAACCGGTCAGCTTGGGCATCTGCACATCCAAAAACAGCAGGTCCGGCTTGTGCTCGGCGACCGCTTTTACCGCTTCCAAACCATTGCGGCACTCCGCGACGACCTCAATTTCCTGGTGCGCCCGCAGCAGTTCGCGCATCACCTGCCGCGCCAGCTCCTCGTCGTCCACCACTAGGGTGCGCAATTTCTTCGCTTCGGTTTTGCTCACTTCGCTTCTCCAGACCTTACTGGCGCGATTTCTTCCTGCCCGGAGGCCGCCGCGATCTGTTCGGCGGGGAATGACATGCTCACGCGAAATTTGTCTTCGCCGG
>Ga0137418_10002918_pt1 | contig 15657 bp, 14 predicted proteins | sample CZODoug3_1_2_16f_FD_122242 | JGI IMG/M metagenome (GOLD analysis project Ga0137418, IMG submission 122242) | Vadose zone soil fungal communities from Angelo Coast Range Reserve, California, USA - CZODoug3_1_2_16fungal (Hybrid Assembly) | ecosystem: Environmental > Terrestrial > Soil > Vadose... | reverse complement strand
TCCACCGCGCACGACCCGAACCGTGGCATCAAGTACTCGGCCGCCTGCCGCGGGGCGCGAATCCGGAGCCGCTCGCCGGGGCGGTGCGCCAGACTCCGCCGGCCCAGCTCGAGCGCCGCCGCGATTTGCGCCGCCCGGGCGCGGCCGATGCCCGCGATCCGCACGAAATCGTCGGCGGTGCAGCGCGTCAACCCGTGCAACCCGCCATGCGCGGCCAGCAGGGCGTTGGCGACAGTCAATGCGCCGGCGCGCCGTGAGCCGCTGCCGAGCACCAGCGCGACGAGCTCGTTGTCGCCGAGCGCCGCGGTCCCATGGCTCCGCAGCTTCTCGCGCGGCCGATCGTCGGGCAACAGGTTCTTCATCTTACACTCATCGCAGTCGCTGTCAGCTCTCGGGCTTTCAGCTGAGGGCTGTATACTGATCCAATGTCGTCGCTCCGGCGTATCGTGCCGTCACTCGCGCTCTTCGCGGCGGTGATGGGTGCGGCGTGCGGCGATCCTCCCGAAAAGGAAATGCAGCAGGCGCAGGGCGCCATCGACGCCGCGCGGGCCACCGGCGCCGACCAGTACGCACGCGACGAGTTCAACGCCGCCGAAGCGGCCCTCAAACGTGCACAGGACGCCGTCGCGCAGCGCGACTATCGCCAGGCGCTCAACGATGCCCTCGACGCGCGCGAGCGTGCACAGACCGCCGCCAAGGACACCGTCAACCTCAAGGCCACCGCGCGCGCCGACGCCGAGAAAGCGCTCGCCGACGCCGCCGCCGCGCTGGACGAATCGCGTGCGAAGGCGAAGACGGCCGAAAGCGGACGCGCGAGCACGCGGGCGCTGAGCGCGGCGAGGGGCGCGATGAGCGTCGGCGAAAGCAGTCTGCAAGAAGCGCGCACAGCGTTCGAGCGCGGCGACTACCTCATCGCAATCGAGAAGGCGCGCAATGCCGCGACACGCCTGCGCGCGTCGACGCACGTAATCGAGCCGGGCGCCCCGCCCGCCGGCCGCCGCCGCCGCTGAGTCTTGTCGAAGAAACTGATCGGTGCGTGCGCCGCAGGTACGAGGAATCTGCTCGCCGCTGGCAGGCCTGCGCGCCACGAGGATCTGGCGAGGTCCGAAGAGAGAGAACGGGCCGGGGACTCTTTTTCTTCGAGACTCTCCAGTGGAAGAGACTCCCGGCCCGTTGGCGGCTAGGGCCGAACCAGGGTCGGACCAGCGTCAGATCCGATCTGACTCCACGGTCGTAGCCAGTACCCGTCGAACAGGACTTCCGCCCAGCCGGTCAGATAGACGCTGTCGTCCCGCCATTCGACCCGTTGGCTGCCGCCAGGGGCGATGACTTCCGCGTCGCGCGCAGCGCCGCCGAACGCCGCCGCGGCAATCAACGCGGCGCAGGACCCGGTGCCCGACGACAGCGTCGGGCCGACCCCGCGCTCCCAGATCAGAATCCGGACCGACCCGGGCGATTCGACCTCGGCGAATTCGACGTTGGTCCGCTCCGGAAAAAGCTCGTGCCGCTCGAGCGCCGGGCCGAGATGCTGAAAGCGATCGGGATCCGGCAAGGATCCAAGCGCTACGCACTGCGGGTTGCCGAAATTCATCACCGCCAGCCGCAGCGACTCCCCCGCCGCCGCCACAGTCACCTGCCGGAGGTCGGCCGGCAGGCCCATCGCGGCGCGGAACGTCTGCCGCGGGCCGGAGCGCCCGGTGCGCACCAGCCCCTTGCTTCCGCCCTCGCTGTGAATGGTGATCGCCAGATTCTGTCCGTCGCGATCGCGCAACATGATCGCCGCAAGGCCGCGGACACCGTTGCCGGAGACCTCCGATCGGCTGCCATCGGCGTTGAACAGCCGCATCGAGGGACCGGCCGGCGCCGGCTCGTACACGATCAACCCGTCCGCGCCGATGCCGGTGTGCCGGTCGCAGAGCTCCCGCGCCACCGCATCGAGCGGGCGGCCCGCTACGTCGCCGGCTCGCACGTACAGGAAATCGTTCCCGTACGCGTGTGCTTTCGAGAATTTCATTGTTTATTTTCTGCAGAACGCGAGCAGATGCCAGCCGAACCGGTTGACCAGCGCGCGCGGCAGGGCGTTGAAGCTGCCGACGAACAGGCCGTTGTAGATCGCCCCTTTCCAGCCGCCGTGCAGGCGAGATTTCACGGGAAAACGCTCGGGAATGATCCGTACTTCTTGAAACCCCGCCAGAAGGCCTCGGAACTCTGCGATGCTGAACTTCAGGAGCACTGGCGCGTCATCGTGTTCCAGGCCGACGTTCATCAGCTTCGACAGGGCGTTCAGCCAGGACACGCGGTTATAGACCTGAAAAATCGCTTCGCCGCCCGGTTTGAGGACGCGGCGGCACTCGTCGACCAGCCGCTGCGGGTCCGCGGTGTATTGGACAACCCCGTGGCCATAAACCAAGTCAAAGCAGTTGTCGGGAAACGGAAGCCGCTCGGCGTCCGCGACCTCGAGCCGGCCCTGGAGGCCCTGCTGGTCGAGATTGGCCCGGGCCAGGTCGATGGCCGAAGCGGACAGATCGACGCCGGTCACCTGCGCGCCGCCTCTGGCGAACCGCGCCAGGTCGACGCCGGCGCCGCACCCGACCTCCAGAACCGATCGGCCGCGATAGCCGTCAAAGGCCACGAGCCGCAGCAGGTGATGGAGCTTCTCGAAATGATACTGATCGAGGTCGTCGAAGAAGCCGCGGGAGCCGGCCGGGTGCTTCGTGATCTCGAGGTCGTGAATGTGCTGATCCCAATACGCCCGTACCTGCGCTGTCGTCGCCACGCCCACACTATAACCGCAGCTCTCGCAGGCAGCCGATAGCGATACGATGCCCAGGATGATCCGCGATCTCGATCCGCTGACCGGCCACACCTTCGATGTGCTCGTGGTCGGTGGCGGCATTTACGGCCTGACGATTGCGTATGACGCCGCGCAACGGGGTCTGTCGGTGGCGCTCATCGAGCAGAACGATTTCGGCAGCGGCGCCTCGTTCAATCACCTCCGCACCATTCACGGTGGGCTCCGCTACCTGCAGTCGCTCGACTTTCGCCGGGCGCGCGAATCGGTGCGCGAGCGGCGGACGCTGGCGCGGATCGCGCCGCAGGCGGTGCGGCCGCTGCCCTTCGCCGTGCCGGTTTACCGATCCCTGATGCGCGGGAAGACATCGATGCGCGCCGGCTTCGCGCTCGATCGCATCGTCGCGGCCGGGCGCAACCGGGGCGTGCCCCCGTCGCATCGCCTGCCGGGCGGCCGCGTCGTGTCGCGCAGCCACGCGGCGCAGCGGTTCCCGGGGCTGCGCCGACGGGGGTTGACGGGCGCCGCCGTGTTCCACGACTACGTGACCACGGAGCCCGATCGGCTCACCTTCTCGTTCGCCCTCGCGGCGGCGCAGCACGGCGCGGTTCTGGCGAACTACGTCGAGGCAATCGCGCCACTGACCGACGGCCGGCGCGTCGGCGGCGTCCGCGCGCGAGACGCGATCGGCACGCGCGCGCTCGAGATTCAGGCGCGCCTCGTCGTGAATGCGACCGGCGCGCGCGTCGATCGGCTGCTGGAGCCGCTCGGCGTGACGACCGGCATCCCGATGCTGCAAGCGATGAACCTGGTGACGAAGCGCGATGCCGGCGAAGAAGCGTTGGGCGGACGGTCATTGACCGGGCGCAATCTGTTTCTCGTCCCGTGGCGCGAGCGGGCGCTCTTTGGCACGTGGGAATCGGACCGCGTCTGCGATCCCGGCGAGACAGCAGTGGCGGAGCGCGACGTCGCCGCGTTCATCGCGGAGCTGAATCAGGCGTTCCCGGCCCTGGATCTGACCCTCGCCGACGTCACGCTCGTGCACCGCGGCGTGGTTCCGGCGGCGGTCCGCGGGAATCGGGTGGCGCCCGAGGGGCACGAGCAGATCCGCGATCACGCCGTGCAAGGCATCGAAGGCTTGCTGAGCGTGGCCGGCACCAAGTTCACGACCGCGCGCGCGGTCGCCGAACGGGTGACCGATACGCTGCTGGCGAAGCTGCAGCAGAAGCCGGTCGCGTGCCGGACGGCGTCGACGCCGCTGCCTGGCGGCAGCGTGCGCGACATCGGGCTCGCGATCGCCGACGCGCGGCGCGAGTTCGACGAAGGCTTGCCGACCGACACGATTCCGCACTTGATCGCGGCATATGGATCACGCTATCGCGACGTCATGGACATCGCCGGCGATCGGAAGGAGTGGCGTACGCGCATCGCGCCGGACTCGCCGGTCATCGGCGCCGAGCTGATCCTTGCGGCGAGGAGGGAAATGGCGCCGACGCTGTCGGACATCGTCATCCGCCGCACGCCGCTCGGCGCGCTGGGCTACCCCGGCGACGTCGCGGTCAGCCGCGCAGCGGCGATTGTCGGGACGGAGCTGGGCTGGTCCGACGATCGCCGCCGCGACGAGATCGACGCGGTGCGGCGGTTTTATCGCAATTGAGAAGCGGCGGGCTGTTAAGGTCGCCTATGGGATCGTGAACGCGTTGAACACGTACGTGAATCCCGTGGTGAACCCGATCGTCGGATCGATGGTCGTCAAGCCAAAGAAGACGCCGGCATCGAAGCGAATCGGCCCGCGCGTGTAGCGGCCGCCCAGCTTCAGCAGTCCCCTGCTTTCCGTGCCTGGAAACGCACCGCCGCTGCGCGTGGATACACGGCCGTTCAACTCGCCGACCAGTTCGGCCTGCTGCGTCATCGCGCGCGCGAACGACAGGCCGTAGAGGAACACGTCGTTCTGCCCGACGCCCGAGGTCGGATTCGTCAGAATTCCCGCCCCAAGGTTTCCGACGACCCGAACAGACTGCACGGTCTTGGCGATGAGGAGCGATCCGGACACATCAGTCGTGTCCAGATCGATCCCTTTCTCGTTCGACGCGTTCGGCAGCTTCGTGGCGAAGCGGATTCCGAGGGCGGGATGCGATGTCGTTTCAGGCACGATTCGAATTTTCGTCGCGAGAACCGCGTTGGAGACGTCGTTCGTGCCGTCGCCCGAGACGGTCAGCAGCGACGCCAGCGGCGCGCTCGGATTCCGGCTTGTGATGTTCAGATGGTTATAGATGCCGCCGTCGATCTGCAGCTCGGCGATCGAGCTCAGGCCCACGCTGATGCCAATCGTCGGCACGCTCAACAGGTTGCCCTTCAGCCCGGAGACCGGATTCTGATAGTCGTGCGCGACATCGAGTCCGCCTTCGATCATCACGCGCCCGGCGCCGATCGTTTCAGGGTCCTCGGTGACGAGGGGGCGCTGCTGAGCGAAGGCTGTCTGCGACAGCAAGAAAACCGCGACGGCGACGAGGGCCACATCACGGAGGACACGGGAACGAACAGAAGACACTGAAGCCCGAGGCAAGAACCGGTGAACCCCGTCGACGCGCGTCATATGTCTGACCTCCGCAGGAGCCAAAGGCGTCGCAGGCGTCAGACACCGTGGCGTTTTTACACGGTGTCTGACACCTCAGAATTGTTTTCTGCTGTCGAGCAACAACGTAACCGGTCCGTCGTTGACCAGCGACACCTGCATCATCGTCTGAAACTCGCCGGTCGCCACGCGCAGCCCTTGGGTCTGCAACTCCCGGACGACTTCTTCGTACAGCGGTTTCGCCAGCTCCGGCGCGGCGGCGGCGTCGAACGACGGCCGGCGGCCTTTGCGGCAATCGGCGGCGAGCGTGAACTGTGAGACCACCAGCACCGATCCGCCGACGTCGGCAACCGAGCGGTTCATGTGCCGGGCGTCATCTTCGAAGACGCGGAGGTCGCCGACCTTGGCTGCAATGTAATGCGCATCCGCCTGGCCGTCGTCTTTTTGGACGCCGACGAGCACCAGCAGGCCGTGATCGATGGCGCCGACCGTGCGGCCGCCGACGGTGACGGAGGCTGAGGAGACGCGCTGGACGACGGCGCGCATGCGGCGGGCGGCGCCGCTAAAGCGGCGCCCTACGAGCGGGCGGAGTCGCGTCACCATCGGTGTCGTGCGTAGTAGTGTCGTGCGTAGGGCCCCGCTTTAGCGGGGCCGTGGCACGCTTGAGCAGGACCGGAGTCGCGCCACCATCGGTGTCGTGCGTAGTGTCGTGCGTAGGGCCCCGCTTTAGCGGGGCCGTGGCACGCAACTCCCCGGGCGGATTCAGGCGCGTGTCGAGGAGATGCCGCGGCGCGACGTTGCCAATCGCCTTGAGCATCGATTGCTTGACGCCCGGATGCTCGCGCTCCAGCTCCATCAGCATCCGTTTGGTGCGCTGGCGCTGCAATCCCAGATCGCCGCACGCCGGGCAGCAGCAGCCGATGATCGGCAGCTCGCATTCTTTCGTGTAGGCGCGCGCTTCGGCTTCGCCCACGTACACGAGCGGCCTGATGACGACGTGCGCGCCATCGTCGGACACGAGCTTGGCGGGCATCGCCTTCAGGGCGCCGGCAAAGAAGAGATTCAGCAGCAGCGTTTCGATGAAGTCGTCGGCATGATGGCCGAGCGCGATCTTCGTTGCGCCCTCTTCCTTCGCAACCCGGTACAGCACGCCGCGGCGCAGCCGCGCGCACAGCGAGCAGGGCGTCGCGCCATCGTCGAGGATGTCGTCGATCGTCTGGCCGATGCCGGTGTGCTCGATCCGGTAGTCCCAGCCGCGCGCCTTGCACGTGCTGGCGATGAGCTCGTGCTTGTACTCCTTGTAGCCGGAGTCGACGTTGACGGCGACGAGCGAGAACCTGATCGGCGCGCGCGCGCGCAGCACGTCGAGCACCTGCAGCAAGGCCCAGCTGTCCTTGCCGCCCGAGAGCCCCACCATGACGCGGTCGCCGTTCTCGAGCATGTCGTAGTCGACGATCGCCTTTGTTGTCTTCTTCGCGAGGCGCGACTCGAGCTCGCTGCGATATCCCATGCGGACGATTGTACGCTACGCGACCGTCCCCGATCGCGTGGCGACGACTCTCGCGGGGATGCCGACGGCAATCGCCGAGGCCGCGACATTCTCGCGTACGACCGCGCCCGCGCCGATTACCGCGTTCTCGCCAACCGTCACGCCGTCGAGAATCTTCGCGCCGGCGCCCATCCATACTCCGTCGCCGATCGTCACGCCGGCGGATGTCCGCGACTGATCGAGCACCGGCTTCGACGGATCCGACAAATCGTGGTCGCCGCCGATGACATAGCTGTAGGCCGCCATCAGCACGCGCCGGCCAATCGTGACACGGCTCGCCGAAAACACCTCGCAGTTGAACCCGAGGTTGGCGCCGTCGGCAAGCTCGATGTCGCCGTTCTTGCACGACAGGATCGTGTTGCGGCCGATGAACACGCCGTCGCCGATGCGGATGCCGCGGTTCGCCTCGCCCTTCGCATCGAGCAGGCAGTTGTCGTCGACGACCACGTTGCAGCCGATGTGAATCTTGTGGGGATGACGCAGCACGACGTTCTGGCCGAAGACGACGTTGCGCCCGCAGGAGCCGAGCAGCAGCGGATAGAGGGTCTTGCGCAGCACGAGGCCAAACGCGCCGGCTCGCGCCTGCGCGATCGTTACGACGAGCTCGTGCTTCAGGAGCGCGCCCAGACCTGAGCGGCCGACGACGAGCGCGGCGTACTTCGCGGCGGCGGAACGCCCGGAATCGAAGAGCTGCTCCTGCGCCTTCTCGATCGCGGGACGCTCGCCTGAAAGGCTCGCGCTCCGGGCGTCGGCGCTCGCGCTCTGGCCGCCAGGGCTCGCGCTCTGGCCGTCAGGACTCGCGCTCCGGGCGTCGGGGCTCGCGCTCTGGCCGTCAGGGCTCGCGCTCCGGGCGTCAGGGCTCGCGCTCCGGACGTCAGGACTCGCGCTCGGGGCGTCGGGGCTCGGTGTACGCGTGTCGTCAGAGCCAGCCATGTTGTCGGTACCACTCGAGCGTGCGGCGGATGCCCTCTCGCAGACCGACGCGCGGCGCAAAGCCAATTTCGTTCCGCGCGCGCGTGATGTCGAACGCGCGGCTCTTGGTGAAAAAATCGACCCGCCGGCGATAGATCGGAGGCTCGATCCCGAACGGGCTGCAGATCGCTTCGCACACCGCCCCGGCCGCGCGGAACGGCCACACCGGCAGGTGCCATCCCGGCGCCGGGACGCCCGCGCCTTCCGCCACCAGATCGACCAGCTCGTTCAGCGTCGTCACTTCCCCGCCGGCGAGGATGTAAATCCGATTCGCGGCCGCCGGATGAACGCCGCACAAGCGAAGGCCTTCTACGAGATCGTCGATGAAGGTCAGATGGTAATAGATTTTGCCCGAGCCGAGCGTGACCCACCGCCGCCGCGCGACCCCGCGAAACAGCCTCAGCAGCCGGCGATCGCCGGGTCCGTAGATGCCCGTCGGCCTGGCAATCGTCACCTCGACGCCGGCGCGTGCGCCGGCCTCCTGGGCCAGCTGCTCGCCTTCGAGCTTCGTCACCTGGTAGACATCGCCCGGTCTGAGCGGCGCCTCTTCGGTTGCCGGTGGATGCTCGACGTCACCATGCACCCCGACCGTACTGCAGTGCACGACGCGCTTCGCGCCTCCACGCGCGGCGGCTTCGACGATGTCGCGGGCCGCGGTCGCATTCACCGCGCGATAGGCCTCGACCGGCAACCCGGCCTGCCGGTAGATGGCTGCGATGTGGTAGACGAGGTCGACGCCGGCCGAGGCATCGGCGAGCGCCGCGCGATCGCGCAGGTCGCCAATCGCCAGCCTGATGCCGCTGCCGGCGAGCGCGGGGGCCGCCGGACTGTCGGCGCGGACGAGCGCGCACACGGTGTCGCCACCCGCCGCCAGCGCGCGCGCGAGATGGCCGCCCGTGAAGCCCGTCGCGCCGGTTACGAGGACGCGCACCGTTCGGCGACGACCGTCACCGGCGACCCGAACGGCTTGCGCAGGCCGACACGGTCGAGGACTTTTTCGGAGAAGATCGTGAACCGGCGGGAGCCGATGATGCGGTGAAGCTGAATGGGCATGACGAACTGCCGGTGCACCGACCGCACCCGGAATCCCGACTCGTCGAGCGCCTGCCGGATCGTGCGGTCGGTAAACACGCGATACGCCTCGGTCCGGCCGCCCATGGCGTGCAGCGCCCGGCGGGATGCGGAATGCAGCAGCGCAACGCTCGTCGCCGAGGGGTAGTCGAAGATCACCAGACGCTCCGCGACGCGGCACAGCTCGCCAAGACAGCGGCGCCAATCAGGCGTGTGCATCAAGACCCGCAGGCAGACGACGACGTCGAACTCGGCGTCGCGAAACTCGAGCGCGTGCGCATCGCCCCGCAGGAATTTCACTTTCACGCCTTCGCTGGCCGCACGCCGGCGCGCGACCACCAGCATCTCTTCCGACGCGTCCACGGCGGTGACCAATGCGCCGCCGCGCGCCAGAATCAGTGCGGCCCGCCCGGTGCCGGTGCCGACGTCGAGAACGCGGCGCTCCTGAATGCGGCCGACCATGTTCGACAGCACGCGCGCCTGCGTTCCGGCGACGAGCTCGCCGATCGGTCCGCCAAACCGGCTTTCCTCGAACGTCCGCGCCATCTCGGGGTCGGCATACGCGGAGTAGCTGTAGTGATCCTCCGGGCGGCCGCGCTTCACGCCAGATCCTTGACGACCGCCACGGGCGGCGCCTCGGGCATCAGCGCGGCGCACGCCTGTCGCGTCCGCTCGAGGTACGCATCGTAGCTGTACTTCGTCTCCGCGAGCTCGCGGGCGCGCGCAGCGACGGCAGCGGCGCGATCCCGATCGGACAGACCGGCCAGCATGCCGCCGGCGAACCCCTCCGGCGTGGCCACCGTCAGGATCGCGGTCTGATCGCTCAGCACCTGCGTATGCGTCAACAGCCGGGTGGCGACGATGGGTTTGCCGGACCGGAGGTACTGATAGATTTTCAGCGGCGTATTCGTGCCGCGCGAACGCGGCGACACGAGGAGGTCGGCGGCCAGCAGGTACGCCGGAATCTCCCGGGCGGCACGCTCGCCCGCAAACAAAGTGACCTGCTCGATGCCGGCCGTACGCGCCTCGTCGCGGACGCGCGCGATCTGGTCGGGACGTCCGCCCGCAAGCACCAGCCGCGCATCGGGGCGCGAGCGATGCACGATGGCCATCGCGTCGAACAGCAGATCGAGCCCTTGATACGCCTCGAACGTGCCGGTGTACATCACGACCGGCGTGTCGGGCGACAGGCCGAGCGACCGGCGCACCGTCGCCGCTTGGTCTGTGGTGGCGACCTCGTCCGCGGATCCTGGGGCGTTCTCGATCAGCACCGTCCGCGCCTGCGGCTCGATCGCGCGCACCGTCTCTTCCAGCGACGGACAGATGACGACGACCACCCGCGAGCGGCGGATTATGAAGCGCTCGATCACCTGAAACATCGTCTTCAGCAGCCGCGACCCGCTGAATGCGAAGTTGCTGAGCTGCTGCGGCAGGCTCGAGTGCATGTCGTAGAGATGGGGCACACGCAGCAGCATCGCGAGCGCCGCGCCGATGAGCCCGCCTTCCTCGTGCGAATGGATGGCGTCGTAGCGGTCGGCGAGCGCGCGCCGGATCACGGTGAGCGTGAGCAGCACGTCGAGCGGAATCTTCGCCAGCGACGGCCCGACCCTGACGTGATGGACCCATGGCGGCCTGAGGCTGCGGAACACGCGGAGTCCCGGCATCGACACGGTCTGGCCGAAGGGATATGTGACGAGATCGACGTGGTGGCCGAGCGCCGTGAGCGCGCGAATGCGGTGAAACTCGCTGAACGGAGTACCGCGCGGCTCGAAGAACGGCTCGGGCGCGATCATCAGGATGCGCACGGTTCGCATGATTTTCGCACGAAATCATAGTACAGTGTCGCGGCCTTTCGCAGAATGCCCGCCGAACATCAGGAACCGTCTTCGTCGCCGCGCCGCTACGTACTCTTGGCGGCGAAGCTCTCGGTCAGCGTCGTTCTGCTCGGCGTGCTGTTCTCGAAGATCGACGTCGGCGGCCTCTGGGAGACTGCACGCCTGGCGTCGATGCCGTGGCTGCTCGCGGCGCTGCTCATCTACGCGCTCAACGTGATCGCGGCGACATGGCGGTGGCGGCTGCTGCTCGGTGCGCAGCGTGTGCGTGTCGGGGCGCGCTCGCTGCTCGGCTCCTATCTGGTCGCCGGCTTCTTCAATAATTTCCTCCCGAGCAACATCGGCGGCGATGTCATCCGAATCGGCGACACGGCGAGAGCCGCCGGCTCGAAGACGCTGGCCACGACGGTGATTCTCGTGGATCGCGGCCTCGGCCTGATGGCCCTCGTCCTCGTGGCGGCCGTGGGCGCCACCGCCGCCGGGAACCTGCATCAGCAGGCCGCGGCGCCAATCTGGCCCAGCTGGCTCTGGGCGCTGTTTCTCGTTGGCGCAGCGGCGTCCGCGCCGGCCGTCTTCGCGCCGGACGGTTTCGGCCGACTGCTGCAGCCGCTCACCGTGTTCCATCCCGAGTGGGTCGGCGATCGCATCGACAAGCTCACCGGCGCGCTCGCGCGCTTCCGCGATCAGCCGAGCGCGCTCCTGGGCTGCTTTGGCGGCGCGGTGTTCGTGCAGACCACGATGGTGGTGTTTTACTTCGCGGTGTCGTACGCGCTGCACCTGAACGTCGCGCTCTCGGACCTCGCGGTGGTCGTGCCCGTGTCGTTCGTGGTCCAGATGCTGCCCGTGTCGGTGAACGGCTTCGGCGTGCGCGAAGCGACCTTCTCGTTTTACTTCACGCGTATCGGCCACCCGCTCGCCTCCGCCCTGCTCGTGTCGCTCGTCGCGCAGGCGCTGATCATGGTGTTCTCGCTGAGCGGCGCGGCGGTCTACGTCTCACGCACGCGTCATCGTGATCGGCCGACGCGCTAATCCCGGAAGGCGTTGACCTGGCGCATGCCGAAAAAGGGGGACACAAGCCCTTTCCGGGATTAAGGCGGGAAGCCGACGATCTCGTACAGCCTCGTGCCCTCGTCCTTGTAGAGCGGCTTCAGGTACGCATCGAACTCCTTGAGCCGCGCGGTCACGTCCCGCCAGTTTTCGTGGTTGTACCAGTATCGGTGGAACAGCGCGTAGCGCACGCGCCTCTGCTCGAGCAGCTTGAGGGAGTTGCGGCTCGGGAACGGCGCCAGCGTCATCACGTTCGCGACAAAATCGGGCGGCATGTAATCGCTGTAGCCGTTCACGAGCGGCATCCAGTGAGTCGTCGACTGCAGCATGTAATACGTGTGTCGAGGGAACATGTAATCGAGATAGAAGAATGGCATCTCGATGAGCGGACCCGGCGGCAGCGTCGCCAGCCTCTGATAGACCGGCTCGATCGGTGGCACCTCGGGCATGTTCAGCGGCACGAGAAGCTCCGCGCTCGCGAGCGTCACGACCACGGTGAGCGCCATGGCCGGTCGCCGAACGCGCCGCAACCAGGCGGACACCGCGACGCCGCCCAGGACGGCCAGCGCGAAGACGACGATCAGCCCGAACCGGCTCGGCGCGCGCAGCCACGTGAACACCGGGATGATGGCGTAAAACCAGGAGTACAGGCGTCCGGCCGGACCGAACGACATCCAGAACGCGAGGCCCGCGAGCCCGCCATAGAGGAGCGCCAGTTCGCCTCGTCCCTGGCGGCGCGCCACGATGAGGCCGGCGCCCCCGAACACGGTGACCAGCAGTCCCGGAAACAGCGCGTCTTTCCATTGCGGCAGAAACGCCAGCAGCCACGCATGGGCGAACGACGAGCTCGCGAGATACGCGCTCCAGTTGGCCGAGTACGGCACCGCCTCGCCGACCCCGCGACCGAAACCGCTCGTGTGCTGCAGGGCGAGGTACGGCCAGAATGCCGGCGCGACGACCGCAATCGACACAACCGCGGCGATGCCAATAGCGGTCCAGTACCGCCGATCGGTCCACAGCCGGCGCGTGACGGCGACGACGGCGACCGCGTAGCCGATCATGAGGATCTCGAAGATCCCGTAGTAGCCGCAGAACAGCGCCTGCGCCGCCATGGCCGCGCCCAGTGTCGCGCCGCGTCCCGGCGTCGGCCGATCGGCCATGCGATGAAAGGCCAGCATGCTGAACGGCAGCCCCGCGTCCATCAGGAGCTGGATATGCGCGGTGCGCGCGAAGATGAACGGGCAGAACGCAAACCAGATCGCAGACACGAACGCGGCACGCCGGTCGTTGGTCAGATGGCGGACCAGATAGTACGCGCCGGCAAACGCCAGCATGAAGCCGAGCAGGACCGCCGAGTTGTGCGCCGCGTATGGATTGCGCGAGGCCAGGTACACCGGCATCGCCAGAACGCCCGCGCCGAGGTTGTTCTCGGAATAGGCCAGTGTGCCGCGATGCGGATAAAAAATGTTGGCGTCGAACACGTGCAGCGGATCGGCGGCCAGCGTGCGCGCGACCCACGCCACGTTCCAGATCGAGAACTGGCCGTCGCCGTTGTCCACCCGGCCGACGTGTCCGAGCTTGAACGCGATCGGATAGGTATAGACGGCGGTGAGCAGTGCGCTCGCCAGGACGACGAACGCGAGCTCGCGGCGCGGCGTCATTTCTTCTCGGGCACCGCGGTGAAGCGGAGCAGGACGCCGAGGTTCCGGTTGTCGGTCGACTCGGGGTTGCGGAGGTGCTCCGTGAACCCCTCGGTCGAGCGGGCGGACATCAAATACGCGTAGCTGTGCTGATCGCGGATGCCGGATACCGGGACATCGAAGGTGACCGGCTTTCCCGGCACGAGCGGCACCGTCGACTGCGCCGCGCCAACCGAGATGATGAACACCGTTGGAATCGGCGATCGCGCCGTCACGGTCAGATGACCGATGGGCCAGTCCGATCGCATGAGGATGTCGGCGCGCCCGTCGCCGGCGATCCAGATGCCCTTGTGCCCTTCCGCGTCGATCGTCTCCGGGTAGTAGGCGTGCTCGTCCAGAAAATAGAGCAGCACGTCGCTGAACCACGCGTGGGCGCGTATGCCTTCCAGCATCACCGGCAGATCGTTGGCCATCGTCACCTCGACCGGCAGCCGGCGGGCGAAGCCGCGCTCGGTGATCTGGCTCGGTGACTTGGCGCTCACGAACGGGTTGACGAGCATCTTCGCGGTGAACAGCGCCCCCCCGATCCATGCAGTCATCGCGGGCGTGACGGTGAGCAGCGGCGGCGTCAGGAAAAAAAGGGCCGGGTAGATGCTCATGAAGTATCGATTGCCCGGCGGGCCGCCTCCCCCGCTCCACGAGTACGGCGTGAAGGTCAGGAGCGCGAGGACCGAGGCGACGACCGCCAGAAACGTGAAGACGCGCCAGGGCTGCAGGCGGTCCCGCGACGCGAGCCACAGCGCGATCGCCACCGCGCCAGGGAAGAAGTACGGCACGAAGCCGAAATGGCGGCCGATCAGGAAGTACTCGACGTTGTGGACGAACCGGTTCGCAAAATCCTGCAGCACGCTGTCGGCGTCCGAGTCGTTGGTGCTGTGCTCGGGCGTGGCGCTCCAGACGTCGTCCGCCGATCCGTCGAATGGGAATGTTCCGTAAAACGTCTTGCGATCGCCGCCCTGATAGTTGAACTCACCGGTTGCGAGCGCATTCAGGCCGAACAGCGCCGCCGCAGTCGCGACGGCGACGATGCCCACGGCGAGCCCCGCCGCGTACCGCCGGCGCCACCACGACCAGAGGACCAGCGGCGCGACGAGCAGTGCGTGGCTCGGCTTCGAGTACGTGGCGGCACCAAGCAACAGGGCGGCGCACAGATCGCTCGCGCGGCTTCGGAGGAATGGGACGCCGTCACCGGATGCGACCTCCTTGTACAGCCACAGGAAATACGCAACGAAGACGAGCGTGAAATTGAACACCTCGGGCGCGAGAAACACGAGATAGATTGGCACGCAGGACGCGACGACAAAAGCCAGCGTGAACGCGAGCGCGGGTCCGGGCCGGGATCGGGCCGCCAGGAAAGCGTAGCCGCATGCGCACGCGGCGGCCATCAGCAGCACGTGCAGGACCAGGAATCCGTTCAGGCCCAACACGCGAACGAAGGGCGCCGCCACGATCGGATAGATCAGCGCCTTGCCGAAATAGAGGCGGTCGTTCCGCCGATCAGGAGACTTGATGAGGTGCACGAACGGCGGCGCGCCGCCGAATCGCACGTGAAGCTGTCTGCCGCGCTTGAGGAAGATGCCGTCGGGCCCCCAGCGATAGAGGCCGGCGAACCGCTCGAGATCGCGGCGCTCGTACGAGACGTTGTGATCGTACGCCACGCTGAGCGCCATCGCCACGTACGTCGACTCGTCGCCTTTGACGCCCTGCCCCGCTTTCACCACGTCGATCGACAACGCCGCCGCGAGGCCGACGACGAGCAGAACGGCGCCGACAACGGCGGCGCCGCCGCGCGCCGGCGCGGCAGGTGTGACGATCGGCGTGAGCGCGGGCACGCGCACATAATAGAATACTCACGTTAGATTTCCCTATGACAGCGCGCGTCCCGTTTGCCGAACGCGGCGGCCGCCTCCGCGGCGTGCTCGATCTCGCCACCGGCTGCTATCCGGCGTTCCTGTTCGGCGGATCGCTCGGCGATCTGCTGCCTGCGTTCCATTTTCACGATGTGACGCGCGACTGGCTCGAGCCGCGCCTGCAGTTCCTCGTCGACAACGGTTATCGTACGGTCGGCTGCGACGAGATCGCGAGGCTCGTGATCGACGGTGTCCACCCGGGACCGCGGCCGG
>Ga0137418_10002917_pt1 | contig 15661 bp, 10 predicted proteins | sample CZODoug3_1_2_16f_FD_122242 | JGI IMG/M metagenome (GOLD analysis project Ga0137418, IMG submission 122242) | Vadose zone soil fungal communities from Angelo Coast Range Reserve, California, USA - CZODoug3_1_2_16fungal (Hybrid Assembly) | ecosystem: Environmental > Terrestrial > Soil > Vadose... | reverse complement strand
TGAAATACCTCGAGCCGCAGCAGCCGATGCGCGAAACGTTCCTGTACAACAACCTGATGTTCTCCGCTGCCGGGTACATCATCGAATTGAAATCCGGAAAGACGTGGGAGCAATTTGTGCGGGAGAGAATCTTCGAGCCGCTGAACATGAGCGCGACTACCTATTCGATCTCCGACATGGTGAAGTATCCGGACCACGGAGTGCCGTTCCGGGAGAAGCGCGACACGTTTGAGTTGTACAAGATCCCCTACTACGAGGACACCGAGGGGGTGGCTCCCGCGGGCGCGATAATTTCGAATATCGAGGACGTGTCGCACTGGCTCATCGCGTTGATGAATGATGGAAGATACAACGGAAAGCAGGTCCTGCCGCCGAACGTGCTGAAAGCCACGATGCAACCGGCCATTGGTTTGCCAAACACTCTTGGCGAAGCACTCGGATACTGGGAGTTGCTGAATCCAGCCTACGGCATGGGGCGACAGACCGCTTCTTACCGGGGACGACTGCTCACCTTCCACGGCGGGGACCTTCCCGGGTTCCACTCGCAAGTTTCCTTCATGCCCAACGACAAGGTCGGCGTGATCGTCTTGGTGATCAGCGATCACAGCGCTCCCTTGTATAACGTCGTCAGCTATAACGTGTACGAGCGGCTGCTGGGCCTGGATCAAACACCCTGGAGCAAGCGCCGGCTGGAGCAACGACTCGCAAGCAAGAAGGCCGGCACGGAAGCACGCGCGAAGGCCGGCGCCGACCGCGTTCCTAACACCAAACCATCTCACGCGTTGGCGGACTACGCGGCTGAGTATGAAAATCCGGCGTACGGCATTCTCAAGATCGGGCTGAAGGAGAACCAACTGCAGTTCCATTTTCACGCGTTCCAGTTTCCGATGAACCATTTCCATTATGATCGATTCGATACACCCGAAGACGAGCAGTACGGCAAGTTCTCCGTCAATTTCCGGACCAATCCGCAGGGGGACGTTGATAACGCGGTGATTTCGTTGGATGAGGCTGAAGTGGTTTTCACGCGGAAGCCCGAGACTCTGGATGCAGCGCTTCTCGAAAAGCTCGCGGGAGATTACTTGACACCCACTCACGTCAAGTTCCAGGTACTTTATCAGCGGGGGGACGGACTTTCTCTCGCATTCCCGGGCGGGCCTCCGGTCAAACTCATCCCGGTCAAAGGTCTGCAGTTCAAGACTCCACAGTTCTCTGACACCATCTATGAGTTTGTGATGGAGAACGGCCAGGTTAAAGCGCTGAAGGAGCGCGACCCGTCCGGTGAATACTCCTTCTCCCGACAATGAGGCGGGTTTAACGGCCGATGTCTCGGGGTTGATCGTTCCGACCAGCGAAGTGAAACTGTAGGAATGCATTCAGCAGGCGGAGTGAGACCTGGCTCCCCCGGGCCAAACGAGAACGCAAAAGACTTGCGCTCATTCAGAAGCAAGGTAAGCTAACAGCGGAGTTTCTGAGGACACCTGCGAGTGCTGTCCGTTGGCTGAACGCCAAATTGTTCCAATTCGAAAGGACATGGTGATGAGTCATCTCTGCAAGATTGTTTATGCGTTTAGCTGGACCGCTTTTCTCTGCTTTGCAAGTTTGGCCGGGGCGCAGACGCCCGCGGCGCCTCTGGCGAAGACGCCAGCGAAAGCGGCAGCACAAGCGCCCGCAAAGCCGGCGGCGGCCAAGCCCGCGCCACTTGAAGTGCCGCAACTAAAATTCGAAAAGTACAAACTCGAGAACGGCTTGGAGGTCATTCTTTCCGAGGATCATCGACTGCCGATGGTGGCCGTGAACCTGTGGTACCACGTCGGTGCGGCGAATGAAGTTCCTGGTCGCACGGGTTTCGCACATCTGTTCGAGCACATGATGTTCGAAGGATCAAAGCACGTGCCGACTAACGCGCATAATAGCTTGCTAGAAGCTGCCGGCGCCTCAGACATCAACGGGTCGACCGATTTTGACCGTACCAACTATTACGAGACGCTGCCTTCGAACCAACTAGAGCTCGCGCTGTGGCTAGAGTCGGACCGCATGGGGTACCTCCCCGACCAACTGATCCAGGCCAATCTTTCCCGTCAACAGGACGTGGTGCGCAACGAGCGCCGCGAGAGGCTGGAAAACTCACCGTATGGCGTCGTCGAAGAAGGGCTGTTCCACCAGATCTTTCCGAAGGAGCATCCCTACTACGGCAGAATCATCGGTTCACACTCGGACATTCAAGCGGCGAAACTCGAGGATGTGCGGATTTTCTTCAAGCTCTATTACGCTCCGAACAATGCGAGCCTGGCGATCGTCGGAGATTTCGATCCCGAAAAAGCCCGGGGACTCGTGGAAAAATATTTCGGGCCGCTGAAGCGCGGCGAAGAAGTTCCAAAAATCAAGGCGCACACTCCACCGATCACTTCCGAACGCCGCGCCGTGTTGCAGGACAACGTGCAACTTCCTCGCGTGTATATGGGCTGGCTGACGTCGCCGATCTTCAAGCCGGGCGACGCCGAGGCGGATCTTGCAGCCACGGTTCTAGGCGGCGGGAAGCCCAGCCGGCTTTACAAGAAATTGGTGTATGAAAAACAGATAGCGGTGGACGTTTCGGTGGGTCAGCAGTCGCTGATTCTCGGCTCGCTCTTCGAGGTTCAAGCGACAGCCAGGCCGGGAGTGAAACCGGAGGACCTGGAGAGAGCCATCGATAGTGAACTCGAAGCATTTCGCAAGACGGGGCCCACTGCCGCGGAACTTGCCCGTGCACGAAACGTGCTCGAATCGCGGATCATCGCCGGCCTGGAAACACTTGGAGGCGACGGCGGCGTCGCCGACTTGCTAAATAGTTACAACCATTATCTTGGCACCCCGGATTATCTCGCCACCGACATGGCGCGGTATGAAAATGCGTCCATCGAGGCAATTCAGGCTTTCGCGCAGGGCCAGCTCAATACAAATCAACGAGTGGTTGTTTACGGTGTCCCCGGCAAACAGGATCTCGGCGCGGAAGTTCCGACTCCCAAAGCGGAACACAAAGACACGGCCAAGAATGGCGGGGAGCCTGTAAACGCAGACGCGGAATGGCGCAAGGAAATTCCGAAACCGGCGGCGGCGGCCGTCCTGCTTCTGCCGGTTCCAGAGCGGTTCAAGCTTTCGAATGGGCTGACCGTGCTGTACAGCGAGAGGCCGGGATTGCCGCTGGTGGCCGCGAACCTGGTGTTGCACGCGGGGAGTGGAGTCAACCCCGTGGATCGCCCGGGGCTTGCGAGCATGACGGCCCGGATGCTGCAGCAGGGCACGACAACGCGATCTGCGCTGCAGATCGCGGATCGCGCCGCGGATCTGGGCGCCACGCTGAATTCAGGCGCGGGGACCGACACGACAGGAGTCTCCACGCGCTCGCTCTCGCGGAATTTTCCCGATGCGCTGGAATTGTTGGCCGACGTCGCGCTGCATCCCAGCTTTCCACAGGCGGAGATCGAGCGAGTACGCTCGGAGCGGCTTACCGGAATCGTGCAGGAAAAAGACGAGCCATTCGCCCTGGCGATGCGCGTGCTGACCTCGGCTCTTTATGGACCCCGGCACACGTACGGATACCCGGACAGCGGCACGACGGAATCCATCAAGGCGATTTCGCGCGAGGACGTGGAGCATTTCTGGCAGCAGAATTATTTTCCGGACGACGCGGCCCTGCTCGTTACGGGAAACATCAAACTGGCGTCATTAAAGCCGCTGCTGGAAAAGCGATTCGGCGCGTGGAAGGCTGGGAGGCCCGCTCCACCGGCGCTGGGTTCGCCGGAGACAACGGACGCCAAGCTGATTCTTGTGGACCGTCCGGGAGCGCCGCAGACGACGCTGGTGTGCTTCTCGATGGGGTTGGCGAGATCGACGCCGGACTACGCGCCCGTGGAAGTGATGAACACGGATCTGGGAGGACTATTCTCAAGCCGCATCAACATGAATTTGCGCGAAGCGCACGGTTACACGTACGGCGCGGGATCGTTCTTCAATTATCATCGGTCGGCCGGACCGTTCGTCGTGTTTTCGGATGTGCGGACAGACGCGACCGCTCCCGCGACTTCGGAAGTGTTCAACGAACTGCGGCGCATGCGCGAAACGCAGATGACTCCGGCGGAGCTCGTTCTTTCGAAGGATTCCATCGCGCGGTCGCTTCCGGGGCGGTTCGAACGCGGGACGGCGGCGGCGGCGACTTTCGCGGAACTTTTCACGTACGACTTGCCGCTGGACTACTATTCGAGTCTTCCGGATCGCATCAATGCCGTGACCATCGAGCAGGCGCAGGCCATGGCGAAGAAATATATTCAGCCGGAAAAGATGATCGTTCTTGCGGTAGGCGACCGCGCGAAGATCGAAGAGGACATGAAGAAGCTGAATTTGGGCAAGGTCGAGATACGGGACACGGAGGGGAAGGTCGTTCACTGATCTCGTATGTTTCGAGTGTTGACTCGGACTGGGCCCGTCGCTAAGATTTGATTGAGAGGGTCCCCGCGCAGCCGCGGGAACCTTTATTTCAACCACGGAGGGGCCTGTGCGAACCACTAGCAAAGTTCTCGCGGGCGGGTGTGTCTCCGTGGCTGGCATGAGCTGACCGCAACATCCCTCCCGCAATTCAAATCCACTGGAACTGATGCTGTTTTGATTTGGCGCTAGCGGCGGCCCTGTGTTGTTCCATGGCTGCGGGAGGGTTTTTCCGTGTCTATTACTTTATGGGGATGGAATTCGTACTTTGAAGCGTTTTGGCGGGGCGGCGACTGGGAAAATGTAGTACCAGCGCGGATTGTTGCACAGCAACGGAAATTCTGGCGAGTAGCGGGAGACTTTGGCGAATGCTGGGCTGAAGCCAGCGGCAAGATGCGTCTGGCCGCGGACGAGGGCGCAGACTGGCCGGCCGTCGGCGATTGGGTGGTGGTGGAACTCCACGGTGCAGACACGTCCGCGGTGATTCAGGAGGTTTTGCCAAGACGGAGCAAATTTGTGCGCAAGTCGCCGGGGAAAAAGATAGAAGAGCAGGTGATCGCGGCGAATGTGGACACGGCGTTACTGGTGTCTGCGTTGGACGGCGATTTCAATCCGCGGCGCGTGGAACGGTATCTCGCGCAGTGCTGGGAGTCGGGCGCGAAGCCGGTGATCGTTTTGAACAAGGCCGACGTTTGCGAGGCGGCGCGCGGGAAGGCCGCGGAGATGGAACGCGCGGCGATCGGCACCGGTGTGTGCGTTGTCAGTGCGAGAACGGGACACGGTTTTGGTGAACTGGAGGAGTTTCTCAGACCTGGGGAAACGCTGGTGCTGCTTGGTTCCTCCGGAGTGGGGAAATCAACGATTGCGAACCGACTTCTCGGGCAAGCGGTCCAGGAGGTGCAGCCGGTTCGGGAGAGTGATAGCCGCGGACGGCACACCACGACCACGCGTGAACTATTCGTCTTGCCGGGAGGCGCCCTGCTGATGGACACGCCGGGCTTGCGTGAGATGCAACTGTGGGACGCGGACCACGGCGTTGCGCAAGCATTCGCTGATATCGATTCGCTGGCGGCGCGGTGCCGATTCGGCGATTGCCGTCATGAAGCGGAGCCGGGATGCGCGGTCCTTGCGGCGCTGAGCGCGGGAACTCTGGATGCAGCGCGGGTCGAAAACCGGCGGAAGCTCTTGCGGGAGCAGGAATTTCTCCGGCGGAAAATGGATCCCGAAGCGCGACAGGAACAAAAAGAGCAATGGAAGCAGATTCATAGAGCCGCGCGGCAGAAATACCAGCAGAGACAAAGAGACGGGGGTAAGCGGTGATGGCGTACTCCCCCCACTCAGGTTACGTCAGGAGAACTAGGAGAGCGCGACGCGCTTGTGGATGAACTCCACGATGTCTTGGGTGGAGGTTCCGGGGAGAAAGATTTCGGCGATGCCGGATTTTTTGAGGGCGGGGATATCGGCTTCGGGGATAATGCCGCCGACGAGGACGGTGACGTCGGTCATGCCTTTGTCGTGGAGGAGTTTCATCAGCTGGGGGCAGATGGTGTTGTGGGCGCCGGAGAGGATGGAGAGGCCGATGACGTCGACGTCCTCCTGGACGGCGGCGGAGGCGATCATTTCGGGGGTCTGGCGCAGGCCGGTGTAAACGACTTCCATGCCGGCATCGCGCAAGGCGCGGGCGATTATTTTTGCGCCGCGGTCATGGCCATCCAACCCCGGCTTGGCGATCAGCACTCTGATTTTCTTCTCCGGCATTTCTCTTCCTCTTCTCAGTGTACTCTGTGCCCTCTGTGTTGAAAAAACCCGTTCTTAGCCACTACATGATGAATCGTCGGATGCCGTCTTTAAGGATCGAAACGTTGAAATTGATCAGCAAGCCGAGCGTGTGACCCGACAGCCTGAGATAGGTAAGCATGATGGCCTCATGGATTGGTGCTATTGCATCAACCGACTTGAGTTCCACGACAACACGCTTCTCCACGAGCAGATCCAGCCGGAAACCACAATCGAGTTTTATTTCTTTGTATACAAGCGGCACCGGCTTTTGCTTTTGAAAACCGATTTTGCGAATCGCAAACTCATGGCGCAAACATGCTTCGTAAGCTGATTCGAGCAGGCCAGGTCCAAGAAGTTTGTGGACTTCTATGGCGGCACTGATGATCTCGTGCGTGATTTCGTTGTCGGTCATGGGCAGGGGGTTTCAACACAGAGGTCACAGAGAGCACAGAGAAGAGTTACGTGATGGCGACTTCTTCGTAGGTGCCGAAGACGTCGCGGAGGGCGTCGCAGATTTCGCCGAGGGTGGCGTAGGATTTCACGGCATCGTAGATGAACGGCATGAGGTTGTCTTTTCCCTTGGCGGCGGCGCGCAGGGAGCTGAGGCGGCGATCTACCTCGGTCTTGGAGCGATCGGCGCGGAGCCTACTCAACCGCTCGGCTTGGCGATGCGCCACCGTCTCGTCAATTTGAAGGACGTCCAGGGGCTTCTCTTCGGATGCGAAATCATTCACGCCGACGATGATCTTTTCCCTTTTATCTACAGCCATCTGGTAGCGGTAGGAGGCTTCCGCGATTTCGCGTTGGGGATAACTGCGCTCGATGGCCGCGACCATGCCGCCCATGGCGTCGATTCTCTCGATGTATTCCCACGCTCCATGCTCGATTTCGTTGGTGAGAGTTTCAACGAAATAGGAGCCGCCGAGCGGATCGACGGTGTTGGTGACGCCGGTCTCATGCGCGATGATTTGCTGCGTGCGCAGGGCGATAGTCGCGGCGAACTCCGTCGGCAGCGCCCAGGCCTCATCCAGCGAATTGGTGTGCAGCGACTGCGTGCCACCGAGCACCGCGGCGAGGGCTTGAATCGCGGTGCGAACGACGTTGTTGTAGGGCTGCTGCGCCGTCAAAGAGCAGCCGGCGGTCTGCGTATGAAAGCGCAGCGCCCAAGACCGTGGATTCTTTGATTTGTAGCGCTCGACCATGGCTTTGTGCCAGATGCGGCGGGCCGAGCGGTACTTGGCGATCTCCTCGAAGAAATCATTGTGCGCGTTGAAGAAAAAGGAAAGCTGCGGCACAAATTGATCTACATCGAGGCCGCGGCGCATTCCCCATTCGACGTACTCCATGCCATCGCGCAGCGTAAACGCCAATTCTTGAATGGCGGTCGAGCCGGCCTCGCGGATGTGATAGCCGCTGATCGAAATGGGATTGAATTTCGGTGTGTTCTTGACTCCGAATTCGAACGTGTCGATGACCAGCCGCATCGAAGGTTCCGGCGGGTAGATGTATTCCTTCTGCGCGATGTATTCCTTCAAGATGTCATTTTGGAGCGTGCCCGAGAGTTTCTTCCAATCCGCGCCCTGCTTTTCCGCGACGGCCAGATACATCGCCCAAATGATCGCGGCCGGCGAATTGATGGTCATGGAGGTCGTGACATTCGCCAGCGGAATTTTATCGAAAAGCACTTCCATGTCGGCGAGTGAACTGATGGCCACTCCGCACTTGCCGACTTCTCCTTCGGAGAGCGCGTGATCGGAGTCGTAGCCCATCAGAGTGGGCAAGTCGAAGGCCGTGGAGAGGCCAGTCTGGCCCTGCGCGAGAAGATAGCGGAAGCGCTGGTTGGTGTCTTCGGCCGTGCCGAAGCCCGCGAACTGGCGCATGGTCCAGAGCCGGCTGCGGTGCATCGTGGAATGAATGCCGCGCGTATACGGCGGCTCGCCAGGGAAGCCGAGATCCCGTTCAGGGTCCCAATTCGGCAGATCCGCTTTCGTGTACAGCCTGCGAATCGGATACCCGGAAATGGTGGTGAATTCGGCCTGGCGCTCGGGGCTTTTTTCCAGTGCCGGCTGGAGCGTATTTTTCTCCCAGGCTCGTTCCTTGGCGGAGGGCGCTCGATCTACTGAAGATGTTTCTGCCTGGGGCGCGGCTTGCGTGGTTCCCTTGGATCGTTCGCTCATACTCATTGCCCCCGGGAAGAATTCAATTATCTGTTCGAAAGACGGCAAAGATTAATGCTATTCGAAAGGTACCCGAGGGGCAAGGGCAGTCTGGCCGCGCCGCAGACAAGAGAACATCAGTTCACGATCCAGACGAGAAAGTATGGAAACGAAAAAGCCGGTCCAGGTCTGGCACCTGGACCGGCTCTTCCCGTGCGATTGCCGATATCACTTGGCGGTGTATTCCTTGGCGGTCAATTCTTTGTGGCCTACCGATTGAGCGTGTTTGACGGTTCCATTCGGTGCTTTGCCGTCGTCGGGCCACCAGAGGTGAAAGATAATGCCGTCTGTTTGAGCTGCAGCCTCCGCGATCTTCTTGGCCTCCTCAGGCGACCGGTCGAGGACCTGAACGCGCCCGGTGGCAATCTCGACCGCGTGGTCATGATAAAACTTGTTCCAGTTCTCAAGGGAGACGTTCGAACGCGAAACATTTTTGGCAACGAAGTATTCCACCTGTTTGAGCAGGGCATTGGGTTCGGTAGATTCGTAAATCAGGCACTCGAGCACGTCGCTCGAAACAGCCTTGCAGTAATGATGGTAGGGCCCCATCACTTTGCCATCCAACTTATGGGGAGCCAGGACATGAATCTCGTGACCGTCGGCTGGGGTCCGGAGCTTTTCCTGGGGCGGTGCACTTCTCAACGTCAGAGCGATGACTCCGGAAACGAGTAGCGCGGTGAAGAAAGCATATTTAAAGTTCACAGCTTCTCCTCCTGAAGCATAGTTTGGTAGTCCATGGGGAACATCCGAGAAGGAAAGACTAACCTTGCGAGAAACCGTATGCCCGCTCTTCTCGCTTGTCAAGCGCGAATCGCCGCATGACGGGGCCGTCGGGATTTGGAGAGGGGAGCTGCACAGGTCGCAGAAGAAGGAAGCCCGGCCCGGGGAGTAGATCCCGGGGCCGAGCCGAACAAGTTCCTGAACAGATTACTTCTGGCCGGCGTTGAAGGAAAGTTTCTCCGTACCAACCACTTGTCCGTGCAAGGTGCCGGGAATGAGCGTCTCGCGCTCGGCTTCGCCGGTCTTGGCATCGGCGATGGTGACGCGATTGACTTCGAGAGTACGTCCGACGGCGCGCTCGTAATTGGCCTTGGCTTCGACGAGGTTTGCCAACGCGCGCAGTTCCGTACCCTGGGCGTTGATTAGGTCGCGTTGCGTCTGAATGACGAGGTAAACGGTCGATGCGCCGAGCTGATACTTTTTCTGCTCCGCATCAAACGTCTGCTGCTGCAGTTCGCGGGCCTTGCTGGCGGCATCGACCTGGGCGCGGTCCTGAGTGAGCGCGATGTAGGTATTGCGGACGTCGAGCAGGGCGCTGTTTTTCAACAGCTGCAACTGTGCTTCGAGTTGATGCTGGAAAAGGATCGCGCGCTGGTTGTCCGCTTGCGCGGAGCGATTGCGGATAGGAATCTGTACGTTCAACGATACTTGGTAGTCGGGGAAATTGTTGTGAAAGACCGAGCTCATGGCGTCGCCAAAGCCGGCCTGAGATACACCGGTAACGGGCCGTGTCGTCGAGGGAATGAAAACGTTTACGGGATTGCCGTTCGAATCGATCAATTGCAATCCCGGAGTCGTTACAGGTGTCCCCAGTGTGGGTTGATTTCCCGCGAGTCCAACTGTGCCGTATTGAGCGGAGAGCGTGGCCGTCGGTAGCAGCGCGTTGCGCGTGGCTTTAAGGTCGATCTCTCCGTTTAATAGGTTGAGCGCTTCTTCCTGCAATTCCGGCCTCTTCGCAAATGCTTCCTTAGCGGCTTCTTCAAACGAGGGGGCTTCGATAGCTTCCGGCCGAGACGGTAGTTCCGTCGGAATGATCTCGACATTGACGAGATTGGGAGCAAGCGGATTCTTGCTGATGGCGTTCTTCAGAATCTGCTGATTCTGGAGGTGCACAGTCTGTGCCACGATCAGGTTCTGGCGGTCGGTGGCGAGTTCGGATTCGGCGCGGGTCACGTCGAGTGGCGCCATCGTGCCGATTTCCAACTGCTTCTTGTTGTCGTTGTAAAGCTTCTGCGCCACGGTCACAGCTTGCTGCTGGACTTTTACGTTTTCCCTGGCGAAGACCAATTCCCAGTAAGCTGTGATCGTGTTGGTTACGGTAGTGATGGCCTGCTGGGTGAAGGCCCAGTCCGCGATTTTACGGTTGTTCTTGGCGATACGGATGTTTCGGGTGTTGACGGAACGCCCGAATCCGTTGAGCAACTGTTGCTGGAATCCGACGAAAATCGAAGATTGCACGGAAGGGTTGAACAGGTTAGCGGCCGATGTGGAGGAAGAGCGCGTGTTGTCCCAGAAGGAAAAGAAGGTCGTTCCGGTGTGGAAACCCTGGGAGTATTGCGTGTTGAAGGTTGAAGTGTGCAACGTCAGTCTGGCCAACGCGGAAAGCCCTGTGCCCGTACCGGAAGTCAGGGGGTTGTTGACGGGAACGTTGCGGTCGTCGATGCTGAGAGTCGTGGTGATCAGGGGATCGTAATTGAGCAGCGGATTGTTCGCGCTCGAACTCCCAAACACCGCACCGGGAGTGGTGAAGCCAAAACCTCCGGCATTGGCCTTGAGGATGCTGGTGTCCGCAAACCAAGGGTTATAGCGTTGCACCACGATGTCCATGCTGTTTTCCAGCGCCAACTCCACCGCTTCTTGCATGCTCAACTCCAGCTTTCCGTCATGGATGAGCTGGTCGATTCGGGGCGAATTGGTGAGGCCTGGCGCTGCGATACTGATCGGACTGTAGGGAGCGAGGAGATTCGGAAAAAACTTGGGGCCACGGGTATAGTTGTGCTTCGCCGAGCCGAGAGCGACCGGCACGATTGGCGTGGCCGTCTTGGCGGGCGCTGCTTGAGGAGTTTGCGGCGCTTCCTGCCCGAAGGCCGGGGAAATGGGCCCTCCCACGAGCGTTACGGCCAGTATGGCGGCCAACAGCGGTCGAGCATACAGCGTCTTCATAGTGCTCCTTACCCTCAAGATTTATCCCCCAAGGGGCTTAATTTATATGTACTCAACTCTGTAAAACGTTCGCAGAATGGAATTTGTTTCAAGAAGTTGACCGTTTTGAGGTCACGACTGAAATCTGAGAGCTTTGCGGCCACCCGCCGGGCACGGTCCAGTTTCCATCCGGGGGCTGCGCCGCGCCGACCGCGCGAAGAAAGCAGTCTAGCAGGGGCCCTCTTCCTTGACAACGCAGAGGGCGGCGGCTAGGCTGCTGACATTTCGACGCCTAGGAGTTGCCAGCGGTTAGCTGGAGCGCATGCTGAAACGCGAAGAATTGCTAAAGCTGTTCGAGACGGCTGGCGCCATCCGCCATGGGCATTTTGAGTTGTCCAGCGGGCTGCACAGCGGAACGTACGTCCAGTGCGCGCTTGTCCTGCAATATCCGCGGTTCGCGGAGAAGCTGGGGCAAGCGCTGGCGGCGCTTTTTTCGGATAGCAAGATTGAGGCGGTCGTCTCGCCGGCTATGGGAGGGCTCATTATCGGGCAGGAAGTCGCTCGGGCCCTGCCGGAGCCGAAGAGCCCGCCTGGCGGTGGAACGCCTGCACTCTTTGTGGAGCGCGATGCCAGCGGCATGATGACGCTGCGGCGCGGGTTCTCGCTGGCTCCAGACCAACATGTTCTCGTCGTTGAAGACGTGTGGACGACGGGCGGGTCAACGCAGGAAGCCATTCGCGTCGTGGAAGAGGCCGGTGCCCGCGTCGTTGCTGCCGGTGCGCTGATCGACCGGAGCGGCGGCAAGATCGATTTCGAAGTTGAAGCGCAGTCGCTGATCCAACTGCCCATTGCCAGCTACGAGGAAGAAGATTGCCCGCTTTGTCGCGGCGGCAGCGTCGCCGTGAAGCCCGGAAGCCGCTTTGTCCGCACCGCTCCATAGGGCCAATTAAGAACTTGCCAAATCTGCTCCCGCTTCTGAAGACTGATCACTGAAAACTGAGAACTTGCTTTCCATGCGCTATTTCAAGCTCACCATCGCCTACGACGGCACCGATTTTCACGGTTGGCAGATTCAGGCGAACAAGCCGACGATTCAGGGGGAAATCGTGGGCGTGCTTCGGCGCTTGACGCAGGAGAACGTCGTTTTGCATGCTGCCGGGCGCACCGACGCCGGCGTTCACGCGCTTGGCCAAGTCGGGAGCTTTCGAACGCAAGCGCATTTATCAGCACAGGAATTTCAGCGCGCACTGAACGCGCTGCTCCCTCCGGCGATTCGAATCGCCAGTGCTGAGGAGGTCGGTCCGGATTTCAATGCGCGCTGGTCGGCGCGCGGCAAAATCTATCGCTATCGGCTGTATCGCGGGAAAGTGGTGTCTCCGATGGTCTGGCGCTACGTCCTCCACTATCCTTTTCCGCTCGACGAGGACGCCATGCGCGACGCCGCGGCCCGGTTTGTCGGCATACACGACTTCGCTTCGTTTGCGGCTTCGACGGGCTCCGAAGAGGACGACAAAGAGCGATCCACCGAGCGCGAAATCTACTCGACCGAGTTGGTGCGCACCCCGGACAACGAAGAGCTGGTCTTCACCATTCGCGGGCGCTCATTCCTTCGTTATATGGTGCGCAAGATGGTGGGCACGCTGCTCGACGTGGGCCGCGGAAAACTCACGCCTACGGACATCGATCGCTTGTACGAATTGCGGGACCGCTCTAAGTCCGGGCCTACCGTGCCATCGCAGGGCCTAGTTATGGTCGAAGTACAGCACGACGAGGCATGGCGGATCGGCAAGCCCTGAGATTTTCTCTTTACCCGGGAGACTATTTTTGGCTCTCCCTCGTATTGTGCCTGGAGCCCTGAATGAAATTGAAGACTCAAGGTCTGCTCGCGCCTCTCTACACGAGTGTGGAAGCCCTCTACAATAAAATCTGTTCACAGGAGCGACTGTGATCCTTCGCAAGACACTCTCCGCCGGACTGGTCGTCCTCGCGCTAATGGTATGCGCGAGCGTTTCGAACGCACAGCAAACGCCTGGCCCCGGCGCGAAGCCCGCCACGGTCATGCCGGACGCAATTCAAGTTCCCACCGCCGCGCAGCCTTCCGAACATTTCGACGCGGATGCCGCGACCAACGCCTACCTCGCGGAAATTCCCGCCAGCGCGCGCGCGCGTTCCGACGCTTACTTCGAGGGCGGTTACTGGCTGATCCTCTGGGATTTTCTCTATGGTGCAGCTGTGTATCTTTTTTTGCTCCATTTTGGCTGGTCCGCAGCAATGAGGAACTTCGCCGAACGCATAACGCGCTTCAAGCCATTGCAGACGTTCATCTATTGGTGGGAGTTTCTGATTGTCACGACGATCCTGGGCGCTCCTCTTGAACTCTACGAGGGCTATTTCCGTGAGCGGCAGTACGGGTTAGCGACACAGACGCTTGTCCCCTGGCTCGGCGACCAACTGATCATTCTGCTTGTGAATCTCTTACTCGGCGGAGTCGTTGCGATGGTGCTTTTCGGCGTTGTCCGCCGCCTGCCGCGGACATGGTGGATCTGGGGCGCCGGAGTTTCCATCGTGTTTCTGATTTTCTTCATAATGATTGCGCCGGTCTTCATCTTCCCGCTCCTCAATAAATATACGGTGCTCGAAGATCCGCGGATCACTCAGCCCATCTTGAGCCTTGCGCGCGCCAATGGGATCCCCGCGCAGAAGGTCTACCAGATGGATGCCTCGCGCCAGACCACGCGCATGAGTGCAAACGTCAGCGGCTTCGGCCGAACCATGCGCATCACCCTCAACGACAACCTGCTACGCCGCGGATCGCCCGAAGAAATTCAGGCGGTGATGGGCCATGAGATGGGCCATTACGTTCTCCACCACATCGCCAAAGACATTCTCTACTTCTCTGTTGTCACCGTGATTTTCTTCGCCTTCCTGCGCTGGTCACTCGAACGCGCCCTGGCTCGCTGGGGAGAACGCTGGCAGGCGCGCGGAATTGGGGACACGGCCGTGCTTCCACTGGTCTTCCTTTTGGGTTCGCTCTCTGCCTTCGTATGCACGCCATTCTTTAACACGCACATCCGCACGAACGAACACGAAGCCGATATGTACGGCCTGAACGCCAGCCGGCAGCCCGACGGCTTCGCGCAGGCTGCCATTCACCTCGGCGAGTATCGCAAGATGAATCCGGGCCCCATCGAAGAATGGATCTTCTTCGACCATCCCAGCGGCCGGATTCGGATCCACGACGCGATGCGCTGGAAGGCAGAAAACTTGCAGCTTTTCATTCCGAAGCCAAATCGTTAGCTCGGGCAGCGTCACCCTCCTGCCGAAGAGAAGCGAAATCAGCAGGAGCTAGAATGACGCGGCCACCTTCCAGCCGCAAAATCGGTTAGAATCGCGGATATGGCTGCCACGGCCATTCCCATCGACACGCTTCCTTCGATCAACCCGGCTACGGGCGAAGTGCTCGCGCATTTTGAGAGAACGCCAGTGTCACTGCTGCCGGAGATCGTTTCCCGCGCGCGAGTTGCCCAGGGTGCGTGGGCGAAGCTCCCGATCCGCGATCGCTGCGCGAAGTTGCGCGGGCTTCGCGAATGCATCATGGCCTCGCGAAACGAATTGGCGGACGCCGTTGTGCGCGAATCTGGCAAACCTCGCGTCGAAGCCCTCTTTGCGGATATTTTCGTGGCCCTCGATTCGGCAGAATACTGGTCCAGGAACGCCGCGAGCGTTCTTCGCACACGGCGTGTCCCGCATCACAGCACCGCCGCGAAAGCCAAACACGGCTATTTGGTCTACGATCCTCTCGGCGTCATCGCCATCATCTCTTCGTGGAACTACCCGCTGGCGATCCCCCTCAGCCAAATCATTCCGGCGGTCGCCGCAGGAAATGCAGTGGTATGCAAGACCAGCGACTTCACGCCACAATGCGGTGCGATGATCGAGAGACTTTTCATCGACGCAGGTTTCCCAGGAAATCTCGTCACCGTTGTCCAGGGTGGTGGGGAAGTCGGCCAGGCCTTGATCGAAGCGTCGCCGGACAAAGTGCTCTTTACCGGAAGCGTGGCGACCGGCCGCCGCGTTGCCGAAGCTTGCGCAAAAAAACTAATCCCCTCCGTGCTCGAACTTGGCGGCAAGGATGCCATGATCGTTCTTGCGGATGCGGACCTGGAGGTGGCCTCCAGCGCGGCCGTCTGGGGCAGCTACACGAACTGCGGGCAGGTATGCCTTTCCGTGGAGCGGTTGTTCGTCGAGCAGACCGCCGCGGAAAAATTCATGGCGCTCTG
>Ga0137418_10002916_pt1 | contig 15666 bp, 16 predicted proteins | sample CZODoug3_1_2_16f_FD_122242 | JGI IMG/M metagenome (GOLD analysis project Ga0137418, IMG submission 122242) | Vadose zone soil fungal communities from Angelo Coast Range Reserve, California, USA - CZODoug3_1_2_16fungal (Hybrid Assembly) | ecosystem: Environmental > Terrestrial > Soil > Vadose... | reverse complement strand
AAGCGGGCGAGCTCCGCCTCCGCGACCGCACCGGGAAAGACCGCCGAAAGCAGATTGACGGGGTACCAGATACCCCGACCACTCACCGCGCCGTAGACCAGGGCGAGGATCGCCATCACGAGGCCGCCGGCGAGGCCGCCGCGGATTCCCGCGGAGACGGGATAGATCTCCACGGGAAGCCATGCCCGGCGGGAGCCGCCGGCGACATGGAGATGGACGACCTCGCGTCGCGTGGTGACCGGCAGGGCAGGCGCCGGCTCGGCCCTCACCTGCTCGTGCGCTTCACGCGGCAGGACCTGGCGGAACCAGCCGACCAGTCCGGCGAGGGCGGCGACGGCGCCGAGCGCGCTCACGGCCGCGCTCGTCGCCAGGCCCCCAAACAGGAGCAGGACTCCGAACGCGAGGACCAGCGGCCAGGGGGTCGGCGCCGGGACCGCCACGACGTCGGGCGAGGTTTCCTGGAGTGGTAGACGGGATTCCACGGACACGAGCGTTCCTCCTCAGCGACCGACGACGTAGACGACCAGGAAGACGGCGATCCAGACGACGTCGACGAAATGCCAATACAGGCCCAAGAGGTCGACGCGCTCGGCATGCTCGCGTTTGACGTGGCCGCCGGCAGTCAGCAGCGCGACGGTCGCGAGCGCGATGAGGCCGACGGTCACATGGAACGCGTGCAGGCCGACGAGGGAGTAGTAAGTGGTTCCGAACAGATTCGTCCGGACCGTCAGCCCTTCGTCGCGAATCAGGTGTCTCCATTCGAGCGCCGTGCCGCCGAGGAAGACCGCCCCGAGCACGATGGTGGCGACCCAGGATCTTGCGAACGAACCGACATCTCCCCGGCGTAGCGCGGCAACCGCGCGGTGGATCGTCCAGCTGCTCGAGAGAAGGCAAGCCGTCAGGAACAGGGGCGCGTGCAGCACGCTCGCGGTCGGGCCGCTGACGCTCTTGCCCGCGTAGAACAGGTACGCGACGATGAAGATGACGAAGATCGCCGCCTCGCTCGCGAAGAGCGAGAACATTCCCACCCGTCCGCGGGAGGGCAGGACCCAACCCGGATTTGCGGTAGCCGTGCTCATTCGTATTTCCAATCGGGATCCTCGGGGTGCTTGAGATCCCAGAGCGGGCGGCGGCTCTTCACCACCGGCACCGACGTGTAGTTGTACTCGGGAGGGGGAGAAGTCGTGGACCACTCCAGCGTCCACGCGTCCCACGGGTCGGTCCCCGCGGGTCGTCCGCGGAAGTAGGACCGGACCAGGTTGAATGCGAAGGCCAGCACGCCCACGGCCTGGAAGACCACGCCGACGGTGGTGAGGAAGTTCCAGGTGTCCCAGCCCCGTCCCGGCTCGTAGGTATAGATGCGCCGGGGCATTCCCAGCAGACCGGGCACGTGCATGGAGTCGAACGTGAGGTGGAAGCCGATGACGAAGAGCCAGAAGTGCAGTTTCGCGAGCGCCTCGCTGTACATCCGGCCCGTGACCTTCGGGTACCAGTAATAGAAAGCCGCGAAGATGCAGAACAGGATTCCCCCGACGATCACGTAATGGAAATGGGCGACCACGAAGTAGGAGTTGCCGAGCTGCCAGTCGAAGGGGGCGGAGGCCTGCATCACTCCGGTCAACCCCGCGATCAGGAACTGGAAGAGGAACGCGATACAAAAGAGCATCGGCGCCTTGAAGTAGATCTTTCCTCCCCACATCGTGGCCAGCCAGTTGAAGATCTTGATCCCCGTCGGCACCGCGATCAGCATCGTGGTCAGGACGAAGAAGGTGTTCCCCGCCGACGTCATTCCGATGGTGAACATGTGGTGCGCCCACACGCTCATGCTGATGAACCCGATTCCGACCGTCGCGGCGACCATCACCGGGTACCCGAACAAGGGCTTGCGCGAGAAGACCGGGATGATCTCGGAGGCGAAGGCGAAGGCGGGGATGACGAGCACGTAGACCTCGGGATGGCCGAACACCCAGAAGAAGTGCATCCAGAGGACGGCGGAGCCGCCGGCCTGGGTGTCGAAGAAGTGTCCGCCGAGGTACCGGTCGACGAGCAGCATGATCTGGGCGGCGGTGAGCGGGCTGACCGCCAGGATCACCAGCCCGGCCATGACCAGGTTCAGCCAGACGAGCAGGGGCATCTTCCCCAGCGTCATTCCGGGGCAGCGCATCGAAACGATGGTGGCGATGATGTTGATCGCGGTGCCGATGCTGCCGAACCCCGAAACGAGGAGCGCGATGGTCCAGTAATCCGTGCTGTGCCCGGGTGAGAACGTCTTCGCGGTCAGAGGCGCGTAGGCGAACCAGCCGACGTCCGGAGCCGTCCCTGCGCCGTACAGGCCATACCCGCCGACGAAGCTGAAATAGAGGAACAGCCCGCTGAACGCGGTCAGCCAGAAGCTGAAAGCGTTCAGGCGCGGGAACGCCATGTCCCGAGCGCCGATCATCAGCGGGACGAGGTAGTTCGCGAAGCCGAACACCATCGGCATGGCGACGAAGAAGATCATCGTCGTGCCGTGCATGGTGAACATCTGGTTGAACACCTGCGGCGAGACGAAGCCGTTGTGCGGCCGCACCAACTGGAGCCGCATGACGGTCGCCTCGATCCCGCCGATGACCAGGAACAGGAGCCCGTACCCGACGTAGAGAATGCCGAGCCGTTTGTGATCGACGGTCGTCACCCACGCGTGGAGCCTGTCCACCAGCGGCCGCGGCTTGGCTTCCGCGTCGATCCATCCCACGTCAGTCGTAGCCAATTCGGGTCTCCTCGTGGCTCATTGCAAGCTCGACAGATACGCGGTGACGTCGTCCAGTTGCGATTCGCTCAGCCCCATCGGCGGCATGAGCGAGCCCGGCTTGAAGTCGCCGGGACTTCGAATCCACGCGCGCAGGTTCTCGGGCGTGTTGCTGGCGACACCGGCGCCGAGGGTCTCGCGGGACATCAGGTGCGTGAGGTCGGGGCCGAACCTGCCGTTCGCCGGCGTTCCCGAGACCGTGTGGCAGTTGATGCAGGCCGTGCGCTCGAACACCCTGCGTCCTTCAGTGACCCGTCCGTCGTCGCGCGCCGCCGCGGCTTGCTGGCGGGCCCAACGATCGAAGTCCTCGCGCGAGTCGACGTACACGCGCAGGAGCATCTTCGCGTGCTGTGTTCCGCAGTACTGCGCGCACTGGCCGAGGTATAGACCGGTCTGTTGGGGCTCGATCCACATCCGGTTCGGGTGGTTCGGGATCAGGTCGGTCTTCCCGGCCAGCCGCGGCACCCAGAAGCTGTGATCCGTGTCGGCGGAGAGCAGGTTGAGAAACGTCCGCGTGCCCACCGGCACATGAAGCTCGTTCGCGGTGACGATCTTCAGGCCCGGATATCGATATTCCCACCAGAACTGGTGACCGACGACGGTCAGCTCCAGCGAGTCCTTCGTGGGCCTCGCGTCCTGGACGGCGAAGACGACCCGCGCGGAGGCGAGGAAGAGGACCAGGACGATGATCACCGGAGGAATGGTCCAGGCCAGCCCGATCTCCAGGCTTCCGTAGACCTGCGCGGGCTCGCGCCCGTCGTCGTCGTCGCACCTCCTGCGGTACCTCACCACCGAGTAGACGAGCAGCGCCGTTACCACGACGAAGATGGCGGCGGCGATCGCGAGTACGAGGATGGAGAGCTCGAAGATCGACTGCGCGGGCGTGGAGAGCGGAGCGAAGATGCTCGTCGGGTTCATCGCGAATGCTCCACCTTGGCTCGCATGTCGGGTGCCGTTTGCACGGCCCGTGCCTGGCAGCCTCAGCCTCCTTTTCGCCAATGAAGCTCGGTGGACCGCCGCGCAGGACGCCAGCACCGTCCGGCATCCCGGCGCGCGTGTCGGCGATCCCGGCGGTGGTGGTCAGGGCATCTTCGCCATCTGCGTCGCTTCCGCGACGGAGTGGGCCATCTGCTGCCCAAATTTCACGACCGCCCTTTGCATCGCGCCGACCAGCGCGTCGTAACCGGCGCCGTCGATCTTCTCCGTGACGGTGGCTTCCCTCACGCCGAGCGACTCTTCCTTCCCCACGCCCTGCGCGATCAGCTCCCATCGCCCTTGCAAGACGACCGATTGCCCGGGGACGCCGTCGAAGCGCGAGACGCTGACCGCCGCGCGCCAGGTGGTGCCGGCGCCGGAAAGGATGGCCGATCTCCAGGGCGCGACCGCCACGTGCTGCGACCCGAGGCGATCGGCGAGGGTCGAGACCAGCGAGGCGGTGATCTCCCTGTCGAGCGAGGAACCCCAGCGGTCGAACTCCGCGACCACGAGCTCGTTGGCGCCGGTGCGGGTGACGATCTGCGGACGGTCGATGGAGTCCGGGATCTCGACGGGCCCGATCGCCAGCGTCGCGTCGGTTGCGGTCGAACCAGGACCGTCCCTGATCTGAAGGGGCGCCAGCGTGTAGAACCGGGCCGGTCGCGAGCTCCCCAGACAGCCCGCCAACCCAAGGGACATCGCGCAGGCGAACAGCGGCGGCAAGCGGACATGGCTCATCCGGTCACCTCTTTCCCTTCAGCACGGCTTCCGGGTGGAGCTCGAGGTACTCGGCCAGCGAACGCACGGAACGCGCGGCTCCGTCGAGATCCCCGAGTGTCTTCGTCAGGTCGTACCCCACGTTGGCGTTCTGTGCGGCGACCTTCTGGTACGAACTCAGGGTCGACCGCATCTGGTCCAGGGAATCGCCAGCCTTCTTCATCGTCTCGGTGATGCTGTCCGCGATTTCCGCCGATCGTCCTTCGTTCAAGGACAGCGTCTTCTCCGCTTGCCTGAAGGTGCGCCGGGCGGCGTCCGACGTGGACGTCAGGCTCGCCACCAAAGGCTTCACCTCCGTGGCAACCCCGCGGATGAGCGCGTCGAGATCGCGCAGGCTCTGCTGCGCCGCGGGAGAATTGACCAGGCGCTCGATCCCGTCGGTCACGGTCATGATTTTCTCGGGGAGCTTCTGCAGCATCTGGACGATCTGGTCCTGCAGCGAGGGGATGGTGGGGATCTCCGGAACCCGGGGATCGAGCCCGACCAGCGTGGTGGGCTTGTCGGGGTAGAAATCGATGTTGATGTACAGCTGCCGGGTGATGAAGCTCTCGATGTCGAGCTGCGCCTTGAGCCCCTTCTCCAGCAGCGGTTGGTAGAACTGGTTCGGGGAAGGTTCAGCGGACGCCTTGTCCCTGCCCGTGACGATGAAACTCTTTCGGTCGAACTCGATGTAGACGGGGATGGTGATGTCCAGGGTCTTCGGATCGAACACCGCGGCGATCTTGGTGACCTGTCCGACCTTGACCCCCCTGAACTCGACGGGAGAGCCGACCGACAGGCCCGTGATCGAGCCCGAGAAGAACATCACGAATGTCGTTCGCTTCTGGAAGAACCTTCCGGACCCGAAGACCGTGATGCCGGCCGCGGCCAACGCCACCGCGCCCACCACGAATGCTCCGATCAGCGTCTTTCCCGCTTGTCTAGCCACGGCCCGCCTCCTCGCCGCGGGTGAGGAAAGCAAGCACCCGCGGGTCTTTTGAGTCGGCCAGGAGCTGCCTCGGGTTGCCCGAGGCGATCATCGTCTTGCTCTCGCCGTCGAGGAACACCGAGTTGTTTCCGATGGCGAAAATGCTCGAGAGCTCGTGCGTCACCACCACGATGGTGGCGCGGAGGCTGTCGCGCAGGTCGAGGATCAGATCGTCGAGCCTCCGCGCGCTCACCGGATCGAGCCCGGCCGACGGCTCGTCGAAGAAGAGGATGTCCGGATCGAGCGCCATGGCGCGCGCCAACCCGGCGCGTTTGGTCATGCCGCCGCTGATCTCCGAGGGGTAGTAGTCCTCGAAGCCGGAGAGGCCCACCAGCGCGAGCTTGAGCGAGGCCAGCGCGGAGATCTCCTCGGCAGAAGCCGCGGCGTACTCTTGCAGCGGCAGGGCCACGTTCTCCGCCAGGGTCATCGAGCTCCAGAGCGCCCCACCCTGGTAGAGCAGTCCGAAGCGCCGCAGCAGGCGCTCGCGTTCCGGCGGCGGCATCTCCCAGAAACCGGCGCTGGTCCCTTGGTAGAAGATGGTCCCCCGGGCAGGCTCCTGGAGCCCGACCAGGTGCCGCAGCAGCGTGCTCTTTCCGCTGCCGCTCCCTCCCATGATGATGAAGATGTCGCGCTCGTTCACGGTGAAGCTCAGGTCTCGCATCACGACCGATTCGCCGTACGCCAGGGTGAGGCCGCTCACCGTGATCTTCGGGCGCGTCTCGAACGCCCCGCCGCCGCGCTGTTCAAATGCCGAGGACATAGGAGATGGCCGTGATGATCGCGGTCGCCACCACGATGCTGACGATGCCGGTGACCACCGCGGAGGTGGTGGCCTCGCCGACGGCGGAGGCGCTGCGCCCGCTGCGGATGCCGCGCAGGCATCCGGTGAGCGCCACCAGCACGCCGAAGACGGCGCTCATGAAGAGGCCGAGGAACAGGTCGTTGAGGCGGACGGCGTGCTTCGTCTCGAGGAGGTACTGCGTCGGGCTGAGGTCGAGCATCGAGCCTGCCACCACCATCCCGCCGAGGATCCCTGCCAGATCGGCGTAGAGGCAGAGCAAAGGCATCATCAGGCAGAGCGCGAGCAAGCGGGGAAGGACGAGGAAGTCCATGGGCGGAATTCCCAGCGTCCGCAGGGCGTCGATCTCCCCGTTTGCCTCCATGGTGCCGAGCTGCGCCGCGAAGGAAGCGCCGGTGCGGCCGGTGACGATGATGCCGGTCATGATGGGCGCGATGTCCCGGAGCATCCCGATGCCCACCAGGTCCGCGACGTAGATCTGCGCCCCGAACCTCCGGAGCTGGATGGCGCCGACGAACGCCAGGATGAGTCCGACCAGAAGATTGATGAGCGCGACGATGGAGAGCGACCGCGCGCCGCAATCCTGGACGGCGAGCAGGAGGTCGGACCGCCGGAACCGGGCCTTTCCCGCGAAGAGGCGGAGCAGCGAAAGGCACGCCTCGCCGATGAAGCCGAGCGTCTCGCCAAATCCGATCCCCCAGGCGATGGCAGCGCCGCCGACGCGCGCGAAGATGGCCTCCGGCTCCGGGATGCGGCGGCCGGATCTCGAGGGCACCGCGGTGGCCAGCGCGAGGAGTCGCCTCACGCCTTCGGGCAGCCCGAGCCGATCGGCTTCGACACCGAGTTGCGCGCAACGCGACAGCACCGCCAAGAGAAAGGTGAGCAGTCCGCTGTCCCAGCCGGCGAGGACACCCGTTTCGAAGATCACCCTTCTCGGAAGAGGAGGTCTTTCGATCTCTTCGATGACTGCCTTGGGCGCGGGAAGGCCACGCGCCAGCGTCCAGTCTCCGCCCAGCGCGACGCGCAGCGTACCGTCGGGTCCTCGCGTGTAGCTCAGATCGACTTGCTCCATCGGACGGGGCAGTTCCCTTTGGGTCCGGTCGGACGCAGACACGCCACCGTCCACGTAACCTCCTTGTGCCCGGGGAATCCCGGTCATCGCAGGGACAGAAGCAGGATGCGGGCCAGTGCGCGGCGCGGGTCCTGCACCCCTCGTGTCACGCCTCCGAGGCATCCGGATCGGGCGCCAGCGCCATCCGCGATCCCGACGCGTCTGTCGGCGATTCCGCCAGGCTCGCGCTCGAAGTTCGCCTACGGCATCCGCATTGCAGGACCCCTAGCCACATGTCGAACAATCGCTTGACCGACGAAGCCGAAGTGTCCGCCGACTGCAAGCATCCCGAGCCGGAGTACCTGGGCGAGAACCGGGGCGTGAAGTTTCTGCGTTGCGACGTGTGCTCGAGAGTGTACGTTCTCCAGGAAGGACGCGTTTGGGCGATCCCCACTGTCGTGCGCAGCCCCCAGGGTTGATGCGCGCTCTGGCGCGGGCATGGCTGCAAATCCCAACGCCCGGATTTGCTGGCACGACGGCTGCACCGCTCGCGACGCGAATGGAGGATCGGATGCACGACGACCAATCGAAGAATGGAGCGCCCGAGAAGGCCCCGCAGACGACCACGACCGATTCGGGCATTCCCGCGGCCAGCGACGAACATTCGCTCACCGTGGGGGCCGACGGGCCGATCGTCCTGCACGATCACTACGTCGTCCAGAAGATGCAGGCGTTCAACCGCGAGCGCGTACCCGAGCGGGTCGTCCACGCCAAGGGCGGAGGCGCCTTCGGCTACTTCGAAGTCAGCGCCGACGTCAGCGAATGGACCCGGGCCGCTTTCCTCGCCAAGGTCGGCAAGCGCACGCCGGTCCTGGCCCGCTTCTCGACCGTGGCGGGCGAGCAAGGCTACGCGGACACCGATCGCGACCCGCGCGGGTTCGCCCTCAAGTTCTACACGGAGGAGGGGAACTACGATCTGGTCGGCAACAACACGCCGGTGTTCTTCGTCCGCGACCCGACCCGGTTCCAGGACTTCATCCACTCCCAGAAGCGCATGCCCGATACGGGACTGCGGAGCAACAACGCGCAGTGGGACTTCTGGTCGCTCTGCCCGGAGTCCCTCCACCAGGTGGCCATCCTCATGTCCGATCGGGGGACGCCGCGCACCTGGCGCAACATGAACGGCTACGGCAGCCATACGTTCATGTGGATCAACGAGGAGGGCAAGCGGTTCTGGGTGAAGTACCACTTCAAGACGGAGCAGGGCATCCAGAGCTTCAGCGCTGCCGAGGCGAAGCTGATGAAGGCGGAGGATCCGGATTACCACCGCCGCGATCTCCATCAGGCGATCGCCAGGAAGAGCTACCCGGTCTGGCGGCTGGAGATGCAGATCATGCCGTTCGAGGGCGCGGCGACGTACCGGTTCAATCCCTTCGATCTCACCAAGGTGTGGCCGCACCGCGACTACCCGCCCATCACCGTCGGACACCTGGTCCTCGACCGCAATCCGGAGAACTTCTTCGCGCAGATCGAGCAGGCGGCGTTCTCGCCGGCGAACATGGTCCCCGGCATCGGCGCCAGTCCGGATCGGATGCTGCTCGGGCGCATCTTCAGCTACCACGACACGCACCTGCACCGGATCGGGACCAACTACCAGCAGCTCCCCGTGAATAGCCCGCGCAGCGCCGTGAACTCCTACAACAAGGACGGCGCGATGCGCTACGAGCACAGCGGCGACCAGCCGGTCTATGCGCCGAACAGCCATGGCGGACCGAAGGCCGATTCCGTCCGATTTGGCGACCCGGGCTGGCACGTCGAAGGCGAGGAGATCGTGCGCACCGCGGCCGCGCTGCACCCGGAGGACGACGATTTCATCCAGGCGGGCAATCTCTACCGCGACGTGATGACGGAGACCGACCGCGACCACCTGGTGGCCAACCTGGTCGCGCATCTGGGCGACGGCGTCGAGCGCACCGTCCAGGAGCGGGCGATCGCCCTCTGGCAGCAGGTGGATGCGGACCTCGGAAGGCGCGTCGGCGGGGGGCTCGGGCTGGTCATCCCCGAACGCGTCCGCATTCCCGGCTGAGTTTCCCCGAATGCGGGCGCAGCGCCGGATCCGAGGCGGCAACATCCGTGATCCCGTCGCGATCGTCGCCGATTCCGGCAGACCGGCGGGACAACTCTCCGGCGGCGCCTTGGCACGCTTCATGAAGTCGCCGGTGGCCATGCATTGCCCGTCGCTCAACGTCTTCGGCACGTTCTTCCCGTCCTGGATGTTGTGCGCCTTGATCGGCATCGCGGGAACGATCGTCGCTTTCAAAGTGGTTTCCGCCCTCCACGCCAGTGGGATCGTACGCCTGCCGCTGGTCTTCTATCCGTGCGTCGCGCTCGCCATCACCTCGCTCGTCTGGCTCGGTTGGTACGGACACTAGATGGACTCCGGGGTGGCGGAAAAGCTGAGACGGGCGGGAACGCGGGTGGTCCTGCCGCTCTCGGTGCTCGTGGCCGCCGGACTCGCGGTCCTCGTCCTGCGTCGTCTCGACGTGCGGCCGCGCACGACGGACGCGATCGTCACCGCCAACACCATCCAGGTGGTCCCGGAAGTCGCCGGCCTGATCGCTACCCTCAACGTGAAGGACGACGCCGTGGTTCGCAAAGGCGACGTGCTCTTCACCATCGATCAGGAGCGGTACCTGCTCGCGCTTGCCCAGGCAAAAGCGCAGGTCCGCGCGCTCGAGGCGCAGATCGATCTCACCAACCGGACCGTCTCCTCGCAGGTGACCGGCGTCTCGGTCGCGCAGGCGAATGCGGAGGCGGCCAGAGCGCGTCTCAAGCAAGCGAGCGACACGCTCATCCGCATGGAGCCGCTCCTACCCGACGGCTATGTCACGCACGAACAGGTCGATCTGGCGCGGACCGCGCGCGACACGGCTGCGAGCGGGCTGATGGGTGCGCTGAACGCGACGAGGCAGGTGCGCCAGGCCGTCGGCGATTCCAACGCGCTGGTCGCGCAACTCGAGGGAGCGCGCGCGCTGGTCGGCCTCGCCGAGCGCGATCTGCGGAACACGGTCGTTCGCGCGCCCTTCGCTGGACGGATCGTAGGGGTGACGACGTCCGTCGGCCAGATGGTCGGCCCGGTCAAGGCGCTGTTCACGCTGATCGACACCTCGCAATGGTTCATCGTCGCCGACTTCCGCGAGACGGAGCTCCGGACGATCCGCCCCGGGGATCGCGTGATCGGCTACGTCATGAGCGCCCCCGGGGTGCATCTCGGCGGGTCCGTGGAAAGCATCGGATCCGCGGTGGCCGAGCTCGACAACCTCAGCATCGCCGGCGTGCCGCCCGTCCAGCGCGACCTCAACTGGATCCGCATCGCGCAGCGGTTTCCCATCCGGATCGCCCTCACCAATCCTCCCGAGGAGTTGATGCGCATCGGCGCCTCGGCGGTCGTGGTCGTGCAACATGATGGAAGCTAGCGCGGTCGCGCAGGTCGAACCCGCGGGCGGTCGCTCGGTCCGCGCGGTGATGCTCCTGCGCGACGAGCTCACGCTGACGCCGGATCGCTGGGCGCGCATGCTGCGGATGACGGCGCTCGTCACGATCGTGGTCGTCGTTTCGAATGCGCTGCGCGTTCCGAATCTCGCGCTCTCCGCGTACATGATCTTCTTCTTCTCGAGGTCGGACGTGGTGGCCACCGTCCGGACAGGGATCGCGGGCGTCGTCGGCCTCACGCTCGTCCTCACGCTGGCGTTCGTCGTGTATTCGGTGACGTTCGGCGAGCCCGCCCTGAGGCTGCTCGCGATGGGCTGCGCCATCTTCGCGGGCTTCTATCTGGTGCGCTCTTCGCCGCCGCTGGGGCCGCTCGGCCTCCTGATCGGCCTCGCGATCGGCTATGCCCTTGCGCTCGTCGATTCCGATGCCTCTCCGGAGAAGCTGACCCGGGGGGTGTTGCTGTGGCTCTGGGTCGTCATCTCGTATCCGGTCGCGCTGCTGGTCGTGTCGGATCTCGCACTGGGTCGGAGGCCGGAGGAGCTCTTTCGTAAAGGCGTCTCCGCCCGCTTGGCGGCAGCGGGCGCGTTTCTTGCGGGCGCTCCCGGCGACGGCGGCGCGGCCCGTCGAGCGTTCGAACGGCTCGAACGGATGGGGACGGGAGACATCTCCTCCTACACCCAGGCTGGTCCCGCGGCGGCCGCGGGTACGCGGACCCGATTGCTGGCGCAGGTCGATCTCCTGTTCCTGCTTCTGCGCGAGCTTCCATCCGACGCCAAGAACGTCCCCGCGCTAGCGAAAGCCCTGGTCGCAGCCGGCGAGGCTTGTCGCGCTGCCAGCGACGCGCTGCTCGCGGATGGGCCCGTTCTGCAGGACGGCTTGACGAATTGGGAGCGCGAGTTGCCCGGCCGGGCCGACCTGCCCGCGGGTGTGCTCGCGGTGGTCCTGCCGCTTCTGGCCTGCGTGAGAGACATCGGTTCGTGCCTGCTGGAGTTGCGCGATTCGCCTTCCGGAGCGAGCAGTCCAAAGCCAGGTGCCGAAGCGGCGAAGGCGGCACCGCCGAACCGGACCGAAGCCGTCCAGTTCGCGCTCAAGGTGACGCTCGCCTCGATGGCGGCGTACATCCTGTACACGAGCCTCGATTGGTCGGGCATCCACACCGCGATGCTGACCTGCTTCATCGTCGCCCTGGACAGCGCCGGTGCGACGATCCACAAGCTCACGCTGCGGATCGCCGGCGCCCTCATCGGCGCGGGCCTCGGCATCGCGTCGATCGTCTTCGTACTCCCCCAGCTGGAGACCGTAGGCGGCCTTGCGCTCCTCGTCGCGGCGGTGACGCTGTTCGCAGCGTGGATCGCGACATCCCGCGAAACGATCTCCTACGCAGGCTGGCAGATCGCTTTCGCCTTCTATCTCACCGTCCTGCAAGGCTTCTCGCGAACTTCCAAGATGGTCGTCGGGCGCGATCGAGTGATTGGGATCCTGGTGGGCAACCTGATCATGTCGCTCGTGTTCACGACGCTATGGCCGGTCTGGAGCAGGACGGCCATCAGACGGACGCTCGGGCGCGCCCTGCAGTCTCTCGCCGATGCGCTCCGGCTCGAACCGGGGCGCGCCGTGGAAGCGGAGCTCGCCTTTCGCGCCGAGCTCCAGAAAGTGAAGCAATCCGAGGTCCTCGAGACCTTCGAGCGCCGCGAGGGCGATCCTTTGCCCTCCGTCCGCACGATCGAGTCGCTCTTCGTGCCGATTCATGCGCTGAGCCATCGACCGATCGACCCGAGCAGGGTCTCCCAGTCCGATGGCGCCGCACTTCGCGAGGCCGGCGAGACAGCTGCGAGGTGGCTTTCGGATGCCGCTGCCGCGATCCCGGCGCTCAGGCCCATTCCGCCATTCCAGGCGCCCGCCAGCCTGCCCGGCGTCGAAAGCGAGCCCGAGGCGCGGCTCCGGGCGAGGTGGTTGGAGCTTCTCGACGATCGAATCGCGCGTGCGGCGGCGCAAAGCCGCACCGCGGCGGACGCGGAGGCGACGTCGTGACCCGTCGCGCCGCTGGAGCTTGCGCTCTGCTGTCGTTCGCTTGCGCCACCTCGTACATCAGCCGCGCGCCGCCTTCGCCCGATTCGGCGTTGCGATCTCCGTCCGGCGACGCGCACGACTTCTCGCTCGCACCGCATCCGTCGCTGCCTGTCCAGACCGAGGCAGCCACGATCGACGCGGAACGCGCCTACCGCCTGCCGGATCTCATCGACGTCGCGGAATCGAACAATCCCGACACACGCATCGAATGGGAGAAAGCCCGGCAGGCAGCTCTCGCCGTCGGACTTGCCAGCTCGGAGTATCTGCCGACCATCTCCGCCCTGGCGCTGGGTGGATATCGCCGCACGTGGTTTCAAGTTCCGACCCTGAGCAACTCGGCCGTGACCGTCAGTCCCTCCGAGTTCCTCCCGGGCGTGTCCTTTCCCTTGCCCGCCGTGACCGGGTCGAAACACGTCGCCGTCGACTCGTTCGACGTGCTTCCTTTTCTCGCGATTCGCTGGCAATTCCTCGATTTCGGGCGAAGCGCCGGCGTGGAGGCGGCCGAGCACGCCTCGGACGCCGCGAACGTGTCCTTCACCGCGGCCCACCAGAAGGTCGTCTTCGAGGTCACCCGGGCATATCTCCGCCTGAGCGCCGCGCGCGCGCAGACCGCGGTCGCGCGCGACGCGCTCGAGCGGACCCGCGCGATCGCGAGAGCCGCCGAAGCTCGCCGAGGGCGCGGCCTGGCCACCACGGTCGAAGTCGTCGAGTCGCGCCGGGAAGTCGCGCAAGGCGAATACAGCCTGGCGCAGGCGCAGGCCGGCGAGGTGGCCGTCTACACCGCGCTGCTCGCGACGCTGGGGCTGGATCCACTCACGAAGTTGAACGTCGCCACCACCTCCAGCAGGGAGCTCCCGGAACGCCTCGATCGCGACGTCGATTCGTACTTGCGCGCCGCGCTGCGCACGCGCCCAGACCTGCAAGCGGCGCTCGCCATGCGCTCGTCCGCCCAGGCGTTGGTCGGAAAGAGCCAGGCTTCGTTCCTGCCCCGCATGAGCGTGACCGGAGCGGCCGGCGTGGGCTGGCTCGGAGCGAAGGCGGAAGGCGCGCCCTGGGCGACCGCGACGTTGCCCAATGTGGCGGCCCTGATGACCTTCGAATGGACCCTGTTCGACTTCGGCGTCCGGGAAGCCCACACGGAGATCGCGCGCTCGCGCAGCAACGAGGCCCAGCAGGTCGTCGAGAAGCTGCACCGGCAGGCCACGCAGGAAGTGGTTTCCGCCTACGACGAGGTCAACGCCAACCTCGCCCGGTTCAAGGCGGCATCCTCGCTCGAACGGACCGCCGCTGTCGCCGAGGACGCCGTCACGAAGTCGTACGCAAACGGCCTCTCGACGCTCACCGATACGTTGAGCGCGCAGAAGGCGCGTTCGCTGGCGTCGGCGGGCAAGGAGCAGGCGTTTTCGGAAGCACTCATTTCCGCAACCGCGCTCGTATTCGCTTCGGGGCAGCTTGGGTCCGCCGACGCGGTTCCGGACTTCCGCAAGTGATGCGAGCACGTTCCGAAGGCGGGTACGCTCGCTGACCACCGGCATCGGATGGTGGAGTCGCATCCCCGCGGGGAAGGCTGACCGGGCTCGAGCAATCATCGAGACGGGCGGGCCGCCACGGCACAGATCGCCGACACGAGGCCTAAGCAGGCCGGGGGGAGGACGAGGGAGTGGCGAACCAACCACGCTCCTGCCGCCGCGCCGCCGAACATCAACGCGACCGACGATGCGCGCCTGGTCCACCCTGGATTCGAGCCGCCGGCCAGCGATGAATCGGCAGCGAGGCCGGTGATCGTCAGCGTGAGCACGGTGGTGGTCAGGTCGTGTTGCGCCAGCTTTCGGACCACCTCATTGCGGATGCCCATCGCAACGGCCGTCAGGACGATCAGGCCATAGAGACGACCCGGATCCCGCAGGAGATCCTCGCTGCCACCTGCCGCGACGGCCGCGGCGCAGAGCAGCAGCAGCGCTTCGACGCCGAACGCAGTGCTCGCCCAGCCGAGTCGTGGCCGGGTCTCGGCGCGCGCCACCATCCGGCCGGCGTCCGAGAGGTAGGCCTTGGCATGTGCGGCGACGAGCGGCGCGTCCTGAAGACCGTGATCCTGCGCCACTACCCTGAACTCGCCGACACCGGCCTGGCCAACATCAAGAACGCGTTCGAGCCGTGGGACGAAGGGCCGAAGCTGGATCCCGAGCGTCATCCGCTGCGCGCGTGGGACTGCGAATTGAAGCACGACCCCTGGCGCGGCGACGCGTACCGCCATGCCTGAGCATCTCCGGAGGCGCAAATGCTGAGATGGTTTCTGCGACGCGGGTTTTGGGACTTTATAACCTGGGCTAAGTTCAAAGGGGCTAAGCCGGTCGACATCCCAACGCCGCGGGCTGGGTCGCAACGCATTAGTCCGAAGCCGATGGGCGAGGCGATTCCCGACGTGCCGCTAGACAAGGTTATGGTTTGTCCGCCCGCCGACATCCCGGGGGATGAACGCTCATGGCACAGCATCGTCTATCGGGCTCAGGTATGGGCGTACAAGATCTACTCACCGATGAAGAATACCGCACCATTCGCGGTGTTTTTAAGAAACTGGGATCGGCAAAATCAGTGCGCACCATCCGAGAGTATCGAAATGAAATTGCTCACAGGGGGCTCCCCGCAGTTGACTATGCTGGCTTCTCGCCGGCGTTCAAGTTTCCCAAAAAACACGGCCGGGGCACGTCGCTCGGTGTCGGGGGGAGAGCGAAAGTGAAATACCATTT
>Ga0137418_10002915_pt1 | contig 15666 bp, 14 predicted proteins | sample CZODoug3_1_2_16f_FD_122242 | JGI IMG/M metagenome (GOLD analysis project Ga0137418, IMG submission 122242) | Vadose zone soil fungal communities from Angelo Coast Range Reserve, California, USA - CZODoug3_1_2_16fungal (Hybrid Assembly) | ecosystem: Environmental > Terrestrial > Soil > Vadose... | reverse complement strand
GATGCCGACGAATTCGACTTCGCCTTTTTGGGCGAGATCGCGGTAGACGCGCGCGTGGTTGCGCCCGAAGGCGCCCACGCCGATGGCGGCGGTACGGATTTTTGTGGTCTCTGGCAATCGATTCTCAGATAATCGGAGTAATTTTTGTAAAAACGAGGAACATAAATCCATTTTCGTCTGGAATTCTGTAAACGCCTTGCCCGCCCACGATCTTGTTCATGAGAGAGGCCATTTCCCACCCATCGTTTTCGTCAGCATGCCAAAGATTGTCGGTAAGTTTGTTCCAGCCTCTCTCCTTCCCAATCTGTCTAACCTTTTGGGCAAGTTTGGAGAGCTGTGGATTGATCGTCTCGTTTTCCCAAGACCACAGCCAAGTATTGTTTACAGTAGAGATCGTACCTGCGACTTCAAAATCACATACAAATTTCGCCCTTCCACCTTGTAAGAAAGTAACCTTTCCTGTGCCTTGGTCGTAGTGCCAGCGTTCGCAATTCACAACACCCAACGTCGTCATGTAATGGTCGTTAGCATCCTGTGTCTCATGGAACGCACGATGAACCAAATCGTCAAATTCCTGATTTTCCATTTTTAGTCCGAGACGATAGTTATACCCGCGGCGTCGGCGGCGGTGATGATCTTGTCGCCATCAAGCAGTAAGCATTTGCCCGCGTCTATGGCGAGGCAAGTGGCGCCGGCGGCGGCCATGGTCTCGATGGTTTTCACGCCGATCGCGGGGACGTCGAAGCGCATATCCTGTTTCGGCTTGGCGACTTTGACGACGGTGAGAGCGCGGGAGAGAAAAGCAGGTCCCTCGACTGCGCTCACCTGCGGCTCGCTCCGCTCGGGATGACGAAGTGAGGAGCGCATGATGGTGCCGGCGCGCTCGATAGTGTCGTCCGTGCCTTCCATGGCTTCGACGGCGACGCAGGCGGACTCGGCGATAACCACGGTCTGGCCGATATCGTAGTGGGCGATGTGGCGGGCGACGTCGCGTCCGTAGGCAATGTTCTTCTTCTCATCCTCGGTGGGCGCACGTTTCGTCAGGACGCCGGACTTGGCGAGCAGCGGCTCGAGGAACTCGGTCGAGTGCATCAGGTGGATGCCTTCGTCTTCGAGCGCCTTGGCGACCGCGCCGATGAGGGAGTCAGTATTGCGGGTTCCGAGCGAGAGCAGTAACTTGGCCAAACGCCAGTCTGGGCGGATGCTGCTGAAGATCTGCTTGTGCTTCACTTGGCCGGCCATGAGAGCGCGGGTGATACCTTCCGCCTTGAAGGTATCGATCAGTTTGGAAAGTTCGCCGAGAGAGAGCCAGTGGACCTTGGTCCCGTTGTTCTCGATGGCTGGATCGGTCTCCTCTTTAATGGCCGCGACAATGACCTCATTCCCCTGGGCACGCGCCGCGTCTAAGACAAGGAAGGGGAAGCGTCCGTTGCCGGCGATGAGGCCAAGTTTGGGGCGGGAAGGCACGGGCAACAGTCTAACGGATTTGTGATTGCTGATCGGTGATTTGTGATTGGAAGCTTGGACGATACGTGGCATCAAAGATTGAGAGGTGGTTCCATGAACAATCGTGTGGTGGCCCTTGTCAGTTCAGGACTCTTGTTCCTTGTGTTTGCATGTGGGGCCAAGCATGACGAGAACCTCACGTTCGACGGTCGTCCCGAGGATGCGAAATTTCTGCAGCACTATGAGATCAAGCCCGCGGAGTTGCCAAAGCCGGGTGCAACGCGCAGCTCTGACAACGACCAGCGGATCTACGATCATCCCGCCGGATCGCGACTGCACTTGCCTGCGGGATTCCGAGTTAGCGTGTTTGCCGAGGGCGGATTCGATAATGCTCGCTGGCTGGCGCTGTCGCCGAATGGCGATGTTTTCGTGAGCGATGCGCGCGCAGGCGAGGTCGTGATCCTGCGCGGCGTTGGTGGTGACGGAAAATTCCAGCAACGATTCACCTTCGCCACCGGACTGACGCAACCGTTCGGGATGGCGTTCTGGAAGGACTACCTCTATGTCGCTCAGACGGGCGAGGCGGTGCGCTTCAAATACAAGCCGGGACAGACCAAGGCTGAGGGCAAAGCAGAACACATCGCCGACCTGACTCCCAGCGGTTACCACCAGCATTGGACGCGCGATATCGCTTTCAATCCCGCAGGCGACAAGATGTATGTGACGGTAGGGTCGTCGTCGAATGATTCGCCGGAGAGCGATCCGCGGCGGGCGGCGATATCGGAGTACAACCCGGATGGTTCAGGCCATCGCATTTATGCCAGCGGATTGCGGAATGCAGTCGGCATTGCCTTTGAACCGAAGACGGGGAAACTGTTTGCAACCGTGAACGAGCGCGACGGGCTCGGCGATAATCTTCCGCCTGATTACTTCACCTCGGTTCAGGATGGCGGATTCTACGGATGGCCGTATGCGTACATCGGAAAGAATCCTGATCCCGACAATGGAAGCAAGCGGCCTGACCTGGTGCAGAAGACGATCGTGCCGGATGTGTTGATCCAGGCGCATTCAGCGGCGCTGGGGCTCGCTTTCTATAACGGCAAAATGTTTCCAGCCGACTATCAGGGCGATGCGTTTGTTGCACTGCATGGCTCGTGGAATCGCGCCGAGCCGACGGGATACAAGATCGTGCGCATCCGCATGAAGGACGGTAAGCCGGCCGGGGGCTACGACGATTTCATTACGGGATGGTTTACCGATGGGAAAGTGTGGGGGCGTCCGGTGGGGTTGCTGGTGGCGCAGGATGGGGCGTTGCTGATCGTGGATGATGGAGGGAAGAGGATCTGGCGGATGACGTACGGGAAGTGACGTGGTTGAATCGAGAAAATGAAACGTTCGCGACGGCTGGTTGTAGTGGCAGTCAAAAAGATCCCTCGTCGGGTCAGGATGACACTCGAATATGGATTACTTGATCACGCCGCGCTTGGAATCTTCGATGAATTTCACCAACTGAAGCACGTCTTCGCCGAGGTCGCCTTCGGATTTGATCTTCTCCAGCGCCTGCGACGTATTGAGGCGGGAGTTGAGCAGAGTCTTGAAGGCTTTCTGGATCTGCAGCACGCGTTCCTTGCTGAACCCGCGGCGTTCCAAGCCAATCGAGTTAGCGCCGTAGGCGCGGGCCTCGCGCGAGGCGACGGTCTTGGAAAAAGGGAGAACATCTTTGGTCACGACGGTGCCGCCGCCGATATAGGCATGCGCGCCGACGCGGGTGAACTGGTGCACCGGCGAGAATGCTCCGACCGTCGCCCATTCCTCGATGATGACGTGCCCGGCGAGCGTGGCATTGTTGGCCATGATGACGTGATCGCCGACGAAGCAGTCGTGGGCGATGTGGGAATAAGCCATCAGCAAACAATGGCTGCCGAGCTTGGTGAGTCCGCCGCCGCCGGGGGTGCCGCGATGGATGGTGACACACTCGCGGATATGGTTGTGGTTGCCGATCTCTAGCCGCGTCTTCTCGCCCTTGAATTTCAGGTCTTGCGGCTCCATTCCGATGGAGACGAATGGAAAGATCTTGTTGTGGCTGCCGATCTTGGTGGGGCCGCTGATGGCGACGTGCGAGATGAGATCGTTGTCTTCCCCCAACTCGACTTCCGGACCGATCACGCAATAAGGGCCGATGCGACACGAGGAAGGAATCGTTGCACCGGGGTCAATGATGGCGGTTGCATGCACGTTGGCGGCAGCGGCGGAAGATTTCATGCGGAGCGGCTAACGGCTTTCCGAATTCGCAGGACGATCGATCACGATGCAACTGAGCTCGGCCTCGCAGGCGAGCTGGTCGCCGACATAGGCGGCGCCTTGCATGCGTCCGATGGAGCGGCGGAAGGCGAGCACTTCAACCTCGATGCGGAGCTGATCGCCGGGCGTGACTTGCTTGCGAAACTTGCATTTGTCGATGCCGGTGAACAAAACCAATTTGGAATTGGGCTCGTACTCGCGCATGATCAGCAGGCCACCGGCTTGCGCCATCGCTTCGACCACGAGGACTCCCGGCATGACTGGGTGGCCAGGGAAGTGTCCGGGGAAGAAGGGTTCGTTCATGGTCACGGACTTGATGGCGGTGACCCGCTTGCCTGTCTCGATGGCGACGATGCGATCGATCAGCAGGAACGGGTAGCGATGCGGCAGGATCTGCTGGATCTGATTGATGTCGAGCGTGACCGCTTCAGCAGCGGGTGCGGCGAGGGCGGTATGGGACGAGCCGGGCATGTCGAGAACGAAGATTATACTGCACCCTATGCTTGACGCCCGTGAGCTATTGTCGGCCGCAGAGAACAGCGAAGAAGACATTGTCGCCACCCTGATAGGCCTGGCGGAAATCGAATCGCCCAGCGACAACAAAGATGCCCTCGACCGCATGGCGCAATTCGCGGCCGGCCGGTTCGCCAACCTCGGCGGGCGCGTGACGCTGCATCCGCAGGCTACCGCCGGAGACCATTTGCAGGTGACGTTCGGGGGCCGCGCCCACGTGAAGCCAATCTTACTGCTCGGGCACTTGGATACGGTGTGGCCGCTCGGCACTTTGCGAACCATGCCGGTGCGGGAGAGCGGGGGCAAGCTTTACGGCCCGGGAGCCTTCGACATGAAGGCGGGCGTCGCGATGATGGTGCACGCCATCGCGATGTTGCAGAAGATCCATGGATGGCTGCCGCGGCCGGTGACTGTGCTGCTGGTGTCGGATGAAGAGATCGGGAGCGCGAGTTCACGAGCGATCACAGAGAGGCTGGCAAAAGAACACGCGGCGGTACTGGTACTGGAGCCATCGTTCGGCGCAAAGGGAGCGCTGAAGACAGCGCGCAAAGGGGTCGGCGAATATTCGCTGCGGGTGCAGGGAGTTTCGTCGCACGCCGGGCTCGATTTCGAAAAAGGCCAAAGCGCAGTCCTTGAACTGGCCAGGCAGATCGTAAAGGTGAGCGCATTCACCGATCGCAAGCGCGGGATCACGGTGAACCCGGGAGTTGTGGCGGGAGGAAGCCGGAGCAATGTGATCGCGGCGGAGGCCAAGGCGCAGATCGACCTGCGCATCGCGACGACCAAAGACGCTACCGCGATGGACAAGAGATTCCGTGGGCTTAAGCCCTTCAACAAAAAGTGCAAGCTGGCGGTGAGCGGGGGGATCAATCGTCCGCCCCTGGAACGAAGTGAAAAAGTAAGGGCATTGTTCAAGATGGCGCGAGAGGTTGCCGGAGAGATGGGGTTCAGGCTGGAGGAAGCGTCTGTGGGAGGCGGGTCAGACGGGAATTTTACGGCTGCGCTTGGAGTTCCTACATTGGATGGATTGGGCGCGATCGGCGACGGCGCTCACGCTACGCACGAGCACGTGGTGATTGGCGCACTGCCGTGGCGCACCGCGCTGCTAGCGTCACTGATCGAAAGAATTGAGTCGTGAACGGCGGTGATAGAATCAGTTTTCTTGTTGAGGAGGAATCATGCTGGGTAAATTAGGACCGATGGAGTTGTTGCTGATCCTGGCCATTGCGTTGGTGATCTTTGGACCGGGCAAGCTGGCCGACATCGGCAAAGGACTGGGCGAAGGCATCAAGAATTTCAAGAGTGGCTTGAAGGAAGGCACCGAGCCGGAGAAGAAGTAGCTCTCTCCCGCCGGCGTTACGTGAATTTCTGCAGCATCTTCCACACCAGCGCCACCGGTAACCCAACCACGTTGGCGTAGTCTCCTTCAATCTTGTTGATCCAACGCGAGGCGATGCCTTGGATGGCGTAAGCGCCTGCCTTGTCCATGGGCTCTTTCGTTCCGATGTAATTTTCAATATCGGTTGCGCTAAGTGGCATGAAGTGCACCGTCGTGCGCGCGGAATCAGTTGCCAGCTGCCAGTTGCCGGTTGCCAGTTTCGCGATGCAGACACCTGTAATCACCTGATGGTTTCTTCCCGATAAAAGCTGCAACATGCGGGCAGCGTCTCGCGCGTCGCGCGGCTTGCCGAGGATGTGGTCGTCGACCACGACGATGGTGTCGGCCCCGAGGACGACCTTCCCAGGATTTCGTTTCGCGACAACTTCGGCCTTCTCCTGTGCCAGGCGCTCGGCGTGTTGCGTGGGCGACTCTCCCGGCAGGGCGTCTTCCGCGATGTCGGCCACGTCGATAGTGAAGGGGATTCCGGCGCTACGTAGCAGTTCGGCTCGGCGGGGCGAAGCTGAGGCCAGCACGATGGTGGGTACTTTCATCCGCGCCATTTTACCTGCCCCGATTTACGCATCTTATGGATGTGCCGAATCTGACAGATATCAAGCTGGAGACACTCGACCTTGGAGCGCAGCTCGAAGGCGACGTCTGCCGTTTTCGGGTCTGGGCTCCGAAGGCGAAGCAGATAGCCCTTCGAGTTGGGAACCGCGACCGCGCCATGCGTCCTGCCGACTGGGGATATTTCGAACTCGAGATCCCGGTGCGAGCAGGCGACCGCTACTTCTACGTCGTCGACGGACAGAAGCCGGTGCCGGACCCGGTATCGCGATTCCTGCCTGACGGCGTTCATGGCCCCACCGAGATCGTGGATCCTGACGCATTCCAATGGACGGACCAGAATTGGGACGGAGTTCCTTATCAAAAAGCAATCTTCTACGAACTGCACGTCGGAACGTTCACACAAGAAGGAACGTTTGCGGCTGCGATCGCCAAGCTGCCATATCTGAAGCGGCTGGGCGTGACCATGATCGAGCTGATGCCGGTGGCGGCGTTTCCGGGGACACGGAATTGGGGCTACGACGGGGCCTCTCCCTTCGCGGTACAGAACAGCTACGGCGGTCCTAACGAGCTCAAGAAATTTGTGGACTCAGCGCACGCCATCGGTCTAGGCGTCACGCTCGACGTGGTCTACAACCACCTCGGTAACGAAGGCAATTACCTGGGAATGTTTGGCCCGTACTTCACGGACCGATACAAGACTCCCTGGGGTTCAGCGGTGAATTACGACGGGCCGGATGCGACGGAGGTGCGCCGCTACTTCCTGGAGAATGCGCTGTTCTGGGTGCGGGAGTATCACATGGATGGGCTGCGACTGGACGCGGTGCACGCCATCTTTGACAGCTCGAAGCCGCACATCTTGCAGGAATTCGCGGCTCGGGTGCATGAGCTTGGCAAGCAGCTCGGCCGCGACGTCTCGATGGTGGCCGAGTCGGACGCGAACGATGCGGCGCTGGTGCGTCCGCCGGAGCGTGGCGGCTTTGGCTATGACGGAGTGTGGAGCGACGATTTTCATCACGCCGTGCACGCGGTGCTTACGCGAGAGCACGATGGCTACTACCAGGACTATGGAAAGCCTGAGCAGATCGTGAAGGCGCTGAAAGAGGGGTTTGTTTTTCAAGGGGATCACTTTAAATATTGGGACAAACCGCGCGGCACTCACTGCAGGGATATCCCGTGCTTTGCGCATGTATTTTGCCTGCAGAATCATGATCAGGTCGGGAACCGACCCAAGGGAGACCGGCTGAACGCATTGGTCTCGCGGGGCGCGCACAAGGCTGCGGCCGCATTGCTGCTGCTTGCTCCGGAGACTCCGCTGTTGTTCATGGGGCAGGAATATAGCGAAAAGCATCCGTTCCAGTTCTTCACCGACCACGGCGATCCGGCATTGCAAAAAGCTGTGGTGGAAGGTAGGCGAGCGGAGTTCAAAAAGTTCGCCTGGCAAGAAGTCCCCGATCCGCAGGATCCGCAAACCTTCCTACGTTCCAAATTGTCGTGGGAACTCGACGGAGATGTGCTGGACTGGTATCGGAAGCTCTTGGAGCTACGGAAGAAGTTCGTGATCGGCTCCGAGCGTACGTGTAGGGCGGAGTTGCGCGATGGGGCGATCGTGATGGAGATTCCGCGGGAGAATCCTGTGCTGCGAGTGTCAGTGAATTTTGCGGGGGAAGTGATTGCGGATGAGTCGTGGAAATTGGAGCTGGTGAGTAAAGAGGACGGAAGCATGGTGGTAGTGGAGACGAGCAGCGACTCGTGAGATTGTTGCCAACAAGATTCTTCGTCTTGTGCTCGCTTTGCTCGCAGTCAGGGCTGAAGCCCTGACCTACCAAGGCCTCCTCAGAATGACATGGGCCATGCACTGATCATTGGTACTCTCAGACACGGCATTATGCCGCATCTCTACGTGAGGGATTCAAACACACCCAGTTTTGCTTCTTCTTCGGTCAATTGCTCGCATTGCTTGTCGAGCGCGGCATAGTCAGGGCCGTGGTCGCGCTTGAAGCGATCGAAGCTGGCGAGCGAGTCCCAGCAATCCCAAAGCAGATAGCGATTCGATGTGGCCGAATCACGCAGCAGCGTGGTTCCGCGGAAACCGGGGGAGCGGCGGAAGAGTTGTGCCCATGTTCCGTCACTTTTGTAGTGGCGCTCGAATTCGGTGACACGGTCCGGTTTGGCGGCAAAGCGCCAGACGATGTAGATCACCGGATTCCTACCAGGCCGCGAACAGAATCGATCAGTTTGGGCGAATCGAAGCCCACCCCGTCTTTAAAGACCAGTTCGACGTTTTCGATGTCGCTGATCTTTTGCGAGGGGTCGCCCTTTACTACAACGATGTCGGCCTGCTTTCCGGAGGCGAGAGTGCCGATGCGGGCAGATTCGCCGAGGAATTCCGCACCGTTTGAAGTAGCGATGTGGATGGCTTCGGCGGGAGTAAATCCAGCTTCGACCAGCAACTCGACCTCTCGCTGATCTGCGAAGCCAGCCAGCGTGCCGCCGATGCCGGTGGGGTCTTCGCCTGCCAGCAGCATTCCGCCGGCTTTGACGAATTCGTGCTCGAAATCCATCTCAAGCTTGAAGACTGCGGGCCACGGAGCGGGCGGGCTGCCGGGTTTGGGAGTAGTGATACGGACTCGCGTAGCCAGATATTGGTTCTTCGCATCGGCGCTCATTGCGTCGAGAACGCGAGGTTGGAGCGGCGGGCGTCCGGGAACGTCTTGCTCGAAGACGGGCAGGGTCGAGGTGACGGCGACGTGGTGCGAGACGAGATTCTTGATCAGGGCTTGGATACGCGGATCGGAGACGGAAAGTTTTGCCAGCTCCTGATCAGCAGGGTAGCCACCGTCTGGACACTCGTCTGGCTTCTTTTTCGGATCGAATTCCGTGTCGACGGCGATGCCGTGCTCCAGGTCGTCGATGCCGAGCGCGATGGCTTCAGGGAATGTGACGGAACATAGATGTCCCATGACTTTGATGTTGTGTTTATGAGCCTGCTGGATGGCAGCGCCAAGCTCTTCGCGTGTAAGCGTGTTGTAAGCCTTGAATGATGTGACGCCCTGCGCGACCCAGAAGTCCACCATCTCGCGCGCCTTCTCAGGACTCTCGATCTGATGGAGCTGCGGGATGAATGCGTCTTTGCCTTCGAGGTAAGGGCCGGTTACCCACATCTTGGGTCCGATCCACTTGCCCGAGTCGATCCATTTTTTCAATTCGAGATCGGTATAAGGCTCGATGCTGCCGGTGGTGCGGATGGTAGTCACCCCGTTAGCAAGGTAAAGACGCGGGAAGCTGAACGCCATCTCGTGATAAACGAGTCCGCCGGCAGGATAGAAAAGGTGATCGTGCATGCCGACCAGGCCGGGAATGGCGGTGCGTCCGGTGGAATCGATGACCTGCGCGCCCTGCGGAGCGGGCGTGCTCGCGCTTGGACCAATGGCTGCGATTTTCCCGCCGGAGATGATGATGGTCTGATCGTCGCGCGCGGCGGCGCCGGTTCCGTCGAGTACACGGATGCGGGTGAGCGCGACGGTGGGAGCATCGACTTTGAGGAATTCTCTGAACTCGGGAGAGAGATTGCTTTGGGCGGAAGTACAGATTGATAAAGCAAGGATGATCGCGAGCTTGCGCATCGAAGGTTTCCTTCTCTCTTTTCTTCCCACCCTTAGCTTTGCAAAAAGATGGGCACCCGCTTTGGTCTTCTTGAAGAGGGGCAGACAGGATAAACCCGCGGCGCGATTGCGGAAAGCACACATTGCCGCCACGAGGACCACACAGAGCGCCTGTTAGAATAGAAGCTCGCTTCGCCGCTCTTCTTCACACCAGATGGACCGCAAACACATCCGCAATTTCGCGATCATCGCCCATATCGACCATGGGAAATCCACTCTGTCGGACCGGCTATTGGAGCTGACGGGATCGGTAGCGATGCGCGATATGCAGGCGCAAGTGCTTGACGCCATGGACTTGGAGCGGGAGCGCGGGATTACCATCAAGGCGCATGCGGTGCGAATGAAGTACACCGCGCACGACGGCGAAGAGTACCAACTCAACCTCATCGACACACCTGGGCACGTGGATTTCTCCTACGAAGTCTCGCGCTCGCTGGCTTCCTGTGAAGGCGCGCTGCTGGTGGTGGATGCATCGCAAGGTGTAGAGGCGCAGACGCTGGCGAACGCCTATCTGGCGATCAACAACGGGCTCGAGATCATCCCGGTGATCAACAAGATCGACTTGCCAGGCGCCGACGTGGCGCGCGCGAAGGAAATGATCGAGTCGGCTGTTGGACTGGATGCCAGTGAAGCGGTACTGATCTCAGCAAAGACGGGAGAGGGTGTTCCCGATGTGCTGGAGGCGATCGTGAAGCGCCTGCCGCCGCCGAAGGGCTCGCCGATGGTGCCGCTACAAGCCCTCATCTTCGACTCGTGGTTCGATCCTTATCGCGGCGTGATCGTGCTGGCGCGAATCTTCCAGGGCACGATGAAAAAAGGCCAGAAGATTCGATTGTGGTGGAACGGGAAAGTCTCGCAGGTGGAGACGCTGGGCGTGCTGACGCCGAAGCCGGTTGAAGTCGACGAACTGGTAGCCGGAGAAGTCGGATTCCTGATGGCGAGCCTGAAGACCGTCTCCGACACCAAGATCGGCGACACCATCACCGACGATGATCGTCCGGCGATCGAAGCGCTGCCCGGCTTCGAGGAGATCAAGCCCATGGTCTTCGCCGGGCTCTACACCATCGAGGCGCATGAACACACGCTATTGCGCGATGCGCTGGAGAAACTAAGGCTGAACGATGCGTCGTTCTTCTTCGAACCGGAAAGCTCGGTGGCGCTTGGCTTCGGATTTCGCTGCGGATTCCTCGGGCTGCTGCACATGGAGATCATCCAGGAGCGGTTGGAGCGCGAGTTCAACCTGAACCTGATCACCACCGCGCCCGGCGTACGCTATCGCATCAAGAAGACGGATGGCGGTGAGATTGAAGTAGACAATCCTTCCAAGTGGCCGGACGTGAGCGAGATCGACTTGATTTACGAGCCGGTGATAATGGCGACCATCCTGACTTCAGAAGAATATGTTGGCGCGATCCTGAAGTTGGTCGAAGAAAAGCGCGGCAAGCAAAAAGGTTTTGAGTACGTAAGCTCTGGAAGGGTGATGCTGACCTATGAGCTGCCGCTGAACGAGATCGTGCTCGATTTTTACGACCGGCTGAAGTCGGTCTCACGCGGATACGCTTCCCTCGACTATCACGTATCCGGTTCGTGGGAGTCACCGATGGTAAAGCTGGAGATATTGGTTGCGGGTGAGCCGGTGGATGCGTTGTCGTTGATCGTTCATAAAGAGTTCGCATATGATCGCGGCCGTGCGCTGGTTCACAAGATGCGCGAGCTGATACCGCGACAGATGTTCGAAGTGGCTATCCAAGCCGCGATCGGAGCGAAGATCATCGCGCGCGAGACAGTGGCGGCGATCCGGAAGAACGTCCTTGCAAAATGCTACGGCGGCGACATCACGCGCAAGCGCAAGCTGCTGGAGAAGCAAAAGGAAGGCAAGCGGCGCATGAAGCGGGTGGGCAAAGTGGACATTCCGCAGGAGGCTTTTCTGGCTGTCCTCAAGGTGGGCGAAGGGTCTTAACTGGTTGTTAACATACCCGATTTTTGTGCAAATCTGACAAAGCGTTTAGGGCGCACCTGGATTTTTGCCAAAGTCAGTTCTAAGATTTCAATGGCCCGCAAGTAGCTGAATATAAGTCAGATACCGGCACGATGGTAAAAGCCTCCGGATCCTTGAGCGAACTTCTTTAGATTCCCTCAAACTAAGTACCGGCCTGTAATTCACAGAGATTTCCACAGCAAATATGCCCCAAAATTGCTTGTCTCTGCCCTCAATCTAATGAAAACTTCACGATCACCTCGGTCTGCACCTCGATGGGTTTTCCGTTCAACATATACGGGCGGAATTTCCATTGGCGGACAGCGTCCGCCGCCGCTTGCGCGAGCACGGGTTGTCCGCTGAGAACACGTAGCTCTTCCAAGGTGCCGCTTGAAGTGATCACAGCGTTGAGATGAACCGTCCCCTGGATGCGGTTGATGACGGCGATATGCGGATACAGTGGCTGCACCCGGGTGAGCACCACTCCTGCTTCAAGAACGGACACCGGCGGTTTATACCTAGTGGCGGGGTTATCTGGCAGAGCGGGACCAGCACCGGTTCCTATCGCCGCCAACTGGTGCCCGCTGGTACCGATGTTTGGATGCAACACCGCCGGATCTTCCGACGTGTCGGTGGCATTTCGATCAAGGCGTGTGATGTGTGAAGGCTGGACGAGTTGGCGGGCAGCAACGACGATAGCTCCGCCTCCAGAGTCAGTACTCGTGGGTTCGACGCGCGGAGCTGGCGTGACGACATTGGGCAGAACAACGAACCAGCGCTGCTGAAGGTGAGGAACTCCCTGAGTTGCGAGCAAAGGGACGATGATAAAGGCCGCGAGGATCAAGCTTTGTGTCAGCAACGAAACCGCGGTAGAGCAGGCACGCCGTGCTCCAGGTGAATGTCTTGCAGACTCGAGCAGCGCTTGTTCGAACATGATGGATCCTCCGTTCAAGGAATGGACACGGAGAGGAAGCGGATTGTGCCGGGAATATTTTTTCTGGAGAGGGAACTGTAGTGTGGCGTGCGGTGTCGGTCCCTGCGCGTACACGGGAATGGCTGCACGTTCGAATGCAGGATTCATGCCGCAAAAGGGATTCTTCGCCTCGCGTTGGCTTCGCAACGCTCGCTCAGAATGACATCACAAACCAGAAAAGCAAAACGGCCGCCTTCTGAGGCGGCCGTTCTGCTCAAGAAATCGGGTTCAGCTATTTCGGCGCGGTTGTGGTTCCGGCCGGCTTGGGAGCAGCAGTACCGGCGGGTTTGGGTGCGGTCGTTCCCGGACGCGGAGCTGCGCCAGCTCCTGCCGCCGGCTTCGGCTGTGCCGGCACGCCGGACTGAGCGTTGTAGGCGTCCACGATCTCTTTTGTGATGACGACGCCGCCCTGCGCATTGGCCCACAGCACCGGGCTTTGGGGAGCGGAGACATCGAGAATAACGCCGTAGCCATTGTTCTTGGCATAGACATCGATCACCTTGAGCAGCTTCTGGCCGATGCGGTTCGCGATCTCGCCCTGCTCTTTCTGGACCTTGGCCTGGTTGTCATCGAAGAAGCGCTGTGCGTTCTTCTCTTTTTCCTGGATGCTGCCGGCGATCTCGGCGCGCTTTTCGTCACTCAGCACATTGGATTGAGTCTTGAGCTGGTTGCGCAGGTCTTCTAATTCCTTGCTCTTAGCCTGGAGCTCATCGTTGGGAGCCTTGTACTTGGCCATCATGGCGGCGAAGTCGCGCTGACCTTCGTTGGAGCTGACGATGGCTTCCTCAACGTTGATGATGCCGATCTTGGTGCCGCTACCGGCGGCTGCGGCAGGTGTTGCTGCTTGGGCAAAAGCGCCCAGTGAGCAGAAAAGGACCAAGGCCAGAGCTACGTACGTGAACTTGCGTGTCATTGATGCTTCGACTCCTTGAAGCTATTGCTGGATTTTGATCTCGCCCGGGGGATCTCTTGCGGCCCGCTAAGCGGGCAGGGAGCGACGGCGCCCACTACAACCTTGGCCGGAGACTCCGAAAGTTCAAGGTTGGAGCCTTCATTATAGGGTGCTGCGAAAATAGCGTCAATTCACGGCTTCCTGGTCAGCGTAACTCAACCTAGAAGGTTGTGCTGATGGTAAAGCGAAACGAGCTCTTGGGTTCGCGCAAGAGGAAGCTGCGTTGTGAGATTGCCTGAACGCCCTCAAAGGTAAACTGGCCGGCGCCGCCCTCAGGGAATTGGTTCCGGTCGATGCAACTGGTTGGGGTCGAGGTCCCGTTGAAGCAGTTGTTGGGTGTCGTCACAATCTTATTCAGCCGCAGCGGGTTGTAGGCGTAGTAGATGCGGAAGGGCGCATTCACGATAGGCAGGATGACCTGCAACTCTAATCCGGTCGAGGCGCGGGGCTGCCAGTTGGTTCCTGGGATGGGATGGATGGCCTGCTCGAAGATAAATTTCTGCCCCCCGACGCACTGGAAATTCACGAGTACGGCGCACCCGAAGGAAGTGTTGTTCAGCGAGTCCAAAGTTTGATTCGAAATGCGCAGTTGCGAATCGCGCAGAATACCGTTGATGCCTGCATCCAAGAACGGTGCCAGAGTCACGGGTCCAAACAGCGGGATCCGGTATTCCACGTTAGCCACGACGTTGGTGTCGCCACCGGTCGCGATCAGAGTGCGGACCGGCACCGGTACCGTCCGAAAACCGCGGAGCTGGTTTCCGGGTTCGACGGGAACGGGGGTACCGTCAGGATTCGTCAGTGAGAAGGCCGCGTTGTTCAACAAGAAGCCATACGGCGAAAGGGACCGGACATCGAAGCCACGGATGTCGTTATCGCCACCCATGTAGAAGCGTTCAAAAGCCGGGGCGACGACGCCACCATAACCGGTGAGGTAGGACCCCTGAATGCGGTATCCGAGCGCGTTTCGGCCTTTGTTGACGGGGATGAATTGCTTATATTCCAGGATCGGCCGAATCGAACGTATGTCGCCGCCCAGACCTGCGATCTCGCCACCGATGAACATCGACCTGCCGGTGTGCGGGCGTTGCGGGTTGTCGATGGTGCTCCAGGAGATGCTGGGGAGTACTTTGCTGGTGACGATGCCATCCAGCGCATTCGGTCCGGCGAATCCGCGGAAGGCAAGCGTCTGAAAGAATTGCGAAGAGGCGTCGCTAAACACCTTAATGGTGGACACGTCGAACGAATACGTTAGCGCAATCCGCTTGAACGAACGCCGCAGGGGATAACTCGTAGATACGGTGAAACCGGTGGTGTTCTGGCTATAGTTCTGCAACCCGTTCAACGTACTCTGAGAGACGTTGAGCGAACTGAGGCCAAGTGCCTGCTGTGTCTGCTGGGCCTGATTGAAATTGTAATAGCGCGTGAACACTGTGAAGCCGAGCGTGATGGGGCGATCGCGGAAATATGGCTCGGTGAATCCGAAGGTGAAGTTGCGCTCACGGTTGCCGACGTTCGCTTCCAGGGTGAGGGTCTCGCCGAAGCCGAGGAAGTTATTGGTCTGGTAGTTGATGCCGATGAACCCGCCGGCCAAGCCGCTGAATCCGCCGGTGAGGCCGATGCTGTTCTTGCCTTTTTCCTTGACCTTCAAGGTCAGGTCGACGGTGTTGTTGACCGGATCCTGTTTGGTTTCGGAGTCGGTCTCGGGTTTCAGCGGCTCGAAATACTGCAACTGATTGAGACGGAGCAGGCTGAGTTCCCAGAGCCGGCTGTTATAGATGCCGCCCTCTTCCACCGCCAGTTCGCGCCGGATGACTTTGTCGCGCGTGGTGGTATTGCCGCTGAATTCGATGCGGCGGATGAGGAATGGCTTGCCTTCGTCAACATCGA
>Ga0137418_10002914_pt1 | contig 15668 bp, 13 predicted proteins | sample CZODoug3_1_2_16f_FD_122242 | JGI IMG/M metagenome (GOLD analysis project Ga0137418, IMG submission 122242) | Vadose zone soil fungal communities from Angelo Coast Range Reserve, California, USA - CZODoug3_1_2_16fungal (Hybrid Assembly) | ecosystem: Environmental > Terrestrial > Soil > Vadose... | reverse complement strand
ATGGCCCCATCGAGACGAAATTTCAGATCTCCGCCAGGAGATCTACGTCCGAGTCTATGAAGCCGCAAAGACCGCACGCCCCAGATTCGCCAAATCCTTCCTCTTCACCACCGCGCGCCACCTCATGACCGACCGAGCCCGCCGCGGCCGAGTCGTCTCCATCGAGGCCGCAGGCGATTTGCAAGACTCAAACGTCTTAATAGACGAGGTATCACCCGAACGCCATCTGCACGCACGCCAGGAGCTCAAGCAACTCGGTAACGCCTTGCGACGGCTACCGCCGAGGTGCCTGGAAGTCGTATGGCTGAGGAAAGTCGATGGAATTTCACAGAACGAAGTCGCACAACGCCTAGGCATCAGCGTGCGAACGGTCGAGTTTCAGGTTCAAAAGGGAATGCGCATCCTCGCGCACGCCCTCTTTGGCGAAGACGAGGGAACGCGGTCAACCGCGCCCGGTGAGACCGAGACCAGAGAATCCGAAGATGGAACCCGGTGACCAAATCGAAAAGCGAGCCGCCAAATGGCTCGCCGAGCGGGACAGCGGTGACTGGACCCCAAACGATCAAGCCGCCCTCGATCAATGGCTCGGCGAGTCCTCCGCCAACACGGTCGCATACATCCGCCTCGAAGCCGCCTGTAGGGTCCTGACCGAAACCGACCAGCCCCTGAAGCGGATAGCGGCCAATATCGGCCTGCCCTTGGGCAGCCAGGGCTTCGTCAACATCAGCGCGGAATGGTCAAGAAACCAACAAACCGTCCGCAACGCGACGCGGCCATCGGCCCTCGCTTTCGCCGCCACGTATCCGAACCTGGCGTCTCAGTTGCCGCATTACCCCGGTCCGGTACAGGAGTTTGGGACGCCGCCGTCCGACGCCGTCAAGACGTTCCTCAATTCCGGCCTCAAACTCGATAACGGCGATCAAATATATTTCTTCGCCAACTACGCCAATATTCAGACCAACGAGAGCTTCAATTATCGCTTGCCCAAGACCGTCACCGACGCCAGCGGCAATACGTTCGCGAATCATCCGTCGTTCAACGACATTTATTTGGATCCCTGCAACCAAACCACACTGACCGGCTGCCCGGTGGGCGGATATATCAACAACGGCAATACCTTCAACTTCAACTCCATTTACCCCGCCGGCTTTACCCCGCGCTTCTACGGCGTCACGCAGCAGTTCTTCGGTGCCGTGGGATACAAGGGCACCAATCGCTGGGGTATCAATTACGATTTCTCGGGCACCACGGCCCAGAATTCCCTGGCCGTGTCCTTGCGCACCTCACTCAATCCGTCATTGGGCCCGCAATCGCCCACCAGCTTCTACGACGGCAAGTTCGTGCAGAAGGAAAACAACTTCAACTTCGACGTGAACTACCCCTGGGCGGTTGGCTGGCTGTCCAGTCCGATATCCCTGGCGGCCGGGCTCGAATGGCGCGATGAGAACTATCTGCAGCTCCTGGGAGATCAGGCGTCCTACGCCGCCGGCCCCTATACTTCGCAGCCGCTCTATAATTGCGCAGCGGGCGCGTGCACACCCGCCCTCGATGCGGCTGGCAAGCAGATCGTCGCCACGCAGTCGACGGCGTCCAACGGTTTCGGCGGTATCTCGAGCGCGGTCGACGCCTCGCAGGTCAGCTATGCCGGGTACGTGGACGTCGAGGCCGACGTCATCCCGAATCTCACGCTGGGCCTCGCGGGACGTTTCGAGCATTACGCCTCGTTCGGCTCGACCTCACTCGGAAAATTCCAGGTTCGCTTCAAAGCCACGGATTGGCTCGCCCTGCGCAGCACGATCAGCACCGGATTCCATGCGCCGACGCCGGGGCAGTCGAACGTCGAGACTCTGAGCACGACATTCTTACCGGGCACGTCCACTCAAGTGCAGATTGGCACCTACCCGGTGACCAGCGTGGACGCCAAGTTCTACGGTGCAACGGCGCTGAGGCCTGAAGAATCCACCAATCTAAGCGCCGGCATCGTCTTGACCCCGATCCAGGACTTATTGGTGACCCTCGACTGGTACAGCATCGCGGTGCGGCACCGGATCGGTATTTCTCAGCAGTTCAAAGTGACTGCGGCAGACATCGCCAAGCTCCCGGCCTTGGCTTACGTCGGGGCCGGCGGCACCGTGCAGTACTTCACCAACGGCTTCGACACCAAGACCAAGGGAACCGACCTGGTGGTCAGTTATCCCCTCCAACTCGGCAATGCAGGCCGCTTGGAAACGGCCCTCGCATTTAACTACAATATCAGCCACGTCACGAAATATGACCCGACGGTCATCACTCCGGCGCGGATCGACGATATCGAACACTATGCCCCGAACCGTCGCGCCAATCTGAATTTGAGCTATGCCCTGGGGCCGTTTCGGGCTGCGTTGCACGAGAATTGGTACGGTACGTTTCGGGACGAGAACGACTATCCGGGCCAGCTGTTCTCCGCCAAATGGACCACGGACCTCGATCTGTCGTACCAGGTATTCAAGAACTTCACCGCGGCCATCGGGGGACGCAACATCTTCAACGCCTTTCCCGACAAGATCGCGAACACCGCCGCCGAGCATATCTATCCCTCCACGGGCGGCGATGTGGTTGGACAGGTGTATCCACGCACCGGCGGCCCCTTCGGTTTCAATGGAGCGTTCTGGTATGTCCGGGTGAGTGCGGCATTCTAGGGTCCCCTCTGGGTCAATCCATCCCATGGATACGCGCCGCGAGGTCGACACTTCGCGGCGCGGCCAGACCGCCGTAGCGCGCGTCAATCTTATCGAGCAATTTCCGCGCCCCGTCGACATTGCCGGCGGCAAAAAGATCGTTGGCTTGACCGATCTCCTTGCCCAATTCCTGATCGATGCGAAGGCGGCATTTCTTCAGTCTGGCCAAATTAGGTTGCGCATGTTTATCGAGCATGTCGAGCGCTCGGCCGAGAACAGGCGGACCCGCCACTTCATGGCCCGTCCACGGCGACCGTTCGGCGTACCAATCGAATACGCACCATTCGAGCATCGACCCGGTGCTGGCGGCGTCCTTGTCGACGTTGACGGCATCATCTTGGCCGCTGATATACACGATCCGCGTCATCTCCTGAAAGCGTGAGAATAATTCGGGCGGCGGCAGCGGCACCTGCGCGTCGCCGATCGGATCGCTGCCCGCGTTGAGGAACGCGCCTCGAAAGACGTCCGGAAACCCCAGCGCGAGACGCAGCGCAATCCGCGATCCACCGGAGAACCCGCCGATGTAGATCCGCTCCGGATCCACGTGAAAGCGCTGCATGATGTTGTGCGCAGCCAGCAATGCCAGGGGTTCGCGGCGATCGAGAATGTTGGCCACGTTGCCCGAATTCGCAGCACTGACGAAAATCAGGCTGCGGCGCTCCAATACCGCGGCCCAGCCTCGCGGCAGCATCGCGTTCTGCCAAGGCGGCACGAACACCAATAGCCCATAGCCCGGGGCCGGAGCATGCGCAGGAACATAAACGGTAAATCTTTCCTTCGCCAGGTCGATCGGCTGATCGCGCAGCGCCACGGCCGACTGCGCCAACTGCTTACCCGCCCGAACTGCGTTCAATGGACTGAGGAGCCGGTGCAGCAATTCCGTGCTGCTCGACAGCGGAGAGTAGTCGGAAAACACGACGTCGTTCTGCAATCCAGCGAATTCAGCCCCGGTGTCTCCTATCGCGGGCAGCGGAGAGATCATGACCCCGAGCCACAGCAAAAGGCGTTGAATTAAAGTCATACCAATGTCGAAACGATGGCGGCTGGTTCGTCTATATAGGATAAGGAGCGGCCCGGATGCAACCGGAGCGGCCCGGCCCTTTTATTTTTGGAGGTCGTCGTGAAGCTATTTGAATTCTCTCCCACTCGATCAATCCGTGTACGCTGGACGCTGCAGGAGTTGGAGGTCGATTTCGAGGCCGCCACCGTCAACCTGCTGGCGGGCGAACACCGGCAGCCGGCATTCCTCGCGATCAATCCCGCCGGCAAGATCCCTGCGCTGCTGGATGGCGACGTCGTGCTCACGGAATCCGTGGCGATCGCCGTGTACCTGGCGGACAAATATCCCGACAAGAAGCTCATTCCTGCCGATCTCGAACAGCGCGCCCAACTCAATCGATGGCTGTTGTTCACCGCGACCGAGCTGGAACAGCCGCTGTGGCGCATCACGCGCCATACGAACCTATACCCGGTGAGCAAGCGGCTGCCGGGCGACGTGGCGCTCGCCCGCGAGGAGTTCACGGCGATGGCGGGCGTGCTCGACGCGCATATGGACGGGCGGCAGTTCCTGATCGGAAATACGGTGACGGTCGCCGATTTCGTGCTCGCCTACACGCTCGACTGGGCCAACGAGGTGCAGTTGCTGGATGCATTCCCGCCGCTGCAAGATTACATGGAGCGGATGTACGCCAGGCCGCGCGCACCGCTGCGGATTGCCGAGGCCTTCGCTCGCCTGCGGGCCGGATGAGAGAGACACCCGTGCTGCAAGGCAAGGAATCTCGCTATCGCAATCTGCCTCGATTTGGGGTACAAAAAGACCGGTCGAGGACAGCCAGGCCTGACGTCAACCACTTCCACCACCGAGGAACACCGTCATGAATACGCAACAAATCGCCACCCGCCTCACCGAGCTTTGCCGCCAAGGCCAGTTCGAAGCCGCGCAGAAGGAGCTATTCGCCGAGGACGCCGTCAGCATCGAACCTCACGAGACGCCGGACTTCCCCAAGGAGACCAAAGGCCTGCGCGCAATCATCGAGAAGGGTCACAAGTTCGGATCGATGGTGGAACAAGTCCATGGAGTCAGTGCTTCCGCACCCCTGGTCACCGGCAATGCCATCGCCCTCTCGCTGACGATGGATGTCACGATGAAGGGACGCGGACGCGTGAAACTCGAGGAAATCTGCGCCTACGAAGTCAAGGATGGCAAGATCGTGTCGGAGCAGTTCTTTATGTAGCTGGCGCTCAGCGACGCGACAAGGCCTTGCGGAACTCGGCGCTCCTCAGCAGCGAGCTCACGGTGTTGACGACGGCGTCGGACAGGACTTCGTAGTAGTTCTCGATCTTGTAGGATCGGCCGAAGCGCGTCGCCTCGCCGGAGGCGAGTCCCTTCCAGATCGTGTTGCCGTCGCGGTCCACCAGGGTCAACTGCACCTCGACCTGCGAGTTGTAGGTCGAGGTCTCTCTGGCAAAGAATTGCCTGACCTCGCCCTTGATCGTCACCGCAGCGTCGCTGTCGACGATCTTGAGCCCCGCCCGATCGAACAGCGCCCGCATGTGGCTGCTGACGAAGGCACCCACGTCGTCGGTGGTGGTGACCGGCTTCGGCTGATCACTCTCGAGGTTCTCCCCAACCTTCTCCTTGTCATTTCGGATGTCCTGAAAAGTCTCGAATCGGACCGGTGTCGCATCCATGTCCGTCGTGCCCGATGCGAGCTCCGATGTCGGCCTCCACTGCAGGGGCATATGAGTCAAAAGGACGGTTTTCGCGTATCCATCCAGTGCTACGGAAATCAACATGAGGGCAAGCAGAGCGCGCATGAGCAGTCATTCCTCTCGGTGTCCGGGCAGGGCCGATGAGATGATATGCCACGTAGTCGCCCGAGTTCCATCCGGTGCTGGTTTGCACGCGCCAGCTTGTCCTACTAGTATCGAACCATGACGTATTCGCGTCCATGGTCCCGCCGCGCTGCACTCAAAGGCGCGCTCGCGCTCGGAGCGCTCGGTCCGGCAGGGATTTGGCCGAAGTCCTCGCTCGCGGGGGACGCTCCACTCACGCCGGCATGTATAGACGAGCACCAGGCACAAGCCACCCTCCCGTCCGTCCCGGGACCGTACTTCAAGCCCGATTCGCCCGAACGCGGGAATTTCATCGACGCGAAGTCTGATGGGCACCCGATCACGCTCGAGGGTCGCGTCCTGTCGCGCTCCTGTCAACCCGTAGCGCATGCGTTGCTCGATCTGTGGCACGCGGATCAAGACGGTCTGTACGATGAGGACGGATTTCGCTACCGCGGCCACATTTACAGCGATATGCAGGGGCGGTATACGTTTCATACCATAGAGCCGGCGGTCTACCCGGGTCGTACACGCCATTTTCACTTCAAGGTACAAGCGCCGGGACGATCCGTGCTGACGACGCAGCTTTTTTTCCCGGGGGAGCCGCGCAATCAAGTTGACCGGTTATTCCGTCCGCAGCTGCTCATGAAAATCAGCGACGCGCCGAAGCTCATGAGCGCGCAATTTGACTTCGTCGTAGACGCTTAGATTACAAGGGAACAACGCCCGCCATGGCGGCCCCTTCACGGTTCATGCCCGTACACTATTTTGCCGCCGAATATGGTGAAGACCACGGCCGCGCTCTTGAGCTCCTCGGCCGGGATCGTGAGAACGTCGCGATCGATCAAAGTGAGGTCGGCGCGCTTTCCGGGCGCGAGCGAGCCAATTTCGGCCAGTTGGTCCAACGCCTCCGCGGAGTTGCGCGTGTAGGCGTAGAGCATGGCGGTGCGCGGCATGCGCTGGGCGGCATCGAGCACGCCTTGCGGTCCCGAGCGCGTCTCTGCCTGAAAAATTGCGGCAAATGGGTTGGCCGTGCTGACCGGCCAATCGCTGGCCCCGGCGATCTCGCCGCCCGTATCGAGAATGGATCGCGCGGGATACATCCAGCGGTAGATCCCGGGAGCGATGAACGGCTTTACTTGCTCGTTGGTGCTTGGATCGGCAACGGCCCAAAGCAGTTGCAGCGCTGCGATCACGTGCAGTTTGGCAAATCTCTGGATGTCTTCGGGATCGACAAACTGCGCGTGCGTCAATACGAAGGGCAAAGTGGTCGAAGGGTTGGCATTGCGGGCGGCCTCGAAGGCATCGAGGGACTCCTTTACCGCCAGGTCGCCGATCGCATGGATATGAACGGTCAGCCCGCGCCTGTAGGCCTCGCTCACCAACGCGTTCATCTTGGCAGGCGTGAACAGCGGCGTCACGGAACGGCCGTTATTGACGTAGGGCGCGGTGAGAGCGGCCGTTTGCGATGGAATCTCCACGACGCCGTCCGCGAACACCTTGAGGCCGGGGATGGTCAGGTTTGGAATGTCCTTGAACTTCGCGCGCAACGCCTCGACCACGTCGATCTGCTGATTGCCAAGGTCCGGTTGAACGACCGGGTACGCAACTACGTGGGCACTCAATTCTCCTCGTTGCGCCAATGCCTCGTACACCGGCAGATATCCGGGATCCTCAACGCTCGCCGGAACGGCACCGCCGACCACGCCGCTCGCCGCCGCGTCGATCCATGCGGTGATGCCCAGCGCGTTCATGTAGTGGACCGCGGCTCGGCCGGCTTCGAGCATCGACTCCGCCGACGCGGGCGGCAAGCTCTTGTCGAGCTTGCTCTTGCCGGCATCGACCACGAAGCCGTTGGGATTGAATGCGGCATCGAAGCCGAAGTAGCGCTGCTCGCCGGGTTTCAGGCTTCGGATGTATTTCGCGGTGATTCCCGCGCGGCCGCGAGCAAGCCGGTTAGCCCAGGCCGTATGACCGTCCGAGCCAGACAGGACGATCGGTTGCTGCGCAAACGCGCCGCCGCTCAAAACCGCATCGATCTCGGCGGCATGCGACCAATACCCAATATCGATGCCGTTGATCACCAGCACGTCGCCCAGTCGGCTGCCCTTCTTGCTCATCTGCTGCGCAACGAATTGAGTGAGGGCCGGCACGGAATCGCTGGTGTCGGGAAAATTCGCCTGGATCAGCGTGACGCCGCCCGCTATCGGGTGCGCGTGCGCGTCGATCATGCCGGGCATCAGAAACTTGCCTTTCAAATCGACTTTCCGCGCGCTAGGCCCGGCAGTCTGCTGGACGGAAGCGAGCGTGCCGACGGCGATGATGCGATCGCCGCGGATCGCGACCGACTCGGCGTACGGACGGCCGTGTTCCGCCGTAAAGACGTGCGCATTGAAGAAGATGGTCGGCGCGGCCGTCTCGTCGGCTGACGCGAATGCCGCACTCGCGAGCGAGCCTGCGCAAATGAGCCAGGCGCGCGAAATCCATCGCCGCTGCGCGACGGGTCGAGTCATATCAAGCATTACTTTCCCCTCTGGTTGTCTCGCGAGGCCGGTCTACCCCGGCCGTCCCGGTATCCACGACGTGCCCGCCAACGGAACACCCGCCATGGCCGCCGCTTCCACGGTCAATGCCACCAAATCCTCTTTTTCGAGATGATGCACGTCCTGCTTGCCGCAGGCGCGCGCGATGGTGGTCAATTCCATGTTGACGGTCTTGAAATAATTCTTGAGCCGCTTGGCGCCCACCGCAGGGTCCAGGCGCAATTCGAGCGCCGCATCCTGCGTGGTCACCCCCACCGGACATTTTCCCGTATGGCAGTGGTGACAGAACCCGGGCGCCGTGCCCAGCTTTGCGTAGTCTTCGAGCGCGGACACGTGCTGGCCGTCCGCAATGTAGGAATCGCTGTTGCAACCCAACGCCACCAGCACGCCCTGCCCTATCGCCACGGCATCCGCGCCCATGGCGTGCGCCTTGGCCACATCGGCGCCGCTGCGGATGCCGCCGGAAATCACCAATTGCACGGTGCCGCGCATATTGAGATCGTCTAGGGCATCGACGGCCTGGCGCAGGGCGGCGAGCGTGGGTATTCCGACGTGCTCGATGAACACGGTTTGGGTTGCCGCCGTGCCGCCCTGCATGCCGTCGACCACGATGACGTCGGCGCCGGCATGCACGGCGAGCTTCACGTCGTTGAACACGCGCGTGGCGCCGACTTTGACGTAGATCGGCTTTTCCCAATCGGTGATCTCGCGCAGCTCCTTGATCTTGATCACGAGATCATCGGGACCGGTCCAGTCGGGGTGCCGCGACGCCGAGCGCTGGTCGACGCCTTCGGGCAGCGTGCGCATGCGCGCGACCCGCGGATTGACCTTCTGCCCGAGGAGCATTCCGCCGCCGCCGGGCTTGGCGCCTTGACCGATGACGATTTCGATGGCGTCCGCGCGCCGCACATCGTCGGGATCGAAGCCATAGCGCGACGGGAGGCACTGGTAGATCAGCGTCTTCGACGAGGCGCGTTCCTCGGCGGTCATGCCGCCGTCGCCGGTGGTCGTGGACGTGCCCACTTCGGTTGCCGCACGTCCCAGGGCATCTTTCACCCGCGCCGACAGTGCGCCGAAGCTCATGCCGGCGACGGTGATCGGAATCGCGAGTTCGATGGGACGCGTGGCGAAACGCGTGCCGAGCAGCGTCTTGGTGACGCAGCGTTCTCGATACCCTTCCAGGGGATATCGCGACAGCGAAGCGGCCAGAAACAACAGATCGTCGAAGTTCGGAACGCGGCGCTTGGCGCCCAGTCCGCGGATCTCATAGAGACCGGTCGCCGCGGCGCGCTGGATGTAGTCAATGGTCGATCGGTCGAAACCGGCCGATTCCTCGAGCTGCGGGCCCGTCATCGAAATTCTCCGCGCCGGATGTTCCGGGAATCTTCGTCATTCATCACGTGAGAGGATGTCAAGTCAATACTCCTGATCGGCATCGGCATGCCAGTGATAAAGACTCTTCGCTGACGCCACGCGCCTGAATTCCGCGGGGTCGTGAGCAAGGCCGGATTGCGCGAGCAAAGCTTTGAGCGCGGCGCGATCGGCATCGGCCATGGGCTCGAAGCGAGCGTCGGCGCCGAGCGAGCGCACCTTGCCGCGCACATAGATGACCGCTTCGTACAAGGAATCGCCGAGCGCATCCTCGGCGTCGCCGCAGATCACGATGCGGCCGGCCTGTGCCATGAATGCGGAAAAGCTGCCGACGCTACCCCCCACCACGATATCAGCGCCCTTGAGCGAAATGCCGCAGCGCAAGGACGCATCGCCGTCGATGATCAAGAGACCGCCGTGCGCGGAGGCGCCGGCGGCGGTGGAGGCGAAGCCCCGGACGTGCACGCGGCCGGACATCATGTTCTCGGCGGCGCCCGGGCCCGCATTGCCGTGCACCGTGACCGAGGCGTGCTTGTTCATACCCGCCACGTAGTAGCCGACGTGGCCGTGAATCTGCACGTCGAGGTCGGCATCGAGGCCGCAGGCGATGGAATGCGCCCCGTCCGGATTTTTCACCTCAATTTGCGACACGCCGTCCTGGGCCGCCTGCTTGTGCAGATATAGATTCAAGTCCCGCAGGCTGTCGTGCGCGAGATCAAACTCGCTGCGCCTCAGCAACGGCCTCAAATTCGCCATGAATAAATCTCCTCCGGCTTGGGCTCGAACAGCGTTGCATGGGAAATGTTCGGCAGATGCGCCAATGAGCGGAACTCCGAGGCGATGGCGACATAGTCGTCGGTCTCGGCCACCACCGCCGGCTTGCACGCGAACGCGTCGCGCACGATGAGAAGCTCTTGATCGGTGCCCATCAAAAAGGTGTAAAACCCATCCAATTCGCTGAAGCCGCGTTGCACCGCCGTCTTCAGGTCATCGCCTTCGCGCAGCCGCCACTCGAAGAAACGGCACGCCGCCTCGGTGTCGTTGTCCGTCTCGAATTCGATGCCCAGCGGCTCCAGTCGCTTGCGCACCAAATGAGGATTCGACAGTGAGCCGTTGTGCACCAGGCAAAAGTCGCGTCCTGCCGTGAACGGATGCGCATGCGCCGGGGTCACGGCCGATTCGGTCGCCATGCGGGTGTGCCCGACCAGATGCGAGCCGCTCAGCGACTTGAAGGCGTATCGATCGGCGATATCCGCCGGCGCACCCACGTCCTTGTAGAGATCGATCGACTGGCCCACCGACAGCACGGCGACCATGGGCGCATTGCGCGCGAGCCAGGCCGAGAGCAGATCCGGATCGGCCGCGCTGACCAGCACCGCGTGATTGCCCTGCACTGTGATCTCGTGTGCGTGGGCAAAGTCCGCGGCGATGCGCGCCAGCAATTCCGACCAGTCGACGGCGTTCTCGCCGCTGTACAAGCTGAGCTTATGGTGCCGATCCGACACCGGGGCGGTGTAAACGGCGAGCCCCGCGGAATCGGGACCGCGCTCGGTCATGCCCACGAGCATCGGCACCAGGAGCGCGCCAAGTTGGCTGCGCAGGGCAGGGTTCTTGACCAGAAGACCGACGATTCCACACATGGGTTGGCTCCTAAAACGCTCGCCTAGAAAAACTCCAGATAACGCCGTGATTCCCAATCGGACACATGGCGCGAATACTCGGTCCATTCCATGCGCTTCAAGCGGATGAATTCGCGCGCGAGATCCGCGCCCAAGCCATTGCAGATCACCGTATCCTGTTCGAGCGCATCGATGGCCTCGTTCAAGGACTGCGGCAGCAGCTTGATGCCCTTGGCCGCCAATTCTTCCGGCGACAGCTGATATAGATTGATGTTCTGCGCAGGACCGGGATCGAGGTTCCTGTCGATGCCATCGAGCCCGGCGGCGATCAGGGCTGCGGATACGAGATAGGGATTGCACGCGGAATCCGGCAGGCGGATTTCAAGACGCCCATGCGGTACGCGGACGCAGGCGGTGCGGTTGTTGTCGCCGTAGGTGATGTAAGCGGGAGCCCATGTGGCGCCCGACAGAGCACGGCCCACGACCAGCCGCTTGTAGGAATTGACGGTGGGCGCGGCGACCGCGCAAAGGCCGCGCGCGTGATGCAGGACGCCCGCCAGGAATTGATACGCCATCTTCGACAGGCCCATGCCCGACTTGTCGTTCTTGTCGTAGAACGCATTCTTCTGCGTCGCCGAACCCAGCGACACGTGAAAATGCGCGCCGCTGCCGGCGCGGTTCGCAAACGGCTTCGGCATGAACGTCGCGGTCATGCCGTGCTTGTGGGCGATCTCGCTGACCGCCATTTTGACGAAAGTAAAGTTATCCGCGGACTTGAGCGCATCGGCGTAGGTGAAATTGATTTCAAACTGGCCGTTGCCGTCCTCGTGATCGATCTGATACACGTCGATGCCCACGGCGCGAAGCCCCGCCACCATCTCATCGAGCACCTCGCGGCTGCGGTAAAGACCCTTGTAGTCGTAGCAAGGCTTGTCGAGATCGTCGGTGGAGTCGGCGGGCCCGAGGCTCCCATCCGCGCGCCGGGACAGCAGCATGAACTCCGGTTCGATGCCGGTGTACAGGGTGAGCCCGCGTTCGGTGAGGCGGGCAATTTGCGCTTGCAGCGCCACCCTCGAGCAGTAGGCGTAGGGCTTCTTGTTGACCACCCCATTGCAGACGATGCGCGCATAGCCCGGCATCCACGGTATGTCCTGCAGGGTCGAGAGATCGCCCACCGCCATGTAGTCGGGACCTTCCGGGCCCATGCCGAAGCCCCATAAGGCGAAGCCGGCGAAACCCGCGCCGTCCGTGAGCACCATCTCCAGATGTTCGACCGGCACGGCCTTGGCCTTCGCGGCGCCGTGGATATCCACGAACTGCGCCAGTACGTAGCGGATCTTGTGTTCTTCGAAAAATTTCTTTGCCGCTTGCTGATTCATCCTGAGACTCCCGTGTATCTACCGCCGCATTCAATGACCACCGCACCCAAGGATTCGCCCAGGTAAGGACCGAAAGTCGGATCGCACCAGATCCGGTAGTGGCGCGTCGCAGCTGTGCCCTGACCGCCGCCCCCCGCGCTCTGCGGCACGACCAGCACCGCGACCCCGACCATGAGCGTCATGATCAAGGGACGGGAGTCCAGCGAGAGCGCCGCGAAATTCACATTGCAAACCTGTGCGAGCACGTCGTGGACCCCGTCGCCGCCGAGATGAAAGGCCCAGTCCTCGCGCAGCACCGGATACACCCCCGGCGGATTCTGATCCAAGGACGGCGAGATCCGCTCGAGCGCCGTTCCGTCGGTCCCGTCCTCGAGAAAGAATTCCGCGCTGCCGAGACGCGCCACCAGCAGCGCGTCGGCGGCGCCGGTGCCCTCCGACTGCGTCCAGGTATTCGGCGTCATCGGCAGCTCAACTCCCTGCGCGGCCAACCATTCCGCCGCCCGCGGGCCCTTGAGGCCCAGCCGATGGCGCTTTTCGCGCAACTCCAGCGACACAACGCTCATGCGCCCGCTCCCGCTTTCTGGCGCAGATTCTTCGGGTCGTAAAACGGCGCGGGCGCCACTCTGGCCGCCAGCAGGTCGCCGTTGTCGACGCGAATCTGGATGTCGCGCCCCACTTGCGCCAGTTCCGGCGACAGCATGGCGAGTCCGATGGATTTGTTCAACGCCCGCGAGTGGGTCACGCTGGTGACGCGGCCGACGATGGAGCCCTTGTCGATGACCAAATGGCATTCCTTGGGCAACGGCGCCGTTGCGGCAAGTTCGATGCCGGCCAATTTCTGGCGAGGCCCGCGCGCCTGCAGAATCCTGAGACTCCGCTGTCCGATGAAGAAGGGCTTCTTCATGGCCACCGCCCACATGGCGTTCGCCTCATGAGGGTCGGTCAGGCCGTCGGTGTCTTGACCCACGATGAAATGGCCTTTTTCCAAGCGCAGCACGCGCTGCGCTTCCACGCCGAAGGGCCTTAAGGACTGCGGCGCGCCCGCAGCGCAGAGCGCCTTCCATACTTCGCGGCCGCGGCCGGCGGCGACATGGATTTCATAGCCCAACTCGCCGACGAAGCCGACACGCATCAAGCGGGCGGCGGCGCCGGCCACCTGTCCTGACCGTACCGCGAGGTAGGGAAACGCCTCATCGCGCAGGTCGACATCCGTCACTTGCTGCAATATCCCCCGGCTCGAGGGGCCTGCGAAGTTGAATGCCGCGCGATGGCCGGTGACGTTCACCAGCGTGCAATCGAGGCCCCAGAGCGCGTTCAGCCGCAGTAGTTCGCGAAACACGGTCGCCGAGCCGCCGGTGGTGGTGGTGAAGTAATAGAATTCCTCGCCCAGTCGCGCGATCACGCCGTCGTCGACGATGACGCCCGATTCATCCAGCATCAGTCCGTAGCGCGTCATGCCGACTTTCAAATCGGAAAATCGGCCCGCGTAGACGCGATCCAGAAGCTCGGCCGAGTCGGGTCCATAGACCTCTATTTTGCCGAGCGTGCCCACATCGATGAGCCCGACGCTGCTGCGTACGGCATGCACCTCGGCATCGATGCTCTGTGCGCGGCTCTCGCCGGGCACGGCATAGTATTCGGGTCTTCGCCAGTTGCCCGCCGGCATCCACACCGCGCCCAACGCGCCATGTTGTGCGTCGCATGGGGTGCGCCGCTCCGGATAGAAGCTGCGGCCCGCCAGCAACTTCATCGGTACCGGGTGATACATGGGCCGGGCCGTGGTCAGGCCGAGCCGCGCCACATCGACGCCGCGGAAGCGCGCCAGAATGCGCAAGGCGTTCATGTTGGAATGCTTGCCCTGCGAGGGACCCATGCCCACCGTACTATAGCGCTTGAGCAGTTCGCTCGAATCGAATCCTTCCTGCGCCGCGTTTTCCAAATCCTTGACCTGCAAGTCCTCGTCGAAGTCGACGAAGTTCTTGGCCAGAGGGTGATCGAAGATGGGAAAGCGATGCGAGGGGCAGCGCGTGCTGCGCGCGACGACGGCGCCGTTCGACGTGCCGTAGCCCGCATGAGCGGCGGCCTGCGATCCCGCGCGCCGGCCGTCGGCGAGCCGCGATTCGAGGTCGTAGACGCCGTTCATGCGGCCGGCCGCGAAAATTCCCGGTGGCGAATCCACGGGGACGAATTGCTGCAGTTCCTCCGAAAATCGCGTGCTGCCGCCGGCTTGAAGATAGAGCTGCGTGGCGGCCGCCCATCCCACGCTCATCAAAATCGCATCACAGTCGATGCGCCGCGGCGCGCTCCCATCGAGGCGGCCGTCCTCAGTCACCGGTGCGACCATCAATCCGGCGACCGTGCCCTCCGGCCCGCGAAGCGCCTCATACGGCGCATGCGCTCGCAGCATCAGCAATCCCAGCGCCGCGCAGGCCGACACGGCGGCGTCGCTCTCCGGAGCGGTGCGCAAGTCAACGATGGCGGCAACGCGCACGCCCCGCGCGTGCAGCTCGAGACAGGTTACGTACGCATCCAGATTGGCGGCGATGATGACCACTCGGCGGCCGGGAGCGACGCTGTGGCGCGCGGCAAGCCGTGCCGCGCCGGACGCCAACATCACGCCGGGCAGATCGTTGTTGCGAAACACGGCCGGCTGCTCGATCACTCCGGTGGCGAATACCACGGCGCCGGCGCGCATCTTCGTCATGCGCGCCGGCTGCGCCAGCGCAACCCAATGATCGGCGTAGCAGCCGGCGGCAACCGTGGCCGGAAACAAGGTAATGGAGGCCGAGCCGCGCACTGCCTGGACCAGTGCCGTCGGCGCACCATTGCCCGTGAGCCGCAATGATTCGTCCGCCAAGGCCACCTGCGCACCGGCCTGCGCCGCCGCGAGTGGCATAAGGATTGCTTGATTCTAAGGTTGTAGCCACGCAATTTTGACCGCCAAGGAGTTCGACGGATGAAGCTTGGCGTATTCATCCCTATCGGCAACAACGGATGGCTGATCTCCACCACATCGCCTCAATACATGCCGAGCTTTGACCTCAACCGGACGGTGGTCGAGAAGGCCGAGCGGTTCGGCTTCGAGTTCGCGTTGTCGATGATTAAGCTGCGCGGTTTTGGCGGACCCTCCCAGTACTGGGATCATAACCTCGAATCGTTCACGCTGATGGCCGGGCTCGCAGCGGTGACGTCGCGAATCCAGCT
>Ga0137418_10002913_pt1 | contig 15670 bp, 14 predicted proteins | sample CZODoug3_1_2_16f_FD_122242 | JGI IMG/M metagenome (GOLD analysis project Ga0137418, IMG submission 122242) | Vadose zone soil fungal communities from Angelo Coast Range Reserve, California, USA - CZODoug3_1_2_16fungal (Hybrid Assembly) | ecosystem: Environmental > Terrestrial > Soil > Vadose... | reverse complement strand
AGATCGGTACGTATAAAGCCAATATTGAATTCGGCAATGGCCAGTCGGCTGAAGTTGAATTTGAAGTAGTAGCTGAATAAGAATAAAAGATTATTAATATGAAAGCCTTTCCAAATGGAAGGGCTTTTTTTATTTCTGTATTTAATTCATCAATACTGCCTACGCAAACTTCCTCCTCCCCGTCTTCCGTTTTCCAAACAGGAAGCGGTGTTCCCCAAAAACGACTTCTGCTTAAATTCCAATCCACCATATTCTCCAGCCAGTTGCCAAACCGGCCCTCACCCGTCGACTTGGGCTTCCAATTGATCGTCTTGTTCAAGGCTACCATCCTGTCCTTCAACGCCGTCGTCCTGATAAACCAGGCATCCAGGGGATAATAGATAATGGGCTTGTCCGTCCTCCAACAGTGTGGGTAATTGTGCTCGTATTTTTCGATCTTAAAGGCGCGGTTCTCTTTTTTTAGCTAGACGCAGATGTCCATGTTGACATCCACATAATTAGGGTCGTCCTTATAATTTTTAACATACCGGTTGCTGAACTCGCCCAGGCCGTCAACAAACTTACCTTGTTTGTCCACCATTACCAGGATACCTATATCATACTTCTTCCCTATCTTATAGTCATCCGCGCCAAAGGCGGGGGCGGTATGGACGATCGTCGTAGCCGATTTTGTCATGAGCTTGGATAATGTGCTCGCCGTAGCTGCTGTAGCCCAAGGAGATACCGTCATGCTCATCATCGGAATCGTTATGAGCATCCCGATCATTATTTACCGCGTTTTATCGACGCCGGAGCGAACTCGATCACGGTCCACGTTGAACCGGAATCGAAACACGATGTTGCCAAGACCTTGGAGCAAATTCGTGGCGGGGGTTGCCGGGCTGGTCTGACCTTGAATCCGGCCACGCCGTTTGCCCTGCTCGAGCCATATCTCGCCCAGCTCGATCTTCTTCTCATCATGACGGTGCACCCAGGTTTTGGTGGCCAACCATTTCGCGCAGATCAAATGGAAAAAGTGCGCCGTGCTCGCGATTGGAAGGCGAAAAACAATCCCGCACTGGATATCGAAGTGGACGGCGGAATTAATCCAAAGACGGCACGGGTGTCGATTGAAAACGGAGCCAATATCCTCGTAGCGGGCACATCCATCTTCAAATCGCCCGATTATGCCGCCGAAATCCGCGCCTTGCGCGGAGAGTAACTGTTTTCGGGATCGAGCGCAGCAGTACCGTGCCGCCACATACTTGTCATCCCGAGCGCAAGCGAGGGACCTCGCCTACACTCATAGATCACACAAACTAACTTGCGTGATCAACACGTATTGGTGAGGTCGCTCACCGTCTGCGCGGTTCGGGATGACGGGCGGCGCTCTTAAACATTTCTGCCAAATAACTTTTTCGCGAGGTCTTCCCACTTTGGATTTAGCTTTCGCACCAGATCATTTTTCTTTTCGCGCCGCCAGGCTTTGATCGCCTTTTCCCGCGTTATCGCAGATATCGCGTCGGAAAACTGCTCGTAGTAAACTAGGCGATCGAGTTTGTACTTAGCGGTAAAACCGTTCACTATATGATTTTTATGCTCCCAAACCCGGCGTGTTAAGTCATTCGTCACGCCAGTATAAAGCACGATCCGGCTTCGATTGGTCATCATGTAAACGTAGAACTCTTTCACGTTCCAATCTGTCATCCCGAGCGCAGCGAGGGACCTCACCTACACTCTTAGATCGCACAAACTAATTTGGGTGATCAACACCGTATTCGTGAGGTCCCTCGCCGTCTGCGCGGCTCGGGATGACATGCGATTAAAGTTAGGGTGACGCACAATTCCGTCGCGCCTGCTCCCCTGCGATAAAGAAAAAATTACCTCGCCACCACCGGCTCCGCCTCCGGTGTCGTCTCCGCCATCACTTCGTCGGTTTGGGTGACGCGGACCACTTCTTCGATCGTGGTAATGCCCTGTCCGACCCGTCGCCAGCCATCGTGCCGCAGCGTTTCCATGCCTTGCGCAATTGCGCATTGCTTTAACTCGCTTCCGTCCCGCTTTTGCAAAATCAATCGCCGCAGCGGCTCGGTCACGAGGCAGATCTCGTAGATGGCAACGCGCCCTTGATAGCCAGTTTGCCGGCAATGATCGCAGCCGGTGCCGCGATAGAATTTGAAATCGGGCGGGAACGTCACCCCCAGCTCTTCGAGGTATTCGACCGGATAACCCGCCAGAGTTTTGCATTCGGGACAAATCGTGCGCACCAGACGCTGCGCGATGAACGCCTTGACCACGCTCGCCAGCAAAAACGGCTCGACATCCATATCGAGCAAACGGGTGATGCCGCCTACCGCATCGTTCGTGTGCAGCGTGCTGAACACGAGGTGCCCGGTCATCGCCGCCCGAATCGAAATGTCGGCTGTCTCGATATCACGAATCTCGCCGACCATCACCACATTGGGATCCTGTCGTAAGATGTGGCGCAGCCCTTTGGCGAAAGTGAGATCGATCTCCGGTTTGACGTCAATTTGTGAAACTCCCGGCAAACGATACTCGACCGGTTCCTCGATGGTGATGATGCGGCGCTGGACTGAATTGATGCTGGAGAGAAAACAGTAGAGCGAGGTCGATTTGCCACAGCCAGTCGGGCCGGTGATGAGAATGATACCGTTCGGTTGCGCCAGTAGATTGCGAATCATTTGCTGCTGCTTCTCGCTCAGATCCAGCCGATCGAACCCGAACTGCTGCTCGGAGCGGCTGAGCAAACGAAGTGAGATGGACTCCCCGTTCACCGTCGGAATGGTAGAAACGCGAACGTCGATCTCATGATTGTGGGCGTGCAATTGAATTCGGCCATCCTGCGGAAGACGCCGCTCGGCGATGTCCATGTGCGCCATCACTTTCAACCGCGAAATGATGGCCGATTGCAGCAGGCGCAATTGCGGTGGCACCGCGACTTCGTGCAGGATTCCGTCGATTCGATAGCGAATGCGCAAATCGTTCTCCAGCGGCTCGACGTGAATATCGGTTGCGCGCTCGATGATCGCTTCGCGGATGATTTGGTTGACGAATTTGACGACCGAGGCTTCCGGATCGTCCGCGTTGAGGTCGGTGCTGGTCTCCGACTCCTGCAACGGCTCGAAAGCGCGATTGGTCTTGAGAATTTCATCAAACGTTTCCGCGCCCACGCCGTAGAGCGTTTTCATAATCCGCAGCAACTGGGCACGCGGCACCAGCACCCACTCCGCTGGTTTCTTCAAAAGCTGCGTCACGAGCTGGCGGCCGGCGGAATTGAAAAGATCGTAGGTCGCGAGAACAACCGAATTGTCCTTTTCTGCGATCGGCAAAATGTGGTGCTGAAAAACAAATCGCGAAGGTAAAATCGAGAGGGTTTGGCGATCAATTGTCTTGGCGTCGAGGGTAACCACCGGGACGCGGAAGAAATTTCCAATGGCAGCAAGAAACCGTTGCTCGTCGACCTTGCCGGAATCGAGCACCTGGGTCGTCCAGGAACCGCCGTTGAGATTCTGCGCAAGTTGGGTGGCTTCTTCGCGGGATTCGACCCCACCAGCGATCAAGAGATCGACAATCGATTTGCTCACCGTGGCGCTCATTCGCTATTTCTCGTTAGGGCAAATGCAATGCCCGACGCACCGGGTCGGTGAGCGTGCCACTCACCCGCATCGAGTGATTTTTCTGGAGGCGTGCGATGGCGTCGCTGACATCGTCAGAAAAGACGCCGTCAATCGGGCCGCAATAGTATCCGAGCCGGCGCAAGTCCCTCTGCAATGCCGCAACGTAAGCCGGCTGTACCATCAATTGTTCGTTCGCCTTGAAATAATAGACCCAACGGGGGTGATAGCGCGGGGCAAAATCAGTGGCACGCACCGTGGGCATTTGGTGAAGCAGCCCATGTCCATCGCACGGCGCCAGCGAATCGGTGGAAGGGGAGGAAAAGACTTCCTCATCCAAAATAAACGCGCGAACGCCTTGGCAGCCGAGAAACAGCGCGATAAAAAAGATCCCGACTCGTTTCATCAGTGCATTCCTACATCTTTGGCAGATGGGACATCCGGAGGCGGCAGTTGCTTTCCATCACCCCGTTTCGGGCAGTCTGGACAATCATCCTGCTCCAACTCGGGCCCGAAGTGGGTGCGATCCTCGTTTCTTTGCCGAAGGCGATACAAGTCTAGTTTGGTCAACGATACTTCCGGACGCATTAAAATGATCAGCTCGGTGCGGTCGCGATTTTTTGTAGTGCTACGAAAAAGTGGGCCTACCACTGGCAATCGACTCAAATATGGAATCCCATTTTTGCTGGTATTCTTGGTGTCCGTAATTAATCCGCCCAAGACAATTGTTGAACAGTTTGGTGCCGAAACGTTAGTGCGAATGTAGCGGGTGGCGATCGTCGGCACCTGGTTCCCGCCGATATTTACATTGCTGTTGGGAACAACACTGTCGATCTTCTGCAAAATATCCAGTGAGACCTCTTTCTCCGAGTTGATGAGCGGCACGACCTCGAGTTGCAGCGCAACCTTCTTAAATTCGATGCTAGACTGGACGGAAGCGACGTTGTTGACAACCGCTCCGTTGTTCACGTTGCTCAAAGTGTTTACCGGGACCGGAATCTCCTGTCCGTTTGCGATGATTGCCTTCTTGTTGTTGCTGGTAAAAACCATCGGGCGCGAAATCACGCGAAACCGTCCGGTTGATTCCATCGCATGGACGATGGCGCTAAGGTAATTTCCCGCAGCAACATAAACATTAGTACCGGTTCCAATGTTTTGCAGGATGTTGGCGAAATTCACCAATCCTGCTGGATCAAGAATTCCTCCAACCGTGGGCGAACCGCCCGGACTAGCAGCCGGACTACCGTTGGGGAATGGAATCGGCACGCTACTGCGCGGATTATTCAGATAAGTCCCGACAACTTTGTTTTTATATTTGAGAAACCAATCTACGCCGAATTCTTCGTCATTGTTCAAAGTGAGCTCACCGATAACCGTGCTGAGCGCGACCTGCGGCGATTTCACGTCCATCTCGTCGAGAATCTTCATGACTTTCACCACGACCTCGCGATTGCCCAAAACGATGATGGTGTTGGCGCGCTGATCGGCGATGATCTTGGCATTGCCAACCGTCACTGCCTTCGGCGCGGTATCCACTGGTTGAGTAGAAAGTTCTTCAGAAATGTTCAGCTCGCTTCCGGTCGCAGTGCTGCCTTGACTGGCATTGTATGGATTCGTGACAGTGGGATTGGGCGTGCGCTGGGGCGTTGCTCCAGGTTGCGGCCCGCCAGTTCCGCCGGCGCCGCCTTGTTGCTGTTCCCCGCCGGGCTCGGTCAGGGCCTGCACCAGCACCGGCAAAACATCAGCCGCCGAAATATAACGCAGCGGCCGCGTCACCGGTTTGGCAAACTCCACGTTGGCGTCGAACTCGGCGATCAATTTCCGGATAAACGGCATGTTGACCGGCCGGGTGATGACGTGAATGCGATTCGTCCGCACATCGGGCGCGAGCTTGATTTTACCTACGATAACGGAGTCCTCCGAAAGCGCCGTGAGTGCGCCGAGATCGGTCTCGCCCTGAGGCACGGGCACGATCGGATTGGCAACCCCACGCACTCCCCGGCCCCCCGGACCCCCAGGCACACCCGTTCGCGTCTGGTCACTTCCTTTCTCGAAAATGTCTTTCAACATGTCACACACCTTGGTGGCGTCGGCGCGTTCGAGCTTGATAAACTCGCTCGTCACTTCAGCGGGGGCGACATCAATTTGATCGATGATCTTGGCTAATCCGCGAATGACGGTCGAATTTTCCGTTATTAATATGCTCGACGATTTCGGCAGCGGGAGCACCGAAGTATAAGTTTGCGGCGGCGACAGATACTGCCCGAGCACCTGCTGCAACTCGACCGGATCGGCATAGCGCAACTTAAAGAGATAGCTGACTACTTGATCGCTCGATGGAATATCGGCCTGGTCCGAAATGATCGGCACGCCTTGTCCGCGCGGATTTTTCCCGGTCCCGATCACCTTCACGATATCTGGATCTTCTGGAACGAGCGAGAACCCGTTCATCAGTAGACTGATCTTGATGATCTGGATTGCTTCTTCGCGCGGCACCTCTTTGCTAAGAAAAATGTTCACCTTGCCCTGCACGAAATTGTCCGTGATAACGCGTTTACCGGTGAGCGTTTCGTATTCACGAAGGACATCGGCGACGTCGCTGTTTGGAAATTGCAAACGCACCATGTCCTGCGCCGGAGTTACAGGGGCCAGCGCGGGCGACGCCGGGCGTTGCGCAAGACCGAGCACTGCGGAGGTAAGCAGGACAACAACGACGAGGGGGTATCTCAACACCCGCAATATGTAAGAGGAAGCGCCTTCCGGGTCAATACCGCATAGCTCGGTATCATCCACCCCCCTGGCGCTATGGGAACGGTCTCCCGCCCTGATTCTCGAGGCACCCGCCTGCCACGGCCCGGGTCCCGCGGTTTCCGGATGAACGCGAGAGCGCCGAATCCTCAGCTTTTCAGCTTTTCAACTCTATAGTAAGGACATGGAGTGAAGTCACTCTGGCTAGCCTTGCTTCTCGTTCTCAGCGCGGCAATTCTCGACGCAGCAGACGAGAAATCCGGCAATGCCCCAATCATTTCGGAAATTCGCGCCGTTTTGCGCGCACAACAGGAGGCTTGGAACCGCGGCGATATTGATAGTTTCATGAATGGTTACGCTCGCGCCGACACCACTGTTTTTGTTTCCGGTGATGAAGTGATGCGCGGGTGGCAAACGGTTCGCGATCGTTATCTCAAGAAATACAGCGATCGCGCCAAGATGGGCACTCTTAGATTTGCCGATCTTGAAATTGAACAGCTTGGCCCGGATTCCGCCGTCGCGCTCGGGCGCTGGGAGCTAAAACGCGCAAGCGATAGCCCGCATGGTCGCTTCACCTTAATCTTGCGCAAAACCCCCGACGGCTGGCGCATCGTTCACGATCATACCTCGGCGGCTGCGCCAGCCTCGTGATTAGTTAAGAAGTTACAATGTTACAAAGGCAATCAAGCGTGCCCGGTAACGCAGTTTCGGAAGGGTCCTCCCGCGCAGGGAATTTTAGCCCACAGTCCGTCATCCTGAGCGCAAGCGAGGGATCTCACCCAAGCTGATGGATCGCACAAGCCCACTTGCACAATCATCGTCCACTCGCGAGGTCCCTCTCCCCAAAAGGGGGTTCGCGATGACACGCGTGTGGTGTTAGGAATGGAGATCGCGTTCTCGCTTTTGCGCTGTCATCCCGAGCAACACGAGGGACCTCACCCAAGCTCGTGGATCACACAGGCTGGCTTACACAAGATCGTCTTCTGGATGTTTGGCCGATATCCCACTGCGATTATTTGTGCATATACAAAATAGATCGGTGTGCGGAAAAAGATCTGATCGAGGCGATGCAGCCGCTGCTTGCGATCATCGGCGGTCACAGACCGCCGCTACAGAGCCGGAAACTTACCGCGAGATGCTTCAAGGTTTTTGACGTTGTAACTTTTTGACCGTTCAACCCTTTAACTTACTCAACAGCTTCTCGTGGATCCCATCGAATCCGCCATTACTAAACACGGTCACGATATCGTTTTTCTTTAGCATCGGCACGATCCGCTCAATAATGGCGTTTGCGTTCGCTTCATAAAAAGCCAAACGCCCGGATTGCTTGATCTCGTTCACCACCGCTTCTGGATTTAATCGTTCTGCTTCGGGAATCTGTTCGAGCCTGGCCACCTGGGAAATGAAGACGCCGTCTGCCATTTTCAGCGCTTTCGGCAACTCGTGCTGAAAGACAGCGCGACGGGTGGTGTTGGAGCGCGGCTCGAAAATGGCCCACAGCCGCTGTTTTGGGTAACGACGACGTAACGCCGTTAGGGTCTGAGCGATCGCGGTGGGATGATGGCCGAAATCGTCAATCACTTTCACCCCTCGGACTTCGCCGCGGATTTCCTGGCGTCGCGCCACTCCTTCAAACTTCGGTAATGCCACGCGAATCGTTTCCGCGGACACACCATAAAATTTCGCGGCAGAAATCGCCATCGCGGCGTTGCGCACGTTAAACTCGCCAATCATCGGAATCTCGAATTCGTCGTCACGCAAAACGAACCTCGATTTCTTTGCCGAATAGCTGACATCGCGAATACGCTGCGCGCAATTCTTGGAAAAACCGACCTCGACCATCGGCGCCAGAGAATCACGCGTCACTTCGATGCAATTCTTGTCATCGCCATTGAGGACGATCACTCCGTTCTGCGGAACGATGTTCACCAGACGGCGGAAACTTGTTTTGATCGCATCAAGGTCGGGAAAGATGTCCGCGTGATCGAATTCGACGTTGTTTACGACCAGAAGCTCCGGGAGGTAGTGAATAAACTTTGAGCGTTTGTCGAAAAACGCTGTGTCGTATTCATCGCCTTCGATGACAAAGCATTTAGAGTCGTTGAATCGCGCGCCCCGTCCGAAATTGCGCGGAATGCCGCCGATCATGTAGCTCGGCGCGCGCTTCGCGAAGTCCATGATCCAGGTCAACAACGCCGTGGTGGTTGTTTTCCCGTGTGTGCCAGTGACAACGAGATTGTGTCGTCCGCGGAGAAAGTAATTTTTCAAAACTTCCGGCAACGAAAGATAAAATAGTTTCCGGTTTAGGATCGCTTCCGCTTCGGGGTTGCCGCGTTTGATCGCATTACCGATCACAACCACATCGGCCTTTGCCGGAATATTTTCCGCGCGATAGCCGGAGCAGAGCGCAATGTTGCGCTGTTCCAAAAAGGTGGACATCGGCGGATAAACATTCTCGTCCGAGCCGGTGACGGTAAAACCGCGTTCACTCAGGGCCGCCGCGACCGACCCCATCGCCGTGCCGCAAATTCCGAGAAAATGGAAATGAGCCGGCGCTTCTTTCACAGCAATTCTTTACGCGGAGTAGCCAACTACGCTAGCGAAAGGAGAAAGCGCGTCATCCCGAGCGCAGGCGAGGGACCTCACCTACTTCTTGGATCATCAATCTCTACTTGAGTATTCAACACCGGACTCGTGAGGTCTAGGCGGTTTGGGGGACCGAGCAATGCGGCACGGACCGCAATCGGTCCTTATTTCTTCTCGAATACTTCCACCGCGTTCCACTCTTTGTCGGGCGGGGTCTGTTCATATTCGAGAGAGCGCTCGAGATACATCTTGGCCAGCGAATCATCAGGATAAAATTCCAAGAAGCGCGAGAACAATATTTTCGCCTGCGTAAAATCACGATCGCGGAATTTGCGAATTCCTTCCTCATACGTTTCCAGCCAGATTAACAGTTCCTGATCGAGCGCAGTGGTTCGCGCATCCACGATGGCGAAGACATCGACCGGTTCGGTCCTTCCTTTGACCTGGGCACGTGCGACGGAACGCAAATGAAATTCGTCGCGAATCAAATCCGCCGCCGCCGTACCGACAAGAATGTCCACTCCATAAATGCGCGTCAGCCCTTCCAAACGCGCCGCCAGATTAACCGCATTGCCGATCACCGTTAGATCGGCGCGATCCTGCGAACCGATGTTTCCAGCAAGAACCTGACCATGATTAATGCCAATGCCCATTCCCAGAGTCATGCGGCCTTCCGTTTTCCAGCCGTTGTTTAGTCGCAACAATTCCCGCCGCATCCCGAGAGCTGCATGCGCGGCCGCCTTCGCATCTTTGGCCATCCCCTGGCTCTTGACGTTTCCCCACACCGCCATGATGCCGTCGCCGATGAACTTATCGAGGGTGCCGTCGTTCTGAAAAACGACTTCGGTCATGGCAGTCAGGTATTCATTCAATTGCCGGACTAATTCTTTTTCGTCTGCTTTTTCACTCAAAGTGGTAAAACCGACGATGTCAGAGAAAAGCATCGTAGCCGGCATGCGGGATCCTGTGAGCGAATTGTAGTAGCCGCGAGGATTCTCGAGAATCTCTTTGACCAGGTTCTTCGAAACGTAACGCTCGAGCGTGCGTCGCGTGCGCAACTTTTCCATGCGCTCAATCGCGTAATCGATCCCGAGGGTGCTGACACCACAGAGCAAAAGGGTCGACAGCACGGGCACCGATGCGAGAAGGAAACCGGAGCGATCGTAGGCCAGACGGGCAATTGCCAGATAAATCACGGTGATTGCGATGAGCGAGAAAAGAGAAAGGATTGGACGCCGCAAAAAGGGAATCAAGCCCCACCCAATTATGCCCGCGAGCAGAACGAGACCGAGCATTACGCGCGTCGGTGTCTGCCGTAGAAATTCATGCGCCTCGGTCGCGGCCATGACCTGCAAATGAACAGCTGGACCGGGCGTAGCTGGATTCAACGGGGTAACGATGAAGTCGTGCTGGATTTGCGACGAGGCTCCAACGATTACGATTTTATTTTTAAAAACTGCGCCGTCGGCGTAGTTCGCTTTCCAAAAGGCGGGATGGAAGACCTGCCAGAGGGGGAACGGCGGGTAAGCATCATTAGAGCTAAAACGAAAGAGGTGATCGCGTTGGTCCTGGGGAATATCAGCGCTGCGTCCAAGTTTCGTTAGCGCGCGCGCTGACATCGAAGTATAAACCTCGTCGCCCGAGACTGGCGCCACACCCGCGAGTTGACGTTCGGAGGTGAAGAAACGCGCGGCGCGCAATTTTCCGTCAATCTCGTCATTCCAATAGTTTACGAACCCAACGCGATCGTCCGTTTCGGCTGGCGGCGGGATGAGCTGCGAGTTTGGCAGCACAATCTGGGTGTTATTTTGTGTATCGATATTCATCCCAACGACGACCCGATCGTGATACCGATCAAGCGCCGCACGGAAGGCTGGATCGCCGTCGTTCGGATTGTTGAACACCAGATCGAAGATGACCAGCCGCGCACCGGCGCCAAACAAGCGATCCAGCAAGAGAACCCAAATTTCGCGCGACCATGGGAACGGTCGCTCGGTCATCAATTCAAAGGCGCGATTACCCGCGATCTCCTCCGGCCCAACCGCATCCAATTGCAACGATTGCTGATCGATTCCCAGGAAAATAAAATCATCGCGCGTGGCGGTTTTGCGGCCTTCCGTGCGCAACAAGTCCTCGAAACCTTGCTCGCCCCGCCACGGTATGGAAATAAACGGCAGCGTCGGAAAAAAATGACCCACGAAAACCACCGCCGTCCAAAACGTGCAGATGGCGGCAAAGGCCAAACGACGGTGGCGCGCCAGCCAAGACATCGGGTTATTTTATGAAATTACGCGGGAACAGCCAATCCGAAACGCAACGTGCGGCTAATCATCGGAGGAGAGCGGAGAGCTCCGCGAGCCCGGCGAGAATGATATACTTGCAGCGCGATCCTCGACAACGTCTGACGTCTATTTGCCATTTCGGGCATTTCTGTGGTGGCACACGTGTCGCGTGCTCCTCTGCAGCCGACACGGCTACCGCTACAGAAGAAGGCTCACGAGAAGCCGCGTCTCCATTATCGACTGCACCCTTCACTTCCCACATCATTCCCGCGTGGATGCTGAACTTCTTTGTCCGGCTTGTCGAATTCCATTAACGGAATTGCGTACCGGCAACGGCGTCATCTGGCGTTGCGAAAAATGCGATGGCTGCGCGGTCGGTCTGCATTTGCTACGTCGCACTTTCACTGCGGAATCGATCAACCCACTTGGTTGCACGCGATCCACCACGAAGGAAGAAGCGCCCGCCCTTGTCCATCCTGCGGAAACGCTATGTTTGAGGTCGCCCTCGACAGCAGCAGCGGAATCAAGGTCGAAGTCTGTCGAATTTGTGAATTCGTCTGGTTCGATGCCGGCGAAACACAAAGGCTGCAAGCGCGACCGTTGCCGGAACCAAAACCGCAGGTTGTCTTGCCGCAAGAAGCGCGCGAGGCAATTGCACTGGCGAAAGTTCAGCAACTCGCCAAGCAAGCGCGCGGCTCGGATTTCGATAGCGCGCCACCCGACGAATGGTGGAAATCGATTGCAGGTTTTTTCGGGATGCCGGTGGAATTTGACGCGCCCGCAAAGAAACGCCGTCCCGCAGTAACCTGGTTTTTGGCAGGGCTCATCGTCACCGCAAGTGTTCACGCATTTTTTCATTTGCAGGAGGCCGTCCAACTTTTCGGATTAATTCCGGCACAAGCGTTCCGGCTGCACGGCTTGACCTTTATTACCTCATTTTTTCTTCATGCCGGAATCATTCATCTCGTCGGCAATATGTATTTCCTTCTCGTTTTTGGTGATGATGTGGAAAATTTTCTCGGCCCGCTGCGCTATATCGCATTGACCGCGCTTGCCGCTTTCGTTGGGGATCTCTTGCACATTGCATCGGCCCCGGCTTCCACCATTCCCTGTATCGGTGCCAGCGGCGGAATCGCCGGTTTGATCACATTTTACGCCCTGGCATTTCCGCAGGCGAAAATCGGCTTTTTGTGGCGTTACTTTTATTATTTTCGCTGGCTTCGGCTGCCGGCGTGGTTTGTCTTCGTGCTCTGGATTCTTTTCCAAATCATCGGCGCTTACGAACAAAAGATCGGAATTAGCTCGGTTTCGTCCTTTGCGCATTTGGGGGGAGCGGCTGTGGGCGTGATCGCGTGGTTTCTTACCCGAAAAAGCACGAGTTCCGCTCAAGCTTAAGGAACACAGGGCTCCAGTCCTGTGTTCTGCAGCTTCGGTGGGATCGAGCAGTCTCTTGCTCGATGTTAAAATTATAGCGCCTTCGGCGCCTGATTAACATCGCCCGCGGAGCGGCCGATCCACCCTTGGCTAATCGGCATCAGCAAAGGACTGCTCGGTTTACCTCGGAAACCGTTTGTCATTTCTTAGGGACCGCCTATTTTCCACGCCCCGGCGCGTGACGCGTCGAAAGATCTTCGCACCTACGGATAAATTTCCGTTAATCAGCGCACGAGGTCGCGCAGATCATATTATATAAGAACAGCGCGCTGAAAGGAGGCCCGAACGAAAATTCGGGAATAACAAATGCCGAGAGCAACAAACGCCCCGGCCAGTCGCGAACGGCGACGGCGGGTTTTAAGAAAAGCGAAAGGTTATCGCGGTCGTCGCTCGAAACTTTTCCGTTACGCCAAAGATGCGACGATGAAAGGCCAATATTGGGCCTATCGGGATAGGAAGACACGAAAGCGCAATTTCCGCATGCTGTGGATTCAGCGCCTAAACGCAGCCGTCCGCGCTAATGGCATGACCTACAGCCGGTTCGCTGAAGGCTTAAAAGCGGCTGGTATTACTCTTGATCGCAAAATCCTCGCCGACCTCGCCGTGACCGACGAAAAGACTTTCGCCTCGATTATCGAACAAGCGAAAGGCGGACTGGAAAAGAAATCGAAGTCGAAGAAAGCGGCGTAGTTGCGGTGAAGCGTTGAACCGTTGCAGCGGATTCGCTTCAACGCTTAAACTCACTTAACGCCTCAACGTTCATGCATCCGCTCGAACAATTACGCGACGACGCCCTGGCCCAGATTCTCGCGGCCGCGGACGAGCGCGTTCTCGAGAGCGTGCGGGTGAGATTCCTCGGACGCAGCGGCAGCGTTTCCGAATGGAGCGACAAAATGAAGTCGCTTCCGAAAGAGGAAAAACCGACCGTTGGCAAATTGTTGAATGAAGTTCGGATCGCGATCACAGCCGCAATTGAAGCGCGCGTTGAGAATTTTCGCGCCGAAAAGGAATCAGCCGCGGTTGCCAATATTGATCTTTCGCTTCCGGGCACGCCGCATGAGCGCGGCGCGCTTCATCCGCTCACGCAAATGCTGGATCGCAGCATCGCGATTTTCCGGCGAATGGGATTCGCGCTCGCCGAAGGCCCGGACATCGAAACCGAATGGCATTGCTTTGACGCCCTCAATACTCCCCCCGATCATCCCGCGCGGAACGAGCAGGACACATTTTATCTGCCGGATGGGCGCCTTTTGCGCACGCACACATCCACCGTGCAAATCCGCACGATGGAATCAGCGCCGCCGCCCATTCGCGTGATCGCCCCGGGCGCGGCTTACCGGCGCGATGAGATCGACGCCAGTCATACCACGCAGTTTCATCAGATCGAAGGTCTTTACGTGGATGAAAATGTCAGCGTCGCCGATTTGAAAGGAACGCTGGAATTTTTCCTCCGCGAACTTTTCGGTGCGGACACGACGGTGCGTTTTCGCCCGCATTATTTTCCTTTCACCGAACCGAGTTTTGAGATTGACGTGAAATCGAGTGCGCTGAAGGGCGGCGAACAATGGGTCGAAGTTTGCGGCTGCGGCATGGTGCATCCCGCCGTTTTCGAAGCAGTCAATCAATCGCGCGGTGACAACGCTTATGATCCGGAAAAATGGACCGGGTTCGCTTTCGGTCTCGGAATGGACCGGCTGGCGATGATTTTGTTCGACATTCCCGACATCCGCTTGTTTGCGCAAAATGATCTGCGTTTTCTGAGCCAATTCGCATGAGAATCGCGTTTCAGCTCCCGAGAACATTGCGTGTGATCCCGAGCCGCGCAGACAACGCCAGTCCGGCTCGGACCGAGGAACCTCGCGAACGTCCCGTTGCGTTGTCGTGTTGGGTGAGGTCCCTTGCCTGTGCTCGGGATGACAAGTCGCAAACGAACTGCAACGCCAGCGCGGTCGCGTCCTCCATCGAGAGCCGTTCGCCGTCAATCACCAAATATGGCTTCCCCATTTCGACGCAGCCATCAATCGTTTCACGTGTTCCGCCGAAAAGCTCTCCCTTTGAAATAACGAGCGTGCCATCCGAATCGGCCACGTTCCGCGCGGTGCGTTCGGCGTATCCGGCATTCGCCAGTTCCACCACTGGATAGTGTTCCGGAATTGTCCCATCTTCGGCCAACCGTCCCGCCGGACACCACCCGCCGCACTCAACTTCAAATGCAAACGCGGCATCGAGTGCTCCGCGATCAACCCCAGTTTGCCCCCCCGAAATGATTTTCAAAAATTCCTCGTCTGAGGTCTCGTTTTTCTCCGGCCCTTTTAATCCACAAACCAATCACGGACTCGAACAGGATGCGAAACCAAATCGCCACCAAAGAGACTACGCAGTTCCATTGTGCGGTTTCCGGTTCCGTTCATGGCATTGGGATCAACGGCAAACGATACCTTTTTTCGAGCGTTTGATGTCGGGAATCACCTACGACGTTTGAGATCCGAATCCCTAACGGCCGGCCAAGCATCCATTGTGCTATTCCATGCCCCAGCAGCACATGCCCAGACTCACTCCTGCACCCTCGCGAACCTCCACCAAAGCAGCTTTTCTGGTGGCGCTTACCGTGCTGGCCTATCTTCCAGCGCTTTACAACGGCTTTATCTGGGACGACGACGCATGGTTGATGCACAATCGCACGCTTGACGGCGTAACCGGTCTCTATCGGCTCTGGTTCGATCTCCTCGCCTTGCAACAATATTATCCAATCACCGGAACCGCCTTCTGGATTCAGTATCAACTCTGGGGATTTCATCCATTCGGCTATCACGCCGTGAATGTCGCGTTCCACACACTGAACGTAGTTCTGTTTTGGTTCGTCCTGCGAAAGCTCGGCCTGCGCGGCGCCTGGTTCGCCGCCGCTGTTTTCGCAGTGCACCCAATCATGGTGGAATCGGTCGCGTGGGTCACTGAAATCAAAAATCTTCTTTCGACTGCTTTCTTCCTTGGGAGCGTTCTTGCCTA
>Ga0137418_10002912_pt1 | contig 15672 bp, 14 predicted proteins | sample CZODoug3_1_2_16f_FD_122242 | JGI IMG/M metagenome (GOLD analysis project Ga0137418, IMG submission 122242) | Vadose zone soil fungal communities from Angelo Coast Range Reserve, California, USA - CZODoug3_1_2_16fungal (Hybrid Assembly) | ecosystem: Environmental > Terrestrial > Soil > Vadose... | reverse complement strand
TTAGAACGGAGGTTCACCATTTTCTTGCAAGCAAACTAATGGGAGGTCAGGCGCCGATCTCCGATCGCAGCGCGTTCGCTATGGACTCCGAATAGCGCTTCACATCTTCGTGGTGTTCCGCCTCCACCATCACACGCGCCAGCGGCTCTGTCCCCGAATAACGCAGCACGACGCGCCCGTTTGCTCCGAGCGCCTTCTGCGCTTCGCCCAGTGCGCGCGAAACCTCTGGCAGCGACTCCATGGGCGGCTTCGTTTTCACCTTCACATTCAGAATGATCTGCGGATAGTCCTTGAGGCCTTCCGCCAGCTTTTCCAAAGGTCCTCGCAATGCCACCAGCGAGGCAATCTTCACGGCAGTCAGCAGCCCATCCCCAGCCGGACTATCGTCCAGAAAAATGATGTGGCCGGATTGTTCGCCGCCGAGATTGTTTCCAGACTTCAGCATCTCCTCCAGCACATAGCGATCGCCCACCGCCGCCCGCGCCAGCGTAATCCCTTCCTGAGCCAGGATTCGCTCAAGGCCAAGGTTCGACATGGACGTTGCCACCACGCGATTCCGCTTCAGTTGTTCATGCGCCTTCAGGTAACGGCTGACAACCAGCAGCACCCCGTCGCCATTTACGACGTGCCCGTTGGCACAGACGAACAGGGCGCGATCCGCGTCCCCGTCAAAAGCCACGCCAAATTCCGCGCGCTCGGCAACCACCCGCTTCTGCAATCCCTCCAGGTGCAGCGAGCCGCATCCGGCATTGATGTTTCGCCCGTCCGGCTGCACTCCCATCGCTAGCACCTCGGCGCCGAGGCTGTTGAATAACTCTGGCCCCAACTGGTACGCCGCGCCGTTCGCGCAATCCAGCACCACCCGCTTGCCTGCCAGATTCGCGCCTGGAATCACCCGGCTTCGCAGAAAATCCAGATACTCCATATGCAACGCTTGATTCGCCGCCAGCTTGGGCCGATGCGGAGGCACTGCTTCCGTGCGCAGTTTCAGAATGTCGGTTTCCAGCGCCTCTTCCACGGCGTCCGGAAATTTCATTCCGGCATGCGAAAAAAGCTTCACGCCGTTATCGTGATAGGGATTGTGCGAAGCGGAAATCACCACGCCGGCTTGAAAGTCGTTTTCTCTCACCAGGCACGCCACACCCGGTGTGGTGATCACTCCAGCAAATTCCGCGCTTGCTCCAGCCGCCTGCAATCCCGCGGTCAGCAGTTGCGCGATGTGCGGCCCGGACTCGCGCGTGTCCATCCCGATCAGGACATGCGCTGAGCCAAACTCTTTCTTGAGATACCCGCCGATCGCCCGACCCGTGGCGTAGAGCGTCTGATCGTCCAGCGGAGGAGTCCCGGGAACGCCGCGCATTCCGTCCGTGCCAAAAAGTTCTTTCGCCATTGATGTCTAACGCCTGTCCAATTGACTAACCTCGTCGAAGTCTAGCACACGCTGCGCACCCCACCCCTCCGGCATTCACCTGCGGCGCTAGCCCTTAATCGGCCACCCCGCAATGAATTTTTCGTTAGCACTTCGTGACATTTCCGTGTCGCCCGCTCAGGTTTACCTCCGATTGTGCTAACGTGTCTGGAAGAGGAGCCCTCGGTGTCCAGCACGGAAACCCCTCAGACAACTGTTTTCCGCATCTCTGGCTCAAACTTCAGCCTGCGTCTTATTGCGGCCGCCATCATTCTGCTCTTTTTTTACTACGCCGCCGGGGTCGTCATCACCCTGCTTCTTTCTGTCCTTATTGCTTATTTTCTGGACCCCGCCGTGGAGTTTCTGGAGCGTTTCCGCGTCCCCCGCACGATTGGCGCACTGATTCTCGTCCTGCTCATGATTCTTGTTCTTATCGCCGTGGGGTACACCCTCTGGCTTCGCACCTCCGACTTCGCCGCCGATTGGCCCAAGTATCGCGAGATACTGCGCAGCGCCACAAAGACGGTCCAGGGAAATATCAATAGCTTTGAGGGCGGCGTCAATGACCTGACTAGTTCGGGCGAAGCTGCCAAATCGGTTGTTTCCCACGAAGACACTGGCGCGGTACGTAATCTAGTGGTCCGCGGCATCGGCTCTCTTTACGCGCTGGTGCTCGAGGCCACCTTTGTTCCTTTCCTGGTTTTCTTTATGCTGGCCCAGAAACGCGAAGTCTGGCACGGCACGCTGCAACTCTTTCCCGTCAGCCGCCGCAATCAGGTGAAGGAAACGCTGGAAGACTTGCGCGACGTCCTGCGTGATTACCTGATTGGCATGTCCGTGGTCACCCTCGTCGTGATCGCATTAAGCAGCATTTTCTTCCTGATCCTGGGACTCGACTATCCTGTCCTCGCTGGAATCACTTCCGGTTTGCTGAATATGGTTCCTTACCTCGGTGCCGTCCTCGCCTGGTTCCCTGGATTCTTGCTGGCCGTCATCAAGTGGAAATCCGTCAGCCATTTCGCCATCATCGCCGTCGTGCTTACCGGCATTCACGTGATCGCGCAGAACCTGATTGCCCCGCAACTGGTCGGCCGCCAAGTGCGTCTGAATGCTGTGGCCATTACGGTGGCTCTGCTTTTCTGGGGTTGGGTCTGGGGAGGGATGGGGCTGATTCTTGCCATTCCCCTGACGGCCGCTCTTCGCGTGATCTGCGACCACGTCGAATCCTGGAAGCCTGTGGCGCGTTGGCTGAGTGCGTAGCCATTTATTTTCGATTTAGACCAAGGAATTCTCGATGAGCGTTCGCTCCATCTGGTTCAGACTTGCCTGTCTCTCACTGCTGGCAGCACTGTTCGTTGCTTCTCCGGTTTTTGCGTGGGGATGCAAGGGCCACCAGACCATCGCGCTGATTGCCGAGAAACATCTCGCGCCGGAAGTGCGACAACTTCTGGAAACGCTGCTGAAGGAAAATCCGATCGACCCGCAGCTCAAGCGCTATTGCGGCCCGTTTTCCAGCAGCCTCTTCGCCGACAGCTCCACCTGGCCTGACGACGTCCGCAACGCGCTGAAAAACGGCCCCTGGCATTACATTGACATCCCTCGCGGGGCGCCCCGGGGTCCCCTCGCAAGTTTCTGCGGTGAATCCGGTTGCGTCACTCAAGCTATCGCCGAACAACTCGCTATACTCAAAGATCCTCAGGCCGATCCACACAAGCGCGCGGACGCCGTCCGCTACATCATCCATTTCGTCGGCGATTTGCACATGCCACTGCATGCCACGACGAACAACGATGAAGGCGGCAACTGCGTCCCGGTCCGCTACTTTCGCCGCAACCCGCGCGAACACAATCACTCCTACACTCCCAATCTTCATTCCGTTTGGGATACCGCGATTCTGGAACGCGACATGGAGGGGGCGGACTCCAACGAGTACGCGGAATTTCTGGACCAGTCCTTCAGCCCGCAGGCCGAAGCGTGGATAAAAGCAGGGGTTCATGTGGACGATTGGGCGTGGGAAAGCCACGATCTGGCCGAAACTGTCGCATATGGAAACCTGGTGCCCAACGACCCGATTGAGCCGCCGGTGCCAGTCCATTCCTGCGCGGACGACAACAACGTGGGCGAACGAATGTTCAATCTGCATTTTTCCGTCGGGGCAATCTACCAGGAAGCGGCCGCACCCGTCGTGGAAAAGCAGGTCGCACGAGCCGGCATCCGGCTGGCGATGATCCTCAATGACGCGCTCAAGCCCGCACAAAACTAGGGTTTGCCGGCAGTTTTATTTTCTGTCGATTCCACAGGTCCCAACGATTTGATGAAGCTGATCAACTGCCACCGTTGAGGCTCCGGCAATTTCGACCAGACCGGCATACCTTTTCGAACGACGCCATTCGTCAGAATCCAGAATAGTGACCCAGGCGGAGCTTCCTGCACTTCCTTCGCCCGCAAACTTGGCGCTTTCTTACTGCCCAAGGCATTTTCCCCGTGGCATTCCGCACAATGCTCTTCGAACAAGACTTTTCCGGCAGGGATTGCGTCCTTGTCAGTGGCCAGCGGGTTCGCTTTCGCCCGGTATTTTGCGGGTGCTTTCTCCAGTTCCGTATACACAGAGGCTGGCTCCGTTTTTTCCGGCTTGCCCTGCGCGGCGCACAGGAAACACCGGCAGGAGAGCAACGCTGCGCAAAATCCCAAGCGCATGCTTATTTTCATTCGCTCTTCCCCTGGAACAACTGACTCACCTTCTGTCCAAATCCCGCAATTTCATAAGAAACGCCCCACCGCAGCAGGAATTGGTGACTGTTGTCGTTCAAGCCGAATGTTGGCTCGATTTTGAACGTCCATCCGGATGGCAGGTTCCACGCCAGTCCCGGCGCCAGGTAATGCGAGGTCTCGCGCAGTCCAAAGTTGTACCGGTCGCCCAAGCCGCCGTACATCTCGACTCCAGCAATAAAATGCTGCAAGCAGAAATTGCACTTGTGCGTGGCGCCTTTCAGCGTCAACGGACGGCTGGCTCCCAAGGCGTATCCGAATTCCCACGGCTCATTCGAAAGATTCTTCACGGCCAAGGTGTTCTCCGTGAAGTTCCACCCCTTGTAGTTGCTAGAGAGGATCAGTTTCAGTTCGACTTCGCGTTTCCGCTCCCGCCGCGCCACTGCGTTCGGCGTCAGAAAGTCGGATTCCACATCGTGCCCCTCGACCTCTTTCATGATTTTGTCCGCGCCGTTGATGTCCTCGAATTCCACATACAACACCGGATTGATCCAATGCTCATTTTTGAGGGGGCGGACTCGGTTCTCCCAGCGATATCCCGTGAACACTGTGCTTTCTCCGAAGGTGGTCTGCCCCGAAAGGTAGAGCTCCGTGGTCCACCAAGCGGTCGCTCCATACTCAAACTCGCTCCAAAAGGCGTGGAAGTTGGGCCCACCCCGTTGCGTCCCAAAGACCGAGAAGTACTCGACCTCGAGATTCCCGGGTTCCTCCAGATTGTGGTCATACGCCACCATGTACGGATTTTCCTGAGCTGCAAGGATGCTGGCACCAGCCAAAGGCAACAGGGCCCAAAGGAGCAATCGGTATAGGTAATAGAATCGTGAGTGGTTCAAGAACGATCTCCAAAGATTTTATTTACGACCAAAAAAGTCTGATATTAAAGGCTTTGAAATCTTCATCAGTGACGAACGCCACTTCATATCAGACTAACTTAGTCTTATATCATATGCAAATCAATTGCATCTATGTCGCTCCTCTCAATTTACTCTTGGGCTCCCTGACCCGCATTCTTTTCTTCCTCCTTCTTCCCGGGTATGTTAAATTCGCCATGTTGTAGTCAGATTACGTTCGCCTTTGCCCGATCGGCTTCTTCCTCTCGCCAGCGGGTTTCTTCCCCCCTTACGGTCGCGCGTTTCCGCCTCCGTCCGTCGCCGTTTACCGCCCGGCAAGGACTGATCTTCGCAAAATGCTGCCCCAACCGGATGCCAATCCTCTGCTGGAGGCGTTCCTTTCGGATCCCGAACAGGCGTTCGTTGGTTTCGGCCTCGACGGAGCCATATTTCTGTGGAATCAAACTGCGGAACTGCTCTACGGTTTCACCCAAGCGGAAGTTCTCGGCAAATCTGTGGCGTGCCTGCTGCCCTTGTATGAATTGCCGGCTCATGAGGAATTGCTCCACAATCCCTCCTCGCCTGAATCACGAACGGGCGCCGTGGCCGAACGTCTCAACAAGTCTGGCCTGCGCATTTCGGTCCGCATTCAGCGTTCGCCGATCCGTGACGCTCACGGCGAAATTATCGGGATTCTGGAACGCGCGCATGCTCTGGCGCCTGGCAACGCGTGCTCGGTCGCGGAAGCGCACCTGCGTCTCCTCGTTGAACAAATTCCACTATTCTTCTGGACCACGGATGAACGATTGCGCATAACTTCTCACTGGGGACGCACCGCCAGCGCGGCGCGTAGTCTTCCTCGCTATCCTGTCGGCCAGACGATCTACCAATATCTGCGCTGCCAGGAAAATGGCGATCCGCCCGTCAAGCAGCACTTTTTGGCGCTTCGCGGCGTCTCTTCCCGGTTGGAATATGCCAGCCGCAATCGCATCTACGATCTCGCCATCGGGCCTTACCGCGATCCCCAGGGCGTGATCATCGGGTGCATCGGCATGGCCCTCGATATCACGGAACGAAAAAAGACAGAGGACGAGATACTCTTCCGTGCCAGTCACGATGGCCTGACGGGGCTCGCCAATTATCGGGAATTCTTCGAGAGCCTGGAACGCGAAGTCCGCCGCGCCGACCGTACGCACCAGCCGTTTGCGCTGCTCCTCCTGGATCTCGATGACCTGAAATGCATTAACGACCGCTTCGGTCACCTGACAGGGAACCGCGCCCTGAATCGCCTGGCGCGTGTGATGAAGGAACATTGCCGGGGCACGGAAATTGCCGCTCGTTACGGCGGTGATGAATTCGCCATTCTGTTGTTGGACGCCAATGAGGAGCGCGCGCAAAACGTTGCCGAGCGCATCAGTAGTTGTCTACGCCTGCAAACCGATTCGCCCGCGCTCTCCGTCAGCATTGGTTTTTCCGTCTACCCCGCTGACGGCAATTCGGCTCCCGAGCTCCTGGAAGCCGCGGATAAGCGCCTCTACCAGAGCAAGAAATCCAGGAATTCCGGCGAACTCAAGCCGGACCGGCAACACTCCGAGTCCGCTCGAACTTAACCTGATGCAAACCCTTCCCGCATGCGAGCGTTTCCGCGCGGGTGTAAACTCCTACTACTTTGCAGGAGTCTTTTCGTCACTGGCGCGAATGCCGGGCATTAATCCCAATTTCGGGGGCTTGCATGAATGCTAATGAATTGGTTCTTGCACTTCTCGACGAGGGCTATTCCCGCAAGACCTGGCATGGCCCGAATCTGCGCCAGTCGCTCAAAGGCGTCACCGCCAGTCAAGCTGCCAGGCGTCCGGCTCCCGGTCGCCACAATATCTGGGAACTCACGCTGCATTCCGCGTATTGGAAATACGCTGTGCGCCGCCAGATAGAAGGCGGGAAGCGCGGCTCATTCGTTCTGAAAGGGAGTAATTTCTTTGCGAGGCCCGAAAAAGGGAAAGCTACAGAAGCGGCCTGGCACGCTGATTTGGCGCTATTGGAAAGCGAACACCGGGCTCTGGAAGCGGCTATTCGCCGCGTCCTCGGAACTCCGCGAGCCAAGAAGCTTCTTCCTCGGCTATACGGCGTCGCTTTTCACGACATCTACCACGCCGGACAAATCCGCCTGCTCCGTCGGCTGATGTCCTGAAGAATTTCCCGGCTCCGATACATTGCCGGTGAGGCCTACGAAACTTTCCTCAATTCCCTCACAAGATCGTCCAGATTCGCCGCGTCCTGGAATAAGCGGATCGCTGCAATCCCCGCAGCGCCCGCTGACAGGCAATCCCCAGCGTTTGCGAGTGTGATTCCCCCGATTGCCAAAACCGGAATCGTCAATCGCTTGCAGATTTCCTGCAGACGCTGCACTCCCTGCGGTTGCCCAAAATTTGCTTTCGAGGGGGTCGCGTACACCGGCCCAAAAATCACATAATCTGCCCCCGCTTGTTCCGCCACCATCGCCCCTTCTAGTGAATGCGCGGAGACTCCCAAGAAGAAATCCTTGCGCGGGCAACGCAGCTTCACCAAGCGCTTTGCCTCCGACGGCGGCAAGCTGCGCTCGCCCAAATGCACCCCAGACGCGCCGCTGGCACATGCCACATCCACCCGGTCATTGACCAGAACCGCTGAGCCGCTTCCCAGGCGCGTCATTGCGCGCTCCACCAGTCCAGCCAATTCGCGCCCAGAGAGGTCTTTCTCTCGAATCTGTATCCAGTCCACTCCGGCTTTCGCGGCTTGCTCTATTTTCTGCAGCTGAAGATCGATGGCGAGGCCGGGCGAGGCCGCCAGGCTCCGGCGGTCCGTCACATAGCACAGCAACGGTTTACGGGTTGGAGGGAGGGGGCACACGGGCTGGCACCGGACGCGAATTGAAGAACCCGAACCCCACAAAAATATCCAGGACCCCGATGCCGCTCACGATCCCGCGCGTAGCGGGATGCAGGGCGACGTGCATCATCCAGGGATAGTGGCTCAGGAAGTAGTTCTGCTCCCAGAATGCGGACCACGGCAGATAGAGCAGCAGTGCGCCTAATTCAAACAGAAGCACGACCGTCATCGCGCGCAAGATTCGATTCATCTGGTACCAGTTGGCCTTACTTGTGGTTTGTGCGGCGTTCAGCGAGCCGGCTTCTGCAGCGAGTGAATGCGTTCTGCCACGTCGCGGTAATCAATGTTGATCGCGTAAACCTGGGAGAAGCTCTTGAGTGCCGCGTCCAGTTCGCCCGCCGACTCCTGGGCCACACCCAAATCATACCGCAATGCCAGCTTACTTTCCGTGTCCATGCCGGGCGTCAGCAGCGCACGCTCATACCAGATGGCGGCGATGGCCGGCTGGCCCTTTTCCATGAACGCCAGCCCAAGCAGGGTGCAGCACTGCATAGCGTAACGAAACGCCTTGCCCCGGTCGTTGGCCTGCGCCACCTTCTGAAATTCTCCGATGGCCTCTTCCAGCAGACCCATTTCGCGGAAGGCGATGCCGAGGTTGTAATGCGTCTCCAGATCCTCGTCCTCGGCGCCCATTTCGCCAAGTTCCGCGCGGAATTCGTCGAAGACTTCCTTCAGTGGCCCGCTTTCTGTGTTTGCCCTTGTGGATGATTTCTCTCCCCCGGCTGCTCGGGCAGACGCAGGCGCTTTCTCTTCGGGCGCGTGCCCGACGGGCCGCGTCAGTTCGCCCAGCCCCAATTCGCCCATTTCTTTCGCCAGATCGGAGAGGAAATCATCGGTGGTGAATGCCTGCCCGTTGGCAGGCCTGGAGGCCTGGACTTTCTGCGGCTCGCCTTTTTCTTTCTGCGGCGCTGCGGGAGGAATCTTGGACAACATTTCGTGCGCCGGCACGATGGGTTCCGGCTCAAGTACCAGCTCAAAATCCTGATCCAGATCAAGATCCGGCTCGGGGGCAGACTTCTTCGGCACGGTTTGCTTCGGTAGATCCAGAGTTGGCTCGCGCCCCCCGGCCGCCACTTTCGGATGCTCCGATGAGGGCAAAGCTGTCAGCTCTTTATCCGGCAGGATCTTCTTGTGCTGCTTGAATACCTGCTCGGCTAGGGCAGCGCGCTGTTCCGCGGCGGTCAGCTCAACTGGAATTTCCTTGGACTCGCTGGTCGCCTCTTCTTCTTCCACCGGAGAGTCAGCAGGGACTTCGAATTCAGGCAGCTCACCGGATGGTTGCGCGGGGCGGGCGGGCGTCGATTTCTTCATCGACATTGCCTGCTCCAGGAACGAAGCAGCCAGATCCGCTTGGTTGGAAGCCGCTTCCGCAGTCACGGCCTCGCCTGCGGAAATCTCTCCAAGCGGCGACGCGGGTTCCTTCGTTTCTTCCAGAAGGGAAGCCCATTCGTCGGAGAGGTCGACTTCCTCCGCCGTGGATTCGGCGGCAGCTTGGGGCGCCGGGCTTACTTCCGGCGGCTTGGCGATTTCGATACCGGGGAGCTCCGCTGCAACTTGCGGGACGGGTGCCGGAGTCACAACGCCAGCTTCCAGGGGCACTGCCTCGATTTCCAGGGGCGTTTGCGATTGCTTCGCGGGCGTTGCGGAGACCTCTTGGACGGGGGCTTTTTCGGTTTTCCCCACCGGCTGGACATCCACAGGCTGAGGCATCGCTGCCGCCACCGCAGTGGCGATTTCTTCATCGCTTAATCCCGCAGCGCGTTGGAACCGGCGCCGCAGTTCGCCAAAACGCTCGCTGCTCCGCAGATCGCCGCGGCCCGCATGAATGTGTTCCAATTGCGCGGCGAGTTCCGCCGTTCGGCGGTCATCTCCCGCGCCCAACACGAAGTCCAGCAACTTCTCAAGCGTCGGCGTGTGCATCGGCGCGCGGCGCAAAATTGCTTCCAGCAGCCCGATGGCTTTCTGCGTCAATCCGTAACTCGCGAACAGATCCACATCCGTCAGCGATTGCGCGATAAATTTCTGGGTCTCTTCGTCGAGTTCCTGCTCGCCGGGCCCTGGCTTGCCCGAACCAGCGGCCTGCGCATCCACGATCGGTGTATCGTCGTGTAGCCCCCCGCGGATCTTTGCAACCGGCGGTTGGGGAAGCTCCGCCTGCAGGCTCTCCTCGACAACGGCAGGCTCAGGAGCGGCCTTTGAATCTGTCGGCTTCACTCCCATCTTGCGAAGCGCTTCATTCAATTTGCGCTTGGCCGAATCGTTCTCCGGGTCGCGGTCAACCAGTTGTTCGAAAATCTCTTTAGCCCGGTCCGTCTTCCCGCTCGCCAGCAGCGCGTCGCCCAGATTCGCCAGGGCATCCGGCAAACGGAAGGAGTCGCTCGTGCGGCCAAACGTGTCCGCCAGCCACTCGAGGGGCTCCAGCTTCCCCGGCAGTTGGGCGGCCAGATTTTGCAGCAAATTCACTACGCCTTCGTGCTCTCCTGCATCGATCATCGGAATACGGATGCGCGAGAGGATGCTCGTAGCCCGCTCGCCTTGCCCGGATTCCAGCAGCTCTTCGGTCACTTTCTGCGTGGCCGTGAAATTCTTTTCGTCACTGGAGAAAATTCGCAGCGCCAGCGCTGTGGCTTCGTCCCATTTGGAGGACTTCAGGTAAAGGTCCAGCAGCAACTCAGCCGGTTCCCCGCCCTTGTCGAGGTCCGGCACGCGTTCGAGGATCTCCGTAGCCTTCGTCGTATTGCCCGCCGACGAATAGCTGCGCGCCTTCACGATCAGCGCGTCGAGATTTTTTGCATTAATCTGCAACGCCCGGTCGGCCAGCCGTTCACATTCCGCCTGATCGCCGCGGGCCAATGCGCGCTGTGCCGCGGAGACATAGCTCTCCAGCGCTTCGCCCGACTGTCCCATGGCCACATACAGGTCCGCCAGCCGGACTTGGATTCGCAAATTGTCGGGTTCCGCCAGAAGCAATTTCTTCAACAGCGCAATCGCCTCCGGTTGCTTGCCGGTTTTCAGATGGAGTTCCGCAAGCTGAAGGAACAGCGGCCGGGCTTCGCTCATCACGCCCTGCTGCACGTACAAATCCGCAAGCTTCTCAAGCGGGCGGACTTCTTCCGGCGCGAGTTTCGAAATTCGCTTGTAAACCGCGATCGCTTTGGTCAGGAATCCGTCGCTGACGAAGAGTTGCGCCAGCCGTTCGAAATATTCGATGGCCTGAAAAGTCTCGCCCTGGCGGATGTACAGCTCGCCGATGGTCATCAACGTGACCTGGTCGCGCGGCTCGTACTTCAGGATTTGCTGATACTCCGCGATTGCCTGCGCTACTTTGCCTTGATTCAGCAGCTTCTGCGCGGCTTCGACGTATTTGCTCTTGTTATAAGCCATGCCAAAAGACGACAGCTTCCCCCATCGAAAGCTGCCGGCAACTTTCTCCTCAACTCGTTGCAGGTACTGGGACCATGCAACCTACTTTTCTCACGCTACGCCCCCACTTTGGAGGCGTCAACGAAACCGCGGAAGGGTGTGAACAGGCAGTTATCCCCGTGGCGGATACGATACTCACAGTGAACAAATAGCGAAGGGTGGATTACGAACGGGCGGGCCAGATTTCGAGCGGAAGCGCCTCTTGCACCGCTCCGGCCGCCCAGCAACCCGCTTCGCGGACGGGCGCGAACGAGTGGCGGTGGAGGGGCGAAGGGCCGTGCTGGCGAAGTGCCTCCAGATGGTCTGGCGTGGCATAACCTTTATGCCGAGCCAAGCCATATTGCGGATAGACGGTGTCCCATTTTTCCATGCAGGCATCGCGGTGGGTCTTGGCCAGGATAGATGCAGCCGCAATAGAGACGCTGCGCGCGTCACCCTTGATCAGGGATTTTTGCTCGATCATCACGTCGAGCTGCATCGCGTCAATCAGCAGGTAGTCGGGCCGGATGGTGAGTTGTTCAAGCGCCGCCTGCATCGCTTGGCGGCTGGCTTGATAGATATTCCACGCGTCAATGCGCTGCGCGTCTACTTCGGCAACGGCCCAGGCAACCGCGTACTGATGAATCCGCTCGGCAAGCTCGGTTCGCCTCTCGGGAAGCAGTTTCTTGGAGTCGTCCAGCCCAACGATGCGGCGCTTGGGATTCAGAATTACCGCCGCGGCCACCACGGGACCAAACAGCGCGCCGCGCCCGGCTTCGTCCAGACCCGCAATACGAGTCCATCCAAGCCGCCGCGCCGCTCGCTCGAAACGGGAAGAGCAGAGTCGCGCCATAATCGTGTCGTCGAGCCAGAATTTTAGCACCCAAAAATGAAAAAGGGACAAGCAGTTGCTTGTCCCTTCGGAAATTTCTTTGTTAGTTCTCTTAGGCCTTCGCGGCGGCAACGGGCGTCGGAGCTTCTTCACGCGCGGCGCGCTTGATGCGGGCGGCCTTGCCACGCAGGTTGCGCAGGTAATACAAGCGCGAACGGCGAACGTTGCCCTTGCCGACGACGTCGATCGAAGAAATCGAGGGCGAGTGCAGCGGGAAAATGCGTTCGATACCCACACCGAAACTCACACGGCGAACGGTGAAGCTGGCGCTGCTGGCCCGGCCCTTCTTCGAAATCACCACGCCTTCAAAGGTCTGGATGCGTTCCTTTACCTTTTCGCCTTCGCCTTCCATCAGGCGAACGTGCACCTTGATGGTGTCGCCGGGGCGGAACTCAGGAAGATCTTTGCGCAATTGCGCTTCATGTAATTTCTGAATGACCGGATTCATTTTCGCTATTCCCTGCAGACCCACTCAGGCGGGGCCAGCACATCTGAGACAAACACCAATTATAGACAAACTATAACAGTTTGCCTAGCAGTTTTGGGTTGAGAAAAGGCTGTGTTGAGGTCAGGCCCGCGCCATCTGGGGATGCGAGCGCCTTATCACAGTGGCCGCAAACCGCTCCATTTCTTCGAGTTGCGGGCTGAACTGCAAAAGCAACAGGTTGGCCCCCGCGCGCTCGAACTCAGCGACGCGTTCCGACACCTGTTCCGCCGTACCGACCAGGCCCGAGCGCAGGCCACGGTTTGAAACCGAATAATCTTCCAAGGAAACGCGCTGTTCGAGTTGCGTGTTTGCCAGCCATTGCTGGTAATTCGCATAGCCGGCCGCGCTCTGTTTCACGTCGGTGATGCGGCGCAACTCTTCCTGAGCTTCTCGCTCGGTTTCGCGCACAATCACATACGCCGCCACGCCATACTGCATTGGCGGCAGGTTCAGGCGTTCCCGCCGCTGCCGGAGATCGGCAATTCGCGTCTGAATCTTTTCGGGCGAGTCCCCATGCATTACGTAGGCATCGCACTTCTCTGCAATCAGTTGCTTGGCGGCTTCCGATTCGCCGCCCGCATAAATCACAGGCCTCGGCCGGGAAACGGGTTTCGGTTGCAGCAGATTCGCATCCACGCGGTAATACTTTCCCGCATAGGAGAAATTATCCTGGGTCCACGCACCGTTCAGCACGTCCAGCCATTCGCTGGTTCGGGCGTAGCGGTCGTCGTGCTGCTCGAAGGCAACTCCATACTTCCGCGCCTCTTCCGCCCACCACGAGGAAACCACATTCAACGAAAGCCGTCCGCCGCTTATCTGGTCAATGTTCGCAGCCTGCTTGGCCAAGAGCGCAGGAAGGTGAAACGTGGGGCGCACCGCCACCATCAATTCGATTTTTTCGGTGACCGCCGCCAGCGCCGCCGCCGTCGACCAGGCATCGAGCGAGGGCGCTTGTGGCCCCTTGATGTCATTCAGATTCAGTTCGGCAATCAACGTAAGGTCATAGCCGAGCACTTCACTCCGCTGCGTCAATTTCTTGACGTAGCTCCAACTCGCTTCCATGTGCTCATCTTCGATATTGCGCAGCCACCCGCCGAAAACCGGCATCCAGTATCCGTAGCGCATGGCCTGCTCACCCGGCCTTTCCCGTGCCGACGGCTTGTTGCGCCTGCTTCGCTTCGTGGGCTTGCGCTTCGGCAATCAAATAATCGGCCAGCCGAGAGTAGGGATTGAAACCGACAATGCGTTCCGGGTCGGCGACAAAATTCGACAGCGCGTTGACGTCGTAGTAGAGAAGCCTTCCATCGCGATCGTCGATGACGTATTCGATTCCGCCGACTTCAATGCCCGCTTCGCTCATGATGCGTTCCACATCCTGAACCACCTGGCGCGGAGGAGCGTAGCCTTCCACCTGGAGGCCATTTTTTGGAGCGTCGACCGGGCACGCGGTGCGGACCAATTCCTCTCCCCTTGTGCTCTGGCAAATATCCGCCGGGCAAAGATTGAACGTATCGCCGGTGGTGTGAATTTGGATGGCGTAGAGGAACTTGCCGCCAAGTACTTCGACACGAGTAATCACGCTGTCTCGCGCGGGGAAAAATTCCTGAACCAACGCGACCTGATCGATTCCAAAATAAAGCTGATTTTCTTTGACCGCACTCTTCAATTGTTCGGGCCGGTCGAAGCGAATGATCCCTGCGCCGCTGCCGCCAATGTTTGGCTTTACCACCAGCGGATAGCCGATTCTCTCCGCGGCCGCCAGGGCTTGCGAGGGGTGATTTATCACCAGCGCCTTTGGATAGGGCAGGCCGAGCGATTCGAGTAACGTGAGTTGTAAGGCCTTGGAAGTTTCATGCGTGAACGCGCGTGAACCGTTCACCACGCGGACGCCTTGCGCTTCCAGATGCTGCAAATAATTGAGCGTATAGAAAATCACGTGGCCCAGGCCGCGCTGCCACGCCGAAGGGCTCATGCGGTTAAAGATCAGCGAGTATTCCGGCTCACGCAGAGCCACGTCATAAGAATGTTCGCCCGCGTGAATCTTCTTCCAGTTCACACCACGTGCATCGAGCTGTTGAAACAACGGCCGGTACCAGTCCGGGTGCTCGTAGTAAATGCCGATCGGTTTTGAGAGTTGTACCCCGCGCATGGGGGCGCCGCTTGTTCCGTTCATGGTTTCCTCTTTGGCTGCCTTTCTTTGGATGCGCGGTTCCGGTAATTCGTCAGGATACCAAAAGGTCGGGCCGGTTTCGCCGGGTCTTCTCGGCAGCTTGCTGTGCGCGCCATTTGGCCACTTCGGCGTGATGCCCGCCTATCAGGACATCTGGCACCTTCCAGCCACGATACTCCGCCGGGCGCGTGTAGTGCGGGTAGTCCAGCAAAAGTCTCGTCTTTCGAAGATGGGAATTGTCAGCCATCGAAATGGAGTCGTCTGTTTCGAGCTTACGGAAGGATTCGTTCTCGGTGGAAGCTTCATTGCCAAGAGCTCCCGGCTGTAGGCGTGTCACGGCGTCCAGCACCACGGCCGCTGGTAATTCTCCGCCACTTAAAACATAATCGCCAACTGAAATTTCTTCCGTGGCCAGATGCTCGGCCACTCGTTCGTCCACGCCTTCGTAGCGGCCGCAAATCAGAACGATGCGCTCCAGCTTGGCCAAGCGGCGCGCCGTTTCCTGCGTAAACATTTTGCCGGCGGCGGAAAGCAGCACAACCGCAGTGTCCGTCGGGAGTGCGGGTTCCCGCGCCGAATCGCCCATCGATTGTCCGAGCAATTTTTCCACCGCCTCAAAAAGCGGCTCCGGTTTCAGCACCATTCCCTCGCCGCCGCCGAATGGGCGGTCATCCACCGTTTTGTGCCGGTCCCTGGTAAATTCGCGCAGGTCCTGCACATGAACATGCACAATGCCCGCTTCCCGGGCGCGCCGCACAATGCCGTGGCCCAACGGGCCGGCAAAAAATT
>Ga0137418_10002911_pt1 | contig 15673 bp, 14 predicted proteins | sample CZODoug3_1_2_16f_FD_122242 | JGI IMG/M metagenome (GOLD analysis project Ga0137418, IMG submission 122242) | Vadose zone soil fungal communities from Angelo Coast Range Reserve, California, USA - CZODoug3_1_2_16fungal (Hybrid Assembly) | ecosystem: Environmental > Terrestrial > Soil > Vadose... | reverse complement strand
GGCTTTTGCACCCGTGCAGGCAGCGCTTGTCCACCCTTAGACCCGCATCCGGCGAGCATGGTCGCGATCAGGAATGATAAGGGGGAATCGACTTTATCCCGGGGGTGTCGTTTGACTTTTACGCCGATGAATACAAAAGAATTCCTGGGAAGCTCCGGCAGATTGGTGGGTGGGAATGGGGTTCAATACGCCACTGTCTCTAGCTCTCACTCACGCGGGTACTGTCATCCAAGCCGCTCTGGCGGGGAGAGTAATAGCGCGCGTTTGACGCGCTCATCATTGAGCTTACTTCACCACAACATCGGCGATCTCTATCTCCGGATACTGGTGGTTCCATTGGGCAGAAATACCTTCGAAGGTCAGTAGGAATGGCTGGCTCTGGCCGGGCGGCAATGGAGAGATGCTGAGGTCGACGGCTTCCGGATAGGGACCGCCGGTCTTCAAAATCTTCAGCGGAGCCGCCTCGCGCTGCGCGAGTTGCCCCAATTCGTCTTTAAAAGAAACTTCGACCACGACGTGCGTGACCGTTCTGGTTCCCGAGTTGGTCACAGTGCCGCCGATATAGTTAATCGTCGTGCCGACGAAGTTTTCCGCCGCACCCGTTTTGGGCTCCGACAACTTGATATTGGCGGCATACGGTGGCGGCCCCGATTTCTCCGCCGGCCGGCTTCGAAGCGCAAACGCCACAATGACAGCCAAGACAAAGACCACCGCGACGGAGATAACAATAATCCGTCGGCCGGAATCACCTTCTTTGTTTTCCGGAGATGGCTGGAGCAGGGCGCCCATGCAGTCGATTGTACTATTCGCGCCGAAACGTGCCAGCGGGCCTATTACCAAGATCGAGGCACAACGCTACTGCACGGCTGATTTGTGGGCGGCGCCGAGAAACAACACGCAGCGTCCCTCTACGCTCCCCCCACGGTCAGACCATCGAGGCGAATGGTCGGCGCGGCAACTGCGCCGCGAAACTCCAGATCGTTCGCGATCTCGGAGATATTGAAGAACATCTCTTTGAGATTTCCGGCCACCGTGATCTCTTCTACCGGATAGACGAACTCGCCACCCGAAATCCATAGCCCGGACGCGCCGCGCGAGTAATCTCCGGTGACCAGATTCGCGCCATGGCCAAGAAATTCGGTGACGTAAAGGCCATCCTTGACTTCGGAAATCAGCTGTTTTGGAGTCTTCCCCCCAGGCACCAGAAAATAGTTGCCAGGACCGATGCCAGGTGTGCCGGCGAGTCCCCGGGAAGCGTTGCCCGTAGTATGCAGGCTCAACTTTTTCGCCGTATACGTGTTCAAGAGGTAGGACTTCAGAACACCATTGTCGACGACCACAGTGCGGCGCGTGGGCACGCCTTCACCATCGAAGGGACTTGAACCAAAGCCTCCGGGCATGGTGCCGTCGTCGATGACATTGACGTTATCACCGGCGATCTTTTGCCCTAGCTTTCCCGCCAGGAAAGACGCACCTCGGTAGACCGAGTCGCCGTTCACTCCTTCGAAAATGTGCTCGATGATCGAACTGGAAACCATGGGATCGAAGATTACCGGAACATGAGCGGTCTTCACCTTGCGCGCCCCAAGCCGTCGTAGCGTGCGCTCGGCGGCAACCTTACCGACGTGCTCTGGCGCTTCGAGCTTCTTGAGGGTCCGCGCCACCGAGAACCAGTAATCGCGCTGCATGGCGCCATCTTCGGTTTGTGCAATGGGCACGGCTGCCACCGAGCAATAAGACCGGCGGTACTCGCCGACAAAACCGTGCGAGTTGGCCAGGACCTTGTGGCCGGTGGCGGCGTCGAATGATCCACCCTCGGAATTCTTGATCCTGGGATCGAAATCGAGAGAGGCTTTCTCGGCGCGGCGCGCGTAATCTATGCGTTGGGGACCAGGAAGCGAGTAGACATCCTCGTGGTAGAGATCGAGATCACCGGAGAGAGAACCCAGTTGCGAAGCCTCGGGAATCCCCCCGAAAGGATCTTCAGAAGTAATCTTTGCTAGCTGCAGCGCGGATTTCAGCATGCGGTCGAGACCCTTGCTGGAAAAGTCGCTGGAGTAGGTGCTGGCAGCGCGCTGCCCGAAGAAAACGCGCACGCCGATGGACTTCGAGCCGGACTCTTTCAGAGTTTCGACCTGGCCGAGGCGAACCAGGGTGGAGAATTCGTCGCCTTCGCGAACCACGCACTCGGCGGCAGTGGCGCCGCCTTTCATGGCGCGGCGCACGATGTCCTGGGCGAGATCGCGCAGGTCAGTTTCGATTTTGGGACTTCGAGTTTCGACTTGAGTGGGAGGCATAAGAAAATTCTTTACACGGAAGCACAGAGGACGAGAGAGAGAAAGAACGAAGAATTCTCCGTGACTCTGCGGGGCCAGATCTTACTGCATGAAGCCACCCGGATCTTTCCTGGCGGTGCCGCCCACGGTGAGGCGGTCGATTTTGATAGTCGGAATGCCGACGCCGACAGGAACGGCCTGACCGTCTTTGCCGCAAGTGCCGACGCCTTCGTCGAGTTTTAAGTCATTACCGACCATGGAGACGCGAGTGAGCACGTCGGGGCCGTTGCCGATCAATGTGGCACCCTTGATTGGCGCCGTGATCTTGCCGTTTTCGATCATGTACGCCTCGGAGGCGGAAAACACGAACTTGCCATTCGTGATGTCGACTTGGCCTCCGCCGAAGTTCACCGCATAAACGCCGTGCTTGACCGAGCGGATAATGTCCTCTGGACTGTCTTCGCCCGCCAGCATGTACGTGTTCGTCATACGCGGCATGGGAATGTGCTCGTAGCTCTCGCGGCGTCCATTGCCGGTGTCGGAAATCCCCATGAGTCGTGCGGAGAGTTTGTCGCTGAGATAGCCCTTCAGAATTCCTTTTTCAATCAGCACAGTTTCCTGGGTGGGCTCACCTTCATCGTCCACATTGAGCGAGCCGCGCCGCCAGGGCATGGTGCCGTTGTCGACGACGGTACATTTCTCGCTGGCTACTCGCTTGCCAATGAGTCCGGCGAACGCCGAAGTTTTCTTGCGGTTGAAGTCGGCTTCCAAGCCGTGGCCTACAGCTTCGTGCAGCAGCACGCCAGGCCAGCCTGGACCCAACACCACTTCCATGTCCCCTGCGGGAGCCTCGCGGGCGTCAAGCTGCAAGACTGCTTGCCGCGCGGCCTCCTGGGCGAAAAATTCGGGAGTCTTGTCCCCGAAGAAGAAATCGAGCGCCACACGGCCGCCGCCCCCGGAGCCTCCGCGGGCGGAGTTGCCCTCTGTCTTGGCAATGCAGGAAACGTTGACGCGAGCAAGCGGCTGGGAGTCTTCGGCGAAGGTTCCGTCAGAGCCGACGACCAAAATGTTGCGCAACTCGTCAGCATAGCTGGCGCGAACTTCCTTAATCCGCGGATCGTACGCCCGGGCGGCCTTGTCGGCACGCATGACCAGCTCAACTTTGGCGGTGATCTCGGCATCTACCGAAGGCAACGTGACCGGATACAAGCTCCGAGCAGATTTCTGCCGAAAGCCCGCGACCGTGGTCTTCGCGGGGGCGCTGGCAATTAAAGCGGCAGTGCTTGCCGCGCGCAGGATTCGCTCAGCCGAGAGATCGTCGGTGTAGGCGTAGCCGGTGCGCTCCCCGGAAACGACGCGGACTCCGCAGCCGGCTGAGATACCCTGCGATGCCGATTTCACCATGGATTCATCCACCATCAGCGAGGTGGAGGAGAGATACTCGAAGTAGAGGTCGGCATAATCTCCACCGGCGGAAAGCGCCGCCGCGAGGTAACGCTCCAGATCGCGCTCGGCAAGGCCGTAATGCTCGAAGAAAAAGCGGTTTTTGTTCACGTAAATTAGATGCCGGCGAGCGATGACGCGACTCGAGAGCAAGCCCTTTCGGTATTATCCCACAGCCCAGCGCGCACGGCGCGGATCAACGTCCAATGTCCCGTTCCTCCCCATGCCGGCAACAATGGGCATTCGTCACAGACGGGCTGCTGTTGGAATTCGATAGTCCCAAGCATGACCCCAGCCGCATTGACCAGGGCCGTGCACGACTTTCTCAGTGATCTGCTGCGCCACCTCCGGCCTGAGATTGGCCGGGAATTCGTAGGGATGGACCCACGGTGGAGAGAGGGCGTAAGAGTGGTTTTCGGAAACGCCCCTAAAGACCATTCCTTGCCGCTCGCCACCAAACCAACACAGCCTGCACTGCACTCGTCACCACACGATGAAGTGAAGCTAGCGCTCTACTTGGGCCAAACTCCAAGCACTCGCCGCAGAACAACCAATTGCCCCAAGTGATAAGCATTGTGGTCGGCCATCAACAAGGCCTCGCGCAAAATGGTCTGTCCCTCACCCCACGGGATGCGGGCGAAGAGATCGGTCTCTGACCTTTCCACCAATTCCTGCATTGCTCTCAAGTCTCTGAGGAATTGCTGGACGCTTTTGTCCCACGCTGCTGCGCTGCGTGGAGCTTCTGTCTGTGGCCAGTAGCCGGCAGGCCAGTCCGGTGAAACATGTTTGGGGTTACGGCTGAACTCGAGAATGTCCCCCTGCGTTATGCGCATGTGCTCCAGCAACATCCACGCGGAGTGTAGGAATCCTGTCGGCTTCGTGCCGCGCATGGTAGAGGGGATACCGCTCGCGACCTGCTCAAACTTTGCGTGCGCCCCTTCCCCTGCAAGCAGGTCGAGCACATGCCTGCGAAGTTCTCGCTCGTGGCTTCTATTTTTGGTCTTGGTTATTTTTGTGGCGTTCTTCATTTTTCACTTGCTGCCCTCGAGGAAAGGAGGGTTCGATGGCTGTTGTCTCTGGCTGCTCGCCGCGGTAGACGCGGGAGATCCCGCGTACCAGGCGGCGTAGCGGAAGGACTCCTCGATCATCCGCGAAGAACACCTCGCCGACGCGACGGCTGCGATAGTACCAGCGCTTGAACAGAGCCAAATGCTCCATGGTTTCAAGCGCGGATTTCGCCCTTGCTGGCGGAAAGGAATCCAGAGCTTCCCGCACCCGCGATTCCATAGATTGAGATTTTGCGTGTTCAGCGGAGGAGATGGGAAACGCGATCGGACCAGAAATACAGCCAGCTTCGATGCGGTAAAACACGACGGACTCCGCCGCCCAAGGTTGGATCATCACGGCATGCATCCGATCGAGGCGATGAACAATCTCGGGCAGCTGCCCGAGCACAGGCTTAAGCTTTTCGATGCGCGTGTGCAGAGCAGCGGCGTTTTCAAATTCGAGATTTGCCGACGCGGCCTCGCGTCGCTCGGAAAACTCGCGGACCAATGACTCACCGCCGGAGTCGAAGTAGGCCTGCACGCGTCCCACTTCCTGCTTGTATTCTTCATCGCTGCAGCCTTTGAAGCAGGGCGCCAGGCACATTTTCATCTCGGAATAAATGCAGCCGGGAAACGTGGTGTCGGGATGCAGATCGTCCACGCAGCGGCGCATCTTGAAAAAGTCGAGCGAATCGTTCATGAACTTTTCAGCTGCAGCACGAGAGAGAAATGGCCCGTAATAAATTGAGCGTCGGTTGAGCCGGCCCAGTTGGGTCGTAATGGATGCGCGCGGATACTCATTCTCAAGATGCACTTTCACCAGCGGCGCGAAACGGAAGCGCAGCCGGTCACCGTAGGTCTTCGGGAAGGTCGCGCGCAGAAGTTTGTAGAGCAGAAAGCCCGATTCGAAGTCCGAGCCGGTCAGAGTGTATTCGATAGAGCGAATACGATCCCGCAAGTTCAGTTTCCGGGTGCGCCCTTCCACGGGACCAAGCAGACGGTGTAGGCGGCGCCGAAGATTGGCGGTCTTGCTGATGTAGGGCTCGGAATGCTGCTCGCCGCCACGGAGCAGGAACACCGCCGGGGACGCCGGAACGGCTGCCAAGGTCGCGGAATCCCGCTCTGCGACGAATTCGAGCCGCTCAGTGAGCACAATTCATTGTAAGCAAGTCTCCCCACAGAGTCACAGAGACACCGAGGAACGCACAGGCAAAAATTCTGCTTCTGAGTCATTCGATCTGGTTTGAGCTTCTCTGGTGACTGTGCCCGTCTGGGGGGAATACTAGCGAAAGCTGGCGCTGCGAATGGTCTGGCGGAAGTCGTCCCCTTCCATCTTGATGGTACGGCACATTTCATGCAGCCGGGAGCGCATGCGGTCGCCAATACGATCGCCCAAAGTCTCGCGACGCACGGCACGTTGAGCACGGCCAAACTCTGACGCTGGGTTGGCGCAGGGAGCCTGCCCGGCCTCGTCAGGAAAGTTCGTGGTGATGATGGTGGTGCGGTTGTCGTTGTAGCGGGTATTGAGGATGAGACTTACCGTGTCCCACACCCATTCCGTGGGCTTGATTGCGCCGAGTTCGTCGAGCACCAGGACTTCAGTTTCAAAAACCGGCCTCAGGACGTCGAGTTCCGTGGCCTTCACCGAATCGTTGTACGAGTTCTGGATCTGCTTGAGCAATTCACGGTAGTCATAAAACAGGCAGCCAATGCCCTTGCCCAGGACGAGTTCCTTGATAATCCCGACAGCCAAGTGAGTCTTACCCACGCCGATGCTGCCGATCAGGAGCAAGCCCGTTTCGTCCAGTGGGTACTCCTCTACAAATCTGCACGCCGCCATGCGGGCCGAAGCGAGCGACCGCCGAGGCCCATCGAAGTCGTAATTTGCCAGCTCGCAGTGCTCATAGCGGCGTGGTATGCGCGCCGCCGCCAGGAGGGACTGCGTCCTCGCCCGCAGTTGGCAGTCACAGCGTGTCACACGTCGGTCTGGGGGTGTGCTAGAACCATTCGACTGTGAATCGGTGGATCGCGCCCGAGATGGCGCCGTTTTCCAACCTGTGCCTTCGCATAGCGGACAAACTTCCGCAGAAACTTTTATCAACCCGGGAACCCTTTTTAACCAGATTTCTTCTTTTGACTTTGCACCCGAAAGCGGATTTGGCGCAAGTGCTAATCAACGGACCATTGTGCACATCCTGTGCAGGAGCCGCACACATTGTGGAGGGTAGAGGAAAAACGGGGGAGGAGGACTGAAAATGCGTTGTCCAGGGTGCCCGGCCGCAGCTTGCCAAACATCGCTGGCAGACTGGCGAAGCGGCCCGATCCCTGTCAAAAACAGCTCCCGCAGCGCCAATTCGCCACCCCCCCGGTGCGAAATCGGCTTCCGGCGCGGATTTTCACAGTTGACATTCCGTCCAGACGGAGGAAAATACAGGCCGTCAGGTTTTCCAACTCAGCGAGCCTCTTCGTCCCGGTACTGCGCTGGGAACGAAAAAAACCTGCCTAGGAGAAAAAATGAATAAAGCCGATCTCGTTGACAAGATTGCGGGCGCATGTGAAATCAGCAAGGCGCAGGCGAATACTGCGATTGATACAGCCATGGACAGCGTCACTGCTGCCCTCCGGAAAGGGGATCGGGTAGCCCTGATTGGTTTCGGCACTTTCTCTGTCTCCCAGAGGAAGGCACGGAACGGGCGCAACCCGCAGACGGGCGCCACAATCAAGATTGCTGCCCGAAAAGTAGCAAAATTCACACCAGGTGCTGAGCTGAAGAAAGCGGTCAACAGAAAGTAAAGGGCGCGGCAGGCTTCTTGAGTGGAATCGATGCGGCAGGGGTCGGCCCTGCCGTTTTCTTTTGTTCACTACTCGCCATCTACAATGGCTGAACATGATTGCCCATTTGCAGGGAAAGCTTCTCGCCAAGCATCCCAACCAGGCCATCGTCGAAACCAGCGGCGTCGGTTACGATGTGACCATCAGCGTGCCCACCTTCTCCGGTCTGCCGGCAGTGGGTAGCGATGTGGCGCTGCACATCCACACTCACGTTCGCGAAGACTTAATCGCGCTCTATGGATTCCTGCGTCCCTCTGAAAAACAGCTATTCGAAAGACTTATCACGGTGAGTGGCATTGGACCCAAGCTAGCCATCACAATTCTGAGCGGGATGGCGGCGGACGAAATGGTCGGCGCGATTGGTAGTAACGATATTGCGCGGCTGACGCGTATCCCGGGAATTGGCAAGAAGACCGCGGAGCGCATGGTTCTGGAACTTCGCGACAAGTTACCGGAAGCAGGATCGGCCACGCCGGCAGCTCCATCGCTGAACCCCACGGAAGAGGACGTACTCTCTGCTCTGCTGAACCTCGGATATCAGCGCCCGGCGGCAGAGATGGCTTTGGCTGCCGCTGCGAAAGATGGAGGTGCAAAATCCTTCGACCAGATGTTCCGGTTCGTCCTAAGCCGACTGTCGAAGTAACTCGATTTTCCTATGGAACTGCGGCGCCAAGCTCGCAATAAACGTCACAGACTGCCCAGGGCCCGACGGATTCTGCGAGGAGCGCCAAGTGGTCGTGGCGCAGTTCAGCACCTGCTTGACTGCCTTCGACGTGTTAGCGGTGAACTTGAAGTCACCGCCGTACAAGGCCTTGATCGCATGACACCCACCGGCCGAGTCGAGGTCGTAAGGCTAGCCGAGCCGCTATCCAAGGCCCCCGTTCCCAAAACTTTTGTACCTTCCATAAGTGACGGTTTCTCCATCCGGCGGCGCACCAGCACTGGCTGTGACCTCCGCAGTAAAGGTTACCGCCTGTCCAGACGAAGATGGATTCGGCGAAGAAGAGAGCGTCGTCCTGGTCACAACCCTCATATCAATTTTAGCCACGAAGGCGTCAATGCTGGCGGCAAGACTCGGGACCGAGCGGATCGCTAGTCCCTTCTGGTAAGAATTTTCTATTCTCTGCTTCATACCGGTTGAGCCCGGCGCGCTAATGTCGCCAATCGACTCATAGTTGTTCCGGTACCTCAATCCGTGATGACGTGCGAGACCGCAAAGACGAGAATGACTACGGCAAGCAGCATTGCTGCCGTCGCCAGAATGATTGTGCGTTGTCGTCGAAAAATGGCTAGCGTATCAGCCGTGTCGTTCCGCAACGCCGCATCCTGGCGCCAAGTACTCAGCAGCGTCGCGCAACCCACAATCGCAACGAGGCCAGGAAGGCCAATAAACAGTGTTCCGGCGCCGAGGCGTGAGACGTGCTTCGTAGTCCATTCAAAGATGATCCAGCTTGTGCGCGCAGGCTCGTACTGGCGAGGCTGGAGCACACGTAGCGCGGCAGCTCCTAAAAATACCGTTGCAGGTAATACCATCAGCCCTTCTCCGAGGGCAACGATCGGTAAGCGGAAAAGCCTTGACACTCGCATGGCAAGAACCTGGTCATATACTTTGTATTGCAAAGCTCACAGCGTTGTCAAGCGGATTGTGGATTCGCGCCGGGCAACCGAGCGCTAATATGAGATTTCCTCGGAGTTCCTTAGAGCTTTGATTTCTTTCCCATGCAGAAGGTGCGGAACTATCTTAATGGCTTTTGTTTGCAGCGTATTCTTCCGCTTCTTCCCCAGCGGAGTACACGTTGGAGTACACGAGACCCTTGCGCATCAGAGCTTCAGCTCTCCCACACGCAGCTCAAGGTGATGGCATCGTGGGCTACGACCGCATCACTTTTATCAATGAGCAGGAACTAGCCTCTTAAGATGCTGACGCTCGCACTTCAATGGAAGACAACGGGGTCGCAACACCCGCCATTTGATACGAGCGACTTCCCTAGTTTCCAAAAAAGGTCGCCGGTTGAACGATTGCGACGGGCTCTCGCGTAAATCCCGTGATGGCGAAGCAAAGTCTCCCAGAGTTTCTTCTACGAGAAGGCTGCGCCAAGCGCTGCAGCTGTCAGGGTGAGCACCGCCCACCAACCGAAAACGATGGCCAGCGCTGTGCCGCGCTTCACCTTGCTAAGACACGTGAAGCCGATGGCGGTAAGGATCAGCGTCCAGATCAGAAAGATGTCCAAAGAGGAAGCCAGGCTGTAGAGAAGCGGAGAATCGGCTGGATTCATGAAGTAGCCAGGATTCGTGGCCACGGGATTCTGAAGCGTGAACGAATCGACATTGCCGCCCGCCAGGAGAGAAACGACGGCGAGAATCGCCCTTAGCAGACCGGGCAAGCTCGCATACATCACAATAGCGAGAGAGATTTTGAAGGAAACATCCGCGCCGGCGGCAAACTTGAATGTGGCAAACATGACCGCCGCGATGAGGAACAATATGAGCAGTTGAATCGCAGGGAAAGCATAGGCGATTATCTTGGTAACTTTAGCCCCTTGCTCCATCTGCTGTTCGCGCTGATCGGGCGGCAGATTCTCGAGGCGCGCCTGAGCCTTGGGCTGCGATTGCATCTGATTTTCCATCGCCTTGCGGAAGCCGACTTTCTGTCCCGCGATATACACGAACGCGACAGAAACAACCACCATCAGCAGGAACGGCGCCCACCAGGCCGCGCTGCGACGCAGGTCCGTGAAAGTCTTCGACGGCGCGATGAACGTGTTGATGATGCGCGCACCTTCGGAAAGCGGGGCGGGCTGGGAAGCGGGCGACTTGAGAAACACCGGAGCGCTGGCCATAGATGCTTCCTTCGAAGATTGATGGAATTCTAGTCCGCAGGCTGCATGGAGACAAGCAGCGACGAGGTTAGGTAGTGGGCTGTGATGCTTCGCCAAAGAGATTGCTGCGCCGATGGGCGAGCAGGGTCAGGGGTGTGCCGAAGGTTATAGTCTCTGTCTTGCGTGTGGCCACGTCGTTGAAGTGGTCTACCACCGGCAACAGTCCCCGGCTGGTTTGACACAAAACACGAGGTGTACTAAACGCGCGCGCAGCCAGTTCACCACGGCGCGTAGACGGAGGCAGTATAGGACGGGGGAGCAGCTACTGAAGCGCAGTCCCAACCTGCGAGAACGCATTGTTGGCATTCGAGCCGATCAATCTGACCGTGCCCACCACAAGTACGAGGATTACAGCGAGCATCACCGCATATTCGGCAATGTCCTGTCCCTCTTCATCCAACCAAACATCGCGCCAAGAACGTCCCATGAGTCCTCCCCTAGCCGGGCCGCTATTTCTATAGTATGCGACGGATGTCATGCCTCGGGAATGGCTCCGATGTGTGAGGCACAAAAGTAACCACCGGCGGTAATCCACCGGAACGGTACCTAAGGGATTTGGATACGGCCTTGTTGCCAGGTTCGCCGATCGCCCGCGTCTTCGGTGCCGCAAAGTCCTTCAACGCACCCGGGCCGTTCTGCAGCCTGCGCCGGGTCCGGACCAACCTTTTGAGAAGGTTGAGTTGAGGAAGCAGTCGATGCCCTCCTCAGCGGGGGCTCTAATTAGCTCTCCGTCATTCCTCCCGTTGATACGGTCAGATTTTGCATACCAGTTCTTCTTCATTTTCGTCAGGATGACTGAGAATGCTAACGCAATTGGAAATCGGTGCCGGCCGAAACCTCGATTTCCAACTGCACACACGATTGGTGGGGCATCGGAAAAGCGGAAACACGCCAGATCGTGATTTACTTTCCAATGCAGAAGGTGCTGAAAATTAGATTGAGAATGTCGTCTTTTGTGGTTGCGCCGGTGATCGCGTCCAGCGGACCCAGCGCATTGTAAAGATCGAGCAGTAACATCTCATGCGGGACGCGATTGGCTACCGCGATTCGCGCGGTCTCGAGCGCGGACAGGGAATCGCGAACCAGACCTTGGTGGCGCACATTCGTTAGAAAGCCAGTTTCCTCAGCCGCGCCAGACTCGCCTGCGATGTGGCGCAAGATTTCCGCGCGAAGTTCGGCAATACCCTCTGCAGTCACTGTCGACGTGCGAATGCGGGGTGCCCTACCTCGCTGCTCTTTCGGAGGCTGAGTCAGCATGGCTCCCATCACGCCTTTTGGGCTGGCCAGCAAATCAGATTTGTTCTCCACGACAATGGATGATCGCTGTGCCGCTTGATTGATGAGTTCATCATCTTCCGCCGAGGCAGGCTGCGAGCCGTCAAGGACAACGAGGACCAGATCGGCGTCGGCCAGCGCTTCCATGGATTTGCGGATGCCGATGGACTCGGCTTCGTCGAGCGCACGGCGAATGCCCGCCGTGTCGACAAGCTTTACCGGGATACCGTCCAGACCGACGGTCTCGCTGACCAGATCCCGCGTGGTGCCCGGGGTGGCAGTGACAATGGCGCGCTCACGCTCGACCAGACGGTTAAACAGGCTCGACTTCCCTACGTTGGGCCGACCCACGATGGCCAGGGTGAGGCCTTGGTACACGATTTTGCCGTAAGCGAAGCTCGCGGCCAGTTGCTCGAGCGGAGTGCGGAGCGCAGCGATGTGCTCGAGGATTGCGGCATCGGGCGTGACGGAAACGTCGTCTTCGGCGAAGTCGATGCCCGCCTCCAGCAGCGCAATCAACTCAACCAGTTTCTGCTTAATCGGCTGCAGGCGCTGGGAAAGAGCTCCGTCAAGTTGTTGCGCCGCAACTTTCGCCTGATACAGAGTTTGCGAGTCGATAAGGTCGCGGACCGCTTCGGCCTGCGTGAGGTCAATGCGTCCCTGGAGAAAGGCTCGCATGGTGAACTCGCCCGGTTCGGCTAGGCGCGCGCCGCGGTCGATCGAAAGCTCGACAATGTGCCGCAGCACGACGGGGGATCCGTGGGCAGAGATCTCCACAATGTCATCAGTCGTGTAGGAGTGCGGCTTAGCGAAGTAGGTGACAACGACTTCATCGATGCGTCGCTCGTGTGGCGCTGACGCTGGGGTTCGTGGCGAGAGGGTAGCAATTGTCCTACCCTCCGCCGAGCGTCGCTCGGTTGGACCGCCGCGGGCAGCTGTCTCCACGCCGGCAGCGCTTTCCTTCTGGCTGCGATCTATTGATTCTTCCGGTTCGACCAGCTCCCCAACAACGGCACGTCCAGGGTCCAGCGCATGCTTGAGGCGCAACATCGGTTCAGCGATGGCGCAGGCCTGAGGTCCCGCCAGGCGCACAATGCCGACGCCACCGCGTCCAGTCGGGGTGGCAATGGCGACGATGGTGTCGTCAAGGTTCACGCAAGAATTGTAGCGGGTAAAACGGGACGGGACCAACCAGTCGCCTTGGTTCTTTCGACCCGCCAGAAACTAGCCTAACGGACCTCAATGATCAGGAATGCGGGAGGGATTGCTACCGAAGATTGTGACGGGTTCCGGGGTCTCAGTGGGGCGTCCAATGTGGTTGAGCGCTAAAGAAGCCCTGAACGATGCATATCTGGTAGGCCAGCACCAGGCCGAAGGCTACGCTGACCAACCCGGATACCATCGCGAGGCGATGAGCGAAGCGTTCAAAGCGATTTCCCACGAACCGAAAGGCAGAGGCGATGCTCATGGTGATTAACATCATGCCAGCGATCGTCCCGGCGCCAAAGACCAACAGATACGCGATCGCCCAACCGGGATCCCGGATGCTGGCCAAAATTAACAGGGCCACGGCCGCCGAGCCGGCGAGTCCATGGACGATGCCCACCACCAAAGGTCGGACGAACTGATAGAGGCCAGCCCGTCCGAATTTCTCATCCAGCCTTGCCAGCGGCACCTGTTCCGCTGCATGGTGATGGGCTTCACCCGCGTGATCGTGCGGGTGGACATGGCTGTGGTCGCCGTGATTGTGAGGGTGGGAGTGAATCAGTGGCTGCTCGCCCTGAACAGGACTAGCAACTGGCATAGAGCGCAGAAAAGCAGCCAAATTCCATCCTCCCAGCGCGATCAACATCACTCCAACAGATAACTCCATGCCCAGCCCGAGGCGCGCCGGAATCACGAGATTGAACAGAATAATGGCTGTGCCGACCGCAAAGATCGTGGCCGTATGACCCACTCCCCAGAACGCCCCGATTAGAGCAGCGCGTTTCGTACTGCGTTGCTGACTGACAATGGTAGTTACCGCGATCACATGGTCGGGATCAGTGGCGTGCCTCATCCCAAGGAAGAAGCCGATCACGATGATGGAAAACAATGTGAGCATGTGTATTCCACAACGACGCGCAAGGTTCGTCAGATCTCAGGTATGACTCGCCTCAAAATGTGCTTCGATCTCTTCCAGAGTCTTCCCTTTCGTTTCCGGCAAAAACACCGTAGCCGTAATGAAGTAGATCACGGTGCAGCCAGCAAACGCGAAAAACATAGTCGAGTAGCCATACCTGCCGACCGTCGGGAGGAATATGGCGGCAATGGTGGTTGAGACCGCCTGGTTGATCAGCAGGGCAATGCTCATCCCGTTCGACCGTATCCGAGTCGGCATCAATTCCGAAAGCGCCAGCCACACGCACACTCCCGGCCCGATGGCAAAGAATGCCATGAAAACGAACAGGGTGATGGCTACCCACCAGCCGTTGTACGTGCTCGGCACGGGCGTGATCAGCGCATTCTCAATTCTCAGAGGAGCTTGGCGCGCGGCGTCGAGATTGCCGAATGGATTCGAAAAGAAAGCAACGATTTTATTGGCGGGTACGCAGCTTTCGCGCGCGATCCTAATCGGCTGGGCTGCCCTTTCGTCCGAACGCGCGACCTTGGTCGCCGCGCGAAAGTCGCCATACGAATAGATGACGATCAGCGACGTCGGTTTGCTCCCCATCGCCTTGGCGGCAGTGCCGGCAATGTTCAAAAGCCCGTCAGCCATCCTTTGATCGTAAACCAGCGTCAACTCCTGATCGGCGGTGACCATGGATTGCACCGCCTCCCTCGAATCCACCCGCAGTTTTTCAGTCCGTCCGAAGAGCAAGCCGGTGCAGATGAGCGACACGATGATGCCTGCACTACCCAGCGCGAGCAGAAACTTGCGTCCTTTGCGGTCCACCAGCATGACCCCTCCAAGGGTCACCAGGAAGTTCACCACGGTGAAGACAACGTAGCCCCAGTGAGCCGCGACATCGGAAAGACCGCTCTGCAAAAGGATGTTTGTGTTGTAGGCAATGATCGAGTTGATGCCGGTAGCCTGGTTGCACGCGAGGATGACGCAGGCCAGCAGGAAGGGGATCACATATTTTCGCCGCCACAGCGAGTCCTGGACCTGTGCCCCGGTCGATGTCTTGGCCTTCTCAGCCCGGACAGTCTCTTCCATCTCCCGGAGTTCGGAATCTGCTTGATCGCTGGTCCGTGAACGAAGCAGCGCGGCGTAGGCAGCCTCCTTTTTTCCACGGCGAAACAGCCAGCGCGGCGACTCGGCCACCATGAGGCTGCCCATGACGAACAATATTCCTGGCGGTAGCGAAACCCAAAAGATGCTCCGCCAGGCTGTGTCCTTAAAGGCGAGGAGCCTGACTGGGTCCGCGAGTCTCGCGACCTGTTCGACGCGAACGCTGAAGGCGATGCCAACGACGGCTGCAACCACGATGCCCAGTGTCAGCAGCCACTGGAAGATTCCCGTCCCCTTTCCGCGGTGCGCCGCCACCAGACACTCCGCAAGGTAGAGCGGAACAACCACTCCGATTAAGCCCGCACTGACGCCCTGCAACAGGCGGCCGAGAACCAACGGCTGGTAGCCATGGGAAAGGGCGATCATTGGAATGCTCACGACAAAGAGAATGCCGCTGAGCGTCATCAGGGCCTTGCGTCCGATCCAGTCGGCCAGCAGGCCGGCAAACAAAGTGGAGATCACACTACCCAACAACACAGCCGCAACCACGATTGAAAGCTGGCCGGCATTTAGGCCTGATGTAGCCTCGAGATACGGCAAAGCGCCCGCGATGATGCCCACATCAACCCCGTAGAGCAGGCCGCCAAGGCCCGCCACCAGCAGAAGAAAGCGGTTGTACGCAGTTTTGTCGTTTGGGACTGCGGCGGT
>Ga0137418_10002910_pt1 | contig 15674 bp, 17 predicted proteins | sample CZODoug3_1_2_16f_FD_122242 | JGI IMG/M metagenome (GOLD analysis project Ga0137418, IMG submission 122242) | Vadose zone soil fungal communities from Angelo Coast Range Reserve, California, USA - CZODoug3_1_2_16fungal (Hybrid Assembly) | ecosystem: Environmental > Terrestrial > Soil > Vadose... | reverse complement strand
CGGCCACTCTGGGCTTGACGCGGGGAGGACACCATGGCTCAGACGGCGGCGGACGTATTGATCGAGACCTTGCTGGAGTGGGACGTGGAGGTCGTCTTCGGCCTGCCCGGCGACGGCATCGTACGCCAGGTGGTGTAGCGATGAAGTCCACCCTGCTCGACGCCACGGGCCCCCGGACCTGGGCGCTGATCTTCGACAAGGGCGACGAGCCGGTGGCCGGGCTCACGGCCTTCGCCAAGGCGCAGAAGCTCGGCGCCGCGCACTTCACGGCCATCGGCGCGTTCAGCGACGTGACGCTCGGCTACTTCGACCGCGCGAAACGCGACTACAAGAAGATCCCGCTCCACGAGCAGGTGGAGGTGCTCTCGCTCCTCGGCGACGTCGCGCTCGACAAGGGCGAGCCGAAGGTCCACGCGCACGTCGTCGTCGGGCGCGCCGACGGCGAGGCGCGCGGCGGCCATCTGCTGGAGGCGCACGTGTGGCCGACGCTGGAGGTGGTGCTGGTCGAGTCCCCGCGCCACCTGCGAAAGCGCCACGACCCCGAGACCGGCCTGGCGCTGATCGATCCCACCGCTTAGCCGCGGTCGAGCGCGATCAATATCGCCGGCCGATCCAGCGGTACATCGACTCGCGGTCGGCGACGTCCATCCCCGGCGGAAGACCACCGTGGACGGTGACCCATCGGATGCGCCGGCGCCGCCGCGCCACACCACGCGGCTTCCCAAGTTCCGTTCGCAGGCTGCGCTCGATGAGCGTGCTCAGCGTGCATCGCAATTCTGCGGCACGCTTCTTCGCAGCCACGAAGAGATCGTCGGAAAGCTTGATCGTGGTCTTCATAGGCGTTCCTACATTACCACTCGGCCACGCGATAGCGCCGATGCTCACCGACCTTCAGGGCCGTCGCCTGGCCATCCGGTCCAAGCTCGAAGGTCACCAGTTCCCCCGGCGCGCCATAACCGCTGGTCGACTCGATTCTGAAGATGTGCGGCGCGACGGGAACGAGTGTGTCAATGCCCTCCGTCGGGTCGAGCATGGCGGGCGCAATGATCCGAAGGCCCCGCACGCCGAGCAAGACCTGAGAGTCTCCCCAGGCGTTGCGATAGCGTCCGAGGTAGCGTGACAGGCCCGGATCGAGCTCGGCCGCAGGGGGCCGCCCGCTGCTGGCGGCGGCCATCGCGGGCACGAGCGAAGCGGTGGCACGCTGCGCATAGAGAACCGGCCAGGTGTCCTCGGCGTTCGAGAGCACGATGACCGCGATCTTCTCCGCCGGAAGGACTCGAAGCTCCGCGGCGTGGCCCGGCACCAGTCCTCCGTGCCCGATGCACGTGCGACCATCCTCGTGATAGACCCGGAATCCGAGGCCCCAGCCGGCCTGCCAGCCCGGCTCGAGCCAGTGCATTCGCTGCATCTCCTTGAGGGTTGTGCCGGCCAGCACCGGATCCTGAGCGTTGGCCCCCGTGCGGAACTGGAGCATGGCGAAGCGCGCAAGATCCTCCACGGTGGAGGCCATGTTGCCGGCGGCGATCAAGCCCCCGATGTCGCCCACTTCTCGCCGCTGCCTGGGCGCTCGCGGAAACCGACGTCCGTAGCCGCGCGCCAGCCGCGCGTCGTCGGCCGTCATCCCGTCGACGAAGGTGCTGCGCATCCCGAGCGGCTCCAGGATGTGTCGCTCGACGTAGCGCGCGTAAGGCATGCCCGACACGGCAGCGACGATCTCGCCCGCGAGCGCCACGGCGAGGTTCGAGTACTTCCACTGCGATTCCGGCGGCAGGGCGCTTGACTGACGCACAAGCCCGTCACGCACCTCGACCATCGACGGAAAGTCCATCGTCTCCCAGTATGGAAAGGCCGCCTCGCGGGGCAGGCCGCTCGTGTGGCACAAGAGCTGACGTACCGTGAGCTCGACACCCTCGTGCGCCGCTTCACGCGCGATCTTGAACCACGGCAGGTGCTGGGCGACGGGATCGTCGAGCTTCAGCGCGCCCGCGTCCCGAAGGCGCATGACCGCCGTGGCTGTGAAGAGCTTGGTGACCGAGCCGATCCGGTAGATCGTGGCGGGAGTGGCCGGGATATGCCTCTCCACGTCGGCCTCCCCGAACGCGCGCGACCAGAGCAGCCGCTGATCGTGTACGACGGCCACGGCCAAGCTCGGGAGCGACCAGTAGGCGAGCCGGTATTCGATCCATGCCACGAAGAGATCGAGCGCCGCGCGAAGTTCCGGATGCTCGATGCTCACAGCCGCCGACGCGCTCATCGTTACGCCAGCCCCATGTGCGTGCGGATCACGCGGGCGAGCGCGCTGTCCGGCCGCTCCAGCTCGGCCACGATCGAGAAATGGTCGAGGCCGGCCGCGTCCACGATGTCGACCGGGGCGCCGAGCGCGCGCCACGCCGCCGCGAGATCGTGGGTCTGGCGGTGGTACTCGGGCCCCTCGTCGGCGCCGACGGCGAGCACGAGCGGCGCGCGCCCGGTGGGCTTCAGATGCACCGGGCTGTTGCGCCGCGCGGACTCCGGCGTGAGCCCCAGCACGTCGTTGAGATAGCAGAGACGTATCGGCTCGAGGTCGTAGAGGCCGCTGATGGCGCAGCCGGCCTTCACGACGTCGGCGGGGACCCCGAACTGCGGCCAGTCGGTCGCCAGCAGCATGGCGACCAGGTGGCCGCCGGCGGAGTGGCCGGACACCGTGATGCGCGCCGGGTCGCCGCCGAATGACCGCGCGTTGGCGTGCACCCACGCCACCGAGGCGCGCACCTGGCGCACGAGCTCGTCCAGGTCCACCGTCGGCACCAGCGCGTAGTTGACGACGACGGTGGCGGCCTCGCGGAAGGCGCGGGCGACGAACGAGAAGTCGGCCTTGTCGAGGCGGTGCCAGTAGCCGCCGTGGACGAAGACGTGCACGGGGGCGGGGCCGGGCCCGGGCCCGGCCCCCGAGGCCAAGAAGACGTCGAGCCGCTCGGCGTGATGCCTGCCGAACGGCACGTCGAAGCGCATCGGCAGCTCGGCGCGGACGCGCGCGCTCTCGGCGCCGTACCGCGCGATCCAGTCCATCGCGTCCTTCACCTTCGCGCGGTTGTTGTACTCCGCGTCGAGCGCCGTCTTGTCATAGTCTCGGAACACGCTCATCCGTTGGCCCTCCGGCCTCCCGCGCTTGCAAGGGTATCGAGGCCCGCCGCGGCTTCGCCGTGGCGGGCCGAGCGTATGGGGGTTTGGGGGCCATCTCGGGGCCCCCATGTTTTCAGAAGCCCAGCGGGTCGGTCAGGCGCACCCAGCGGCCGCCCTTCACCACGGCCAGGAACGACGAGTTCGCGCCCTGGTGCTTGTCGGGGCCGAAGTTCGCCTCCGGGCCGTTGAAGATGTCGCGGTAACCGCGGATGGACTCCAGCCCTTTGACGAAGGAGTTGAGCGTGAGATCGGCGCCGGCCTTCTCGAGCCCCAGCGCCGTGAGGTCGGCGGCGACGTGGCCGTAGATGGCGCCGATGTTCGGGTCGTTCTTGTAGCGTTCCTTGTAGCGATCGAACCAGGCCTGCGCGGCCGGGCCGAAGGTGTCGCGGTACGGCATGTCGGTCAGGCCCATCGCGTACAGGCCCTCCGTGACCCCGCCCTGCGCGGCGGCGACGAAGAGGTCGTAGCTGGCCGCGGAGCCGAGGAAGTCCACGTCGGTCCAGCCGATCTTCCGCGCCGTCGCGTACGGCACGATCGAGTCACGCACGATGGTGCCGAGCACGACGAGGTCGCAGCCCGCCGCCTTGAGCCGCGTGATCTGCGCGGTGAAGTCCTGGTCGGTGGGCTTGTGCGTCGTGGTCTCGGCGACCTTGATCTTGAGCTTGTCGGCCTGCATCTGGACGCCGTCGAGCACTTCCTTGCCGAAGTCGGTGTCCTGGTACATGGCGCACAGCGCCTTCTTGCCCTTCTTGGCGACGAAGTAATTGATGCCGGCGCGGACCTGGTCGACGTAGGAGGCGGCGCCGTAGAACTTCAGCTTGTTGAACGGCTCGTACATCGAGCGCGCCGCCGACAGCGGGAAGAGGTTCGGCACGCCCGCGTCGAACTGGTCCTTGAACAGCGCGTTGTTCATCGGCGTCCCCAGCGGCGCCACCATCGCGAAGATGCGGTCGCGGTTGATCAGCTTGGCGCCGGCCTGCACCGCGCGCGGGACCTGGTACTGCGTGTCCTCGACCACCAGCCGGATCTTGCGGCCGTGGATGCCGCCCTTGTCGTTGACCTCGTCGAAGCGCATCTTGACGGCATTCGACGACGACACGCCGTACGTCGCCGCCGGTCCCGACAGGTCCGTGTGCATCCCGAGCACGATCTCGGTCTTGCTCACGCCGCGGCTCTCGTTCTGCGCCAGCGCCCCCCCGGCCAGCGCCCCGGCCGCCAGCACCACGCCCACTGCGAGCATCGCTGTCTTCATCGCGCGCTCCTTTCGTCCCTACATCTCGACGTACATGCCGTCGATGACGTCCTTGTATTTGCGGTTCACGAACGTCCGCTTGAGCTTCATGGTCGGGGTCAGCTCCTCGTCCTCGGCCGTCAGGAGCTGCTCGATGAGCCGGAACTTCTTGATGGTCTCCACGCGGGCCAGCTGTTTGTTCACCTGCTCGATCTCACTCCAGATCAGATCCTGGACTTCTTTCGCCCGGCACAGCGACGCAAAATTCGTGAACGGCACGTTCTTCTCCTGCGCGAACTGGGCGACCGTCTCGTGGTCGATCATGACGAGGCACGCGAGGTACTTGCGCTGATCGCCGATGACCACCGCGTCCGAGATATAGGGCGAGAACTTGAGCTGGTTCTCGATCTCCGACGGCGTGACGTTCTTGCCGCCGGCGGTGATGATGATGTCCTTCATCCGGTCGGTGATCGTGACGAATCCCTCCGCGTCCATCCGTCCCACGTCGCCCGTGTGCAGCCAGCCGTCGATCACCGTCTGGGCCGTCCGCTCGGGGTTCTTGTAGTAGCCGAGGAAGACGTGCGGGCCCTTCAAGAGTATTTCGCCCTGCGGGGAGAGGCGGATCTCCGTGCCGGGCCGGGCGACGCCGACGGTGCCGAGCTTGATGCGGTCGGCGGGCATGGCCGTGGCGAGGCCGCAGTTCTCCGTCTGCCCGTACACCTCGCGCATGTCGATGCCGAGCGCCATGTACCACTTGATCAGCTCGGGCGCGATGGGGGCGGCCCCGGTGGCGGCGCCGCGGACGCGATGCAGCCCCATCGAGCGCTTGACGTTGTCGAGGGCGATGAGGTCGGCCAGCCGGTAGAGGACGCGCAGGGCGAGGGGCGGCCGCCGGCCCTGGATCCGGCACTCCGCCATCCGCATGCCGACGCCGAGCGCCCAGCGGTAGGCGAGCCGGCCCGCGCGCGTCGCCTCGCGCATCCGCAGCGCAACGCCCGAGTAGAACTTCTCCCAGATCCGCGGCACGGCGAAGAAGACCGCCGGCGCGACCTCGCGGATGTTGTCGGGCACGGTGTCGATGGACTCGGCGAAGTTGACGGTGCTGCCCGTGCTCAGCGGATAGAAGACGGTGAACGTGCGCTCCGCGACGTGGGAGAGCGGCAGGAACGACAGCTGCTGATCGCCCTCGCGCGGCGGTGTCAGGTAGTCGGTGAAGCCCAGCTGGAAGATGATGTTGCGATGGCTCAGCATGGCGCCCTTCGGCGGCCCGGTGGTGCCGGAGGTGTAGACGAGGATGGCGAGGTCGTCGGGGCGGGCGATCTCGACCAGCGGGTCCCAGGCGCCGGGATGCTCGTGCTCGTGGCGGGCGCCCAGGTCGAGGAGGTCATCGAAGGACATGACCTGCGCGTCCGTGAAGCCGTGCAGCCCCTCGACGTCGAACACGACGATCTTCACGAGCCCGGGGCAGCGCGCGCGGACTTCCAGGATCTTGTCGAGCTGCTCCTCGTCGCCGGCGAAGAAGAAGCGGGTGCCGCTGTCGTTGACGATGTACTCGACCTGGCGCGGCGCGTCCGTGGTGTAGATGCCGTTGGTCACGCCGCCCACCGACATCGTCCCCAGATCCGTGTACAGCCACTCCGGCCCGTTCTCCGCGAGGATCGACACCACGTCGCGCGGCCGCAGGCCGAGGGCCACCAGGCCGAGCCCGACGCGCCGGGCGCGCTCGCCGTAGTCGCGCCAGGTGACGGCCCGCCACACGCCGAGATCCTTCTCGCGCATGGCCACGGCGTCGCCGCGCTGCCGGACGACGTGACGGAAGAGCCGCGGCAGGGTGTCCTGCCCGTGCACGGTGGCGGGGCCGCTCAGCGCCACGTCTTCTTCCGCTTCCATCGCCGGGTGCCGCGCACGCTCTGCTCCTTCATGCCGAGATAGAACTCCTTGATGTCGTCCTTCTCCAGCAGCCGCGCGCAGGTATCTTCCATCACGATGCGGCCGACTTCCAGGACGTAGCCGTAGTGGGCGATGTGCAGCGCCATGTTGGCGTTCTGCTCCACGAGCAGCACGGTGACGCCGTGCTCGCGATTGATGCGCGCGATGATCTCGAAGATGTCCCGCACCAGCCGCGGGGCCAGGCCCAGCGAGGGCTCGTCCAGCAGCATCATCGTGGGCCGCGCCATGAGCGCCCGGCTGATGGCCAGCATCTGCTGCTCGCCGCCCGACAGCGAGCCGGCGCGCTGCTGGGCGCGCGCCCTCAGCACCGGAAAGTAACCATAGACCATGTCGAGGTCGCGCGTGACGCCGTCGGCGTCCCTCCGCGTGAAGGCGCCCATGCGGAGATTTTCCGCCACCGTGAGGAGGGGAAAGATCTCGCGTCCCTCGGGGACGTGGCGCAGGCCCAGGCGCGCGACGCGATCGGGGTCCAGGCCCTGGATCTCGCGGCCGTCGAAGGTCACCGCGCCCTTCTGCGGGTCCATCACGCCGGAGACGGTCTTGAGCACGGTCGTCTTGCCGGCGCCGTTGGCGCCCAGGATCGTCACGATGGCGCCGCGCGGCACCTCGAAGCTGACGCCGCGGATGGCCATGATGGGCCCGTAGTACGTCTCGAGGTTGCTCACCTGCAGCAGCGTGTCGCTCACGCGTCGCCGCCCAGGTAGGCCTTGACGACGTCGGGGTGCGCCTGCACCTCGCGCACGGTGCCGGTGGCGATCACGCGGCCGTAGTTCAGGGCCACCACGCGGTCGGAGACGGCGCTCACGAGGGTCATGTCGTGCTCGACCATCAGCACGGTGATGCCGAGCAGCGTCCGGATGTCCTGGATCCAGAACGCCATGTCCTCCGTCTCCTCGACGCTGAGCCCCGAGGAGGGCTCGTCGAGCAGCAGCAGCTTCGGCTGCGTGCACAGCGCGCGCGCCATCTCCACGACCTTGCGGACGCCGTAGGGCAGGTTGACGATCAGGCTGTCGCGATACGGCTGCAGGTCGAGGAAGTCGATGACCGTCTCGACGGCCTCGCGGTGTTGCAGCTCCAGCGCGCGCACGCGGGGCAGGAAGAGCAGCTCCTCGAAGAAGCGCGACCGCTTGTGCGCGTGCCGTCCCAGCAGGAGATTCTGCAGCACGGTGGCGTGCTGGAACAGCTCGATGTTCTGGAACGTCCGCGCGATCCCGCGCCGCGCGATCTCGTGGGCCGGCACCGAGGTGATGTCTTCGTCGCAGAAGACGAGGCGGCCCCGCGTCGGCTCGTAGATGCGGCTCAGGAGATTGAAGATCGTCGTCTTGCCGGCGCCGTTGGGGCCGATGATCGTCAGCACCTGGCCGGGCTCGACCGCGAAGCTGACGCCGGCCAGCGCGCTGATGCCGCCGAAGTTGATGGCGAGGTCCTCGACCGTCAATAGACTCACCGCAGCCGCTCCGAGCGCATGTAGGTCTTCTGGCGCCTGAAGGTGGCGCGCTTGTAGAGGGGAAACAGCGAGAAGTAGATCTTGATCTTCTGCCAGCGTCCATAGATCCCGAGGGGCTCGAAGAGGATGAAGAGCACGAGGATGAGGCCGAACAGGCCGGGCTCGAGACCGGGCTGCTTCACGAACCGGTCGAGGCCCTGCCACGCCGGCACCGAGTCGCGCGCCTGCGAGATCAGCACGGGCAGGATCGCGACGAACACCGCGCCATACACGGCGCCGTGCAGGCTGCCGAGCCCGCCGACCACGACCATCAAGAGCAACTGGATGGACAGGAGCACGCTGAAGATGTCCGGGGCGAGAAAGCCGATCTTGTGCGCGAAGAGCGCGCCCGCGAGGCCCATGAGGGCGGCGGAATAGGCGAACGCCATCGTCTTGTAGAGCGCCAGGTTGACGCCCATCGACTGCGCGGCGATCTCGCTGTCGCGGATGGCCACCCACGCGCGTCCCGTCGGCGCTTTCAAGAGGTTCGCCGTCAGCCACAGCGCGCCGATCAGGAAGGCCAGGCACAGGAAGTAGAAGGCGACGTCGTGCGCGAAGGAGACGCCGAACAGGACTGGCTTGTCGACGGGCTTGCCCTTCAAACCGCCGGTGACCCGGTCCCAGCGCGAGAACACCTCCTGGATGATGAGGGCGAAGGCGAGGGTGGCGATGGTGAGGTAGACGCCGGTCATGCGGAGCGCGGGCAGGCCGACGACCACGCCGACCGCCGCCGTCAGCACGCTCGCGAGCGCGACGGAGACGATCCACGGCAGCCCCACATCGTGGACGAAGAACACGTGCGCGTAGGCGCCGACGCCGAGGAAGGCGGCGTGGCCGAGACTGACCAGTCCCGTGTACCCGGCGAGGACCATCAGCGACAGCCCGCACAGGCCGTAGATGAAGACGAGGCTGATGTCGCCGACGTAGTCGGGCACGACGCGCGGCAGGACCAGCAGCGCGGCGAAGAGCGCCACGTACCAGTTGCGCTGGACGTTGTCGCGGAAGAGCCCCAGCTCCTGCGCGTACGAGGTCTTGAAGACGAAGCGCATGACGGCTCAGACCTTCTTCCGGCCCGCCGCGCCGAAGATGCCCTGCGGCCGCACGGCCAGGACGAGCAGCAGCACGACGTACGCGGCGACGTCCTTGAAGCCGTGGGGCAGGTAGGCGCCGGCGAACAGCTCGATGAGGCCGATGGTGACGCCGCCGACGAGCGCGCCCGGGATCGACCCGAAGCCGCCGAGGACGGCGGCCGCGAAGGCCTTGAGGCCGATGAAGCCGAGATTGATGTCGATGAGCGAGACCGGCGCCAGCAGCACGCCGGCGATGGCGGCCACCGCGGCGGAGATCGCCCAGATGAGCGAGAACATGCGCTTCACGGGGATGCCCATGTAGTACGCGGCCAGCTGGTTCTGCGAGGCCGCCTGCATGGCGACGCCGACCTTGGTGTAGGTGAAGAACGCGTACAGCGCCGCGCACAGCAGCACGGTGCCGACGATGATCGAGAGGTACTCGTGGCTCACGGTGACGCCGCCCAGCCGCGTCGCGCGCGCGCTGAAGGGGGTCGGCAGCGTGTAGATCTCCGAGCCCCAGGTGATCGACGCGAAGCTGCGGAAGATCGCGCCGAGGCCGATGGTGAGCATGACGACGGCGAACTGCGGCTGGCCGATGACGCGTCTCAGGATGGCCGCGTCGAGCGCGGCGCCGAAGAGGGCCACGATGGCGATGGCCAGCGCGAACGCGGCCCAGTAGCCGACGCCGTACCAGACGACGAACATGTAGCAGGTGAACGCGCCCAGCATGAGGAGGTCGCCCTGGGCGAAGTTCACGAGCTCGGTCGCCTTGTAGATGAGGACGAAGCCGAGGGCCACCAGGCCGTAGATGCACCCGACGGCCAGGCCGTTCAGCACCAGCTGGAGAATCGTGTCCACTCGCTCTCCTACGGTCCCTCGGGCGCCCGGGTCACTGCAGCAGCCTGGCCGGCAGCTCGGCGCGGTCCGTGCGGTGCCGGATGCTCTCCGCGTACCGGCGGTAGGCCGGGCTGCTCACCCCCGGGTGCCACGCGCGCGGCCGCGGCAGGCCCGCCGCCAGCCGCGCGGCCTCGTCCTCGTTCAGCTCGGCCGCCGGCTTGCCGAAGTAGCGGCGGCTGGCCGCCTCGGCGCCGTACACGCCGGGCCCGAATTCTACGACATTGAGGTAGCACTCGAGGATCCGCCGCTTGGACAGCGTGCGCTCGAGCTGCCAGGTCAGGACGGCCTCGCGCGCCTTGCGCAGCGGGCTGCGCGAGGGCGAGAGCCAGAGATTCTTCGCCAGCTGCTGGGTGATCGTCGAGGCGCCGCGCGGGAGCTTGCGCTCCTCGAGCGCCTCGGTCATCGCCTCGCGCATGTTCTGGGGGGCGAAGCCGTGGTGGCGAAAGAAGCCGATGTCTTCGGCCACGAGCACGGCGCGCTTGAGGTGCACGGAGATGGCGCCGGACGGCACCCAGCGCCACTCCAGGTGCGGCGTGCGGCCGGCCGCGCGCTCGCGCGCCTTGTAGCGCTCGATGAACGCCGTCGTCGCCGGCGGCCGCGTGGCCAGCGCGCGCACATTTGGCCATTTGGCGGCCTCCCACGCGAGCCACGCGATCAGGACGATCGCGAGCAGGCCGAGAAGGCGGCGGAGCCAGTCGCGCCGCGCCCGCCGCGCGGTCATCGGCTAGAGCGCCAGCAGCTCGTGGCGAAGGGCGTCGTTGTCGCGCAGTGCTGCGGCCGCGCCGCTGAAGCGGATGGCGCCCTTCTCCAGCACGTAGACGCGGTCGGCGAGGCGGAGCGAGAACTCCGTGTTCTGCTCGGCGAGCAGGATGGTGAGCCCCTCGGCCTTCAGCCGCGCGATCTGCGCGCCGAGATGATCGACGACCAGCGGCGCCAGGCCCTCCGACGGCTCGTCGAGGAGCAGCAGCTCGGGATTGCCCATCAGGGTGCGCGCGATCGTCAGCATCTGCTGCTCGCCGCCCGAGAGGTAGCCGCCGTTGCGGCCGGTGAGCTGGCGCAGCGCGGGAAAGAGATCGAACACCCGCTCGGGGGTCCAGGCGCCACTGCCGCGGTGGGCGACATCGAGATTCTCCCAGACCGTCAGGTCGGCAAAGATCCGACGGTCCTCGGGGACGAAGCCGATGCCGGCGCGCGCGACGCGGTAGGACTCCCAGCCCGTGATGTCGACGCCCCTGAACGCGACGCGCCCCGACTGCGGCGGCGTGAGCCCCATGATCGAGCGCATCGTGGTGGACTTGCCGACCCCGTTGCGGCCAAGCAGGCACACGCACTCGCCGGTGTTGACCTCGATCGAGACGCCGAACAGCACGCGCGACAGGCCGTACGCCGTGTGGATGTCGCGGACCTCGAGCAACGGCGCGCCCGACGATGGCGCGCTCACCGGCGCTCCCCGAGATAGACGCGGCGCACCTCGGCGTCCGCGCGGACGTCGGCCGGCGAGCCGTCGGCGATGACACGGCCCTGGTGCAGCACGGTGATCTTCTGCGCGATGGAGAAGACGACCTCCATGTCGTGCTCGGTGAACAGCAGTGTCAGGCCGCGCTCGCGCGCAATGCGGTCGACCAGGCGGATCGTCTCCCGCGTCTCGGTGGCCGACATGCCGGCCGTGGGCTCGTCGAGCAGCAGGATGTCGGGCTCGAGGGCCAGGGCCAGGCCCAGCTCGAGCTGCTTCTGCGCGCCGTGCGACAGGAAGCCGGCGATTTCTCCGGCGCGGTCGGCGAGCCCCAGCGAGTCCAGCAGGCGCAGCGTCTCGTCGCGGTAGAGGTCACGGACGGGCGTGAAGAGGTTCCAGCCGCGCCCACGATGCGACAGGAAGGCGGCCTGGACGTTCTCGAAGACGGTCAGCTTCGCGAAGATGTTGGTCCGCTGGAACGAGCGGCCCACGCCCACGCGGCAGAGCTCGTGCGGCGGCACGCCGGTGACGTCGCGCCCGTTGAGCACGACCCGGCCCGCGTCGCAGCGCAGGTGGCCGGTGATCAGGTTGAACAGCGTCGTCTTGCCGGCGCCGTTCGGCCCGATGATGGCGCACACGCTGCCCTTGGCGACGTCGAAGGAGACGCGCGAGACGGCGACGAAGCCGTCGAACGACTTGGTGAGGTCGCGCACCTCAAGCACGCCGCGGCCTGCCGAGCCGGCGCCCGAGCAGCTCGATGGCGCCGCCCAGCCCGCCGGGAAAACCGAACAGCAGCACGACCAGGATCGTGCCGAGCACGAAGGGCCAGTACTCCGTGTAGGAGACGATCTGCTGGTTGAGGATGATGAGGGCCAGGGCGCCCACGCTGGGCCCGTAGAACGTCCCCATCCCGCCCAGCAGCGTCATGATCAGCACCTCGGAGGACTTGGTCCAGTACGCGAAGTCCGGGAACACGCCGCGGTTGAAGATGCCGAAGAGGCCGCCGGCCAGCCCGGCGAAGGCGCCGGCCAGCACGAAGGCCGCCAGCTCGTAGCGCCGCACGTGGACGCCGATGAACTCCGCGCGCTCGGCGTTCTCGCGGATCGTGGTCAGCATCCGGCCGAACGGCGAGCCCACCACGCGATGCAGGAGGAACAGGCACAGCGCCACCAGCAGGACGGTCAGCAGGTAGAAGTGGTCGCTGATCCTCAGACCGTCGAGCAGCGGCAGCCGCCCCATCCACGCGAGGTCGGGGTACGGCACCTCCGGCATGCCCTGCTCGCCGCCCGTGACCTCGTTCCACTTGAAGCAGATGGCCCAGACGATCTGCGCGAAGGCCAGCGTGAGCATCGCGAAGTAGATGCGCGTGAGCCGCACGCAGAACAGGCCGAACAGCAGCGCGAAGGCTGCGGCCAGGACGCCGGCGGCGGGGAAGGCGAGCAGGAACGGCACCCCGAGCTTCTTCATGAGGATGCCGGTCGTGTAGGCGCCGATGCCGAAGTAGGCGGCATGGCCGAAGGACACGAGGCCGGTGTAGCCGACGAGGAGATTGAGGCTGGTGGCAAAGAGCGCCCAGATGACGACGTCGTTGGCCACGAACGTGTAGAAGCGCGAGCCGAAGGCCGGCACGAGGAGTGCCGCCAGGACCCCGAGGGGCGCCCACGGCACGCGCGTGAGGTATGTCATCGCAGCGGCCGTCCCAGCAGGCCCCAGGGACGGACCATCAGCACCGCGGCCATGAGGGCGAAGACGGCGAAGATGGAGAAGCGCGGGAAGAACAGGATGCCGAAGGAGAGCACCTGGCCGTAGATGAGCGCGCCGAGGAAGGTGCCCCAGAACGAGCCGAGGCCGCCGATCACGACGACCACGAACGCCTCGACGATGACTTCCGTGTCCATGCCCGGCGTGGTGGCGCGCATCGGGCTGATGAGGGCGCCGCCGAGGCCGCCCAGGAACGAGGCGAGCACGAACACCCAGGTGTAGAGCGCGTCCACGTTGACGCCCAGCGCGCCCAGCGTCTCGCGGTCCAGCGCGGCCGCGCGGATATAGCGGCCCGCGCGCGTGCGCTGCAGCACCAGCCAGAAGGCCAGCGCGATGGCGGGGCCGAGCAGGATGATGAACAGGTTGTAGTGCGGGATGGTGGCGCCGAACAGGTGCAGCGCGCCCGTCAGCTCGGGCGGCCGGCTCACCGACTTCTGCTGCGTGCCCCAGAGCATCTTGGCCGCGTCGCCCAGGATCAGCGCGAGCGCGTAGGTGAACAGGAGCTGGTAGAGCTCGTCCTTGCCGTAGAGCCGGCGGAAGAGGAGGCGCTCGATCAGGCCGCCGAGGGCGGCCACGGCCAGCGCGCCGCCGAGCGCGGTCAGCCAGAAGCGCCCGCCCGACACGCCCAGCCACTGCACGAGCTGGAAGGTGGCGTAGGCGCCGAGCATGTAGAACGTGCCGTGCGCGAAGTTCAGCACGCGCAGCACGCCGAAGATCAGCGACAGCCCGGCCGCGATGAGAAACAGGAACATCGCGGCCGTGAGGCCGCTGACGCTCTGGGCGAAGACGAACGACGGGTCAGGCAGACCCTAATCCATGAACTTGGTCGGGTCCACGTAGGTTACGGGCTTCATGATCGCGAAGGGGTACTTCGGGTCCTTCACGGTCTTGCCGAAGAGCTGGCCGCGGTTGGCCTGATGGTCCTTCTCGCGGATCGTCAGCGGCCCCATCGGCGTCTCCACCGTCAGCCCGAGCAGCGCCCTGGCGACCTTATCCGAGTCCGTGGTGCCGGCCTTCTTGATGGCCTCGGCCAGGAACTGCATGCCGATGTAGCCCTGGATCGCCCACGACGACGGGTACTCGTCCTTCAGGTACTTGGACAGGCGCGCCACGTAGTCCTTGTGCGCCGCCGTGTCGCCCCAGTAGAACGCGTCGTACGAGTTGCCCCAGATGCCGACGGGATAATCGGCGCCCATCGACTTCGTCGTCTCCGGCGTGGCGGCCTCGCCGACGCCGATGAAGTGGTACTTGAGCGCGTCGAACATGCCGACCGCCTTGGCCTGCTTGGAATAGGTCACGAAGAAGCCGCCCCAGATCGACGAGAAGACGGCCTCGGGCTTCTTGGCCATCTGGGCGTTGATGAAGGGGTTGTAGTCCTGCTCGCCGAGCTTGGGCCACTGCTGATCCACGATCTCGACGCCCGGCTTGATCTTCTTGAGATGCTCCACGAACTGCTTGGTCACGTCCTGGCCGTACGCGTAGTCGAACGACATCGTCGCCACCTTCGTCACCGGCCACTTGGCGACGATCTCGGCCGCGCTCCGGCCCTCGATCGTCGTGTTCGAGGCCACGCGGAAGATGTAGGGATGCAGCTTGTCCGGCGCCGTGAGCTGGTCGGTCTTCGGGATCGGCGCGATGAAGACGATCTTGTTCTCCTTGGCCACGACGGAGACGGCCGGCCCTTCGGCGGAGGTCAGCGTGCCGACCAGGAACTCGACGTTGTCCTTGAGAATGAGCTCGCGCGCCTGGCGCACGGCCTCGTTGGCGTCGGCCTTGGAGTCGCGCACGATCAGCTCGAGCTTGCGGCCGAGCACGCCGCCCTTGGCGTTGATCTCGTCCACGAACATCTGCGCGCCCTTGCTGGCCGGATCGCCGAAGAGCGCCGGCGGGCCCGAGAGTGGCATCGGCATGCCGACCTTGATCGGCTTCTGGGCCTCGGCGCCGAGCGGCACCGCAAGGACCGCGGCGAGCAGGGCGACGAGCAGCGTGCGTCGGTGCATGAAAGCCTCCTTGTGATCAGAAAACGGGAAGACCCGGGATCGTTCGGCGGATGCGATAGAGCGAGGTCGACGCCGTGACGAAGAGCGAGCGGTAGTCGTCGTCGCCCCAGGCGAAGTTGGCGGTGTGCTCGGGGGTGTCGATGACCTCGAGCAGCCGGGCGTCGGGATCGAAGACGTGGATGCCGCCGGGCCCGCAGCAGTAGACGTTGCCGGCGGAATCCAGCTTCATGCCGTCGGGGGCGCCGGGCTTGTCGCCCTTGGTCTCCGCCCACACGCGGCCATTGGTCAGGGTGCCCTTCGGCGTCACGTCGAAGACGCGGATGTGCTTGCGCGCGGTGTCGTTGATGAACAGGCGCCGCTCGTCCAGCGAGAAGCAGAGACCATTGGGCCGGTCGAAGTCGTCCACGAGCAGGTCAGGCGTCTTCGCATCGGGCCCCACGCGGAACACGCCCTGGAAGGCCAGCTCCTGCTTGCGTTCCACCCCGTAGAACCTGGCGCGGCCGTACGGCGGGTCGCTGAAATAGATGCCGCCGTCGGACTTGCAGACGATGTCGTTGGGGCTGTTGAGCTGCTTGCCTTGATAATGCGTGGCGATCGGCACGATGCGCCCGTCGGTCTCCGTGCGCGTCACCTGGCTGGTGGCGTGCTCGCACGCGAGCAGGCG
>Ga0137418_10002909_pt1 | contig 15676 bp, 9 predicted proteins | sample CZODoug3_1_2_16f_FD_122242 | JGI IMG/M metagenome (GOLD analysis project Ga0137418, IMG submission 122242) | Vadose zone soil fungal communities from Angelo Coast Range Reserve, California, USA - CZODoug3_1_2_16fungal (Hybrid Assembly) | ecosystem: Environmental > Terrestrial > Soil > Vadose... | reverse complement strand
ATCAACGACGTTTCAGCCAGCGGCACGCAATGGCACGGCGTGTTTCTCGCGGAAGCCGGTGGAGAGAACGGCTCGCGTGTGACCCTGGCGGAGAATGCGATTGTAATTGCCGAGCCGAAGCAGGGCAAGCTGGAGCTGCATCTGCAAGGCGGCAGCACGCACGAATTCGACCGCGCGGATCCCAACCACTATTCGGTAACAGCGTTTGGTCAGAGCGATTGGCCCATCGAGGTCAGCGGCCTGGTGCCGAGTAAGCCGCGGCAGGTGAGTAATCCGGAGCGGCCTTTGCATGAACTGGCGCGTGACGACACTCCTGGGTGGCGTGAGGCACGCGTCGAGATGTATCGCCGTTTTGCGTTTCCGGTAGCGTGCCTCGCATTCGCTCTAATCGCCGTGCCATTGGGAGCGCAGCCGCGGCGCGGCGGCCGTGCCGCGGGATCGCTGATCGCGGTGGTACTGATCGCTTCATACTACCTGCTGCTTATCATGGGCGCGGGAATGGCGCGGCAAGGCACCGTGACGCCTGCAATCGGAATGTGGATTGCCAATGCCGTGCTCGTGCTTGCGGGACTGGCGCTGCTCCCGCGCATGGAGCAGTTCCGCGGCGAAATCCGCTGGCTCAAGACGTTCAGCCGCTTCAAGACCTGGATGCGCCTGATTCGGGTGCGCACCGCGCGCGTCAGAACAGCAGCGGCACGCATCGGAAACGGACGCCGCACCCAGGGAAACTCTGCCGAAACATCCAGCGGTAGCTTGCCTTTGCTGATGGATTTGTATCTGCTCCGAAGATTTTTCGCGTATTTCGCAATACTCATGTTGGTATTCGTCTTTTTATTCGAGGCTTTTACTTTTTTCGAGCTACTCGACGACATCGCCCGGCATCGCATCGCGTTCGTGGTTGTGATGGATTATTTTTTGTTCCTCACGCCCTTCTTGATTTACCAACTTTCCCCCCTTGCGGCACTCGTCGCAATTCTCGCGACGTTAGGCATCATGAGCAAGAACAACGAGATTGTGGCCTGCAAGGCGAGCGGTATCAGCCTCTATCGGCTCGCGGTACCGCTGCTGCTTGCGGGATTGGCCCTCGCAGGCAGCATGATCATCCTCGACGACACGTTCTTGCCTTACGCGAACCAGCGCCAGGACGCTTTGCGTAACCAGATCAAAGGCCGTCCTGCGCAGACCTACAAACAACCGGAACGCTGGATTTTTGGGCAAAATTCAAAAATCTACAATTACGATCTGTTTGATCCGGCGCAAAATCTCTTTGGCGGCTTGACCGTGTTGGAGATTGATCCCCTGACCTTTGAGATTCGTCGCCGCGTGTTCGCCGCGCGCGCACAGTGGTCTGAGCAACAAAAGCTTTGGGTGCTGGAATCCGGCTGGGTACGGGAATTTTCCGGCGGCACGATTGTTCGCTACGAGCGCTTCAACGTGAAAGACTTGCCGGAGCTCACCGAGCCGCCCAGCTATTTCAATCGCGAGGTGCTGCCCGCTATCCAGATGAGCTGGCCGCAGTTGCGGCGCTATATCGATGACCTGCACCGCGCGGGTTTTGACATTGCGGGGCTGACCGTGCAGTGGCACCGCAAGCTGGCCTTTCCGCTGATTGCTCCGATCAGCATGTTGCTGGCTTTCCCGTTCGCGTTTTTGGTGGGCACGCGCGGCGCTATTGGCGGTGTAGCGATTGGTATAGCCATCGGAATCATTTATTGGTTGGGTGCGGAGCTGCTCGCCGCGATGGGCGGCGTCGGCCAACTCCCGCCGATGCTGGCCGGCTGGTCGCCCGACATCATCTTTCTCTTCCTCGGCCTCTACTTCTTTTTCAAGATGCCAACGTAAAGAGCCCGCCTGCGTTTTTGCCGCAGGCGGGTTCAAGTATAACTTTAGATTGTCGATTGAGCCGAGTGTTGACCTGAAGCGCGATTACTTCCGTTTCTTCTTGCCTTCAAGTTTTTCTTCAATTACGGCTTGTGCCGCGGCTAGGCGTGAGATCGGTACACGGAACGGCGACGCGCTCACATAATCCATGCCGATGGCGTGGCAGAACTTCACGCTGTCGGCGTCGCCGCCGTGCTCGCCACAGATGCCCACCTTGAGCTTGCTGCGCGTCTTCCGACCCTTCTCGATTCCCCAGCGCATCAACATGCCGACGCCTTTGATATCGAGCGATTGGAACGGGTCGGCTGCAAAGACGCCGGCCTTCTTTTCGTCCACGTAATCCGGCAAGAACCGGCCGGCATCGTCGCGCGAAAGGCCCATCGTGGTCTGTGTAAGGTCGTTCGTGCCGAAGGAGAAAAAGTCCGCAACCTCCGCAATCTCATCGGCAAGCAGAGCCGCGCGCGGCAGCTCAATCATCGTCCCGACGAGATATGGCAGCTTGATGCCAGCCTTCTTGATCAAGTCGTCCGCAACGCGCCGCGTCGATTGCTCAAGGATCGACAACTCTTTTCGATCGAGAGTGAGCGGAATCATGATCTCAGGTAATACTTTAACTCCGCCCTTCTGGCATTCAATCGCCGCCTCTATGATCGCGCGCACCTGCATCTCAAGAATTTCCGGATAGGTGATGCACAAGCGGCAGCCACGATGACCCAACATCGGGTTAGCTTCATGTAATTGTTCAACGCGCCGAGCCACTTTCTCGACGTCGAGTTTCAGCTCCTTCGCCAGCTCCTGTTGTTTGGCGCGGTCATGCGGCACGAACTCGTGCAGCGGCGGATCGATGAGCCGAATCGTCACCGGAAACCCGTCCATCGCTTTGAAGATGCCGATGAAGTCGCGTCGCTGAAATGGCAGCAGCTTGTCGAGCGCCGCGACGCGCGCTTCCTTCGTGTCCGCCAGAATCATTTCCTGGATCGCGCGCTGGCGTTCGTGGCTGCGTTCCGGCTGCTCGAAGTCTGTAAAGAACATGTGCTCGGTGCGGCACAGGCCGATGCCTTCGGCCCCGAACTCGCGAGCTTTGCGGGAGTCCTGCGGCGTATCTGCGTTCGTTCGCACGCCCAGGCGGCGCGTCTCGTCGACCCACTTCATCAGCGTGTCATACGATTTCGGGAGTTGTGGCACAACCAGCGGCATTTCACCGTTGTATACGACGCCTTCGCTGCCGTCCAGAGTGAGCCAATCGCCTTCTTTCACCACTTTGCCGTTCGTGGTCATCACGCTGGTCTTGTAATCGATGTTCAACGCATCCGCGCCGACGATACAGCACTTGCCCCATCCACGCGCCACCACGGCGGCGTGGCTCGTCTTGCCGCCCGTGGCGGTGAGAATGCCTTGCGCGACGGCCATTCCGCCCACGTCCTCGGGACTGGTCTCGCGGCGCACGAGAATTACTTTGTCGCCCTTTGCGGCCCAATCCTCCGCTTTGTGTGCCGAGAAAACGACCTTGCCCACCGCGGAGCCTGGCACCGCGTTGATGCCCTTGGCCAGAATTCGCGACTCCAGCGAGCGCTTATCTACCTTGGTATCGATGATCGGATAGAACAGCCGCTCGATATCTTCCGGCTTGATGCGGCCAATCGCTTCTTCTTTCGAGATGAGCTTCTCGTTAGCCATGTCTACTGCGATGCGGAACGCCGCGGCAGGCGTGCGCTTGCCGGTACGCGTCTGCAGCATATACAGGGTGCCGTCTTCTACGGTGAATTCCATGTCCTGCATATCGCGATAGTGTTTCTCAAGTTTTACTCGAACCTTCTCGAGCTGTGTGTACACCTTGGGCATGGCGCGTTTCATTTCACTCAAGTGCATCGGGGTGCGGATTCCAGCGACGACGTCTTCGCCCTGCGCGTTCACGAGATAATCTCCGTAGAAAATCTTTTCGCCGGAGCTAGGGTCGCGCGTAAAGCAAACGCCTGTGCCCGAAGTCTCGCCCGTATTGCCGAACACCATTTGCATCACATTGACGGCCGTGCCGAGCAGGCCCGTGATCTTTTCCACGCGGCGATACGTCACCGCCTTCTCCGCCATCCACGAGCCAAACACCGCGCCGATGGCTCCCCACAATTGCTCGATGGGATCCTCTGGGAAATCCTTCCCGGTCTTCTCACGGAAGTTCGCCTTGTACTCCTTCACCAATTCTTTCCAGCCGCTCGCCGGTACGTCCGTATCCTGCTTGACGCCGAGCTTTTCCTTCATCGCGCGCAAGCGATGCTCGAGGTCTTCCTTGGGCAGCTCCATCACGACGGTGGAATACATCTGCACGAACCGCCGATACGCATCGTATGCGAAGCGCTCGTTCTTGGTGGAGGCTGCGAGACCCTGCACCGAGCGCTCGTTGAGCCCGAGATTCAGAATCGTCTCCATCATGCCCGGCATGGAGCGCGCCGAGCCGGAACGCACGCTGACGAGCAGCGGGTTCTTCGGGTCGCCGAGCTTCTTGCGCGTGACTTTCTCGAGACGCGCCACCTGGTCCGCAACCTGCTTCTTCAGTTCCGCCGGATACTTCTTGCCGTTCTTGTAAAAGTAATCGCAAGCCTCCGTCGAGATCGTGAAACCCGCCGGCACAGGCAAGCCAATCCTGGTCATCTCGGCCAGGCCCGCGCCCTTTCCGCCGAGCAAGTCGCGCCATGTGCCGTCGCCTTCTGCTTTACCCGCGCCAAAAAAATAGACCCATTTCGTCACTGTCATCCTCGCTTTGAGATTTTTTCTGCTACGTTGTAATTCCTCGAACAATGTCGGCGTGCCGACCTCGCCGTCGCCAACATCACGCACTTCAAGTAAAACTTGATATCACTCGCTCGCGCCGATTTCCGAAAAATCCGCCACCGTCGTGAACTCGCGCAGCAACTCCGCCAGCAGTGCCAAGCGATTTTTTCGTACCGCTTCGTTCTCCGCCATCACCATCACTTCATCGAAGAAGCGGTCGATCGATTTGCGGAGCCCCGCGATGCGCTCGAGCGCCTGCTCGTACTGGCCGGCGCGCTTTTCGGTTTGCACTTTGGCCGCCGCGGCCCGGCCTGCCGTGAACAGTTCCCTTTCCGCTTCACTCTCGAAAAGCTCCGGCTGCGCTGCGAGGCCGTCGCTCTTCACATTGGACTTTTCCAGTATCTTCCGAATGCGCTTGAACGAGACCGCCAGCGGCTCGAAATTTTTCGACTTGCGAATCGAGCGCAGCGCGGCCAGGCGCTTCTCCGCGTCCAGCAGATCGTCGGCGCCTGCTCGAAACACTGCGCTGACCTCGTCATAGCCGTAGCCGGCGCGCTCGCGAAAGACGTAACGGGCACGGTCCAGAATGAAGTCCAAAATCTGCGCTTCCTGTTTTGGGGTGACGCCCTTTTTCGGAGGACTGGTCAGAAGGACTTTTGCGGCCGCGCCCACGGCGGACGACAGAGACACTGGAAGCTTTTTGTCGAGAATGATCTTAACTACACCCAACGCCGCGCGGCGCAGCGCGTACGGATCGCTGGAACCAGTCGGCACGAGCCCCACCGCGAAGCAGCCGACGATGGAGTCTAGCTTGTCGGCAATGGCCACGGCGCAACCGATCAAATTTCTTGGAATGGGATCGTCCAGTCCGACCGGGCGATAGTGGTCGTAGATCGCATCGGCAACGTCGTCCGCCTCGCCCTGGGCGCGCGCGTAGAGTCCGCCGACGATGCCCTGCAGTTCGGTGAACTCGCGCACCATTTCGGTAGCGAGATCGCACTTGGCGAGTTCCGCGGCGCGGTCGGCGTCGGCAACGTGCGCCTGCATCATGCCGAGATTGAACCACTGCTCCATCAGCCAGCGGGCGATGGCGCGGATGCGCTCCACCTTGTCGCGATAGCTGCCCAGGCGGGATTCGTACGTGATCTTGTCGAGTTTGGGGAGATAGTCGGCGAGCCGACATTTCTGGTCGGCGGCCCAGAAGAACTGCGCGTCGGCAAACCGGGCGCGCAGCACGCGCTCATGTCCGGCGCGCACCAGGCCTTTGGCATCCTTCGCCAAGTTAATGACTGCCAGGAACGCCGGAGCGAGTTCTCCGCCCCGCTTCTCGAGCGCGAAATATTTCTGATGGTCGCGCATGACCGTGATCAGAATCTCGTCCGGCAAACTCAGGAACGATGGATCGAACTTGCCCTGGATCACCGTCGGAAACTCATTCAGGTACGCCACCAGGTCGAGCAGATTCAGGTCGGCGTGGAGCCGGAGTCCCGCGGCCTTGGTCTGTGCCGTCAACTCTTTTTCAATCTTGGCGCGCCGCTCTGCCGGACGCACGATGACGCCGTTTGCGCGTAGCCTCTTTTCGTACTCCGCGAAGTTGCGGACGCGGATGGACTGCGCTCCCAGAAAGCGGTGGCCGCGGGTCGTGTCTCCGGCGGCGATCCCGGCACAGGTAAGCTTCAGCGGCTTGCCGTCGAGCACCGCCAAGATCCAGCGAATGGGGCGGATGAAGCGCGGACCATCCAGGCCGGTCCAGGTCATCGAGCGGGGCCACGCAAGATCGTGTACCGCGCGGGGCAGGATGTCGGCGAGGATTTGTTCGAGCGTGCGTCCGCGCTTTACCTGTTTCGCCGCCAGGTATTCGCCCTTGGGCGTAGTAACCAGGAAGACCTCGTGCAACGCGACGCCCTGCTTCTCCGCAAAGCTGACTGCCGCGCGTGTCGGCTCGCCGACCGAATCGTAGGCCACGGATTTCGGCGGACCGGTCACCTCACTGGTAACGTCCGCCTGCTTGCGCGGCAAGTTCTGCGCCCACAGCGTCAGCCGTCGCGGCCCGCCGAATGTCTCGACCGTAACACCGTCCCCGACGCTTTCGGCCGTCAGCAGCTTCTCGATGTACGCCTTCAGGTCGTCGGCGGCCTTTGCGACCATCCCTGCGGGAATCTCCTCGCAGCCGACCTCGAAGAGCAATTCCATTTTCTTCTCGGGCTGCACCTGTGCCGGCAACCCAGCCCTCGAATTCTTTTTCGCGACCGGACTCATGCGCGCACCTCGGCCCGCATATCTCGTCGCTGCGGCGCCCCGCCAATCTGTTCCAGGTAAGCGGCTGCCGTGCGGCACGCCAATCCACGAACGCGAGCCATCAGCGCCGCTCGCTCAGTCGTGGAGATCACGCCGCGCGCGTCCATCAGGTTAAAGAGGTGCGAGCATTTCAAGCAGTGATCGTACGCCGCCAGGACCGGATAGCGCTTGCGCTCCTCCCCTTCCACACCCGCAAAGCCTTCGAGCAGTTCTTTAGCTTGCCGTTCGTGTAGGTCAAACTCTGCGCGAATGGCCGCAGCGTCGCTGCGATCGAAGCTGTACACAGAAAGCTGCTGCTCTTCCATCAGCCGGATATCGCCATAGCTCTTGTCCACCGACCATCGCAGGTCGTAGACGCTCTCGACTCCTTGCAAGAAGGCACAGATGCGCTCGAGCCCATAGGTTAGCTCAACCGAGATGGGATCCAGGTCGATGCCCCCGCTCTGCTGGAAGTAGGTGAACTGCGTAATCTCAAGCCCATCAAGCAGCACCTGCCATCCGATACCCCAGGCCCCGAGGGTCGGCGACTCCCAGTTGTCTTCCTCAAATCGAATGTCGTGCTCCTTGAGATTGATCCCGATGGCGGCGAGGCTCTTCAGGTAAACGTCCTGCACCTCGACCGGCGACGGTTTGAGGATGACTTGAAATTGTAAATGCTTGTACAGCCGGTTGGGATTTTCGCCGTAGCGCCCGTCGGCGGGCCGACGGCTCGGCTGCGCGTATGCCACACGATACGCAGCCGGTCCGAGCACGCGCAGAAACGTTTCCGGGTGCATCGTCCCTGCCCCGACCTCCACATCGTAGGGCTGCTGCAGCACGCAGCCTTGCCGCACCCAAAACTGCGACAGTTTCAAAATCAAATCTTGAAATGGGATACCAATTCGCTTCTCAGGTTTTACTTTAGGTTTCAAGTCGTCTCCAAAAGCTCCCGCGTCTTCAGTTTTCTATCGCTATTGTGCTCGATCCAATTCAGAGCGGCTTCGCGCAGCTCACTTAAAGTCTTACTTGAATCTTTAGGAACATCGATTCGATCTAGCCTTTCGTTTGTAAATCGCTCTGCGAGCTGCCGCGCGTCCAGACGCAGCGGCTTCATTCCCGGACGACGGCATTTCTCGCAAAGCAATCCCGGCTCCCATGGAGCGTGATACGCAGCATCCGTGCCAAACTCCGTGCCGCACAACGAGCAGCGGTCAAACCGCGGCAGCCAGCCACCAAGCCGCACCGTCCAGAACGCGAAGTAGGTCAGCGGCAGAGCCCAATCCCCCGTGCGCTCGATTTCTCGCGCGGCCAGAAGGATCAGCCGGAACATCGGCTCGGCCACTTCGTGGTCCGGCAGCACCAACTCCGCGGCCTCGCTGATCACCGCAAGTCCGGTGCTCAACTCGTAGTTGCTCTGCGCCTTGTTAAAGGACTCCAGTAGCTCGCACTGCTGGATGCGCACCAGCTCTCGCGTCTCTTTCTCCACGTACCAGATTTGCACGTGAGAAAGAACCTCGAGCGTCGAGCCGTAGCGGTTCTTCACGCGGCGCGCGCCGCCAGCCACTCCGCGAAGCCGGCCGGACGTGCGTCCAAGAAAGCTCACCAGGCGGTCGGCCTCGCCCAGCGGAAAAGTCTTCAAGATAATGGCTTCCGTTTCCCGGGCGGGCATTTCGCTGTCGGCGCGCCGACGCTGCGTCGAACTCCAACCGAATGGCGAGGCTATGTCCGAATCGCACGCACACGCAGAGCTAAGTTAATTATCACACGCGCTCGCGCGGCGCAAATCTTTCCGCACGTAGTAGAGCTGAAAACGGCTAATCGCGTTCCTCACGCGTGAGATTTCCGAGAATATGGCCTCGCGCGCACCTTCGAGCAGAAGAGGCAAGCATTACGCCGCCTCCCGCGTTTCTTGCTCTCTTTCCGTATCGTGCGAATAGCTGCTTTCGCTTCCCTGCTCACAGACCAAAACCCTCTTACGGGTCGATGGTCGCTCTGAGCGAGTTCCTTCAAGGGGATGAGCGCATCCTCGTCAGCCATTTGGGCGAGTGCGTAAGCGCACCAAAAACGAACCTCCTTGGATACGTCATTGAGATTTTCACGAAGGACACGATGCGACTCCGGCCGGTGGTTATGCGCGAGGGACTCCGCGGCCTGTCCTCTGACCTTCGGGTGTTCTTGCCTATTAGCAACGGTCCTCTCAAGCGCCGGGATGGCGGCTTTGCCGTGCACTAGATACAAGGCGTAAGCCGCCGCAGTTCTGTTAAATACCCTCTTACCCCGGAGCAGCGTCTTTACAACGGACGATACCAGGCGTGGATCGTCCTTCAGCACGATCTCTTTGGCACCTTCATAGGCTTCCACCGACGATCTGCCATTAAGTCGTTCCAACGGGCTTGGCACGTGCATCCTTCCCAAACGAGGCCTTCCTCTCCCCAAAAGACTGCGCTCTTGAGACAAGTGCTCGATGTCGAAGAACTTCAACAAAGACTTTCGACCTGTCGTTTGCTCGTATTCTCCGTCTTCGTTTACCAACCAGATGCAATCCAATCCATCTTTGGGGTTGTAGTAGCCCACGCGAAATTGCCGACCGACATCCTCTCTCCAGGCTGGTGGCTGACCATCCGCGCGAATCAAGCGGACTCGCGACCGCGGAGGAATTATTTTGGGAATTCTACCCATAAGGCGTCGAAGTCTCCCTTTGAAAAATAGCACAGGACAGAGCACTCGATCCCTTCACCGCCACAAACAAAACGCTCTCAAAGTTCCACCTACACGCACATCTGTCGCAAATAGAACATATTACGACCATTCCAGATTATGTTAACCATGTCGGCGCGACGACAATATTATCGGACACGCTTACCTGCCCACTCCTTGCAATTCTGCCCGTTTCCGGTACCCTGCAATTCCAACTCACGCTCATGTTCATTCCGCTCAAAGACCTGAATCCCCGCCGCACCTATCCCATCGTCAACACCTCACTCATCCTCCTCAACGTCCTCGTTTTCATTTACCAGTACACCCTGACGCCCCACGCCTTTAAGTTGTTCATGACCACCTACGCCACCGTCCCCGCCCGCTTCCCCGCCTGGCTTTCCGGCCATGCTCCGTTTGAGTCCGCGTTTCTGCCTCTTCTCACCAGCATGTTTCTGCACTCCGGCATTCTGCACATCGCGGGCAATATGCTTTTCCTCTGGATCTTTGGCGACAATGTGGAGGACTTCTACGGCCACATCACTTACTTGTTCTTCTATCTGGTTTGCGGACTCGGCTCCGGCCTGCTGCACGTCCTCTTCAACATGAGCTCGACCATTCCCGCCCTCGGCGCCAGCGGAGCGATTTCCGGCGTGATGGGCGCTTACGCAATCCTCTACCCGCGCTCGCGCATCCTGACCCTCGTCTTTGTTTTCCTCGTGCCGATTCCTGCCGTGCTGATTCTCGGCTACTGGTTCATCCTGCAGTTCCTGTCGGCTTTTGGTTCGCTCGGCGCGGTCGGATCCAACGCATCGGGCGGAGTGGCCTGGTGGGCTCACGTAGGTGGGTTTTTGCTGGGAATGCTGATTACAATGATGGCGCGCAGCCAACAGCGGTCCGCCCGGTGGCAGTCACCTGCGTAGCTAGAATGACGCTTTCACTTGCGCAAGGCGAATCGAGGAAGAATGAAGGCCGCAGTACTGCATGAACTGGGAAAGGCACCACGATTCGAGGACTTTGCCGAGCCGACCCCCGGTAAGGAAGAAGCACTCGTTCGTGTTCGTGCGGCTTCACTGAAATCCGTCGACAAACAACTCGCCAGTGGCGCGCACTTTGCCAGTCCTCGTGAGCTGCCGGTCATCTGTGGAACAGACGGCCTGGGGATTCTCGAGGATGGCACGCGTGTATTCTTCGGCGGCCCGAGGCGCCCCTACGGCGCGATGGCTGAGAGCACTGTGGCCCCCCGCGCATTTTGTTTCCCCGTGCCCGTCGAGCTGGATGATGCGACCGCAGCGGCGCTGCCCAATCCGGGTGTGTCGGCCTGGCTGTCGCTCACGAACTGCGCAAAACTGGCGCCCGGCGAGATTGTGCTGATCCTTGGTGCGACGGGAGTCACCGGGCAGCTCGCTGTACAAATTGCCAAGCTGCTCGGTGCGACCCGCGTAATCGGAGCGGGCCGCAACCAGCAGGCGCTCCGTGCGCTCCAAGAACTGGGCGCAGATACGGTCATCCCAATAGACCAACCCGAGGACTCCCTTAAGTCTGCCTTCGCGCAGGAGGCCGGAGAAGCGGGCTTCGACGTGATTATTGATTACGTCTGGGGACGCCCGACGGAGGTCTTGTTAGCAGCGATCACAAAGTCGGAGTTCGCTACCGCCGCCAAGCCAACCCGCCTGGTGCAGGTGGGTGAAAGCGCCGGACCGACTATCTCGCTGCCTGCGGCGGTTTTGCGCAGCACACCGCTGACGATCGCTGGAACAGGTGGGATACCGTCACGCGAGATTCTAATGGATGCGATGCAACAGGTCATGACGCGAGCCGCTCGCGGAGAATTGCGCATCAAGACGGAGCGAGTTCCACTGGCCGAGATCGAGCGGGTGTGGGAACGCCCACAACAGTCGAGCCACAGAATCGTTGTCGTTCCTTAAGTCGCGGTCGCGCTTATAGGTTTTTGCGTTTGCATCTCAAGTAACACTTCACCTGGCAAGGATGCTCTTGGACACAAAATCCGCTATCCAATTACCGACCTCATTTGTCTTTTTCGTCCCGCCGAGGTCCGGGGTCAAGCAGTTCTTTAACAGCGCCTCTTTCACAGCCGCGTGTACAGCGGCGGCCTCCGCCTTCCAATCCAAGAATTCCAGCAGCATTCCCGCGGTTAGCACCGAGCCAAGAGGATTGGCGATGCCCTTACCGGCGATGTTCGGTGCCGATCCGTGCACCGGCTCAAACAGGGACGTCCGCCCCGGATGGATATTCCCCGAAGGGGCCAACCCCAACCCACCGGCCAACTGCGCACCCAAGTCGCTGATAATGTCCCCAAAGAGGTTGCACGTCACGATCACGTCGAACTGCCTCGGGTCGCGGACGATCTCCATGGCCAAGGTATCAATATAAAGGTGCCGCGACTCGATCTCCGCGTACTCCTGCCGCACTTCCTTGAAGACGCGTTGCCATAAATCATGCGCGAACGTCATGGCGTTGGACTTGTCGCTCATGCACACGCGCTTCAGGCCGTTCTTCCGGGCATACTCAAACGCATAGCGAATAATGCGCTCCACGCCCTTGCGCGAATTCACATCCTCCTGTACCGCAATCTCGTCTGCCGTGCCCTTCTTGAAGAATCCCCCGACGCCCACGTACAGCCCCTCGGTGTTCTCTCGAAAAACCATGATCCGGACGTCTTTCTCCGTCCGGTCACGTAGAGGCGTCAGCCGCTCATGCAGCAGCTCCACTGGCCGCGCGTTCACATACAAATCCAACTTAAATCGCAGGCCCAGCAATATATCGGCGGCGTGCTGGTTGGAAGGAACCCGCGGATCGCCGAGCGCCCCAAAAAGTATGGCGTCAAACTCGTCCCGCAGCATCTCAACCGCCCCTGCCGGAAGCGAGACTCCCTCGCGCAGGAACTTGTCTGCCCCCCAATCAAACTCGACGAATTCCAGTCGCCGCTTCCCCGCCGCCGCGACCGCCCGCAACACCTTCACCCCTTCGGGCGTGACTTCCTTCCCGATCCCGTCACCAGGAATAACAGCGATCCGCGCCGCCGCTCCGCCCGCGCGCTGTGGCAGATTTGATTTGTTTTCGTGGGTGCTCAAGAAAGGCTCGAGAAAGGAGGACCGTAACATGGCCGCCCGAACAGGTCAAACGCGAGCCAATGCGCCTACGAAGTCTATTTCAATTTTGCGTACTCGGCGCGCGCCGCCTTGAATACCGGAACATCCGGATCGGCGTCCCTCCATTTGGTTAAGAACTGCTCGTAACTCGCGCGTGCAGCCGCCTTATATCCGAGCAGCACCTGTGCGCGGGATTTACCGAGTTGCGCCAACGATCCCGCCCAACAATTCGCCACGACACCACTGTCATCCAAAATCTTCTGAAATTCAGAGACCGCTTGCGATCCTTGCCCCGCGGCCAGGTACGCTTCGCCCCTCAGATAAATCGGTATCAGGCAGCAGTTGCTGAGATTTCCGATCATTTGCCCGCGCTCATAGGGCCTCACAACTTCCAAAGATTCCAGCGCGCCACGCGGATCCTGCCCGGCAAGTTGTATTTGCGCCCGGATAACCGGAATCCACGCCATTTGAACCACGGTATTTGACACATAGCGCGCTCGCAAATCATCCAGGATGGCGCGCGAGCGCTGCGCTTCTCCAGCACGCGCCAGGACTAAAGCCGCCAAAGTCTGCGCGTCGCGGCTATTAGGAGCGAGCCGCAAAACTTCGCCTGCATCGTTCCGCGCTTGTTCTTTGTTCCCGAAGGCCGCCTCACGCAGGGCCGCGAGGCCTTGCCATATCGCGGCAGGCTCGGCAAGTTCCGCCGTTTGCGCAGACGCCACAGCCCGTCGCGAAAGCTCCCGCGCCTTTCTCAAGCGGCCGAAGAATGCCTCCGTATCCGCCTGCATGGCCAACATCATGTCCTCTCCGCTCGCCTTTCCTGCTGTGGCGCCCACTTCTCTTTCCATCGCCCCGGCGTCATTCCGCAGGAATGCCAGCGCATACATGTTTGCGTGCAGCGAAGCATCGTCGAGCTTCTTGGCAAATGCTTCCTTCAGAATGGATTCGGCTTCGTCCATCCGCTGCAAAGCTATCTCTGCTGTCGATAAGTTCTCGTACCAGGCGACGCTGCTTGGTTCCAGGTGTAACGCCTGCTTGGCGGTCGCCGCGGCCTGCCCATAATCACCAATCAGAAAGTATTCCGAAGAAAGGTCTCCCCATGGCACGTCGTCGCGCGGATAGAGATTCACCCATTGCTTGTAGCTGGCGATGGCCTTCTTGACGTCGCCCGTTCCGAGGTCGTAGTACAAAGTGGTGATTTGCAAGCGCTCCCGCGCCGTCTGCCGGTCGCCCATTTCAAATGCTTGACGTATCTCCTCGCTCGCTCGCGCGTTTTGATTCAAGTTATAGTGGTCCACCGCCAGACTCGAGTACGCCAACGCAAAGCGAGCATCGAGTTCCACGGCTTTTTGTAGCGGCGCAACCGCCTCCAATGGCCCCTTCTCCCTGGTCAACCTTCGGCCTTCGCTGTAAAGCTTGAGAGCCTCGAGCGATGGCGAAGTAGCTCGCTCCAACGCAACATCAAACTTCTGAATCGATCCCTGGTCCTCTCCAAGATCCTTTCGCAACTCAGTTGCAGCCGTTCCCAGCGCATGCAGGACCTGGCGTTCGTTGGCAGCTTCCGCTGTAGTCGAAGCCATAGAGGATCCCCCTGCGCAGCCAAGGGCCTCGAGCGAAACTTTATATAGGCCACCGTCGGCCGATATTGCCGAAGCCACAAACGCTTTGGCTTTGGTGCTCGTGCAAAGCGCCGGCGCCAATTCGCGTGTAATTCGTTGCTCTGCGGTGCGCCCGCTGGCGCGCAACGCGTCGCTCACCTTCTCGCTAGAGACCACAGTGAGGTACGGCGACTGCGCCAGCGAAACGCCGAGCGCCTCCCGCAGCGAGCCATCAAAAATCGCCTTCCCCGTGGTATTGCTGACGTCTCCGAGCACTACCGCGTCCGCTTCGCTGAACTTGGGCAGGCGGTGCATGTACGCAAACACGCCGTATCCGCTTGCCACCAGAAGCGCGACCGCGATCGTAACTTTTATTTGCATGATGGACCCGCGCCTCCGCACTTCCGCGGTCTTATCTACGGGGCCGTGTGGGCGGATTCCCACTTGGAATGGATATAAACCGGTGAGTTGATTGTTGAATAGAGCCTAAGACGCACTCTACGGGGAGTCAACGCCGTTGGAAGGCGAAGGTGTCGTCTTGCTAATTTCTAATTGGAGACTCGCGGCCAGACTCAACCCAATACACGCCGACCAGCGCCAAGGCTCCGCCCACAATCTGCATCGCCGACCCGCGCTCACCCAGCCACAAAATCCCCAAGATCACCGCCAACACCGGCAATAAATAAGTGAACGCGCTCAACTGCGAAGCCTCCAAATAGCGCAGCAACCAAAAGTAAAAGAGATATGCCATCGCCGAACTGCAAACCGCCATGTACAGCAACGCCGTCCATCCCTGCCACGGAATCGCCCGCCACTTCGAAGACGGTCCCAGCGCCCACGCCTGATGCAAAGCCACCGGCAAAATAATGAGCGCACCGGCGAAGTGATTGAACGCCGTCATCGTCAACGCGTCGTAGCGCCCCGCCACCCGCTTCCCTAGCACCGCATACGTCGCGAACCCGATCGAGCCGGTCATGGTAATCGCATCGCCCAGCAGTGACGGCGAACGCGGCGAGATCCCATTCTCGGAGGCCAGCACCGCCACGCCCACAAACGCGATCGCCATGCCCACTACCTTGTGCCAAGTCGCGCGCTCCAGCCGAAACAGCACGGCCAGCACCAAGGTATAGATCGGCCCCATTCCCACAATCACAGCCGCGTGGCTCACGGATGTGTAGCGGAGGCCCATGGTGAAGCACATCTGATTGACCACCACGCCGAAAAATCCCAGGTAGGAAAATGTCCAAAGGTCGCGAGGCTTAAGCCCATGCAAGCGCGCGCGCCGCGCATCCGCAAAAGCCGGCATTCGCGAACAGATAAGGTAGGCAGGTACCATCGACAGTCCCG